>Ga0070728_10003664_pt1 | contig 16681 bp, 13 predicted proteins | sample tdDd471_FD_66723 | JGI IMG/M metagenome (GOLD analysis project Ga0070728, IMG submission 66723) | Marine sediment microbial communities from the Atlantic coast under amendment with organic carbon and nitrate - tdDd47.1 | ecosystem: Environmental > Aquatic > Marine > Coastal > Sediment | place... | reverse complement strand
AGGGTCATAGGTATTCATCAAGCCGGACTGTCCGCGTACGCATAAATGCCCTCTAGAGTGAGGATGGTCAGGATTGCCATCTAGCTTCACGACGCGCCCATCTCTGATCTTAGCAATTAAGCCACAACGCCAGACACACATCTCGCATGTACTACGGACGAATCCATTGCCAGCGGCATTAATTAGGCCACTATCTATAGCATCCTGTGCTACGAAGGGGGGGAGCATTTCTCCAAGAGTGATTGCCCCTACTGTAATCGCGCTTAATTTAATAAAACTTCGTCTTGAAAGTGTATCATTCATAGGATTACCTACCTTTAAGATCAATATTCATCGGTACTAGCATCGATTACAGTTTTTCTTTACGTTGCATGCCTGCTCTATCAATAAGATAAAACATAAACAAAGCGAGCAGTGCAAAAAAGACAACCGTTAACAGGGGGCTTAGATTCCATATGTCAGGAATGACAACACTTCCGACATTGACGATGGCAGATATGGCAGGGAAGATATACGGATAAGCAAAACCGTAAATCATAGCACCTACCAGAAAACCGAGTAATCCGGGAATCAAATAATCAAGTTTGCCTTCACCACTTCCAGCCACACATGTACCGGGGCAAAAACCTGTTAGCGCCATACCGACACCAAAGATTAGCCCACCAACGAGATTACCTACTACATAAGTTGCTGGAACGGTGGGAAAAGTTATCAAGCCCAGTGCACGTAACAGATACAAACCTGTCATCGAAACGACTAGGGTAGTCAACATAAATTTAAGTACAGTCATATCCGTCAAACGGAATGCATTGACAATTTTGTGATACTTGGTCAACCCAGCTTTGTTGAGCGAAAAACCAAAGAAGACACCGAGAACTAGCGCAATAATATAAGTATTCATATTAGTAACTCCTGCGATAAACGAGCATAGCCGTGAGAATACCAGATGCGAACATGGCGGCAATAAATAAGAAGGCAGAGGGAGCGAGTAACATGCCACCTGAGATTGCCAAGCCGCTAGTACAACCACCTGCGATCCCCGCAGCAAATTCCAAAACGATTGCGCCTACAAAGGCTAAACCCCACCGCTTCCATGTTTGTGAGCCAAAGATAGATTTCCATTGTTCATTACTATTGGCGGCATCTTTTTTACCCCATTTAAGAGTTCCACTGGTGGCCGCACCGAGCATACCACCAAAGAACAGACCAACTAGCAGAACCACACTCCATGTAATTTCTGGAGGCATAATAAAGTTGAAGTACATATTGTTAAATTGTTCAGGAGCAACAGCTTTTCCAATCATTCCTGCCAAGTTTTCAAAGGCACCAGATGCACCAAGCAGACTATTGCTCAACCAGACAGCAAGCACACCTACAACACCAAGTAATGTACCAGCGACATAGGGTGACCACTCATCTCGACGAATATATTGAATCAGCATTTTCATTGGGTTGGCTCCTTAGGATCTTCATCAGAAATGACAGTATCGATCATGCCAAAAATCTGATCTGTTTTGTGGGGATTAGCAAGAATTCTCTTCAAAGTCTTGCGAGTTTGTGTTTTTAATGCAGTTAGTGCTGGTAATAGCTCAATGACATCATGAGGATATTCACCGTCGACTGTACCCATTTCAGTGCGTGATGTAGCAAGGCGAAGTTCATTTATGATCACAAATCCACCACCACCGATAACTAGTAGACCAATCAACACACCGAGTATTACATTGCCCATATTCACAGGGCTTTTGCCGAGGACAATTTCGTCATAGCGCTGAGCATAATCTTCAAAACTAGCATCATCGATAATGAGTTCGTCACTTAACGAAAGACATTCTGTAACAGGCTCATCGGCTGTTGTAACAGGTTCAACTGGTGTATCGGCTTGCACTGGTACAGTCGTGCTGACAGGCTCACTTCCCCAGAAGTCATCGCTAGATGGTTCATCGCTCTGGTTTGTTGTATCTGATTCAGTTGAACTGTTGTTTAAGTCAACACCTACAATTGATGAATAAACTTCAGCACGTTCGGTTAAATCATCTGCATGGCACATCTGGCAAGATGCGTTTATATCAGACAGCGGTGGGACTAAGCCTGTGTGAGCTTCTTCCTCGTCAGTCGCTTGTTGGTTGCCTGCATGGCAAATATAACAAAAGTCGCCAAAAGCATGGGACTCATGCCAACCGTTACCATCATTATTTACGGGTAATTCAGCTTGAGTTTCATGACAATTTTTGCAGGACGAGGCTTGTGACCCACATTGGGCTTGTACAGAATAGGAGGACAGTAGAAATAGGCTGGCAAGAAAAAACAGGGTCAATCGCCAGCCCCAAAAAAACGGGTAAGATAATTTTCTATGAAACATTTAGGGCTCCTCGAAAGAAGATTTATAATAGTTAAACATTATCGGAGGCATTGGCTTCTTCCATCACGCTAGCACGGTGAGCTATGCGGTCTCGCAGAACTGCCCGCAGCAAATCAAGAGCTTGAATCAAGCGTTTATCAGTAAGCCGATATTCAACATTAGTTCCTTGTCGGGTTGATGCAACCAAACCCCGATCTCTCAAAACCTTGAGATGACGAGATATAGACGGTTGAGAAATTTGTAGCTCATCAACTATTTCACCAACATTGAGTGGTTTTTCATCAAGTGCATATAAAATAAGAATCCGAGTTGGATCTGCAAAGGCAAAACAAAGATCAGCTTCCATCCGCGATACTTCTTGAGCAAGAACTTGGGAAATCATTTGTTTTACCTCTCAATAAACTAAACAATATTCCTATATGCGTATAAATGCGTATAGTAATTCCAGTATATTGAGGGGGGTATTCAACAAACAGTGGACTTCGTCATGATTATTAAGTGAATTTTGTCACAAATAAAATTGAGGACGCTATACGGCATGTGCCGAATAGCACAATAAGTCATATCCCATCGACCCCGTGCAAACAAGATTTTGAGATTATGACATTTTCAAATCTTCAACATTAACTAACAGCGAGGGGACTCGTATTGACTTCTTCGTCAACTTGATAATACGCCTCACCAAGGCACGCACGACAAACTGGCTCACCATTGATGACTTGTTCGCGTTCATTGAGGATTTCTTCACCACAATGAGAACAGTTCACTCTTACACCAGCTCGACTCACTATGGCTTCCATCGACAGATTCAGTTTTACAGGTTGCCAAACCAACAACTTGTTGGATGGGAGGTATTGGTACGCAGCTAATTGTCCATGCCATCGACTACGTGCATCCGTTTCGGCTTCACGTGCAAATTGTCGTGCTTCTGGATGTACACTGATACGGAAAGCTCTTCTGGATTGTATATCGACAAAAGTAGCTGCAACTTTACCAAAATCTATCAAACGAAGGGTACGATGACCCAACCAGCAACCTGTTGCTACTGCAATTCCGTCGGCAAAACATCCGTCGGTTTCTAGAAAGGTGTAGAGACGTTTATTTGTCTGTGGCAATTCTAGCTCAAGCAATTCTGCCGCTAACATTCCCATACGGACACCGAGCACTTGTCGGGGACACAAATGGTTATGTAGTGCCGAAGTTTTTTCAAGAAGTTCGTCGAGTGTATATAGTATCATTATTTGTTCCTAATAATTTCACTTATATCCTCGATTTTATGCTTTAATATCATGCGCAATAAGTGTCTTTTCACATCTTTTATTGCTAACAAACTGCGCAATAATTAAAAAGCTAGGACTTTATCGCAAGAATTTGCTGGTGGGAAAGTATAGCAAGCCTAGCTCCAAAGTAGAAAACCTTGGAACTAGCCTCAAAATTTCTTGAGCTAAAGCTTCATATAGCGTCTAAATATTTAGGCATGTTTTCTGTCGGCGAGTGGAAATTCGACACAGATGGTAAGATTCTCGCCAGAGACACTTGAAATCATAATTACAGCATTGTGCAATTCTACGAGACGTTTAGCGATTATGAGACCCAAACCTGCGCCATATTGTGCTTCTAGTTTTTGTGGAAACCGCATATAAGCGCCAACATTTTTAATATGTTCCTGAGCCATCCCTTGACCTTGATTGGAAATAAAAAAGGCAAGTACATCATCATCTGAATCAACCTTCACTTGCACAGGAGTGCCGGGATCAGAGAACTTAAAAGCATTATCTATTAATTCCTCAGCAATCTTTTCAAGATGCACCGTAGCGATCGGTATTGGAGCATTCGTCACATCAATAGTCAGATCATTTTCGCGTTTCCAATGTATTGCTTTTTCTGATGCAACTTTAGCAATCTGGTCACCGGGTTTTACTGTCACAGTATTCAGAAGTTCAGCAATACGATCAGGTTCTGTACTCAATATTTCAAGTTGAGAATAAAACAGATAGTTTTCAATCTGATGTTGAAGCAATTGCGCCGAATTGAGAATTGCATCTGTCAAATGATTGATGCGCTTTGGCGTAACATTATCAGCATTTGCCTTGAGTAAACTGGCATGACCAAGAATACCTGTCAGAGGTGCATGGAGCATATTGGGCAATGAACTAATGAGACTGGTTCGTAAGTTATCCATTTGCGATGTATATTCTTGCTCTAAAATTGATTTTCGTTGAAGCCGTGCATTGACTGCCGACACTAATTCGGTTCCTGATATTGGCTTAGTCAGATAATCATCAGCGCCAAGTTCCATTCCCTGTCGCATAAAGGGTTTATCGGCTTTTGCAGTTAAAAAAATGAAGGGGATATTCGCGGTTACGGGATCGCTTCGCAACTGTAACAGAACCTCATAGCCATCAAGTCCGGGCATCATAATATCGCAAATAATCAAGTCTGGTAGGTATTGTTTTGCCATATTAACACCTACAATCCCGTTGTCTGCTCCGAGTGTTTGGAATCCAGCTAACTCAAGAAATTCCCCGTAGTTGATACGAATCTGTTCCTCATCTTCAACAATTAGTATTTTGGTCATCATGCTACTCCGTTTTTTGAATGACAGTTGGTGAATCGATAAGGTTTAAGGTTATATGTGCTGACTTGCGTCCCAATTCTAAAATTCTTCATCTATATTTCTGCATTCACAACCTACGGCATCAGTTCATAAACATACAAGTTCTAGTAAAGTAGTGGTTACTAAATATACTCTAGAACTGTTTCATGATTTCTAAATATGTACCGTGCTTTATGTGATTGACAAAGGTGGCATTGCCATCATGTGATTCTATAGATCGTTTTACAATTGCGAAACCTAAATTTTTTCCCTTAATTGCACCAACATTACTAGCACGATGGGATACTTAAAATAATCAGGATTAGTCAACTTTAGGGATACCTCTACCATATCTTTAGTTCTTATTATGGCATGATTCTTGTCAAACGAAGGATTAAGAAAAACGGCGCTATTGTCAGATGGATATTTGAAAACTTTGATCTACAAGTTTAAGATCACTTCTTGAGAAGGTTTTTGTCTGTGATAGTTCGTGTAGAATCCTCTGAATTGTAGAAGAGTGAGTAAGTGTTCCACAGTTGGAAGTTTTGACTATCCTCAGGTTAATGGTTGTTAGGCATAACCATTCTCTCTGATTTTGCCCTTTTTGTCTTAACTTGATGCCTATGGACCTTTTTAACTACACTCTATATACGAAGGTTTTCAACAGAGCCGATTTTAATTCAACTTTTCTGAATAATGGCAACTGGCAAAATGATTCGGTTCAACCTCACGTAATTTAGGAACTTCTGATATACAACGATCCTTATCATTGTATGGGCAACGTGGGTGGAATGGGCATCCTTTAGGGATTGAATACGGATCAGGAACAGTACCTTTAATAGCATTTAAGCGGGTAATGTATTTTTTCTGTCCTAAACGCGGGATCGAACTAAGCAAGGCTTCTGTATAGGGGTGCATTGGATTATGGAAGATGCTATCAACATCAGCCGACTCAACGACTCTGCCGAGATACATAACCAGTACTCGTTCAGTCATTTGCGCCACTACACCTAAATCATGGGTGATAAACACGGTAGCCATACCGATCTCGGATTGTAGTTGTTGCATCAGAGTTAGAATTTGCGCTTGAGTTGTGACATCAAGTGCAGTCGTTGGTTCATCTGCAATCAGGAGATTAGGACGGCAGGAGAGTGCCATTGCAATCATAGCACGCTGACGCATCCCACCACTGATTTGATAGGGATAAGATTTAAGAACATTCTCTGCTTGGGGCATACCCACTAACTTGAGCATCTCCAATGCTTGTATACGCATATCTTCAGGAGATAAACCTTGATGGAGCTTGATCGACTCCATAATCTGATTACCGATTGTATGCACAGGGCTAAATGAGGTCATCGGCTCTTGAAAGATCATGCTAATTTCAGCACCGCGAATCTTGCGAATCGGTTTACCTGTTGGATCAAGCGCAGTTAGATCAATAGGCTCCCCAACTTCATCGGGATGATTTCTAGGGCGATGGTAAATCACTTGACCTTGTGTGATTTTCCCCGGTGGTGGCTCTATACGAAGAATTGAGCGCGCCATGACAGATTTGCCACAACCACTTTCACCTACAATCCCTATGGTTTCACCTCGATTAAGGTAAAGCGAAACACCATCCACTGCTCGGACTGTACCTTCTTTTACGGAAAATTGAACTTTGAGGTCTTTGACTTCTAAAAGTCGCGCATTGGTTGTGGTTTTCATTAGTTTTTATCCTGAACATTGATAGGTGGATTAATCACACCTTTCAATTCGAGTTTTTCGGCATAATGACAACGGGCGTGATGACCGGGGCGTATCTCACGTAATTCTGGTGTTTCATTGACACAACGCTGTCCATCGCTATAGGGGCAACGGGGGTGAAAATAGCAACCACTCGGCGGATGAGCAGGATTAGCGACTTCACCCGAAAGAACAATCGGGGTTGTTCGTAACCGTGGGTCAGGGTAAGGGACTGCGCCTAATAATGCCTCTGTGTATGGATGAAGGGGAGCGCCAAATAATTCTTCTGTCGTCGCTGTTTCAACAATATTACCAACATACATCACCGCAATACGATCACAAGTGTATTCCACAACACTTAGATCATGAGCAATAAATAGATAGGTTAGTCCATATTGTTCTTGCAAATCTTTAAGTAAATTAATAATTTGCGCTTGGATCGATACATCTAATGCTGATACAGGTTCATCACAAATAATTAATTGTGGATTTAGCCCTAGCGCACGGGCGATGCCGATACGCTGACGTTGACCACCACTAAAAGCATGAGGATAGCGATTCATGTACTCAGGGCGTAGACCCACTACACTTAGGAGTTCTGCCACACGCTCTTTGAGGGCTTCTCCACGCGCAATATTATGGATATAGAGTGGCTCACCAATTAATTGTAGTAAATTCATACGTGGATTTAGCGATGAATAAGGGTCTTGAAAAATCATCTGGATATTACGACGTGCGATCTTTAGTTTATTATTATCTAGTGCGGCGACATCAACCCGTCCCAAAGTATCATCGTTAAACCAGAATTCACCAGATGTTGGTTCAACTGCGCGTAACATGGTTCGACCTGTTGTTGTCTTGCCACAACCACTTTCGCCAACCAAGCCCATCGTTTCGCCTTTGCGAATATGAAAACTGACATCATCGACAGCTTTTACATAACCTGTGACCTTAGAAAAAAAACCTTTTTTGATGGGAAAATATTTCTTAAAGTGCTTAACTTCAACCAGCGTTTCATTGTTCTCAGGCGCTTCTAAGTGAGTTTTCACATCGTTCTCCATACTTTATAGTCCCGTGACCAGATCAGTTATATTAACTAGCTGACTTGTCGCCATGGACTGATTTGCAGCAATACCTGTCAAGATTGAATATGCCCCAGCATGATGATCAGCAGTACGGTTATACTGGTCTTCCACAGGTTCCGGATTGAACAAGGCATCTAAAAGTAATTTGTCACCACCACCATGTCCACCTGCACCTGTCCATACATCCACTGCATAAGCTGGTTCAAAATGAGGATATATATGAATCGTAGTGCCATCCTTTTTAAGGGCACCAGGCACCGAGCCATCACCACTAATATAGACGGTCTCTTGACATTTATGCTCTAGCCGCCCTTTAGTACCATTGAAATAAACGATATAACCTTCCCACGGCATGTATGCATTTAAGGAATAGGTCATGGTTGTACCAGTAGCATAATTAACCACGACATTCATCGAATCCTCAATATCAATATCATCGCTAAAGACACAGCGATCTCGATAATAGCCATCGTAGTCTTCATTTTCTTGGTAAAGTGTACGCAGATTATCAATACTATTTAGATCGATAAAGAAAGGGCAATGAGCTTGCTCTCGACAATTAAGGCAGCGTTCACCTCGATTTACCAGACCGTAAGTGTCAGCCTGTTCGGGGTTATAAAAATAACGCCGACCACTCGCAAATACAGAGACCGGGAGTGTATTTAGCCACCAGTTAATAAGATCAAAATGATGAGTGGCTTTGTGTACCATCAAGCCACCTGAGTTTGCTTTATTGCGATGCCAACGTCGAAAATAGTCTGCACCGTGACGTGTATCAAGTAACCAGTGAAAATCTACAGAAGTAACATCACCAATAACTCCTGAATCTAATAAATCTTTAACCTGTGTTCGATGTGGAGAATAACGATAATTAAATGTTACCTGACAAGTTTTGCCTGTTCGAGCTTGGGTGTCCACAATTCTCTGGCACTTGTCGGCATCAATCGTCATCGGTTTTTCCGTAATCACATCACAGCCAAGTTCCATTGCACGGCAGATATACTCATGATGAGACGAGTCTTGGGTTGTTACGATCACATAATCAGGTCGAGTTTCCTCTATCATCTGCTCAAATTCTTGGGCTAGATAACTGGCTACAGTTACTCCATAGTTGGATGCTTGCTTGACGCGAAGAGCAAGACGACCTTTATTTGTATCGCAAAAACCAACGATTTCGCAATAATCAGCATACGTAACCAACATAGCATTAGTATACATCTGAGACCGACTACCTAAACCAACCTGTACATAACGTTTCTTAGTCATTGATATAATCTCCAGTAGAATCAACCGTTAGCGGGCATAAGGGTCGGCAGCATCGCGTAAGCCATCACCTAAAAAGTTGAAGGCTAAGACTGCCACAACTACAGCAAATCCCGGGATAAAAAGCCATGGTGCTAATGCCAGTGTTTGCACATTTTGGGCTTCTTTGAGCAAAACACCCCAGCTGATGGTCGGTGGACGCAGACCCAGACCAAGAAAACTGAGAGCTGTTTCGCTGAGAATCATGTTAGGGATTGCGAGTGTGAGTGATGCAATAATATGGCTTAAAAACAAAGGAACCATATGACGGAAGATAACCCGACCTTCACTTGCTCCATAGAGCTTTGCCGCAAGAACAAAATCTTCTTCACGTAAGGATAAAAAACGTCCACGTACTACACGCGCAAGTCCTGTCCAACCAACTAATGAGAGAATGATTGTAATACCGATATAAATTTGTAAACCCGTCCAATCCGATGGCAGTGCTGCGCTGAGAGCTAACCAGAGAGGAATGCTAGGGATAGAGCGTAAAAATTCGATTAAACGTTGGATGACATTATCAACAGCGCCACCGTAATAGCCCGATATACCACCAAAAAAGATACCCAGTACCAGAGATAACAGAACACCCACCAGACCAATCGACATTGAAATTTGTGTACCGTAGATCAAACGTGAAAATAAATCACGTCCGTTACGGTCGCTTCCCATCAGGAAAAGGGTTGCCTTTCCCTCTGGATCATCAATACCAAAAAGATGAATATTTGTCTCGATTAAACCTAAGAACTTATATGGATAACCTTCTACGAAAAACTGTAGCGGGTATATGGTTGATGTATCAACGACATATTCGATTGCGAGTGTATCCTTATTGCGTTCCCCTTGGAGAGCATATACAAAAGGGCGTAAGTGTATACTGCCTTCCTCATCAACAAAGCGGATGGGTTGAGGTGGTGCAAAAATATATGCAGCATCATATGCACTGGGGTCATGAGGTGCTAGAAATTCTGGGATCAATGCGACGATATACAGTAAGATAATGAGTACGCCACTAATGACTGCCATCCGATGTTTGCGGAATTTCCACCACATCAACTGAAACTGAGACGCAACGTAAATAGATTCTTCGTTATCGTCGAGTAGAATATCGTCATCTAAAAGTTCGGGATTATTCACTTGGAATGTCATAAAGAATTACCCTAATTAGTCAAAACGGATGCGCGGGTCAAGGATGGCGAGTAAAATATCCGATACAAATGTGCCAATCACAGTAAACGCGCTTAAAATTAATACAAAACTACCTGCTAAGTACATATCTTGTGATAGCAATGAGCTGAGAAGTAATGGACCTGTCGTAGGTAAACCCAAGACTACAGCCACAATAGTATCGCCTGAGATAAGGACTGGCAGTGACCAACCAACGGTACTAATAAAGGGATTAAGTGCCAAGCGGACGGGGTACTTCCACAATAACTGCCGTTCTGATAGCCCCTTGGATCTCGCCGTTTCTACATAGGGTTTATGCAATTCATCGAGCAGATTATTCCGCATGATTCGAATCAAACCAGCTGCGTTGCTCGTACCGAGAATAATGATTGGCACCCACAGATGATTAATTAGGTCGATTACCTTGCCCCAACTCCACGGTGCATTGCGGTATTCTAACGAGAACAGCCCACCCGCACTAATCCCAAACACAGTTAAGCCGATCCACATCATTATCAAGGCAAGCATAAAATCAGGAACACCACGACCAATAAAGCCGATGAAAGTGGCAAAGTAGTCCCCAAATGAATACTGGTGGGTAGCAGAATATACACCAATCGGCAAGGCAATAATCCAAGTAAACATGAGCGTGGCAAACGATATTAGGAAGGTATAACCTAACCGATCCCAGATCAACTCATTAACTGGGCGGTTGAATTGAAATGAAACACCGAAATCACCTTGGAGAACATTGCCAAACCACTTAAAGAATTGGACATAGACGGAATCATCCAAGCCATAACGTTGTCGTAGGGAGATGATTTCGGCATCATCTAAGGTTGTGCCCGTGCTTTCTAGCTCAGATATATATGAGGTTAGAAAGTCACCGGGCGGTAATTGGATCAGCGCAAAACTTGTTATCGCTACTGCCATTAAGGTGATTAGGGTATATATGATCCGCTTGAAAATGAATTGAAACACATTTATCTACTTTCTCACGCATCGGATAAAAAACAATTATTCTGACCAACCGGGCAAAGAAACGGATGCCTGATAGTTTGAATAATTGTAAAGTGGGTTACGGGTTGGCTTATATAGCTTGCCGCTTTTTGGATTATCGTCTTGAGTATAAACCCAGATTTCATCTTGATCCCAGACAACAACTTCATCGCGGCAATCGCCTGTTAGATCAAGAACTGCGTTGCACATATCAGGATGTCCATCATCAGGGAACATTACAACCGACCGACCCCAAGCATCAAACATTCCACCCCATTTAACATTGGGGGAATGAACAAACAATTCTCCCGGCTGACCTGTCCAGTTGATGGGAAGACACATACTACCAAAGGGATTCGGCGCGGCATCATGATAGATTTCGCCATTTGGATCAAAGAAATGAAGAATACCTTGATTACCCCAGAAATTGATGCTCACAACATCTAGTCCCGGTACTTCTGGTCGAAAATTAGCTATTGCTGGGTTTTGGGCATGGCCGATAAAGTGTTGTTTGATGATGTTACCCTTTAAATCCGCAAAGACAACTCCCGAATCACTAGCAGTATAGAAAACCCGTGGTTCAGAATTTGCGTTTTGCATAAAATTGACAATCGCAACACCATCGGCATGATCCTGAATTTGATCTTCTAAAGTCCATAGCATCTTGCCGTCGTGGTCAAACATGCTAAAGCCAATTGCGAGTTCATCGTGTCCGTCACCGTCAATATCAGCGGCATAGGGGTAATGGCCTGTACGACAAGAACCTTCCCACATGATTTCTAGTTTGTCATTTAATGCCCAGAAATGCCAGTAACGATCTTTGATAATGATATCGCGGTCGGCACCCTGACCCCGTAAGTCGCAGAAGAATAAACAATCTCCTAGAATACGCTCATAGCGATTGGCAGGAGCTTTACTAAGTGGGGTAGGTGCTTTGTACTTGACTTTACCGGTAGCACCATCGAGTACAACGATCTCAAAATTCATGCAGTAAATGACTTCGTTGCGACCATCTCCATCAATGTCATGAATTTGAAAACCTACATCATTCGTCAGATGATAATTTGCTGGGTCAGGCTTTCCGATCTGCCACAACATTTCACCGTCAAAGGTCATCGCTGTTAAGCAACTTAACTCGCTGTATTGATCGCGCGGACCATGATGTACCATCTGACCGATAAGCACATCAACCTCGCCATTACCTGTCAGATCACCAAAACGCAAGTTTCGCCCAACACCAAAGCCTTTTGTGCTGATTTTTTTCCATAGCACAGGTTTAGGATTGGCGGCGCGTAAGTCTTCCAATTCACGTTTTTGCTTTGATTTCATCAGATTGAAGTGGGAAATTTCTGCATCATCAGTTTCGACTTTTACTTCATGGAACAAAGCAGGCGCATCGCTCATCACAGCTAAATTGCCGTTTGGAAAGCGATCATCAGTAGCTTCGAGTGTACCAACGCCCTCAATCTCACCCCTTAGGTGCTGACCTTGGGCGGTCACACGCAATATATAAGGCTGATTGACTTGCCAGTCATAAGCTTGTTCTGCCAGAACTTTTTCGTCAGGTACATGAAATTCGGTTTCATGCTCGACTGACTTTAAGACCAAACCAGCCTCATTCAAGCCGAAGAAATAATAGCATCGACTATTTTTAAAACGAAATGCAACACCGACTTGCCCCTGTTTAACTTGTGGTGTAATGCGGACTGTAGCCGTATAATCTTGCCACAATATATCGCCCGTTGAAAGTATGGGATGAGTGTGTACGAATGTATTCTCGAATGTTTGTGCCATTGCATGTGAATTCTCATGCTGTATAACTTTCCATGCGCGACCAGCATCCGTTCCTGATCTGAAAGCTGCAACAGTCCAATTACCTTTAGGGGCGGCTTCGGGTAAATAATGATATTCAGTATGTGCACCAACTTCTACAGAAAATGGACCTATATCTAGATCACTAAAATCATCTTGAAGCAAAATTTTGGCCATGTCAAACCTCTATATGAAAACATCAATCTAAACGAATAGGGTAATAAGGAGAGTATGTACTCTCCTCATTATCACATCGTTTTATTTAGTAGATTATGAACTTATTTTGTAGTATTGGCTGGGGTTTGTTGTACCCATGTTTCCGGCTTCCCAAGAGATGTCCCAACCAGTACGAGGAACATTTTGGAAACTATTTGCAACTGGAACAGGTACAGCAGCGCGATCGCAAATACCTATGTGATACAATTGTTCCGCTTGAATATCCATGATTTGTGCCCAAAGCGCCTTCTGTTGTTCTTCATCTGCCGTAACCAACAATTCATCATATAATGCTAACTGTTGTTGAACATCGGCAGGCGGTTCTTCACCACTTGCGCCTTTTGTAGCATACCATGTTCCCCACTCGATAGCCCATGAACAGCCAGCCGTAGATGGGATGAAATCTGCTGGATTGATAACTGGGTAAAAACCATTCCCAGTGAAATCAACATTAGCGTCCATTTCACTCGCTCTCAAGCGGGTTGAGAATAGCGTATCATCTTCTGGTTTGACTGAGGCATTAATACCAATTTCCTGCCACCAGCCCGAGATGAGTTCTAGCGTATCAACATAATCATCACGACGAGCACGGGTTTCAACAGCAATACTAATGGGTTGACCATCAGACCGCAAACGATAACCATTACCGTCACGTTCAGTTAAGCCCATTTCATCGAGTAGACGGTTCGCTTCTTCGGGATCATATTCAGTGTAGTTCTTGGCAGCACCTTCATGATAGAAGGGTGACTCTGGAAGCGGTGCACACTGGCGATCCTCAACAGGTTGGTCAAGGTAAATCAATTCGCGAATCTCTTTACGATTGATACCGTGGGAGAGTGCAATACGGAAGCGACGGTCTAAGAATAATTCACGCTGGATTGGATCCTTGTGGTTTAAATTAAGACCAAGGATAAAGATGTTTGGCTCACTGATAGGAGCGGCAATAACTTCGTAACCACCTTGTGCTTCACCTTGTTTCAGTGCTAAGGTATCGCGTGGGAATTGACCGACAGAGAAGGTTTGTAATTCTGCTTCACCTGCAAAAACCTTCAATTGTGCGACTGATATATCACGGACGACCTCTGTCTGCACGACATCAATGTAGGGTAATTGACTGCCCTCTGTATCAACCTTGAAGTAATACGGATTGCGTATATATGTATTGCCTTCATCATTACGATTATCTAAATACCAAGCAAAGAGAACGGGCATTCCTGTGCCTGTATCAAAGTTTTCTTCATTTAGGAATAATTGTACCCAGTTTTCTAAGCCAGATTCTTCGACTTTTTGGGCGAGTTCTGCTTCATCAGCATAATCAGCATGGAAGTTTTCGAGGTAGTGACGAGGTCTGAAAATTTCATTTCTAGGATAACCCATTTGTCGTAGGAAGAATGGGGCAGTTTGCGTGAAGCTAAAGCGTATCGTGTAATCATCAAGCTGCTCTAGCACGGGTCTTTCACCACCGGAAGTCAACCATGTTGGGAATGCTGGATAAAGATCCGTATTGCCAATAATATCATTAAACCAAAAGACGACATCATCGGCGGTCATCGGTGCGCCATCTGACCATTTGATGCCTTCGCGGATGTGGAAAGTAAAGACACTTGAATCTTCGTTAACGTCCCATTCATCAGCGACATTAGGTAGCAAGTCTTGCCCACCCATTGAAAACCGAAGTAAGGGTTCATATTGTAGTAGCTCATAAACGTGACTATGGGGTACATCACGTACAACCATATTCCAACGTCCGCCATACTGTCCAATACTTTCATAAGGTGTGACAACTAATGGCGAGCTTGGTAAGCGGTCTGCTAATGGAGGCAGAGTCCCTGCACTGACCATATCTGCCAGTATAGGTGCTTCATTCGTAGATTGTGCTGAAATGGAAAATGGAAATTGAGTCGCCAATGCGCCCGTAGAAGCTATTGCTGACAACCGGAGGAAATCTCGACGAGAAATTTGATGGTTTTTTTTCATCTGTATGATCCTCTGTAACTATATATAAAAGAAATGTAATATGTTGAATTTGAACAATTTAGATTCATGGAATAGTTATTTTCACAAATCAATGTTGTTCGACCTATTTGATACCATCATAAGGAACGTGCAAGAGGATGTCTCTCATATTTGAGACATCCTCTCATCAATTTTGGACATATGATATGAAGTGTTTTATATACCTTTGCGGTAGGCGCTGGGGGTGCTACCAACTTCACGTCGAAAGACACGGCTAAAATGACTGCTATTAGAAAAGCCAACATCAAGTGCAACTTCTGTTAAAGTCCTATCCGTCTGTAGCATCAGTGCCTTGGCTTGTTTAATCCGATAACGATTTAGATAGGTAATCGGTGTAATACCCATATCTTGCTGAAAACTACGGTCAAGATGACGTTCACTAATATCAGCATAATTAGCCATATCAATTCGCGAAATAGGTTCTGTAAAGTGTTGATGAATATATGCCATGACTTTACGTACCACTCGTTGCGACTCACTCCCTAGATGGTGATTACGAGCCAGAATATTTTTGATATGAGCCAAGGTTTCATCGGAGCTAAATATCCCCTTACTAAGGACAGCAGTTGCACCTTGGCTCATCCGTGCCATATCTTCTTCTGTAAGTGCCATCGCAGTTAATACGATAGCGGGAATATGACGAATTGCTTCATCAGATTGCATTGCCATAAGCACATCAAAACCATCTAACTCAGGCATCATGAGGTCAAGTAACACGAGATCAGGGTGATGTTGTCGTATTAAATCAAGCGCTTCACGTCCATTATTGGCTTCTAATATATGGCAACTAGGTAGTTGAGACTGAACAATATGTATATTCATGTCGAGCGTGTTGCGATCATCATCAACAATCAAAATAGATGCATGCTGTCGATCATCTAAGCCATAACGCGCTAAAGCTCGTAATAAGGTGCTGGTATCAACGGGTTTGGATACATGATCCAGCATAAATACTGAACCACTATTTTGTTCATGGACTAGTGAATAAAACAGAATAGGGACATCCTGTAAATCGTGATGTCCTTTAACAAGATGAATGAATTTCTGACTTTGCAAAGAACCAATTTCAATATCTAGTATTATCATTGCTGGAGGAATCTCAAACCTAATGGGAAGGTTGCCCGGAATATTTACCTTAACTTGCAACGTTTCGATCTTAAATCCTTCTTGCATTAAGTGATCTTCAAGCTGATGATTCGGTTGACCATGATCGCTGATTAACAAAACGGTTTGCTTATGTGGCACATTACTTACTGACACAGGTATCTGCGTCGGATAGTGGCTCATGGTGGGTAACGTGAAATAAAAGGTTGAACCATTGCCCTCACTACCCATAGATGAGACATTGATACGTCCGTTGTGCATCTCAATCAGTTTTCGACAGATTGCCAATCCTAG
>Ga0070728_10003663_pt1 | contig 16690 bp, 17 predicted proteins | sample tdDd471_FD_66723 | JGI IMG/M metagenome (GOLD analysis project Ga0070728, IMG submission 66723) | Marine sediment microbial communities from the Atlantic coast under amendment with organic carbon and nitrate - tdDd47.1 | ecosystem: Environmental > Aquatic > Marine > Coastal > Sediment | place... | reverse complement strand
CTCTGGATCATGGATCAGATGCGGCGATTCATCCCGAATTACGGGTTGATCATCATCCTCTTCTCGGTGCTGACCAAGCTGGCGTTCTATCCGCTGACGCGGACCAGCACCCAGTCCATGAAGCGGATGCAGATGCTGCAGCCGAAGATCAAAGCCCTACAGGAGAAGCATAAGGACAACCAGGAGAAGCAGAGCAAGGAGATGATGGAACTCTACAAGAAGGAGAAGGTCAATCCGGCCGCGGGTTGCCTGCCCCTCCTTCTGCAGATGCCCGTCTTCGTGGCCCTGTACCAGGCGCTGGCGCATACCATTGCGCTGCGCAACACACCGTTCGTGTGGTGGATTCAGGACCTTTCCAAGCCTGACGCTCTCTTTTCCTTCCCGTTCACCTTGCCGTTCCTGGGCGCGGAGTTCAATCTGCTGCCCATCCTCATGGGTGTGACCATGGTGATCCAGACTCGCTTAACACCGACCGGCCAACCCACCGGCCAGATGGCCATGATGAACACCATGATGCCGGTCATTTTCCTCTTCATGTTCTACCAGATGCCGTCCGGTCTGGTCCTCTACTGGTTGGTGAACAACCTGATGACCATTTTCCAGACCTGGAGGATCCACCAGACGGCCACTCCTGAGGGAGGAACAGAAACGACATGAGCAACAAAATGGAAAGCACTGGAAAGACCGTAGACGAAGCCATCCGTGAAGCCCTGCTCCGGATGGGACTACGCCGAGAAGAAGTGAGCGTGACCGTGATCCAGGAAGCCCGTGGAGGGTTCCTGGGTGTTGGCCGCCGGGCGGCCGTGGTCCAGGTCGAGAAGAAGAGCGAGCGCCGACGCAATGACCGCAATGACCGTGGAGGTCGTGGCCGTCGCAGTGAAGGTGGTCGGGGTGGAGAGCGGAACGAGGCCCGCGGTGGTCGGGGTCGTCGCGACAACGAGAACCGGCAGGATGGCGACAGCCGCCGTGGCGGCAACGCGCGTAGCGATGGTCGCCGCAGTGATGGCGAAGGATCCGAGCGGGGTTCACGCCGTCGAGGCAGCCGTGGTGGCCGGGGTCGCGGTGGCGACCGTCCGAACGAAGGCGGCCAGACCATTCAGGCCGACCGCGCGAACAATGACAACCGTCGTCGTGAGCAGTCTCGCGATGATGGCCGGAGTCGCCAGGATGTGGCCCCCGCTGCCGTGACGGAAAACCGCGCCGATGGCGAACAGTCTTCCGAGGGAAGCAGCCGTCGTCGTCGTCGTCCTCGCCGTCGCCGGAAGCCCGGTGCCGAGGTGGACGCCGATGCGCCCATCGAGACCAACACTCCCGTCGAGACCACGAGCAACGATCATGTTCAGGCCAACGTCGAGAGCCCCGCGGCGCCGGAATCTCCGAAGCCGCAGGTCGAAGAGCAACAGTCACGGCCTGTCCTGGAAGCTCCCGAAAGTCCCCGTCCCGAGTCACCAGCACCCGAGCGTGAGGACCGTCCCGAGTCCCCTGCGCCTGCCGCTGCCACTGTTGGAGGAACCCAAATCAACGACGTCATTGCCATCCAACGAGCCACTCCGTTCACCGGAGAGGATGCCGGCAACCAGGCCGAGCTCCTGCAGCGTGTCGCCACCGGCCTCATGATCAAGTCCGGCTTCCCCAGCCGGGTTCAGGTCACCGAGGGTGACTACCATGCGGTCAAGATGGTGGTTGACGATCGCACCGCCGGCGTCCTTCTGGGGCGGCATGGCGCGGCCGTCGATGCCATCGAGTATCTCGTGGAGAAGATGGCCAGCAACGCCGCTGGTGATCGGGTCCGCATGAACCTCGATTGCAATAACTTCCGCCTGCGCCGCGAGGGCAGCCTGGAGCAGAAGGCCGAGAACGCCGCTGCCGAGGTTCGCAACACGGGTAACCCCGTGTCCATGGAGCCGGCCGGTGGTCGTGAGCGTCGCATCGTTCACCTGGTCATCGAGGAAGAAGAAGGCCTGGCCACGTACACCGAGATCGGTGAGTACGGCAAGTTCGTGGTGGTCTGCCTCCCGGACCAGGTGCCCAGCGACGATGCACCGGCTCCCACAGAGGAGACTCCGGTGGTGGCCGAGGCTGCCGTCGAGACTCCCGAAAGCGATGAGGAGACCAAGGTGATCGAAGCCGACGCAGCGCCGATGGTCGAGGAATCGCCGGAGGAGACAGCTGAGGCCGATGAGACGGAGCGTCCCCAGGACTGATCCGTTTTTCATTCTCAAGAAAAAGGCCGCGCCAAAAACGCGGTCTTTTTCTATCGGTGTTGTTCTGTCGATTGTGGCGCCACGAATTGAAGCCTTTGCCCTCACCGCCGGTGCGTTATTTATGAATTCGCGATAGAGTACCGGGGTGTTGGTCCCGGAGAATGTCTTGAATCTGGGCGACTCCCCATTGTCGGGGCCCAACGGAAGGGACACAGGATGCTGGATCAGGGAACTGTTGTTGCCCTGGCGACACCCGAGGGAAAAGGCGGCCTGGCTGTCGTTCGTCTCAGTGGATCCGAAGCTCTGGCCACTGCTCGTCGGCTTATTCGCGACGGCTCCCTGGACGATCCCGTGGACAGTCACCGGGCCCGGCTGACGACCCTTTTTGATGCCGACGGCCAGATAATGGACGAGGCCCTGGTGCTTCCCCTGGTCGCTCCCGCGAGTTACACCGGTGAGGACACGGTGGAGTTTTTCTGCCATGGAGGCGTCATGCCTGCTCGACTGGTGATGGCGGCCTGTCGGGCGGCCGGGGCTGTGGCCGCCGGTGCGGGCGAGTTCACGCGGAGGGCTTTTCTCAATGGTCGCCTGTCTTTGGCCCAGGCTGAAGCGGTCGCTGACCTCATCGAGTCCGAGCACAAGGTCGGCGCCCGTGCCGCCTTGGCGCAGCTGCAGGGTGGACTGAATCGTGAAGTCGCCGCCATCGAAGACCCTTTACGAGCGCTGCTTGCCAATCTCGAGGGTTCGCTGGAATTCGGCGACGACGATGATCCCGGCCCGGGACCGGATCTTATTCAGCGCGAGTTGCTGAAAGCTTGTGAACGCATCGATGGTCTCCTGGCCCTGGCGCCCGCCGGTCGACACCTGCGCGAGGGCGTGCAGGTGGTTCTGGCTGGTCCCCCCAATGTCGGCAAGAGTTCTCTTTTCAATGCCTTGCTGGCCCACGACCGCGCTCTGGTCGATCCCGAGGCCGGCACCACTCGCGATGTGGTGACCGAGAGGATGGAGATCGATGGGTTGTTGTTCGTCCTTCACGACACGGCGGGCCTGCGGGATCTGCCGGGTGTCGTGGAGGCCAAGGGCATTGCCCTCACCCGGGACATGGTGTCCCGGGCCGACATCGTTCTGGACCTTCGGCCGGCCGGCGCCGACGAGTCGACGGACGACTTGCCGAATGTGCCGCCCGGGTGCACCGTTCTTCCAGTGGGTACCAAGGGCGATCTGGCATCAGGTTCGCAAGGATTGGTCACCTCGAGCGTGACCGGCCGAGGGGTCGATGAGCTTCGCCAAACCCTGCTGCGCCTTGCGCGACAGGGGGGAGTGCCTGAAGCGGTGGCCCATGGTGTGGTCTTGAATCAACGGCATCTTGATCGATTGAATACATGTCGCGAAGCCCTTGAACGAATGGCGAAGGACACGTCGGCCAGTGTCGACGTGCAGGCCACCATGCTGGCCGCCGCCCTGCAGGAGCTGGGCGCCATCAGTGGCCGAGTGTTCACCGAGCAACTACTTGGCGACATCTTTTCACGCTTTTGCGTTGGCAAGTAAGAACAGGATCAGAGCTTGAACGGTTTTGATATCATCGTTGTGGGGGGAGGGCATGCCGGCATCGAGGCGGCGCTGGCTTCGGCGCGCCTGGGCTGCAAGACCGCCCTGGTCACCCATACGCGCAACGAAGTGGGGCGAATGCCCTGCAATCCCGCCATCGGTGGCCTGGGAAAGGGCCATCTTGTGCGAGAGATCGATGTGCTTGGTGGGCAGATGGGGTTGGCCATCGACGCCACCGGGATCCAGTTCAGGGTTCTCAACCGCCGCAAGGGTCCGGCTGTTCAGGCGCCGCGCGCCCAGGCCGACAAATTTCGCTACCAGGAGTTCATGGTCGACGCGGTTGCCGGTCAGTCTGGATTGACCATCGTCGAGGGTGACGCCACTCGCTTGTTGACCGTCGAAGAGGATTCGGCGCAACGGATTGAGGGGGTGGAGCTTGGCGATGGCCGCGAACTCCGCGCCCCCCGGGTGATCCTTTGTACCGGGACGTTCATGCGCGGCCTCATGCATGTTGGAGATCGACAGACGCGTGGGGGACGGGAAGGTGCTGACAGCAGCGAAGGACTGAGCGCCGATCTCAAGAGGCTGGGGTTTGAACTCCGCCGACTCAAGACCGGGACTCCGCCTCGACTCCATGCTGATCATATCGATTACGACAAGCTGGTGCCCCAGCCGGGTGAAGCTGATGCCCGACCGTTTTCATTTCGAACGCGGCAATTCTCCCCGCCCAACCACCATTGCTGGCTGGCCGCGACCAATGAACGAACCCATGCCCTCATCCGGGACAATCTGGCGCGCTCTCCTCTTTTCGGGGGGATCATCGACGGTCAGGGACCACGCTACTGTCCTTCAATCGAGGACAAGGTGGTCCGGTTTGCCGATCGGGACCGGCACCTGATCTTCCTGGAGCCTGAGGGTGTTGATTCCCACGAGCTCTATGTCAATGGGATCTCCACCAGTTTGCCTGCCGACGTCCAACGAGGCATGGTGCGCAGCATCGAGGGGCTGGAGAAAGCCGAGATCACACGCTATGGCTATGCGGTCGAGTATGACAGTATTCCGTCCTGGCAAATCAATGTAACTCATGAAACAAAAACCGTTTGCGGTCTTTATTTAGCCGGCCAGATCATGGGGACATCCGGGTATGAGGAAGCCGCTTCCCAGGGGTTGATTGCCGGGATCAACGCTGCGCGGTCATTGGGGGGGCAGAGTGCCTGGATTCCGCGGAGGAATCAGGCCTACATGGGTGTCCTGGCTGATGATCTGGTGACCAAAGAGATCACCGAGCCCTACCGCATGTTCACTTCCCGTGCCGAGCATCGACTGCATCTTCGCTGTGACAACGCCGAGACCCGACTCCTTGAAGAGGCCGAGTTCCTGGGCTTATTGCCTGATGTTGAATTAGGCCGGCTCAAGGCCAGGGACCGGGCTCGACTCGCCATTGATGAGCGGCTTGGCACCTGGCGGACGCCGGATCCGTCTGGTGGTCCCAAGACGACGGCAGCTGAGCTATTGCGGCGCCCTGGGGTTGGGTTGGATAACCTGGCCGACCATGTCGTCAACGGGGACACCCTTCGGCGTGAACTGGACGCCCTGGTGGGGCTGGAAATGACACTCGAATCCGAGCCAGTCATGGTTGAGGGACTATTTACCGAGATCGCAAACACAAATAAATACAGTGGATACATAAGAAAACAAGAAAGACTTCTCCATTCGCAAGCGTGCCTGGAGGAGCTCGAAATACCCCCGGATCTGGATATTCAGAGCCTTGGAGCCCTCAGCATCGAGGCGCGCGAGAAGTTGATCAAGATGCGTCCGGCGACGCTGGGCCAGGCGGGCCGTATTGATGGCGTTCGAGCTGGCGACCTGGCTGTGTTGACGGTGTTTCTCAAACGCTGGCGTGAAGAGCACTTGCCCAAGGAGGATGAATCATGAGTTCAGCGTCCCATGATCACGCGATCCTCACCCGGGAAATCTTACGCTGGAACCACCAGATCAACCTCGTTTCTCGAGTGGATACCGCCAGGACGCTGAATGGACTTATTGAGCACTGTGTTGCCGGTTGGGACGTGTTGGCCCAACACCTGGTAGGTGAGCCGGGCTTTTCCGAGTGTCTGTATGTGGACCTGGGTTCAGGGGGCGGCTTGCCGGGGCTGGTTTGGGCCACTTCGCGACATGAAGCTGGGCACATGGGGGTGAACTGTTTTGTGGAGCCTCGCGATAAGCGGGCCTGGTTTCTGCAGCGTGTTGCTCGTGCGCTTCAGCTCGATAACGTGGTTGTTCAGGCGGCGCGCTGGGGGGAGGAGCGGCTCCCTGAACCATCTGAGGGAGCCAGCAGGGTGCTGATTTCCATGAAGGCTCTGCGATTGACTGACGCCCAAGTCATTGCCGGGTATGAGTCTTCTGCGAGAGGGGACTCTCACTCTACCGAAATCATGGTAGTTCGCTTCATGGAGTCTGATGAAAGGTCGCTGGCGTCCCTTGAGGAGGTCTTTGTTGAAGGAGGCAACCATTCTGGCTGGTGCCACAAGTCGACAAATGTCCTTGGAGCCGACAACCCGAGATTACTCCTGACCAGATATGGGCGATAGGCTCTGGCTCGATTGTTCCACGTGGAACATTGTCGAGTCTGTTGGTTCACCGCCATTGTTCCACGTGGAACAATAATGACCTTCTCGCGAGGTGGGGAGCTTTCGCCGACAAGAGGTCGGTGAATATTTCCCCGGCCCCAAGAGCCAAGCCAATCAATGTCATTGCTAGATAATTGTTCGGCCAGGTCGTGGTCTCATCTGGACAGTCCTCCCTGTTCAGTCTTACATTCCTCAAACTCTTTGGGCCGGCAATCGGTGTTTGGCCGGCCATGATCCTTTTTGCGGATGGAAACCTGTATGGGTAAAATAATCTCCATTTCCAACCAGAAGGGCGGCGTCGGGAAAACCACGACGGCCGTCAATCTGTGTGCAAGTCTCGCTGTTGCAGAAAAACGAGTCCTTCTCGTGGACCTGGATCCCCAGGGTAATGCTTCCAGTGGTGTTGGTGTTGAGCCCAAGGATAATACGTCTTACGAGTTTCTCCTGGGTAACGCGACCCTGACCTCCAGCATCCAGAACACTCAGGTTCCTTACATGGATATCCTCACGGCCGACCGCCGACTCGCGGGCGCCGAGGTGGAGCTGGTCAGCCAGCCCCAGCGTGAGGATTTCTTGAAACGCGCCCTGGCTGACCACAGGGAACGCTACGATTTCATCTTCATCGATACCCCGCCGAGCCTGGGGCTGCTCACTTTGAATGCATTGACGGCAGCTGACTCCGTTCTCATTCCCATTCAATGTGAGTATTACGCCCTGGAAGGGTTGAGCCAGCTTCTCAGTACGGTTCAGCTCGTTCAGCGTAATCTGAACCGCATGCTTCAACTTGAAGGCGTACTCTTGACGATGTACGACAGACGGTTGCGCCTGTCCAACCAGGTGGCCGATGAAGCCATCGAATTCTTCGGTAAGGTTGTTTATGAGACTCGGATTCCCCGTAATGTTCGCCTGAGTGAGGCCCCATCATTTGGACAGCCCATCTTGCTTTACGATGTGGAGTGCCTCGGCTCCCAGAGTTATCTCGCACTGGCGCAGGAAATCATCGCGGCCAAGGATGGCGTGACCGCGACGCAAGGGGGATAATCCATGGCGAAGAAACGCGTTCTCGGCAAGGGCTTGTCGGCATTGATCCAGTCCGCAGGCACGCCCAATTCGAACATCGACAATGAGGGGCCTTACATTGATAAGGTCCCCGTCGACGACCTGGCCTTCAATCCAGACCAGCCTCGCAAGGTGTTCAAAAAAGACAAACTAGAGGAGTTGGCCTCTTCTCTGAAGGATGTTGGTGTTCTCCAGCCTGTTCTGGTGCGCGCTCTGCGACCTGACGAGAACCTGGCCCCGGTCGTTCCCGACGGTCCCGTGCCTCGATTCGTGGTGGTGGCCGGTGAGCGAAGGGTCCGCGCGGCTCGTCTGGCCGGTTTGGCCGATGTGCCCGTGGTCACCTGTTCCTATGAGGAGACCGAGGCCCTGCGCATTGCCTTGCTGGAGAATATCCAGCGAGAAAACCTGGGACCCATCGAGGAGGCCGAAGCCTATCAGGGGCTCTTGAAGGCCTATGGGGCGACCCAGGAGGAACTGGCAGACATGCTGGGAAAAATTCGCAGCACCGTGGCCAATTCCCTGCGCCTGTTGACCCTCGAGGAGGAAATCCGGCAGTTGGTGGAGGATGGAACACTGACTCGCGGTCACGCCAAAGCCCTTCTGTCGGTGAATGCCGGCGAGGAACGGCTGAGGTTGGCCCGCCTCTGTCGCAGTCGGGGACTCTCGGTTCGAGAGGTCGAACGCCGAGCACAGGGTGCGGCCATGGCCAGACGCCGCTCGCGTCGTCGCCGTCCGGCTAGCGGAACAGCGGCCAGCGAGACACCTGAAGTTCGGGCTTTTCGTGAACGTGCCGAAACCCATTTCGGTTCTCCGGTGAGCATCGAGCGCGACGGCAAGGGCAAGGGCCGGGTCTCCATCTCCTTCTACAATGATGATGACCTGGAGCGACTGTTGGCGATGATGGGCCTTTCCGTGGACCTAGATTAGAGGCGTAATACATTGTCGTTAAATAAAATAACCGGTATAAAGCTCTCTCGTCTGCACCTGCTTCTGGTGGGGGCCATCATTCTCTCGGCTGGATTGCTGGTCATGGAGTTGAATGAGCTGAAAGCCGATTATTCAGGTCAACAGGGCCAGGCCGAGGCCTGGACCCTCGGGAAAGCGGCCATCCATCTCCTCACCGTGGTGGCGATCTGGACCCTCTTTTTCAGCCTTCGAGCCCGGGAGCGGGACCAGCAGCGACTTCGCCGTTCCGAGGAGAAGCACCGCCTGATCATCAACCATGCGGGCGAGGCCATCTTCTTGCTCGACAACGAGGGTCGAATTCTCGAGTGGAACAAGGCCTCCGAACAGCTCTTCGGCGCAGCGCGGAGAACGGTCCTCGGCAAGCGTCTCACCGAGATCGAACCCTGTCAGCGGCTCGAGCTTGACCAGGCCATGGCCGACAGTGTTCGCCTGGATACCGGCCTGATATTCGAGTTTCCCTTGCCGCGTCCCGATGGTCTCGACGGCCTCATCGACCTGCGTCTATCACCCCTGCCCACCGACGACAACGAGGGTCGGTTCGTGGTCATCGCCCGCGATGTGACCCGTGAACGTCAGTTCGAATCCCGCATGAGCCAGGCCGAGAAACTGGCCGGCATCGGTCAACTGGCGGCGGGCATCGCCCACCAGCTCAACACTCCCCTGGGATCGATCCTGCTCTCGGCACAGATGCTGTCCGAACTGGAGCTGGGCGAGGATGACCGTGACGACGTGGACCGGATCATCCGTCAGACGGACCAGTGTCGTCAGATCATCAAGGGATTGCTCAATTTCGCCCGTCCCCAGAGCCAGGAGCGGAGCCCGGTGGTCCTGGGTGACGCCGTGCATGAGACGGTTTATCTCATGGAGAAGAGCCTCCGTGTGGCTGGGGTGGAGGTGGATTGGGTGGCCAGTGAGGGCGAGGCTACGGTCACGGGAAACCGGAACGAGCTGGACCAGGTCTTTTTCAATCTCCTGGTCAACGCTGTTGACGCCATGCCTGACGGCGGCCGCATTGCCATCGAGATCGGCACCGGCGGTCCCGGAGAGATCCTGGTCTCTTTCGCCGATTCGGGGCCCGGCATCGAAGCGGAGCATCGGGACAAGGTCTTCCTGCCGTTCTTCACGACCAAGGATTATGGCAAGGGAACGGGTCTGGGGCTGAGTATCGTGGCGAGGATCATGCACGAACACGGGGGCCGCATCGAACTGGACGAGACGTACCCTTCAGGCGCTCGATTCTTGCTGACCTTTCCCCGGCCGGGCCTCGGCCTGGGAATCCGGGCAAGCAATGATTCAAGACCATCACCGATGAGGGATTCGACATGACCTCTCGTTTCACGCGGATCATCCTGGTCAACGATCAAGACCAGGGAGTCAAGGAATTCACCATCAGCCACCGCATGGTGTGGCTGCTGGGGCTTCTTGGTGTTCTGGTGGCGGCCGCGCTTCTCTACGTATTGATCACCTATGGCCTGGTCGCCGAACGGGCCATTCAGTTGCCCAGGGTGGAGGCTGAGCTCGTCAAGGCCCAGGCCGACCTGGTCGAGGTCCAGGAGCTTCGCCTGGAACTCGAGGAAATGCGCGGACTACAAGAGCGACTTCTTCTAATGCTCGGTATCGAGCCGGTTCCCGGTGACAGTCTGGCCGGTCCGGGCGGGGGAGAGGACATGCCGGGGCTGGCCAATGTGATCAACACGCCACCCCCGGATGCCTGGCCCACAGCGGGCTATGTCACCCGTGAATTCGATGAAGGAGCAACCAGCCGCGGGGTCCGCCCACATCCAGGGCTGGACATAGCTGGACCGGAGGGTGTACCAATCTTAGCCGCTGGTGATGGCTCGGTGGCACGGGCGGGTAGCGATCCGATGCTGGGGAACTATGTTGAAATCCAGCATGGTTTGGGTTACCTAACCGTATACGGGCATTGTCAGAGCGTGGCCGTAGCCAGGGGAGAGCAGGTGCGACGAGGACAGGTTATCGCCTATCTTGGAAGTACCGGCGAAGCTTCGGCACCACATTTGCATTTCGAAATATGGCATAACGGCATGGCCGTCGATCCGCGTCAGTTTCTGATGGGTGAACCGCCGACCAGATAACTGACAGGGCCTGGGGCAATGAGACCCCTTCGTGAATATCGGGCAAGGGATTGCCCACGATGCTCTGTCGCGGCAGAGCGAAACCCGGAGCAGGGCTTCGGGACCCGAGGAGGACGAAATGTTTGGCAAGGAGCCTGAAAACACCACCATCAACACCGGCCAGACGTCGATCATCGCCCAGGGCGCCAAGTTCGAGGGCAGCATCGATGTGAACGGTACCCTGCGGATCGAGGGCGAGTTCAAGGGCAATATCGGTACACCCGAGAGCCTGGTCGTGGGCAAGACCGGCGTCGTGCGCGCATCGGTGAAGGTCAAGAATGCCATCATCGGCGGGCAGTTCTACGGCGATATCGAGGCCGAGAACAAGATCGAGCTGCAGAGCGGCTCCCATCTCGAGGGTGACATCAAGACCAAGCGTCTGGTCATCGACGAGGGCGTGTTCTTCGAGGGCAACTGCTCCATGGGCGCCAAGAAGACCACCAACGCTCAGCCCGCGCCCCCGCCGCCGGTCCAGAGGCCTGCGGAGATCAAGAAGTAAGGGAAATCTTCGATCGGGCATTGCGCCCTCGGGTCAACCCTTATAGGATTGCGGCCGCACCCTCTCATCAGGAGAGGGCGTGGCCGCATTTTCATGGCAAGATCCGAGGCATTGCCCGAGGTTCATGGACGTGTTTCGTAAAGATTCCGACACCGAGTCTCGCCGAGCCATGAGGGATGTGGGGCTCTATACCTCCATTCCCATCATGCTGGGCGTGGGCCCGGCGGCGGGTTGGTGGCTGGGACGACTGGCCCAGAACCGCTGGGGAGGCGAACCCTGGCTCGAGGTCGGCGGCGTCCTGTTCGGGCTGGCGGCGGCGATCAGGCAGGTTTACAAGGTGATCAAGCAGGGGAGCCGGGGCGCATGATCAATACACGCTTGCTCCACAGGGCCCAATGGTTGACCCTTGGCGGCGGAGTGATTGGCGGCGCCATCATGGCGATTCTGGTCTCGGTGCCCAGCGGCATCGGCGTGGCCGTGGGATCGGCCTGGTCAGCGGCCAACTTGCGCGCCATGGAGGGGTTGCTGAGCGCGTCTTTGTTGCCGCGAGACCACCCCCGAGACATCAGGCGTGTTTTTATCTGGGTTTTCTCAAAGTTGTCTCTTTACGTTCTTGCGATTTGGTTGTTAATTGTCGCGCCGTTTCCACCAACGAGCCTGGCCATCGGTCTGACCGTCATGTTGGCAGCGCTCGTACTGGCTGGATTGACCACGCGAAAAGACCCAGATCAGACGCTTCTACAGCGAGGTGATGATGCAGATGCGTGATCCGCGCACGATCCTGGTGACGACCGTCCTCATGCTGCTGCTGGCCGCCGGTACGGCCCAGGCGCAGCACCATCAGGATGACCATTCGCACGGCCATGATGACCAGTCCACCGAGCACGCCCATGATGACCATGCGGTGGCGGCCCATGGTGATGCTCATGGTGCCGAACATGGTGATGACCACGGCGACGACCATGGTGGCGAATTCCATCTCGATAACATCATCACCCTCCTGGCCGGCAATCTGCTGTCGGCTGATCAGGCCGCCGTCGTGGCCGCCTGGCTCGATCCCATCTTCACCTTGATCACCGCGATCCTCATCGCCCTCTGGTTCATCAGCGTGGGCCGAAAATTGAAGGACCGCGATCCGGGTCGTAAACAGCTCTTCGCCGAGATGCTCATCGGCGGTCTGTACAACATGTTCTACCAGGTCCTCGGTGGTCAGGCCCGACGATTCGCCCCCTACCTGGGCACCCTCTTCCTGTTCATCTACTGCAACAACCTCTTCGGTCTGGTTCCCCTGGGGCACTCGTCCACGGCGAGCTTCGTCAATACGACCCTGGGCCTGGGCCTGATGACCTTCATCTATGTGCAGTACGTGGGCATTCGCGAGAATGGCATCGGCGGCTACCTGTACCACTTTGCCGGCCAGCCCAAGAGTGGCATCGAGTGGGGCTTCGCCATCCTGATCTTCCCCCTGGAACTCATGGGTGAATTGATCAAGCCGGTCTCGCTCTCGCTGCGTCTCTTCGGCAACATCTTCGGTGAGGACACCCTCATCGCTGTGATGGTGGTGCTCGGCGTTCAGTTGATGCACTTCATCCTGAACATGGTTGGGGCCGGTGGCTGGACCGCCTATTTCCCCGGCATCCCGTTCCAGGTTCCGTTCTACGCCATCGCGTTGATCGGCAGCACCGTGCAGGCCCTGGTCTTCACCCTGCTGTCGACCATTTACATTTCGTTGATGCTCCCTCACGGTCACGAAGAGGGAGCGCACTGAGATCCGGACTTGCTCATGAGGGCAAGCTCGGTGGACTAGAGCAGGTGGGGAATCCCACCACATCCAAGGTATTCTAAGGAGGAAACATGGAGACCAACGGCATTCTGGCACTGGGCCTCGGCATCGCTGCCTTCGGTTCTGCCCTCGGACTGGGAAAGGCCATCGAGGGGGCCATGACCGCCATGGGTCGTCAGCCCGAAGCTATCCCGGCGATCCAGACGGCGATGATCATCGGTAGCGCGTTCATCGAGGCGCTGACCATCTACGCCTTCGTTACTGTCTTCGTGCTCAAGGGCTAGAGCTAGGCCGAGAGCCGGTCGTGATTGGTTTGCCTTGGATGGGGGTGGCTTGACCGCCCCCGGCACACCACCGCTGCCGGTGCAACGCGAAGGAACGTGTCCATGAACATGGCCCCCAATTGGCCCCAGTTATTCACCACGGTGATCGGCTTCCTGACCCTCATGTGGATCATGAAGAAGTTCGCCTGGGGCCCCATTCTCGATCTCCTCGACCAGCGTCGGGACAAGATCGAGCACGATTATGCGACCGCGGAAAAGGAACTCGCCGAGGCCGAGACCCTCAAGGGTGATTTCGAGACCCAGTTGTCCGAGATCAAGGTGCTCGAGCGTGACCGGATCCAGGAAGCAGTGAAGAAGGGTGAGGAGCTGGCCGACGGCATCGTCACCAAGACGCGTGCGGACATGGACCAGGCCAAGGCCAAGGGGCTGCAGGACCTGGACATCGAAACACGTAAGGCCGAGCTGCAACTTCGTGACGACGTGGTCGAGATGGCCATCGGCGCGGCGGAGAAGCTCATCGGCGAGCGGCTCGACGAGGCCAAGCATCGTCAGCTGATCCAGCAGTACATCGACCAGCTCGGGGAGCAGCCCAATGCGTGATCGCAAGGTAGCTCTCCGCTATGCTCAGGCCCTGCTCAACGTCGCCGTTGAGCGTGACCTGGTCGAGGCATTGCAGGAGTCCTTCAACGGCCTGCTGGCCGCCACGGCTCAGCACCCGGACCTGCGTATCTTCATGCAGAGTCCCCAGGTGCCGACCCAGGAAAAGAAGGCGCTGATTCGCAAGGTCTTCGAGGGCAAGGTCGAGGACGTGCTGTTGCACTACCTCGAGTTGCTCCTCGATAAGGGCCGCTTGATGCACCTGCGGGACATCCACGAGGAATTCGAGACGCTCGTCGAGCGCCATCAGGGATTCCGACGTGCGATGGTCGTGACCGCCGTGCCCTTGGCTGAAGATCAGGCGCAGGAGCTTCACGACAAGCTCGCCACCCTGACCGGCAGCAAGATCATCCTAGACAAGAAAGTTGACCCGTCGGTGATCGGCGGCGTCTGCGTGACCCTGGGTGACCAGATCCTCGACGGGACCCTGCGCACCGGTCTGAACGACCTGCACAGCGTCCTCGAGAAGGCGCCCCTCTGATACTCTGAAGGAGTTCGGAAGTGAAACTGAGGCCCGAGGAAATCAGTTCTGTCCTGGCAAGTGAGCTGGGCAAGTACGGCCGCGACCTCGAAGTCGAGAGCGTCGGCACGATCCTGCAGGTCGGCGACGGCATCGCCCGTATCTATGGTCTCCAGGATGTGATGGCTGGTGAACTCGTCAAGTTCCCCGGCGACATCATGGGCATCGTGCTGAACCTGGAAGAGGACTCCGTGGGTGTCGCCATCTTCGGTGACGACCGGCACATCAAGGAGGGCGACCAGGTCACCCGCTTCGGTGCCATCGCGTCGGTTCCCGTGGGTGATGCCGTGGTCGGCCGTGTGCTCAACGCCGTGGGTCAGCCCATTGACGGCGAGGGCCCCGTGCCCACCACCGAGACCCGTGAGATCGAGGTCAAGGCACCCGGCGTGATCGATCGTCAGCCGGTGAATGTGCCGCTGATGACTGGACTGAAGGCCATCGATTCCATGACGCCCATCGGGCGCGGTCAGCGCGAGCTGATCATCGGTGACCGCCAGACCGGCAAGACGGCCATCGCCATCGACGCGATCATCAACCAGAAGGGCAAGGGTGTTTACTGTTTCTATGTGGCCATCGGCCAGAAGCAGTCCACCGTGGCCGGCGTGCACAAGACGCTGCAAGAGCACGGCGCCATGGAGTACACCACCATCATCGCGGCCTCGGCCAGCGAGCCTGCGCCCATGCTGTACATCGCGCCCTACACCGGCGTGACCATGGCCGAGCACTTCATGTACCAGGGCAAGGACACCCTCGTGGTCTACGACGATCTGTCGAAGCAGGCCAACGCCTATCGCCAGATGTCCCTGCTGCTGCGTCGTCCGCCCGGCCGCGAAGCCTACCCCGGCGACGTGTTCTACCTGCATAGCCGCCTGCTCGAGCGCTCGGTGAAGTTGAGCGACGAGAAGGGTGGCGGTTCGTTGACCGCGCTGCCCATCATCGAGACCCAGGCGGGTGACGTGTCGGCTTATATTCCGACCAACGTCATCTCCATCACCGATGGCCAGATCTTCCTGGAGAACGACCTCTTCTTCAGCGGCGTCCGGCCCGCGGTGAACGTGGGTATCTCGGTGTCGCGTGTGGGTGGCAACGCCCAGACCAAGGCCATGAAGAAGGTGGCTGGTTCGCTGCGCCTCGACCTGGCGCAGTACCGTGAGCTGGCGGCCTTCGCCCAGTTCGGCAGCGACCTCGATCCGGCGACCCAGAAGCAGTTGACTCGTGGCGAGCGCATGGTGGAGATCCTCAAGCAGGATCAATACGTGCCGCTGACCATGGAGAAGCAGGTGGCCATCATCTTCGCCGCCGGCCAGGGTTCCCTGGACGACGTGCCCGTCGAAGACGTCCGCGAGTGGGAAGAGGGCTTCCTGGCCTTCCTCGAGGAGAAGCACGCCGGCGTGTTGCATGCCATCGAGCAGAGCGGCGCCCTGGCTGACGATACCGTGGAACACCTTAAGGCCGCCATCGCGGAGTTCAAGGCGCAGAAGTAGCGCCATTGGAGGTTTGCCGTGCCTGGTGCCGGCGTCAAGATCCTCAATAAACGTATCCGCTCGGTCAACAGTACCAAGCAGATCACCAAGGCCATGAAGATGGTCGCAGCGGCGAAGCTGAACCGGTCGCAGGGCCGGATGCTGGCCGCGCGCCCCTACTCCCAGAAGCTGATCAAGCTGGTGGAGCAGCTGGCCGGCGCGTCGGACGGGGCCAACCCCCTGTTCGAGGTCCGCGAAGTGAAGCGGCGCCTGTACGTGGTGATCACCTCGGACAAGGGCCTGTGCGGTAGCTACAACATGAACCTGATCAAGCTGGCGCAGAAGACCATCGATGCGTCGGTGGAGTCGGGTGTCGAGACCACGCTGTTGACCGTGGGCAAGAAGGCCGGCGACTACTTCGCGAAGCGCGGATACCAGGTGGTGGAGCGGCACGACGAGTACAACGGCGATGCCACGGCTCAGCGCGGCCAGGATGTGGGCGACTACATCGTGGATGCGTTCCTCGCCGAATCCGTCGACGAGGTGCGGGTCGTCTACGCCGAGTTCGTTTCCACCATGACGCAGACGCCGGTGGACAGGCCGGTGCTGCCCATCGCTCCCGAGGATACTCTGGGCGATGATGGAGACGAGGAAGAGTCCGACAACATCTCCTATATCTGGGAGCCGGGTAAGGGACAGCTCTTCGATGTGCTGCTTCCCCTCTACCTGCGCAACCGGGTCTTCATGACCCTCATGGAAGCATTCACGAGTGAGCACGCGGCCCGCATGACCAGCATGTCGGCCGCCACGGAGAACGCCGGCGAGTTGATCGACGCCCTGACGCTGCAGCGCAACCGCGAGCGCCAGGCCGCCATCACCGCCGAGCTACTGGACATTGTTGGCGGGGCCAACGCACTGTAACGAGGAGAGAACCAGACATGG
>Ga0070728_10003658_pt1 | contig 16707 bp, 10 predicted proteins | sample tdDd471_FD_66723 | JGI IMG/M metagenome (GOLD analysis project Ga0070728, IMG submission 66723) | Marine sediment microbial communities from the Atlantic coast under amendment with organic carbon and nitrate - tdDd47.1 | ecosystem: Environmental > Aquatic > Marine > Coastal > Sediment | place... | reverse complement strand
CGCTGGGTTCGTATTCGCTTGACAATGCAGGTTCCCTGGCAGATGCCAACACCACCCGTATCCTGAAGCCAACCAACGGAAACGGGAATGGCACACACGAGACCAAACACAAATCAACCGGCCGCGCCACCCTGAGCTCTCGGGTAATCCAAAGCGTGGTGAACGCCCAAACCGGAAGATTCAAGTATTGCTACGAGTCCTATCTGCGTGAATATGACAACGCGGGCGGACGTATGATTATACAGTTCTCAATCAAAGGAAACGGCAGAACATCCAAATTCCATGTCAGCAACAAGGAATTTAGGAAAACCTCTCTGGAACAATGTGTCAGACAGGTTGTGAAAATTCTGCGGTTCCCGAAGTTCGATGGACCGGCGATTCCGGTCAAGTACCCCCTGGATTTCCAAAGGATGAATTAACATGAAACACGCTGAACTTATCGAAACATGTGTCAAAGAACTGGCATTTTTGAATTGTACAACTGACAAACCCGCCCGTTTTAATAACCCCTGCCATCCGGCTGTGTCCGACCAAAAGGCCGACGCCATCATGCAGGATGCCGGAGCCATTGCAGAGGTCATTGACCATACGCTGCTTAAAGCCGATGGCACCCCTCAGCAGGTTGTGGCACTGTGCCGTGAAGCCCGGGATTACGGATTTTTCTCTGTCTGCGTCAACAGCATTTTTGTGCCCCTGGCAAAGAAGGAACTCGAAGGCTCCAATGTGGAGCTGGCGGTTGTGGTTGGATTCCCCCTGGGCGCCATGTCTCCCCAGGCCAAGGCCTTTGAGACCGCCTCTGCAGTGGGTCAGGGCGCTACTGAAGTCGATATGGTGATCCCGGTTGGTCTGTTGAAGGCCGGCGAATATGAGACCGTCTTGAAGGACATCAAGGGTGTTGTGGATGCCGCAGGCGACAAAGCCGCCGTCAAGGTTATCATCGAGACCTGTCTGCTTACCGACGAAGAAAAAGTCAAGGCCTGCCTGCTTTCGCTGATGGCCGGGGCTGAATTCGTGAAAACCTCCACCGGTTTCAGCACCGGCGGGGCCACGGTGGAAGATATCGCCCTGATGCGCGAAGTCGTTGGCGAGCATGCCGGTGTCAAGGCTTCCGGCGGTGTACGCACCACCGAGGACGCCCGGGCCATGGTAAAGGCCGGAGCCAACCGTATTGGCGCGTCCGCAGGCATCGCCATTATCGGCAAGTAACAGTATGCGTATATTTAATGGGTCTTTTCCCGGGGGTGGTGTTGTCGCCATCCTGATGGTGTTGTGTGCGGTAATTCTGCTCGTAGGCATGGGCGCGGAAAGTCATGCAGCGGGAATCGGCGAAATCGCTGATCCCCCCGCAGTAGAAGAGGATGCTCCCGCAGCTCCCGCAGCTCCCGCAGCTGCCCCGGAAGAGCAGAAGCAGGCCGAAGCCCCGGCAGCCGTTGTTCCGGAGCAGAAGCAACAACGCAAACAGCACAGCCTTTCGGAAAGCAAGAAAGCAGCCCGGATAAGCGATGTCCCCTGGTACTACCGGCTCATCAGCTTTTTCGGCATTTTTATTCTGCTGGGCGTGGCCTGGCTGTTTTCCGCGCACAAGAGAAAGGTCAAATGGCGGACCATTATCTGGGGTGTGGGACTACAGCTCATATTTGCTGTCCTGGTGTTGAAGACCGGCGCGGGCCGTAGCTTTTTCAGCGCTATTAACGATGGCTTTGTCAAAGTGCTGGAGTTCACCGAAGAGGGAAGCCGTTTCCTCTTTGGCAACCTTGTACATAACAATGTTCCCGTGGGTACGCCGTTGTTCAGCGGTGGCAGCATGTCACCGTTGGATACCTCGGCGGGGCAGTGGGCCAATGTGGGGGCGTATTTTGCCTTCAACGTACTGCCTACCATTATTTTCTTCAGTTCGCTGATGGCGGTGCTGTATCATCTGGGCATCATGCAGCGTCTGGTTCAGGGCATGGCCTATATCATGCAGAAGACCATGAAAACCTCTGGAGCGGAGAGCCTTTCGGCGGCATCCAACGTCTTTGTGGGCCAGACCGAAGCCCCGCTGATGATCCGCCCCTATGTGGGAGATATGACCCTCAGCGAGCTAATGGCGGTTATGGTCGGCGGATTTGCCACGGTGGCCGGTGGCGTGATGGCTGCCTATATCGGGATGCTCAAGGGCTTTTTCCCGGATATTGGCGGGCATTTGCTGAGCGCCAGTGTCATGAGCGCCCCGGCGGCGTTGGTGGTGGCAAAACTCATGATGCCGGAAACCGCAATCCCCCGGACACAGGACGGCGCCCGTGTTGAGGTTAAAAAGCAGCATGTCAATGTGATTGACGCCGCTGCCGGTGGCGCTGCCGATGGTTTGAAACTTGCGGTCAACGTTGGCGCAATGCTGCTGGCCTTTATCGCATTTATTGCCATGCTGAATTTCCTGCTGGGAGCCGCCGGTTCCTGGATTGGCTGGGAAAACCTGAGCCTGGAGCTGATTCTGGGCTATGTGTTCTGGCCCTTTGCCTTTATCATGGGTATTCCCGCCAGCGAATGTATGCTGGTGGCCCAGCTTCTGGGCGAAAAGACCGTGGTAAACGAGTTCTACGCCTATCTGCATCTTGCCAACGAACTAAACGCCGGGGCGGCGTTGTCTCCCCGTTCGCTGGTGATTGCCACCTACGCCTTGTGCGGTTTTGCTAATTTTGGTAGCATAGCCATTCAGCTTGGCGGTATTGGAGGTATTGCCCCTCATCGTCGTAAAGATCTCGCTGCTTTGGGTATTCGCGCCATGATCGGTGGAACCATTGCCGCATTTTTGACCGCAACCGTTGCGGGTATGCTTATCTGACACCTTCGGATTTCAGCCGCAGCGTAACGTTGCCGGAAAGGATACACATATGAAAACAATGCTCGAAACATATGAAGCCGCCCAAAAAGCCTACGAATATATTGCAACCAAAACCGATATCCAGCCTGCTGTGGCGTTGATTCTCGGGTCCAGCCAGGGGGCCTTTGCCCAGCAGGTTCAGGACGCCGTTACCATTCCTTATGGTGAGATTCCCGGATTTCCCCGGTCCACGGTTGCCGGTCATGCCGGTGAACTGAAGGTTGGCACCGTCGCCGGTGTGCCGGTAGCAGCATTTTGCGGCAGGGTGCATTACTACGAAGGTTACACCATCCAGCAGGTGGTGCTGTCTATCCGGATGCTGCACTTCTGGAAGGTTCCCAAGCTTATCGTTACCAATGCCGCCGGTGGCATCAACAGCGCCTTTTCCGTTGGCGACTTTATGCTGCTGACGGATCACGTCAACATGATGGGCACCAATCCGCTGCTGGGACCAAACGAAGAACGGTTCGGCCCCCGGTTCCCGGATATGAGTTTTGCCTATGACAGCGAACTGCAGAGAATCGCTTTTGCAGCAGCCCGCAGCCTGGATATCAAGCTCCAGAAGGGCGTGTATACGGCGCTGACCGGCCCGACCTACGAAACCCCGGCAGAAGTCCGTTTAGTGCGCACCATTGGCTCTGATGCCGTAGGCATGAGCACGGTGCCGGAAACCATCGCCGCAGTGCATCAGGGAATGAAAGTGCTTGGTCTTTCCATGATTACCAACCTTGCGGCGGGTATTTCTCCGGGCCCCCTGGATCATGAAGAAGTCAAAGAGGCTGGTGAACGGGTGAAGGACGATCTGTTCCGCTTGCTGGAAGAGATTATCCGGCGGATGTAAACACTGCCAAAATAAAGCATAAAAAAACTCGGAAGCCGTGGCTTCCGAGTTTTTTATTGTCTGTAATACTACAGTCTGATGTCGGCGCTTATTTACGGGCACCTTTGATCAGGCCGTTGTAACGGTCCAGAAGACGCGCATGGCTCAGCTTTTGCAGAGACTCTTTGAAGGGCTTGTCTTCTTTCTGGGCGTTTGGACGTTCCAGTTTCAAAACTGCATCCACCAGATCCATTTTGGTGCCGAATTTATCGTACACTTTGGTGGTGACATCAAAAAGATGAAGCAGTTTTTTGTTGGAAGCACGCATCAGGCGCTTGGTAAACTGTTTTTCGGTTTCATCCGGCATTTTGTTCAGACGATCTTTAAGCTGTTTTACCAGATCTTCTTTGGTTCCGAATGTATCTTTTACTAACTGTAAAGGGCTTTTGGTTGCCATTGTTCAATTCCTTTCCCAATTCAGATCAAAGTAGCTAACATGAACCCGGCGGAAATGCAAACAAAAAAGCCGGGAAAATGAATAAAAATTGTTAGTTGCCCTTCTTTTAGCGCTTTACTGGTTTTCTGTCCATGCAAGCGGGATGCCGATGTCCTCAAGAATATCATCTTTTCAATGCTGGAAATTATCATTTGGCTGTGATTAAATGCCTTCAGTAATTTGGTTACTGGTGCATTTCCGGTGTAAACTCTAAAAATTATGGATGTACGCAGGAAACTGACGCAATCAGGGGCAATGCTGTTTACCATTGCGGTATTGTCCCTGTGGTGTGCGTTGCCTGCGGATGCAGCTGTGGACAACGAGGGGCAGGCCGTCAGGTCCATCTATATGGAAGTTCCGGCGGGCGAAGATCCTGTACAGTTGAAATCGGTTATTTCCCTGCATGAAGGGGATGCCTACTCAAAACTACAGGTAAGCCGTTCCATAAAACTGCTGTACAATCTGGGGCGGTTTTCCAATGTACAGGCTGTGTTATCGCAGATCGACGGGGGTGTTGGGGTAACGTTTCGGTTGCTGCCCAAAATTCTCATTAATTCGGTATCCTTTGAGGGGAATGACGCCCTTGACGACACGCAGTTGCGTTCGGCTCTTAAAATTGTAGAGGGTGATGCCTATGTTGAGCGGGTGGCGCACCGGCAGCGGGAAGAGGTTCTGTATGAATACCTTGAGGAGGGGTTTGCAAAAGTCCGGGTGAGCATGCAGACAAAATCGTATCCCGGCGAGCCGAAAGTGGACATTACCTATATCATCAATGAAGGTCCGCGCACCGAGATTTCCAATATTCTCCTGAAAGGGGAGTTGCTGTTCCCGGTACGGAAAATATTGACAAAGATGGAGCTTTCCACTGGCGATGATGTCTCTCTCAACGAAATCAAAAATGGTATCAGGAGAGTAAAGCAATTTTACTTCTCCCAGGGATATTATGAAGCTACTGTTGACTTTGTTGGTCCCGAAGGACGAAAGGGGAGTCAGACAGACCGTGAATTGCCCATATATGTGTGGCAAAACTGGGAATTGCTGTCAGAAGGTAAGCTGGCCCTGAATATTGATCCCGGGCAGAAGATATCTTTTATCTTTTCCGGTAACCGGTATTTCAGCGACAAGCATCTGCGGTCGGTCATTGCTTTTGACAGTTCCGCCTATTTGGGATTGTCCGGGCAGGTATTGCGCCAGTTAACGGAAAAACTGCACTTGTTTTATCTGCGCATGGGATATCTTCACAATACCGTTTCATTTACGGTTACCCATGTTTCAGAAGGCAATGCCAGGTATATCACCTTTCATATCGAAGAAGGGACCCGGGTAAAAATCCGGGAGGTAACCTTTACCGGAAATCACATTGTTTCTTCAGACGATCTGGAGGATCAGCTCGAAGCAAGGTTGTATCAGGAACTGGAGCCTCCTGAACCCGGAGAGGCAACTCCTCCCCGGCAGGGGCTTATGGAAACCAAGGGCAGCGCCATGGAGTGGCGGCATGCCATGAATTATCCCGCCGGGGCATACAGGCGCTTGCGCCGCAGCGCAGATCCCGATTACCTTGAAGCCTATATGCCGTCCCTGTATGAAGAAATTATCACCGAGCACCTTACCATTTACTATCAGACCCGGGGCTTTTTAAAGGTGCAGACTGGTTTGCCGGAGTTGACATTCAACAAACGCGGCGAGCGTGTGATTGTCACCTTTCCCGTTACCGAAGGGCCCCAGACCATAATCACATCCATCGACATAACCGGAGCCAACGCCAGTGATCGAATGGAACTGCTGGACGTCATAGAACTACAGGAAGGCATGCCCCTGAACAAGTATGCCTATCGGCAATGGCGCAGGGCCCTGCGTAAGCATTATGCGGCCAAGGGCTATCTCTATGCCCAGATATTTATTGATGAGAAACTGAGTGACGATCTGGAATCCGCAAAACTGCATATCAATATTGTAGAAGGCCCAAAGGTGCGGGTGCGGGGTATTGTTGTCAAAGGAAACACCTATACCCGCAAAGCAGTCATTATTGACCGTCTGGTGTTTGAACCGGGAGAAGTGTATACGCCGGAAAAAGCACGCTTGAGCGAGGAATTTCTGTTGCGTCTTGGGGTATTGCAGACCGCAACGGTTGCGCTTTTTGATGAGGAACGTGTCGAAGAATACAAAACCGTCATTATTTCCCTTATTGAACGCCCCAGCGGAGACATTGAGTTCGGCGGCGGGTTTTCTACCGATGAAGGCGTCCGCGCCCGATTCAATTTTGTGTATCGCAATCTTTTCAATGTTGCGCTGGAACTGCATCTTAAGGCTGCTCTCAATTATACGGTCCCGCAGCTGGTCAGCGATGCCTTTGTTGAAGTTCATGATGATACCAAGTTTATTGACTGGCTTGAGCGCAATATCACGGTTGGTCTCAGGTATCCCAGTATTTACGGCGTGCCCTTCCGAATGGGTGTTGGCTTTGATGTCAATCATGTGCGGTTGCAGGAACCCTCATATGGTATGGATAAAAATGCTCTGCTGACCTATGTGGACACGGAAATAGGCAAGCAGATTACCATATCGGCTCTGCTTGAATTATCCCACATTGATCTGAGACTTACCCATATTCCCCTCAGTGGTACGGAGCGATTCGAGCAGTCCGAAGGCACTACCTTACAGATATCACCGCAGCTGTCGTTTATCGGCAACTGGGTGGATGATCTGTTTGTGCCCACCCGTGGCGCACGGCTTTCCTTGTCCACGGCCTACTACCAGGATTTGGCAAATGAACTGGATTCCTCGTTGCTGCGGAATCGTCTGCTGCTGACCGGCTACATTCCCATACCCATGCCCTGGATGCGTGGGCGCTACATTGTCATAAAGGTGCAGGGACGCCTGGGCTACATTCATAATTTTATCAGTGCCTCGGTGACCGAAGAAAAACGGTTTTTCATTGGCGGACGTCTTTCCATGCGGGGCTGGGATGAGCAATCCATTTATCCCGAGGACTTGTCCGATGAACAAATCGCGCAGATTCGTTCAGATGAAATTCCGTCACCGGGAGGCTTGTCATACCTTGTGTTCAAGGGCGAGTTGCGGGTTCCGGTGTACAAGCAGTACTCTTTGGGCGCGTTTTTCGATGTCGGTCAGCTGTGGCAGGACCCCAAAAACATGCATCTGGACTTTTCCAGCTATCTTGCGTCTGCGGGCGTGGGAGCGCATTACTCTACGCCCATCGGCGAGATCAATTTTGATGTGGGCTGGCAGCTTAAAGAAGACGCCCGGTTTAAAAACGATGGCTGGGCAGTACACTTTTCCATCGGATTTTTCTAATTTTTCATAAAGATGTTTACCGTGAAAAAAGCGCGTTATATTCTTTTGTGCGGGGTGCTGGTGCTGATGTTTTTTTGGGCAGGGTGTTCTGCCCGTCCCACCATATATGCCGATGACGATCCCATATTTCAGGAGGTCGCAGCCATGCAGGCCGATGCATGCAGCCTCAGCCACGGCGAGCAGGCAGTGGTCATTTCCGAGCGTATAGAGGTTACGGCCAAAACCGCAGACGCCATTGATATTACATTGCATCGCTCCATTTTGTTTGGCAAAGGGGCCATGGGAGGCACCCCCGCAGTGCGTTTTTCCTATCATCCCGCCCGGGGCGAGCAGGTGGTTATCACAAAGGCTTCCGCCCGATTGCCCGACGGCAGGACAATAGAGCCGGTGTACGGGGAAGATATTCCGCCTTCGGATGCCGAGTCGGTAACTGACCCGGATGTCAGAAAAGTCATGGCCCGTTTTGTTATGCCCCAGGGCGGCGTGGTGGATGTCACGGTGCAAAAACACGTCAAACGCTTGCCCATGCTTCCCGGGGTGTCTGCAGTGGTGATGAGCGGGCTGTCCTTTCGCCGCTGTTCCGTCAGCGCCGCCATAACCCATCCCGTATCCCTGCCAGTGCATGTGCGCAGCGCGTTTTCTCCCGAAGCCGCCATGGTGATGTCCACAAAGGAACTGGACGGCGATCGTGTGGAAAAAAGCTGGCTGGTTGAAGCCATGCCGCCTTCAGTGAAAAACGAGGCCCTTTTGGAGTTTTCCACCCTGTCGTCCTGGCAGTCATTGGGACAGGCTTTGAAAAACGGCTTTATTCCCCGGCTTGATGCCGACGCAGAGCAGCTCAGCATTGGAAAAAAGGGCATGACCCCTCAACAGGTGCTGCAAAAGGTGCAGTCCATGGTTGAGACCTGTCCCCGCCGGGCCTTGAACGATACCGATTTTGTGCTGCCCATGTCCCTTAAAACCACGGCGGACTGGGGCTGCGGCGCATGCCGCGATCTTTCGGCCCTGCTGGCTCTTGGACTCAGGCAGGCGGGGTATATCCCCAATCTGGTATTTGTGCGGCCCTCTGTGGGACTGACCGGGGATTTCCCCACGGATAATCTGCCCCACGTTATCGTGTCGGTGTTCCACAAGCTGAAAATGTACTACTTTGATCCCACCATAGTCGCTGAGCCGGGCACCCTGCATGCCTCTATTGCAGGGACCAACGGACTTGTGGTGCCCTTGGTGCCCCATCCCGATGTAGTGCCGACCCTGATGCGGATTCCCCACTCCGGCCTGTCTTCCGATGTATCCGCTGCAAAACAGGGCAACCCGGAAGCATGGCGTATGGAATTGCATGACAAAGTGGATATGCAGGATGATGCGGTTGCGGTTGAGCGATCGTTTCAGGCGGCGGTAACCGACAAAAACGTGGATTACAGCTTTTTTGAGATTCCCTGGCATGTAAGAGACAGCAGGCTGACTGCGGGTAATCTTTTTTCCGGTGAAACGCAAATTCCCCATGCTTTTATACTAGATAGCGGCAGCGGTCCCGGGTCCATGCGTCCCAACCGCAAAAAGCGTGTCGTCATACCTGGTTCGCGACTTGGTTTGCCATTGTCAGGAACCTATAGTGTAAGCTGGGCCTCCGGTATATGGGGTGAAATACCCACGCCGTCGGGCGGTATTGTATCCCGCTGGAAGCGTGAGCTTGCCGATGAAGCACAGGACAGGGTAGGGCTGGTGACCAGCGAACGTTTTGGCGTCAATGGCGAAATCCTGCCCGATATGCCTGCGGTGACGGATGTGGCAATTCCCGGCAAGGCCTGGCGGCCCCGGGGCATGGTGTGGGTTATGCGCCGCCAGGACGCACCTGCATCCAAATGGCCGGTTCTTGGGGCGGTCTTCAAGGAGGTACAGGGTTTACGGACCGGGGAGGTTACTGGATATTCGCCAGCCTTCAGGACCAATATTTCCTGGGGATTGCCCGGGATTGTCTCCAAAGACGCTACCGGCGACGCCCTGCTGTTCGGTTCCCCCTGGAGCGATATGGCCCAGCGGCGCTTTTCCGGCTATACATCCCGCATGGCCCTGCTGATTCCCTGCACCGATACCGCCTGCACCGCTCACCGGTCCTATCTGGACGCCATGCCGGTGGTGTTGACAGAGGATGAAATGGGCTCCGATATTGTGCAGCCCTTTTTAAGCTGTTCCCCTCTGGACATTCTTGACGGCACTCCGGCGGTTCTTATGGCGGAGCAAAGCACAGGGAAGGGCGGCATCGAGCAGATCGAATTACTGTCCCGAGCCGTGGAGCCATCGAATGTGAGCATACAGATAAAGGTTTTGCTTGATGAACAGGGAAACGCTTCGGTCAGCTATGGCATGGCCGCCTCGGGAAGCGCCCGGTGCATGATTTCATCCTGCCGCGGCGAAAGCGCTATTCCTCCCCGCTGGGTGCTGATGAAAAAGCGGGATCGCTCCCTGGTGGCCACCTGGAACACTGAGGATACCGCCCGGCGGCTTGGGGGAGGCTTTATATATGATGTTATTCTGCCGTTTGCCCGTTGCCCGCATTTTTTCAGCAATAACAGCATACAAATATCGGTTCGTGCAAAGGTTTCGGACACATGTATTTTTCGTTCTAAATCATATAGAAAAAGTAAAACTATCGGGGATGGAAGGGAAGAAATTTCTTTACACACCACTAAAAGTAATGTTACATTCCATCAAACTCGTTATTGGGGCGAAATACGTCCCGGGCGAGGTATTCGTAATATGGGGTTGACATTGGAATATGAGTGTTATCAGCCATAAAAACAGTATGGCAATGATGCTCGCCAAGTACAATCTGTACACAGTAAGTTTTCTGAAACCTGCTGTAACCCTTGTGAAAAAGTGGTTGCAATGGTACAAGGAAACTGAACAGAGATACGAGCGAGAAGTTTGGCTCTTTCGATTTGCAGGAGGTTCCTGATGCGTACAATTAAACAGACCATTGGTGTCATTGCCACCGCCATGCTCCTGGGTACCCTGGTGTATTGCAGTGACTATGGCTTTGAGCCCTTGACGGAAATCGCGGTTATGCCCGCTGACGTCAATTTCCCGTTGCGGTCAACCGCTGAAAATCCTGAGGATACCTTTAAGGAGACCCAGCATTTTTATGTTGAAAACCGCTCTCTCACCGCCGCCATCGACCTTGAAGAGATGTGGATGTGGGACAAGTCCAAAGACTACTACATGATTCCCTCCACTGTGTCCGTTCCTGCCAAAGGATCGGATGAGTATGACAATCCCCAGTGCAAGGGCTTTTACTATGCACAGGAAAACGGCGCCAACGAGCATTTCTTCCAGATGGATCTGGATTTCGATATGCGGTATCTGGTGACCGACAACCAGGAAGAGCGTGCCGTGGTGGACAACACCAATAACGCCGTGCGCATTGGCTACTACGACGATGGCGACACCTGCGATAATGCCACCGATGGTTGCCCCCTGTTTGCTTTCAACAAGAAGGAAGCCACCTACGAAAACATTGACCTCTACGGCATGAACTACTGCGACCTTCTGGTGCTGCGGGAGTTTTTGAACCGTATGAAGGACGGTGAAGAAGTAACCGGCGACGAGCGTAACGTGAGCATTGTCGCCAAGCGCTATGCCACCTATCGCCAGCTTGCCAGCCAGGGCGACATCTACCTTGACCGCGAAAACAAAATCATCCAGGGTGAAGCCGCCACCATGAACCCCTGGAAAAAAGAACTTCGCCTTGCAAGCTGTGCAAATCAGGACTGCGAGTTTGAAGAGTTTTACGAGGGCATGGTTGTGTTCAAGCATCCCGATATCTACGGTGTGCCTGCAAGCGACCTTCTCGATGAAACCGGTCAGCCGGACTGGGATGCTCTGCAGACGGTGTGCCGTGACGCAAATGCCGGTTTCCGCAACGACCTGCTTTCCGTGGACATGGTTTCCGGCGGCAAAATCGATCAGGGAAAAATCCTGAGCAAAGTCAGCTTTGACACCCTGAAAGTCGTACTGCGCTACATCCGCGAACCCCAAAGCGTTCGCACCGCATCCGGCGATATTCGCACCGGTCGCGAAGCCTGCAATATCCCCGTGGATACGAACTACGAAGAAATCAAGCCCATCGTCAATATTTTTGAATTCCAGATGCGGCACACCGCCCGTAACGACATCTCCAGCGGCAGTTCCGAAGAAGTGGGCAAACAATTCCTGGCCCGCGTTGCCGTGTCCATGCAGGGTAAAGTCGCCAACTTCCCGGTGCCGGTCATTTACGATGAAACCGCCACCACCGGCGATGACACCTGTAACCAGGCCGTGTACAAAGAGCCCCTGGAGCGCGTGATTCTTGATGGAAGCCAGAGCTATTCTCCCAACGGCAAAGAGCCCCTGGAATACTGGTGGGAGCTCACCGGTAAACCCCTGAACGCCAACGATGCGATCATTATCGCCCGGGACGCCAGCTACACGAATCCGACACCGCAGGATATTGTTGAAGGTACATGGAGCCGCGAGTCCACCCCGAAAATCTACCTGCCTTTGGCCGGTACCTACACTGTTCGCCTGAAGGTGCGCGATTCCGCCAACACTGAAAGCGATGTTCCCGAAAACACTGAGAGCTGCAAGTTTGCGACTATGACCATCAACGTTGTCCCCGCCAACAAGATCTATGCCCAGCTTGCATGGGACAAGGGCGACCGCGTGGATATGGACATGTATCTGGTGCGTCAGCGCGAATGCGGCACCATGGGTATTTCCCTGCCCTTCCTGGACAGAATCAACGTGCCTGCGGCCACATTCCCTGCCTCCTGCACCGATGCTTCCCAGTGCAGCGGCCTGGATTGCACCGGCGGCACCTGCGTTACCAGCTGTGGCGATGATGCCTATTGCCAGCAGGGACACCCCGGATGGAAATGCCTCAATGGCATCTGCTCCGAACCTCCCGGCAATGTGTGGGAATGCGAAACCGATGCAGACTGCGATGGCGCTTTCTGTAACCCCCGCGACGTAAACAACTGCGAAGGCGAAAAACTCTGCACCAAGCACGATTATCAGCGCACCAACGACAGCTGCGGATTCAACAACCCCACCCCGGACTGGGGCGTGGAATGTGATCCCACCGATAACGTCCGTCTGGATATCGATGATGTTGATGGCTATGGCCCGGAAACCATCTCCATTCCCGAGCCCCCCAATGGCACCTATCGCGCAGTGGTTCGTCTGTACAACTCCGGTGAGTTTGACGACATCAGCGCCGATAACCCGGTAACCGCGTTCCTGTCGGTGTACATCTCCGGTAAGCCCTGCGCCCCGCTGGAAATGGAATTCCGGCAGAACACCACCTACTGGAAGGCCGTGGACATTACCTGGCCGCATCCGGCAGGAGATGCCTGCGCCGGTATGGAAATCATTGACCTGTATCCTGCGGAATCCAACGTTGCCGCCAACCAGTGCCTGGACACCTCGGATGCCAACTGCGAATTCGCCAACCCCTTCAATGCGGTTGTGGCAACCTATTTCGATCCCTGCGACACCTCGATTCCCCGCTCCATCTGGTGCGACAGCAGCGGCGACCCGGACTGCGGTCAGGCCTGCTGCAGCGAGTAATTCGCTGATCCATTCGATCACAAACCCTCTTCCGGAAACGGAAGAGGGTTTTCTTTTATCCACCATCTATTGACAGCATTTAATGCTGCTGGTACATCATGAGCATGGCTAGACAACGGAGTACAGCATCGCGGGAAGGGCAGTCGCTGCAAGCGCTGAAGCAGAGCCTTAAAAAAGGTGGAGACCTGTTTCCCTGCTACCTTTTGTATGGCGAGGATATCGACGCGGTTGCCGAAGGCCTGCAGGTTATCCGGGACGCCTACATCGGCCCAAATCCCATGGGCGTGACCGAATCGGTGCTCAGCGGCTACGAGCACAGCCTGGATGCTGCTCTTGATCTCGTATCCGCCCCCAGCCTTCTGGCCGGTACCCAGTTTGTAGTGGTGCGCCATGCAGAGGCCATATTCCCAAAGACCAGAAATACCAAAAAGAAGGCAGCCCCCAAACGTCCCGCCAAAAAGAAAAAGAAAGCCCAGCCCGCAAGCGAACTGGAACGCTTTATTTCCTATCTCGGCTCGCCGGTTCAGGGCACTGTGCTGGTGATGGTCTACGAGGGAAAACCCGATATGCGGCTCAAGCATATCAAGGCCTTTGAAAACACTGGTCAGGCATACGGGTTTTTCCCGCCTAAAAATGAGCGGGAAGCCTATTACTGGCTCAAAAGCCAGATGACAAAGGAAGGCTTGCAGGCTTCTGACCGGGTTATGCGAACCCTGGTGGATGAATGTGGCACCGATACCACCCAGTTGCGCCAGAACCTTCAAAAACTTTCTTTGTATCTTGGCGAGGGCGGTTCCGAAGTAACCATGGAAGCACTGGAAAACGTGGTTATTCATACCAAAATTCACACTATTTACGCATTGCAGGATGCAGTATCCGAAGGCAATCTCACCGAAGCCATCATGCATCTGCGCAATATTCTGCGGCAAAAAGACTATGACGCCGTGCGGGTGCTGGTGTGGTTGCAGATTCGGCTGAAACAGTTGTACGGCATGGCGGAACTTGCGGCCAAACGCTATTCGCCCCAGGATATCATTCGCATGGTGGACGCCAAACCATGGCTGGCGGATAAGCTGATGGGATACACCCGCCGCAGGCCGGTGCGGGTCTGGGCGGAAGCAGTCCACGAACTGTACATGGCTGACCGTGGCATAAAATCCTCACCCCTGCCGGCTGATGCCATCGTTGAGCAGGCGGTGATTCGCATTTGCAATCTTGTCGCCGGACGCTAGACTTACATGGATATTGATCCCCGGTTGCCGCGTGGGGTTGTAACCTTCATACAAAAGGCACATGCGGGGCAGGTACGCAAGCACGGGACTCCTTACTGGGAACATCCCCATGCCGTGGCCTGTATTGTGCTGGATGCCTGGCCCGAAGCGCCTCTCTGGATCATCACCGCAGCATTACTGCATGATGTCCTGGAGCAGTGCGACACAGACCGTGATCAGTTGCAGCAGGCATACGATGAGCACATTGCCACTGCTGTGGATCTGCTGTCCATACCTCCCACACGCCCCAAAGACCTGCAGGCATACTATCAGCGGCTTGCCAAAGCTGACGTGGCCATTCGCTGCATTAAACTGGCGGACCGTATCCACAATCTGCAACAGCTTCCCCTGTCCGGTGACAGCGTTTTTATGCGGCGGTATATTGCCCAGACAGAGCAGTATCTGCTTGATCTGGTAGGGGAAAAGGAAGCGCAGGTCTGCGCTCCGGCACGCTCATTGCGTGATCTGCTGCACACAACCTTTCAGTACACAAAAAATACGCTGGTATCAGGGTAGGGCCACCGGACAGCAATCTCCATTGGCAATGCAATCTGAGTCGCCCTCGTAATCACACCAGATGGATCGCGGTATCTGTTGGTGACAGGGATCAAAGAGGCCTGCGGGAATTGCCCTGAAGGGGTTGCCCCAGGCGCATCCCCGGTCTTCAGGATTTTCGCATTGCAGTTCCGGGGAAAGATGCGCTCCTTCGGGTTGCGGCGCAATGGGTTTGATATCGGTGCAGGATGTTGACATGCCGTCCCATTGGATATCCGCCACCTTCCAGTATGTAGACGTCCGGGCAAAGCGGGCGCTCCACTGACCGCATTTTTGACCATGCAGAAAAATCGTCACCCATGCCTGCAACGGTTGCGGCGTGGTAATGATTTCGTTGGGATCGTTATACACCCGGGCCACAACGCGATACAAGCCATCAACGGGCTGGGGGTACGAGATATGTTCCGGTCCAAAGCCGTCAATGTCGTCAATGAGCAGCCGGGGGTTGTCGGTGGTATCGCACATTTCCCCCCAGTCAGGGGCGGCGTTATTGTAGGAGCAGGAGTCGCTGATGGCCTCGTAGGGATGCCGGGTGCAGATATGCTCCTCTTCGCATTGCAGGGGATTTCTGGGGGAGCAATAGCCTTCACCGGCGCAGTCGCTGTCCTCTTTGCAATACCACTTGGGCAAAGGCTGGCAGACGTTGCCCGGGCCGCAGTACCAGGCCGGATGAGCCTGCTGGCAATCCTGGGTGCTCATGCACGAAGTATTGCAGTAGCCCGCAACGCAGGGCAGGCCCATACAATCGCTGCTGTCGGTGCAGGTGTCGGGAAGAGTAATCGCCGGAGGGGAGATGATATCCTGCAAGGGGGTACTGTAGCCCATGGTGCCGCAGGGGCGGTATCTGACAAGAAACAGATCCATGTCCAGACGCTCGCCCTTGTCCCACACCAGTTCCGCGGAAATACCTTCAGGGCTGGAGGATGAAACGGTGAAATAGGCGTACTGGCAACTGCTGGTGTTAAAGGGATGATCCGACCAGACATCGTTGCTGTCGCGCACCTTAACTTGCAGCGTATATCGCCCGGTAACCGGCGTAGAAAGCGTTACAATGCATGGTTCCGGCCCCGGGTTCAGATATCGCCCGTCAAGGGCCGTGGTGGGCGTTTCCGTGAGCATCCACTCGTAATCTTTAATCCATGTGCCGTTGTGCCCAAGGCTGCCGCAGGCATTAATGGTAATGTTTTCAGCTACTTCGCTTTTGATGGACCAGCGGCAGCGGTCGTCACGCTGCGCGTTTTCAATGGTCAGCAGCGGCTCCGGAAAGGAATATGCCTCGGTGACAATGCCATTAAAATCGCTGTTGTCGCTGTCAACGCCGGTATCAACGTCACCATCTTCGTTCATTGCAGGAACATCGCTGCCACCACAGGCGGTGATAAATAGTGCGGCAGTAAACGTAACCACAAGAAATTGCAGTAAAAAATGTATGGGCGATAACTTCACGGTACCCTCGCTTTCACAAAATGTAGCAAAATTATTATAGCCTGAAAGTTTGTTCAGGTCAATACAATGCCAGAGTCGGATGTATTACCGGGCCAGAATATCCCGGGGGCGGGGGTCTCCGGCTAGTCAAAAAAGCGGGTAAAATGCAGCAATAAGATAAAATGCGCTCGGGAACTTGTCGGGAAAAAGGGGTCCATTTCTCCTGCCGCGATTTCGATTTCACGGGGCACTGATGCCGATTTTTTGCTATATATCGTTTTTATATAGATAATAGGCCATTTTTGGCTGCGTCATTTCCCGAGGCGGGCCCGTGAAACAGCAAATTTTGCCCCTT
>Ga0070728_10003655_pt1 | contig 16716 bp, 12 predicted proteins | sample tdDd471_FD_66723 | JGI IMG/M metagenome (GOLD analysis project Ga0070728, IMG submission 66723) | Marine sediment microbial communities from the Atlantic coast under amendment with organic carbon and nitrate - tdDd47.1 | ecosystem: Environmental > Aquatic > Marine > Coastal > Sediment | place... | reverse complement strand
GCCGCGACGCTCCCCCGTCCAGGCATCGTACCGACTATACCAGCGCGGTCATCGCCGAGAGGTACGCGTCGGGCGAGAAGACGTCGGCCATCCACGCCCGCGCCCGCGTCCCCCGAGCGCGCGCGACGCCCCGCCCCTCGAACGCCAGCAGCGCGCCGGCGGCGAGGGCCTGCGGATCGTCGTCGGCGACGACGGTGGCGACGTCGCCGAGATCGAGCCCCGCGGTGGCGCGCCGGACGACCACCGTCGGCGCGCCGCGCGAGAGCGCGTCGAGCAGCTTCATCGGCAGGCCCCCCTCGGTGCGCCGCGGGACCCAGGCCACGTCGCACGCCGCGTGGACCGCGCGGCGATCGGGCTCGTCCACCAGCGACGCGAACACGACCTCGCTCGCCGCCCCGGTCGGCCAGAGCCGCTTCTCGATCGGCTCGGGGTCGGACTCGGTCGCGACGAGCAGGCGCGCGTCGGGCCGCCGCTCGCGCACCGACAGGTAGGCTTCGGCCATCACGTCCACGCCCTGGTACGCGTCGAGGTTGCCCGCGTAGAGCACCACCGGCTCGATCGCGCCGAGCCCGAACCGCGCCCGCGCCTTCGCGCGCTCATCCGCGTCGATGGGGGGCGGCACGGGCCACGGGACGGGGACCCAGCGGACCTCGCGGCCCGCGGCCGCCTGCAGGTGGTCGGCGAGCCACGGCGAGATCGCGGCGACCGACGACGCGCCGCGCGCGAGCGCGATGTCGAGCGCCTCGCCCGCGCGGCCGCCCACCTTCGCGACGAGGCCGTCGAGGTAGGTCGGCAGCTCCGCCTGCAGCGCGGTGTGGGCGAAGAACACGCGGTCGGCGCAGCGGGCGAGCTGCGCCGCGGCCGCCGCCTCGACGTGGTGCGCGATCACCACCTGGGGCCGCGACCGGCCATGCACGCGCCGCAGCTCCACCACCAGCTGCGCGTCCTGCGCGATCTTGCGCCACGAAGGCCCGCTGCGCAGCGACCGATCGCGGACCAGGTCGCGCATCCGGTGGTGCGTCCACGGCACCGAGAGGTCGAACCCGCCGTGCGCGTAGGTGAGCAGCTCGGGCTCGAGCCCGGCGTCGTGCTCGGCGTCCATCATCATCCGCACCGCGGCCTGCGTCCCTTGCACCGAGGGGAACGGCATCGCCGCGACGTGGAGGCGCGTCACCCGACGACTCTACTCGACCCAAGCGCCCAGTGATCGCCCGGGTCGGTACCTGCGGTACGCTCGCGACGAGGAGGGGGAGTGAACCGATGAGGGAGCTCGGTGGATGGGGTCTCGCGCTCGTCGCGTGGATCTACCCGTTCTTCACGCTGCTGATGGTCGCGGCGTGGGGCGACGACGAGGTGCCGGGGTTCGTCTTCTTCTTCACGCTCCTGCTCGGCTTCGCGTGGCCGGGCGTGTTCCTGGCGTCGCGGCGGCTGCGCGCCCCCGACGACCTCGACGTCGCGGAGGCCGACGGCCGCGCCCCGGTCCTCGTGATCGCGTCCCTCGAGCGCGTCCGCACCCCGTGGTGGAAGCGGGTGTTCCCGACTCCGTCGCTCTTCAGAGACATCGCGGACGCTCGGCTCGAGCGCGCGCTCCGGAGGTCGCTCTGCGCCGTCGGGCCCGTCGTGGTGGTCCCGCGTCCGCCCCCGCCGCCGGAGCACGGGCCGGTGGCGACCCTGCCGGACACCGCCGGCTACGAGGCCTCGCTGCGCGAGCGGATCGGGCGCGCCGCGCTCGTCGCGATCGTGCTCGACTCGACCGTCGCCACGCTGCGCGAGATCGCCATCGCCGGCGAGTCCACCGACGTGCGCCGCGTGATCCTCGTCGCGCCGCCGCAGCGCGACGCGCGCTTCGACGAGCGCTGGGGGCACTTCCGCATGCAGCTCCCAGGCCTCCCCCCGCTCGACGCGAGCACCGCCGCCGTCCGGTTCATGCAGGACGCCGCGCCGATCCCGATCCCGGCGACGACCCCGGGGCTCGGCTCGCGGCTGACCTCGCTCGGGCGCGCGGCGCTGATGGTCCGCCCCGGCGAGGCGCGCCCGCTGCCCGGGCCGCCGCTCGTGTCCTGGATCTTCAGCCTGCTCCCCGTGGGCTTCGCGTTGATGTCCGCGGTGCTCACGCCGGTGCTCCTGTCCGAGCACGGGTTGAGCCTCACCAGCGGCGACGCGGCGGGGTTCGGGTTCCTCTCGTTGCTCCTCGGGATCGTGCTCGCGGTGATGAGCCGGCGGCGGATGCAGCTCGTGCCCGCGAGCGACGTCCCCATGGTGCTCGTCGCGGCGCTGCCGTGGCTGCTTATGGAGGGCTCGGCCGCGCTCGAGGCAGACCACGTCCTCTCGCTGTCGCGCCACCTGCGGCAGTCGGGCCAGCTCGCCGGCTACTGCGCGCCGCTGCTCTACGCGACGAGCCTGACGCTCGCCGGCGCCTCGCTGATCCGTCGGAGCCCCGGCCGCGAGCCGTCGTACGGGCTGCTCGGCGCCGCGGCGGTGATCCCGTTCGGCGTCCTCGCGATGGGCCTCGGCGACATGCAGGAGGACACCGGCGGCTTGCTGATCGCGACGACGCTGACCGCGATGGCGCTCGGCCTCGCGACCATCGCCGCGAGCGGCGACGCCGGCCGGCGCCACGCGCCGCTCCCGCTCGGCAGCGCGGCGGCGGCGGCGCTCGCGCTCACCGCGTGGGCCAGCGCGATCACGCACGGGAGCTGGTCCAGCGTCTTCCACGCGGACGCGTCGTGGCTGCGGAGCCGCCCGATGGAGCCGCTGCTGCAGTTCGACGCGGCCTGGGTCTGGTTCATCCTGGCGCTGCCGCTCGTCGTGGTGTTCGTGGGCTCGCAGTTCCGCGGACGCGCGTCGAAGACCGCGACCCAGAGCGCGCTCGCGCTGCTGCCGCTGGCCCTCGTGCTCCCGCTGGCCACCGCCGGCCACGCGGGCGCGCGCGACTACCTCGAGTCGCGACAGCGCCTCTTCGGCGAGGGCGTCTACGCGGCCGCCGGCGGCGACGCGCTCGCGCCCGGCTTCGAGCTCGCGCGCATCGACTACGGCGACGGCATCGAGGACGTCGCGACCGTGGTGGTCGATCGGGGCGGCGCCCTCGCCGAGGGCCAGCGCGTGGCCACCGGCGTCGAGATGACCGGCTTCGGCTCGGGCGGCAGCCCGGCGCTGTCGCGCGCGATCGGCGACGCGATGCGCGCGGGGAGGGGCGACCACCTCGGGATCGCGGTCAGCCCCGACGCGGACGGACGCGCGGTGCTCACCGCGGCGCGAGCGGCCTGGGCGCACGGCGCCGTCCCCGTGACGCTCATCGGGCAAGCCGACGGGCGACCGGACGGGATCGGGGTCCACCCGCTCGTGCGCTACGTCGGGCCCGAGGCGCGGATCATGCTCGCGGTCTCCGTCGAGGCCGAGCGGGTGCACGTGATGGACTCGGCCGGGAGCTCCACGCTCATCGATCACGCGGCCGGCCGCGTCGACGCCGAGGCCCTGCGCGAGCGGCTCCTCGAGCGCCGGGACCGGGACCCGAACCGGCGCGACCTCGTCGTCGTGGTCAACGGAGGCGCGACCGGCGCCTCGGTGATGGCGACCCTCTCGGCGGCCCATTCGGCGGGGTTCACGATTCTCTCGCTGCACGATCCGACGCTCTGAGGATCCGCCTTGGCCGGGCCCGCCTTTCGCGCTAAGGCCAAGACGATGATTCGCGCCAAGATCCTGGGCCTCGGCTCCTATGTCCCCGACCGTGTCGTGAAGAACGAGGAGATCCCGTTCCTCAACGACCAGCACGTTCGCCTGGACGAGATGCAGACCGAGACGAACGACGAGTGGATCCGCACTCGCACCGGGATCGAGGAGCGCCGCTACGTCGACAACGACAAGGACGTCCCGACGTCGGACCTCGCGGTGGAGGCGGCCAAGCGCGCCCTCGACGACGCCGGGCTCGAGGCCAAGGACATCGACTGCATCATCCTGGGCACCCTGTCGCCCGACATCCACTTCCCGGGCACCGCGGTGTTCGTGCAGTCCAAGCTCGGCGTCGACGGCGAGGACGGCTGCGCCTGCTACGACATCCGCCAGCAGTGCAGCGGGTTCGTCTACGGCCTCGAGATGGCCGACGCGTTCATCCGCACCGGCAAGTACCAGAAGGTCCTGCTCATCGGCGCCGAGGTGCACAGCCACTCGCTCGACTACTCGACGCGCGGCCGCGACGTGATGGTCCTGTTCGGCGACGGCGCCGGCGCGATGGTGATCGGCGCCGAAGAGGGCGGCGACGAGGACGGCATCCTCTACACGCACGCCCAGGCGGACGGCTCGGGCGCGTGGAACCTGTACCTGAAGGTCTTCGACATCGGGAAGCGGCCGTACGTCTGGTACGACGCGAACGACCGCGACCAGAACGAGATCATGTACCCGCAGATGGTGGGCAAGAAGGTCTTCCTGCACGCGGTGCGCAACATGGTCGTCTCGTCCAAGCGCGCGCTCGAGAAGACGGGCCTGACCTGGGACGACATCGACTGGTTCGTCCCGCATCAGGCCAACCTCCGCATCAACGAGGCGGTCGTCGAGTACGCCGAGATCCCCAAGGACAAGGCCCTCAACTCGATCATGTGGTACGGCAACACCACCGCCGCGACGGTCCCGCTGACCATCGATCACTGGCGCAAAGAGGGCCGCGTGAAGAAGGGCGATCTCGTCCTGTCGACCGTGTTCGGGGCCGGCTTCACGTGGGGCTCCGCGCTCTTCCGGCTCTGAGGTAGAGGCCCTGGCCCGCACGGTCGTCGTCGGCGGGGGGATCGCCGGGCTCGCGGCGGCGCGCGCGCTCGCCGCCGATCGCGAGGTGCTCCTCCTCGAGCGAGAGGCGCTCCTCGCGACGCACAGCTCTGCGCGCAATGCGCAGATCTGGTTGCCCGTCGAGGAGGGCTCCACCGCGGAGCTCGCCCGACAGAGCGCGGCCGGTTTCACCGCGCTGCTCGGCGACGAGGCGCGGTGGCTGCGGCGTGACGGCGCGCTCATCGTCACCGAGCCGCCCGCGGTGAACGCGTTTCGCGAAGGGGCCCGCGCCGGCGGCGTGGAGGCCACGGACGCCGATCGGACGGTGCTCGCGCGCCTCGCCCCCGAGCTCACGCCGGGCGACCGCCCCGCCCTGTGGATCGCGGGCGCGGGCGTGTTCGAGCCGAGCGTGATGATGGACGCCCTCGCGCGGTCGGCGCGGGACCGCGGCGCCGTGCTGCGGACGGGCGCCGGGGTCGCGGCGGTGCGCGTGGAGGCGGGCCGCGTGGCCGGTGTGGTGCTCGACGACGGGTCGGCGCTCGACGCGGACGAGGTGGTGCTCGCGGCGGGCGCGTGGGCGGGCGCGCTCGGCGCCGCCGTGGGCGCACCGACCACGCTCGTCCCGCTGCGGCGTCACCTCGTGATGCTCGACGCGCCGCGTCCGTCCAAGGCGATCGTGTGGTGCTTCCTCGAGGGCGACGGTCAGGTGTACTGGCGCCCCGAGTCGGGCGGGATCCTGGCGAGCCCGTGCGAGGAGGTCCCGGTCGCGCCGAGCCTGCCCGCCGCGGACCCGGCGGCGCTCGAGTCGCTGGCGCGCCGCCTCGGGCCGGTCGCTCCGTCGCTGGTCGACGCGCCGGTGCGCACGTCGTGGGCGTGCCTGCGCACCTACACCGCCGACCGCGAGCTCGTGCTGGGCCCCGACCCGCGCGTCCCGGGGCTGAGCTGGCTCGCCGGCCTCGGCGGCCGCGGGATGACGATCGGCCTCGCGGCGGGCGAGCGCCTGGCGCGGGCGCTCCGGGAGGGCGATCCTGTGGAGGGCATGCGACCGGATCGACAGGAGCCGACGTGACCCCGCTCGTGGAGCGGGCGCGCGAGCTCGCGCGCGAGGCGCACGAGGGCCAGCTCCGCAAAGCGGGGCGCGTGCCCTACTTCGCGCACCTCGAGGCCGTCGCCACGATCGTCGCCGCGCACGGGCACGACGACGAGGTCACCGTCGCCGCCGCCTACCTGCACGACCTGATCGAGGACCAGCCCACCCACGCGCCCCGACTGCGCGCCGAGATGCCGCGCGAAGTGGTCGAGGTCGTGCAGGTGCTGACCGAGCCCAAGCGCGACGACGAGGGCCGCCGGCGCGACAAGGCGCAGCGCTTCGACGACTACGTGGGGCAGCTGTCGGCGCCGACGCCGGCCGCGGCGACCGCGATCCCGATCAGCTGCGCCGACAAGATCCACAACCTGCGCAGCATCGTCGAGACCGAGGCGCGCGGCGAGAGCCTGCTCGGGAGGCTGTCGACCCGACCCGGCGATCACCGCACCCAGCTCGCGCGGCTGCGACCGATCTACGCGCGCGGCGCGAGCGCGCGGCTACTCGACGCGTTCGACGCCGAGGCCGAGGCGCTGATGGAGACGATCGCCCGCTGGCTGCCGGGGCGCGCGGTCGCGCTCGCCGCCGAGGCGCACCTCGGGCAGTTCGACAAGGCGGGGGCGCCGTACATCGAGCACCCGATGCGGCTGATGCTCCGGGCCGACGGCGCCCACGAGAAGATGGTCGCGGTGCTGCATGACGTGGTGGAGGACAGCGCGTGGACGCTCGACGGCCTGCGCCGCGAGGGCTTCGGTGAGCCCGTGCTCGGGGCGCTCGACCGGCTGACGCGCCGCGCGAACGAGAGCTACGACGCCTTCATCGCGCGCGTCGCCGAGGATCCGCTCGCGACGCGGGTGAAGCTCCTGGACCTCGAGGACAACGCGGACCTGTCGCGCATCGAGGCCCCGACCGAGCGCGATCGAGCGCGGGTCGACCGGTACCGCCGCGCCATCCAGCGCTTGCGCGGGACCTGATCGTGCGTTTTGCTCGTCGGCGATGGACTCGTTGAAGGCGCTCGTCGAGCGCGCGGCCGAGCTCGAGCCGGCGCGCGACGAGATCCGCGGGCTCGCCGGGGACGTCGAGGCGCCCACGCTGCGGGGCGCGCTCGACCTGGCGATGGACCGGCACGAGGTCGACGCGGCGACCAACCTGGCGCTCGCGATCCTCTGCCACGGCGAGCCGCCGCCGGCGGACTACGTCGAGAAGCTCTACCCCGACGTGGTCGACGAGCGGGCGGGCAACGTCCTGCTCGCGACGCACCCCGAGCGCGCGGCGATCTTCGAGCGCCTCTTCTCGTCGCGGCGGCCCGACCGCTACCAGCTAGCGATGGCGGCGGCGCTCTACGTGCACCTCGGGCACGAGCAGACCCCCCTGCTCATCGAGCTGCTCCGGCGGCTGGCGCGCAACCGCAAGGACTGGATCGGCGCGTACTGGGCCGAGCAGGCGGCGCTGCGCGTCGTCGACGCGCAGGTCCACGCCATGTACGGCTTCGAGCCGGACAAGCACCGCCCCGACCCCAAGCTCTTCGAGGACCTCGGCGCCGAGCCCACCTTCGAGTCGCTGCGCGCCGAGCGCAGCAAGATCCTCGCGTCCGGGTTCACCGCGCGCCGCAGCCAGCCGAAGGTCGGCCGCAACGACCCTTGCCACTGCGGGAGCGGCAAGAAGTACAAGAAGTGCTGCGCCAAGAGCGAGGACCGCATCAGCCTCTCGCCGGTCGCGGGGCTGACGATGCGCGAGTACCGGCGCCGGCTGCACGAGTTCCTCGAGCCCAAGCAGCTCATGCTGCAGCACCCGGCCGACCTCGCGGGGCTCCCGTTCGAGCAGCTCGGCGTCGAGCAGCTCGACGCGTGCTTCCAGGTCTTCGTGGAGTGCGAGCGGATGGACCTCGCCGAGCGGATCCTCGAGCTGCTGCTCGCCCGCGAGGACGTCACCGACGTCGAGCGCGACAACGTCCGCGCGTACCTGGTCGGCTTCGCCCACGACTGGGGGCACGCCGAGCTGGTCGCGCGGCACGTGCCTCGGTTCCTCGACCCCGAGAAGGTGCCGCCCTACGTCCAGCTCGGTCACCGGCTGCGCAACCCCGACGAGGGCGTGCTCGGTCTGGTCGAGCAGCACTGCCGCGCGTACGTGCTCGACGGCGAGAGGCCCCCGCACGACCTGGTCTACGAGCTGCTCGCGACCCATCCGTCGCTGGGCATCTTGCTCACCCGCGGCTCGCTCGACGCGCGCTTCGCCGACGACGGCTACCGGCTGCTCGACGAGGTGGAGTGGGCGCGCGACAAGCTCGGCGCCCCGCCGGACGACCCCTACTGGACCGCGTGGGAGGCGCTGCTCGGCGCGCAGCGGCTGGCCAAGGCGTCGGACGTGGAGAAGGACCGCCTGCGCGCCGAGCTCGAGGCGATGCGCGCCGAGGCGGAGGAGGCCCGCGCCGAGGCGCAGGTCCTGGTCCGCGAGCTGAACAAGCACCGCGCCGAGCTCGACGACCTCGAGGAGCGCGCGTCCGAGGCCGAGGCGCTCGCCGAGGAGCGCGCGTCGAAGGTCGACCTCGAGGAGCAGCAGCGGCAGGCCGAGGCGGCCAAGCGCCTGCGCCGCAAGATCCGCGAGCTCGAGGGGCGCATCCGCGAGGGGCACCACGAGCGCGCCGAGCTGCGGCGGAGGGCCCAGGAGGCGGCCGCCGAAGCCGAGGCGCCCGACGAGCCGGAGGCGCCGAAGGCGGCGGAGCCGGCCGACGAGGCGGGCGAGGAGATCGGCGCGCACGGCCTGCGCATCCCGCACTGGACCGACAAGGCCCGCTCCTCGCTCGACAAGCTCCCCAAGAACGTGGTCAGCGCCGCCATCGCGACGGCGGGCGCGCTCGGCGCGGGGCGCCCCGAGGCCTGGCGTCACGCGAAGCGGCTCGAGGGCTTGCACGGCCTGTGCTCCGCCCGCGTCGGCATCCACCACCGGCTGCTGTTCTGGATGGACGACGACGACGTGCTCGAGGTCGACGAGGTCGTCACCCGCGAGGGGCTCGACCGCGCCCTCGCGGCCAGGCGCTAGGAGGCTAGCCCGTCCGGCGCAGCGCGGTGATCAGATCTTCGCCCCAGGCGATCGCCTCGTCGGCCGTGCCGAAGACCTCGTGGTCGACCGGGTGATTGACCACGAGCATCACGGTGCTCATCACGAAGCGCAGCGCGGCGCTGCGGAAGACGAGGCCGGTGCCGAGGCAGTGCTTGGCGAGCTCGGAGGCGTTCGCCGCCAGCCAGTCACCCGCTCGCTTGCGCATGTACGCGGTGGGTCGACCCGACAGCGTGTTGTCGAACACGACGACGTACGGCTCCCGGCGCGCGAGGTACAGCTCCGCCGAGGCGATGAAGCGATCCACCTGCTCGTCGGCCGGGATCCCGATGGTGCGATAGATGACGATCGGCCATCGGCTGTCGTCGCATTCGATCCCATCGCGCGCCATCGGTCGAGGCAAAGGGTCGCACATCGGGGCGGCCGATGCCGGTGTCGCCCCGATGACGGCGCCCGAGTGTCCCGAGTTCGGGTTGAGCCGAAGAACCCGGCGAGCCATCGGACCGCGAATGAAGGAACGACGACGAGGCGATGCAGAGCATCGTCGAGGAGGAGTGACGCAGAGTCGCGGTTCGAGGGCCGGTGGGTTCGAGAGCGAAATGCGAACTCAGGACACTAGATGAGGCTTTACAAGCGCCCCGAGCGTGGCCGATATCACCAGCCATGACGGTCAGCCCGACGGACCTGAAACGCGCGATCGGGCGCGCCTCGCGCGCGCTGTTCGCGGCCCAGCGGCCGGACGGCTCGTGGGACGAGCGCAGCGACGTGGGGCCCTCGAGCACCGCCAACGTGCTGGTCGCGCTGCACCACGCGGGCCTGCTGCCCGCGACCGACCTCGCGCAGGGGTGCCGGTGGCTCCGATCGCGGCAGCGCCCGGACGGCTCGTACCGCGCGTACCCGTTCGCCCCCGAGGGCAATCCGTCGGTGACCGCGCAGTGCTGGGCCGCGCTCTCGCTCTCGCCGGCGCCGGAGGACGCCGCCGCCGCCGCGCGCGCGCAGGACTACGTGGACGCGCGCGGCGGCGTCGACGCGCTGGTCGCGGGCATGGGCACCGGAGACCTGGCGCCGGTGTGGCTCGCGCTCGCGGGGGTGATGCCGGCAGGCCGCCTGCCCGATCCCGGGCTCGCGTGGTGCCTCGCCGACCCGATGGTCGACGCGATGAGCGAGCGGTTCCACTTCGGGATCGTGATGGGCGCGCTGCAGCTGTCGCTGATCGGCAAGCGCCTACGCGGCGACTTCGGGCTCGACGGGCGTCGCCGCTCCTGGCTCGAGAAGAAGGCCTGCGCCAAGGCCGTCGAGCTGCTCACGATCTTCCAGAACCACGACGGAAGCGTGAACGGCAACACGGTGCAGACCGCGCTGTTCGTGCCGGCGCTCCTCGCCGCGGGGCTGCGGACGAGCGACCCGCGCGTGCAGGGCGCCGTCCGGTGGCTGGGATCGCGGCGGATCGAGGATCCGCGCGGGGTGTGGTTCGACGTGTTCTCGAGCGACATCTGGACGACCGCGTTCACGATGCGCGCGCTGCTGCTCGCCGGCGCCGACCCGACCGATCCGCGGATCGTCCGCGCGACCGAGTGGATGCTCGACGCGCAGCTCGTCGAGCCGATGCCGCGGGTGAACAACCGAAAGCCCTCGGCGGTCCGCACGGGCGGCTGGCCGTTCCAGACCGGCAACGAGACGATGGCCGACTGCGACGACGCCGGGATCGTGCTCAGCGCGCTCGCGATGGTGGTCGATCACGTCGACGCGCCGCTGCGCGCGCGCATCGAGGACTCGGTGGCGCGGGCGCGGCGCTGGCTGTCGGACATGCAGAACCCCGACGGCGGCTGGGCGGCGTTCGTGTGGGACACGCCGGGGCATCGGCCGAACGACTACACGCTGTTCAGCGAGGTGCCGGACGTACCGCCGGGGAGCCTGCTGAAGGTGCTGAAGGCCTTCACGCGGCCGCCGCCGGAGCTCGGCGATCCGTCGACCGAGGACCTGACCGCCCGCGTCCTGCACGGCCTCGGCTCGTTCGGCGCCGACGTGACGCACCCGGACGTCGCGGCCGCGATCGAGTTCCTGCGCGCGCACCAGACCGAGGACGGAGTCTGGTGGGGCCGCTGGGTCTGCAACTACCTCGCGTCGACCGCCTACGTGCTCGGCGCGCTCGCGCAGGTGCGCGAGGACCCGAGCGAGGCGTGGGTCCGCGCCGCGATCGACTTCGTGATCGACAAGCAGAACGCGGACGGCGGCTTCGGAGAGTCCACGGCGAGCTACCGGCACGCGCCGTCGGCGTTCCCGAGCGCGAGCACCGCCCCGCTGACCGCGCTGGTCGTGCAGGGTCTCGTCGAGGTCGGCGAAGGCGAGCGCCCCGAGGTGGAGAGGGCGGTCGAGTACCTGATCGCGCGCCAGCGCCCGGACGGCTCGTGGCCCAACGACGACTACGTCGCCACCAACATCCCGCCCGACGGCTTCTACACGTACGCGGGCGCGGCCAAGCACATGCCGCTCGAGGCGCTCGCGCGGTGGGCGCGACGCCACGAGCAGGCGGCCATCGTCCCGGTGGAGCAGCACGGGCGCTGGTCGAGCCAGAAGCTCGGCGAGATGCGAGCGCAGATGGATCCCGCCGCGGACGCGGTCGCCGACGCGCTCTACGCGGCGGGCGACATCGGGGCGATCAACCAGATGCTGCAGTGCATCCTCGAGAACGACGACCCGATCCCGCCGGGCCTGCCGCCCGAGGCGCGCGCGTTCTTCGACGAGACCGACGACCTGCCCGACTGGGCCGACGGCGCGAAGATCGAGCGCGCACAGGAGCTGTTCGCCGAAGACGGCGTGTACGTCACGTTCGGCTTGTTCTGCTCGTCGCTGCCGCAGGCGTACTGCGCGGGCGACGGCGCGGGCGTGCTGACCGAGACCGGCGCGCTGCTCGTCCGCGTTCGCCAGCGCGTGTTCGAGACCGCGCAGTTCCTGTTCGACGTGCTCGACGAGGGCGGACTCGATCCCTCGGGGCGCGGCATCCGCGCCGCGCAGCGCGTGCGCCTGATGCACGCGGCCGTCCGACGCCTCGTCCGCCACCATGGCTGGGACTCCGCGCGGCGCGGCGAGCCGATCAACCAGGAGGACCTCGCCGGCACCTTGATGACCTTCTCGGTCGTGACCTACGAGGCGATCCAGCGCCTCGGCGTGTCGTGGAGCGAGGCCGACGCCGAGGCCTGGATGCACCACTGGCGGGTGATCGGGCACTACCTCGGCGTCCGCGACGACCTGCTCCCGAAGGACCTCGCCGACGGCCAGGCGCTGATGGAGGCGATCCGCCAGCACCAGTGGCGCCGGTCCGCGGCGGGTGAGCGGCTCGCCGCCGCGCTCGTCGACATGATGCAAGAGCTCTTCACCCAGGACCTCGCCCTGTTCGACGGGCTCACGCCCACGCTGATCCGCTACCTCGCTGGCGATCACTGCGCGGACTTGCTCGACGTCGACGACGCCGACTGGACCCGGTTGTTCGTCACCTCGCTCACCCTGGTCACCGACGTCGTCGACGTCGACGATCGCGAGGGCGTGGTCGAGCGCGCGCTGGGCGCGAGCACGGGCCGGCTCATGCGGTGGATCACGACGGTCGAGCGCAAGCACAAGCACGCGAGCTTCCGGATCCCCGAGTCGCTGCGGCACACGGTCGTGCCGGACTGATTACGGGATCACGACCCACTCGGGGTCTTCGAACTCGCCGACGACGCGGATGTCGACGTGCTCGGCCTGCTCGTCGATGATCCGCTGCACCCGCGGGTCGCGGGTCGACTCCGCCGCGTCGCGCTTGGCCTTGCACTCCCAGCTCGCGATCGCGAGCAGGCGATCGGGGCGCGTCGGGCTCCGATGCAGGCGGGTGCCCTCGGCGCCGGCGGCGCGCTGAATGATCTCGCTCGCCTCGACCCACGCCTCTGCGTACTGCTCGGCCGTGTAGCCCTCGCGGATGTGCACTTCGAACACGAAGATCATGGGTCGACCCTAGCAGTCCGTCTAGCAGCCTGCGGGGTCCTCACTCGTCGCTCGCCCCCCTCGCCGTCGAGGGCGGGTTGCGACGCGCGGTCACGTGCCTAAACGCGTCGCATGGCCACTGACTCGAGCGTGAGCGCGCTCCCCGTGACGCTGCAGCGAGATCCTTTCATGCGCACGCTCGTGGGCGAGCTCGCGGAGACGCTGCAGGACGTGATCGGCCTGGACGACGCCTCCGGCTTCATCAGCATCGTCGGCCAGCAGGTCGGCAGGCAGATCGATCGGGAGTACCGCGACACCCTCGAGGTCTCGTCGCTGTCGCGCGAGCAGGTGCGGGACGTCCTCGTCGATCTGAAGCGACGGATCGAGGGGGACTTCTTCGTGATCGAGGAGGACGACGACCGGATCGTCCTCGGCAACCGGCGTTGCCCCTTCGGGCGAGACCGGGTCGAGGGGCGCCCCGCCCTGTGCATGATGACCTCGAACGTGTTCGGCGTGATCGCGGCCGAGAACCTCGGCTACTCGAAGGTGGTGATCGAGGAGGCGATCGCGCGCGGCGATCAGGGGTGCCGCGTCGTCGTCTGGCTACGCCCGACCGAGGGCGCCGCCGCGGCCGAGGGACGCGAGTACGTGCGACGGTGAGCTGAGCGGGTGACGACAGAGCTCGTGAGCGGCCTGCTGGCTGCGCTGCCCGAGGCGATCGTGATGGTGACGCCGGAGGGGCTCGTTCGCCGCGCCAACGAGCGCGCGCGGCGCTTGATCGGCGTCGGGCCGGGGGAGTCGCTGACGGACGTGGTCACCGACCACGACGCGCTGGCCCGCGCGCTGCAGCGCTGGACGGGGACCCTCCAGATGCTGCCGGCGCGCCTACAGGTGAGCGGTCCCGACGGGGAGGCGAGCTTGCGCTGCGATGGCGCGGCGCTGCGCGACGTCGACGAGCGTCGCGAGTCGTTGCTGCTCATCCGGGTCCGTCCGCACGAGCGCGCCGTGCGGCGCTTCCGCACGCTCAACGATCAGATCGACGCGTTGACGACGGAGATCGTACGCCGCCGCGCCGCCGAAGAAGAGGCGCGGACCGATCGGGAGTGGCTGCAGGTCACGCTCGCCTCCATCGGCGACGGGGTGATCACCGCCGACGTCGACGCTCGGGTGACGTTCTTGAACCCCGCGGCCGAGCGCTACACCGGGTGGGCGACCGAGCGCGCGGTCGGGCGTCCCCTGCGGGACGTGTTCGACATCGTCAACGAGCACACCGGCGAGCGGGTGCCCGACCCCGTGTCCCTGGTCATCGAGGGAGGGACCGTGGTGGGGCTGGCCAACCACACCGTGCTTCGCCGGCCCGACGGGACCGAGCTCGCGATCGCCGACAGCGCCGCGCCGATCCGCGGCCCCGACGGACAGCTCGGCGGCGTCGTGCTCGTATTCCAGGACGAGTCGGCGCGTCGCTTCCACGAGCGGGGCCGCGAGCGGGCCCTGCGTGAGGCGCGTCGGTCGCGCGAGCTCGCCGAGGAGGCGCTGACGACGAAGGACCAGCTCATCGCGGCGATCTCCCACGAGCTGCGCACGCCCCTCGCCGCCATCGTGGGCTGGTCCGAGGCCCTCGTGGAGGAGGAGCTCTCACCCGAGGAGGTGGCGCGAGGCGTGGCGGTGATCCTCCGCAACGCGCGGTTGCAGAGTCGACTGGTCGACGACCTGCTGGACGCCTCGCAGGCCGTGGTCGGCGCGCTCCGCCTGCAGCTGAGTGCCACCGACATCTCCGAGGTCGTGCGCGCCGCGATCGACTCGGTCGAGCACGCCGCCGAGCAGCGGCGGATCTCCGTGGTGGCGCGCGGGATCGACCGACCGTGGCCGATGCGCGCCGACGCGCAGCGGCTTCAGCAGGCGTTGTGGAACGTGCTCTGGAACGCGGTGAAGTTCAGCGATCCCGGCGGCCGCGTGGAGGTCGAGGTCAGCCGCGAAGGCTCACGGCTGCTCGTCCGGGTGCGCGACCAGGGGATCGGGATCGAGCCCGCGCAGCTCGACCACCTCTTCGAGCCGTTCTGGCAGGGCATGCGGCGGAACGTCGGGAGCGACCGGGGCATGGGCCTGGGCCTGTCCATCGCGCTGCGCGTCGTCGAGGCGCACGGCGGTCGGCTGCACGCGGACTCGGAGGGGCTCGGCCGCGGCGCCTGCTTCACGGCCGTGCTCCCCGTCGACGCGGTGAGCACGGAGCCGCCGGCGCCCGGCTCCGAGCCGACGGAGCCCCCGGAGCGCCGCCGGCTCGACGGGGTGCGGCTGCTCGTCGTCGAGGACGAGCTCGACTCCCGCGAGATGCTCGAGCTGGTCCTGGGGAGCCGCGGCGCGACGGTCCGCTCGGCCGAGGACGCCGCCTCGGCGCTCGAGATCCTCGACCGATGGATCCCCGACGTCCTGATCAGCGACATCGCGATGCCCGAAGTCGACGGGTACGAGCTGATGAGCGTCATCCGCGCGCGGCCCACCGATCGCGGGGGCGACGTCCCCTCGATCGCGCTCACCGCGTTCGCGTCGGCGCCCGATGTGAAGCGCGCGCTGGAGGCGGGGTTCAGCAAGCACGTCAGCAAGCCGGCCACGCCGGCCCAGGTCACCGCCGCGATCCTCGAGGTCCACGGCCAAGCCCCGCCCGAGCCGGAGCAAGAACGCTAGCCAGCTGGCATCGATCGGCGTGAGGGGACCGTGAGGGCGCCCATCAGACGTGCTCGAGCAGCGCGCGCAGCTCGCGCCGCAGCTCTCGGGCGTCCCGCGGGCGGCGCTGCTTGTCCCGATCGAGGGTGCGCATGATGGCCTCGGTCACCGCGTCGGGGAGGTCGCCCCGGTGCGCCTTCAGCGGCCGGGCGTCGACGCTCACCACCGCGTCGATCAGCTCCTGGTTGGTCTCCCCGTCGTGCGGCAAGGCCGCGGCGAGCATCTCGTAGAGCGTCACGCCGAGCGCGTAGATGTCGGCGCGGTGGTCGATGTGCCTGAGGCCGTACGCCTGCTCCGGCGGCATGTAGCCGGGCGTGCCGACCGTGTTCTCCGCGTCGGTCTCGTCGCTGCTCGCGAACCCCGCGAGGCCGAAGTCGAGGAGCTTGGGGACGAGCTCGTCCATCTCCTCGTCGCGGTGCAGGAAGATGTTCTCGGGCTTGATGTCGCGGTGATGAACGCCCGCGGCGTGGACCGCCTCGAGGCCGGCGGCGATGTCGATCGCGATCGGGAGCGCCTCGGACAGCGGCATCGGCCTGCCGTCGCGCATGCGGTGCGACAGCGCGTGGCCGTAGAGGCGCTCCATGATCAGGAACGGCTCGCCGTCGTCGGTGCGCCCCACCTCGAACAGCTCGGCCACGTTGCGATGGTGGACCGCCGCGAGCAGCTCGGCCTCCTGCACGAAGCGCCCGATCGCCTGCTCGTGGTCTGCGCTCTTGGACCAGGTCTCGTGGAACTTCACCACCACGGGGCGCTTGAGCGCGAGCTGCTCCGCCTCCCAGATGCTGCCCATCCCGCCGACGCCGATCAGCTCCACGATGCGATAGCGACCGAGCAGGATCTCGCCCGCGCGGTCGAGCAGGTAGGTGTCGCTGTGTTGCGGCCTCCTCACCGAGTCGCCTCGTCGTCGGGCCTCAGGGTGAACGGGTAGTGGACGGTGACCTCGCCGCCGCCGTCGGGCGGGGGGAACTCCATCCGGCGCGTGACGCCGACGAAGCAGCGCTGCACCACCTCGTCGCCCAGCTCGTCCTCGATCACGCGCGACTCGGTGACCTGGCCGTCCGGCCCGATCACGAACTCCATGGTCAGCCGGCCGCCGAGCTCGGGGCGCGAGTGCAGCTGCCACGCGAAGCAGAACCCGAGCT
>Ga0070728_10003654_pt1 | contig 16718 bp, 10 predicted proteins | sample tdDd471_FD_66723 | JGI IMG/M metagenome (GOLD analysis project Ga0070728, IMG submission 66723) | Marine sediment microbial communities from the Atlantic coast under amendment with organic carbon and nitrate - tdDd47.1 | ecosystem: Environmental > Aquatic > Marine > Coastal > Sediment | place... | reverse complement strand
AATATAGATGTGCTTTGTAATGGCGGCGCCAGTGGATCAAGTACGGTCACGGTCACGGGAGGAATTCCACCCTATGCCTACCTCTGGTCGAATGGAGCAACGACTCAGACGATTGACGGATTGACAGCGGGAGCCTATTCTGTAGTAGTAACGGATAGTAATGATTGTACTTTCTCGGCCGGTACGACGATAACAGAAAATGATCCTTTGAGTATCATCCCCTCAACGACGGAAGTGTCTTGCCCTGGTGGTGCTGACGGAAGCGCTAGCATTGGAGTATCTGGGGGCCTAGCACCTTATCGATTTTTATGGGGCGATCAAAATACAAGTGCTGAACGAAATGACTTGGCTGCAGGTAGCTATCCCGTCCTAGTGAGTGATGCTAATGATTGCGAACAAGAAATCACGATTGTCATTAGCGAGTTACCTTCGATTTTTATTGAACCGGTTCAGATCCAGGCGGCTTCTTGCTTTGGAGTCGCTGATGGCTTAATCGAAGTAAGTGTTGGGGGCGGAACTGCACCTTATACTTTGAGTTGGTCCAATAATGAGAATACGACGACAATAGATGCTCTAGCCGCTGGCGATTATACCTTAAATGTAGTAGATGCCAATGATTGCCAATTCAGCAGTACATTTACGGTTACACAACCCGATGAATTGGCCATTGATAATACGGAAATCAACTCAGCCTCCTGCGAAGGCGCAACGGATGGGAATATCGACCTGACCATCGTTGGAGGTACACCACCTTATCGCTTTGAATGGTCGAATGGAGCGGATACCGAAGATCTTACGAATGTAGCAGCAGGGACTTATAGCGTGGTAATCAGTGATCAAAATGATTGTGATATCAATGGGAACTTCACGATTGGTAATGCAGGAACGATTACCCTATTTCTGACACCATTTGATGCGACTTGTGCTCTTGATAATGGTCGTATCACATTAGATATAGAAGGAGGTGCAGCACCCTATACTTATGATTGGAGCAATGATGGAACCGGAGACAATGATGATGATGCTGATGTAGAAAACTTAGCTGCGGGTAGCTATACCCTGTCGCTGACAGATGCAGCGGGTTGTGTGGCCTTCTCTGAGCCCGTGACAGTCGAAGCTATTAGTCCGCCAGTATTAGAAATCGTAGAAGTAGTATCCAGCATTTGTGGAGAAGCCACCGGAAGTATAGATATCGAAGTGAGTGGGGGAACCGCACCTTATACTTATGCTTGGTCAAACGATACCAATGCAGAAGACTTATCGGGTGTGGCGGAAGGCCTCTATACGATAGTAGTGACCGATGCCAACGACTGTGAAATTAGCCAAGAGATCAGCCTTACTTGTTTCAACCCTTGTGTGGTCAATGCCGGCACAATGGGGCAAGAAAAAATCATGGCCTGTCAGACGGAAATGATAACCGCTACCTACGATGCTTCCGAAGAAGTACTAGGGGATGGGGATATCCGGCAATTTGTTGTTCACAATGCGAGTGGAAATGTAATTGGCGATGTGGTGTATGCCATCTTGGACGAACCTATAGTCACTTTCTTGGCCAATCAGATGATGCCAGGCGTGGAATACTATATTTCGGCAGTAGTAGGCAAACAAGGCGATGATGGACAAGTAGACCTAGGTAATGAATGCTTGGATGTCGCAGCAGGCACACCTTTTTCTTTCGCCCGCGCCCCGACCGCCCCCGCCGAGCTCACCGCCACCAATACCACCCTCTGCGCCGGACAAGCCTTGGACTTGGCCGTCAACGTGCCCTTGGACGGGGACATCTCCTATCTCTGGGAAACACCGAGAGGAGTCTTTACTACGGGTACACCTGAATTGACCCTGGAAAACTTCACCGCCGAGGACCAAGGTGATTACTTTGCCTCCTACAATATCGAAGGCTGTGAATCGGAGCAGCTAGGCCCCTTGTTTATTACATTGGATGATCGCGCTTCCGAAGTGTCGGCAGGAGAAGACCAACTGAGTTGTGGTGACATTAGCATCACGATGGCGGCCCAATTACCTGAAAATAGTACCGGAACCTGGTTTACTTCTTCACCTGCTAATATTATTGATCCAACGGATCCTAATACAGTGGTCGACTCCTTGATAAGTGGAGAAAATATCTTTGTGTGGGTGGGTAATACGGGAAATTGCATAGTACGAGATTCTGTGATCATCTACCATGCTGTAAGTCCAGTAACGGAAGATAAAGATATATTACTGGGGGCTGATAAGGCTGCCCTACTCCTGAATAAAGAGCTCTTATTTGATGTGATTACCCAAAGTATTCCAGACAGTCAATTCGTATTTACCATTACCAAACAACCCGAATTTGGGTTGTTAACCGATACTTTATCCGGTCTTTATTATCTCCGAGATTTGGAGATACAAGAGGACATTGAAGTTTCTTTTGTGTACGAAGTTTGTAATGATGATCCCGAATGTGGTCTGCTGTGCAACGAAGCTTCCGTGAATATCTCCATCAAATTCTTGGCTTCTGAGATAATCGATTACAAACAGGCTTTACGCCCAGAAGGAAAGAACCCGGTGTGGAAGTTCACCCTACTGCGCAATCTGAGTGACGCTAGGCTTACCATTGTAGATCGCTGGGGGCAGTTAATCTATTCTCAATTCTGGGATTCGGGAGAGTATAACTTATTGAAAGGTAATACGATCACGGGCTGGAATGGTGAAAATAACAAAGGGGTACAATTACCTGCTGGCGCCTACTACTTTCTGTTTGAAGGTACCTTGGCTGATGGGACTAAACCCACCCCAGAAAAAGGAATCTTGTATTTATTAAAGTAAACCCATTAAAATCTGCCCAAGTTTTGCTGGAACGGATAGGGTGAAATTCCGTTCCAGTCAAGCTTCGGGATAATGAAAACCGATCACCATGAAATACCTATATAGCCTAATTATTCTTTCTTTTTTTTCTATTGAACTCGGGGCCCAGCTTCTTACGCCTTATACCCTTTATCGAGATCAATGGGGCGTCGTCAACCCGGCCAGTATTTCCAACAACTATACTGTAGATGAATATGTTTTCTCGGTCGCTGCAACCGATCGCCACCAGTGGTTGGGCAATGGTTTCAATTGGGATTATTCTCCCAATACGCAGGTACTGAATTTCGAAGGAATCCTTGAGAATGATAATATTGTAATCGGCGGGCATTTGATGCAAGATCGTACCGGAGCATTATCCACACTAGGGGCATATGGGCGTTTTGCCTATATGATTCCGCTGGATCGTTTGGGGCGTCAGGCGCTCTCGGTTGGCTTGGCGATGGGCTTGGTACAAACGCGTTCTCGAATTGATGGTTCTGATACCAAATATTTCGACGTGCCGGAGGACGATATTGTGGCGGGTGCGGTGATTAACCCGGACGTTAGTCTAGGCATATTTTATTACAATGAGGATATTTGGTATGCAGGGGTTTCGATCCCACAGATATTGAGTTTTAGTGCAGAATTTGGAGAAGATCAATTGGTCTATTCGCTCCGCCAACCTCGCCATTATTATGCCGTAGCAGGTGGATATATTCCCTTTGATTTCTTTGGATTCGGCGATGGTTCTTCTTACCTGGAATTGTCCGGTTGGGCGCGATACCTACCTTTGCGTCAGAGTAATGCCGATTCTTTTTCACACCTTTTTCGGATTGACGGAAATGCACGCTATCAACACAATCAAATTGCTTGGGTGGGGGTTGGACTTGGCTCGGCTTTAGCACTGGAGTATACCTTTTTACATACTGAATTGGGCTTCATAGCCGGGGAGAATATGAACTTCGAAAAAAGCCAATTGAAGATTGGATTAGCTCTAGATTTTACCATTGGTGATCCGATACAACGCCTGGGGCCTAGTGCGGAAATCAATGTGATGTTTTCTTGGTATTAAGCCTTACTACTAGACAAATACGGTTTATCTGATGAAAGTTGAAGGTTTAATTCCATGGGATAAACCTTCAACCCTAAACATTTAAACCCCTTTGGCGTAAAATGGTATTAAGGAGAAGCAGAGCAAAATAAAAAGGGGCTGAAATCTTGATTTCAGCCCCTTTTTATTCCTTCTATAGATACGACTAATTAATCCGTAGAATCTTAATATCTACCCGCTGATTTTTCTGTCGCCCTTGTCTGGTCGTGTTATCTGCAATCGGCTGTCGACTACCATAACCACGGGTTTGCAAACGACTTCTACTAATTCCTTTTGTCGATAAGAATTTGGCTACTTCTTCAGCCCTTTCTCTAGAAAGACGATCCCGAACATCGGGCGGCGGTAGATTGTTGGTATGCCCTCCAATCTCTACGACTACTTTTCGGTTAGAGGTGAGGAAGCTGTATATTTCATTGAGTGTTGGAATTGATTCGCTAGTGATCTTTGATTCATTGGCCTCAAAATATAACTTATTGACTTGAATCGTCGTCCCTTCTTTAAGCTCTCCCAGTTCTTTACCCTGGAAGACTACCTTTTCTTTCTTTTCCGGCTTCGGCTCTGGAACTACCGGAGGCTTGGTTTCCTTTGGGGCAGCAGCCACCGTTTGTGGCGTACTAGGGATTTTCTTTTCTGGTTTGGGTTGTTGTACCACCGCTGGTCTAGTAACGGGCGGGGGAGGAGGTGTTGAAACCTTTTCTTCTGGTTCGGGTACGTCTTGTACTATCGCATTCTCATCGCAAGGGACGGGAGCAATGGCCGAGGCATTGTCCACGAGTATATTTCCATTGTAAGGAAATAAGGTCGGAGTTTGATAGAAGGCTTCTAATATAATATAGGAGTAATCATCAACAGGTTCGAACTTAAAGATGTATTCTTTCCAGTTGTAATTGATGACCATGCTACTTTCTCCCAACAAAAACTTTTTGTCACAATAGCCAAAACCACCATATATACGGAGCTTTGCGGGGGTATTATAGTTAGCATCTTTGCCCGTCGCTTTTGTCTGGCTGATATAGGTATTGGATCGAGCAAGGTCGATTGTAAATTCATAGCAGGTTCCTTTCTTTAGTGGCTGACTTAGTTTCTGACCAACAGATTCCCACGTATCATTATCACGCACCACTAAACCCAAATAGGTATAGCCATGGTTGGCCGGTTTGTTTACCTTAAACTCATTGTTGGGACTAGGTTGCACATCAGGTTCTGTTTCATCTGGAAATCCACAATCTAGCCAACCAGAAGGTGCACTAGACACCCTTGGATAATCTTCAAAGGATGGATTCTTCAATTTTACAGTATCCTGGGATTGGCCATACAAAACAGCACAGCAAAGGGAAAGGAACGAAAGGGTGATTAGTCTCCTCTTCATAAAGCGCTTCATTTTCACTACTAACGATGATAGTATGTCTAATTGTTTTACCAATTTAAAAAATATTTTGATTTCTCTAGGGAAATACCCTGCTAAGGTGGCTTTTTTACGAGATTCTTAACAAAACAACAGTAATAAATTCCCAGCCAGGAGAGGATGTTTTAGGTGGTAGTGCATTGCAACTTTCAACAAATATAGAGAATTTTGGGAAAAAATAAAGCGACTATACTATGTTCAATACCAATCTGCCGGCAGGCAGGTTAGTACATAGCTTCGCATAAAAATCTTAATGCCCATCCCCATGCAACCCATTTCAGAATAAAATCTATTGTAAATGCATAGATTATAATTTTTTGTAAATTTAAGCACTTTCTAATGACTTAGTAATGGACAAAGAATAAGTTCCGCATTTTGAGATAGAGATTGTGGTGATCCCGATAGCTATCGGGAAGGCATTTTTTGAAGAGATAGCAGCGCTATCGCTGAAAAAAATAACGCAGTATAGCGCCAAAAGATCATATGCAAAATCGAGAAGTTATTTTTTGATCATTACTTACTTGAGAAATTGTTTTTAGTGATCTCATAGCTAAAATACCTTGAGATTTGGTTCGCTGACAATTTTTGTGTTTTTGAGGCACTGCCGTAGGTGGAAGCACTACTTCGTTTGGTCGCGATCCTTCTACCAAAAACGCTGCCTATCCGGCTGGCCAGATGGAAAGGACTCAAAAAATTGAGAGAGAAGGTGAGATTTTTATTTTTTTCTCCTGTAACAGGGACCATAATGTAAAATGTTGCACTAAGTACATGGATATTACAGATGAATTGCTAATTAGTTACATACGGAGCGGTGATTCCCGGAAAAGAAGTTGGGCACTGTATCAATTCTATGGTGACCCCGCTATACGAGCATGGACACTAGGTTTTGTCTCCAGATATGGGGGACAAAAAGTAGATGAAGAAGATGTTTTTCAAAATGCTATGGTCATTTTTGACAGGGACATACGTTCGGGTAAGTTCCAAGGTGCTAGCAAGCTAAAAACTTTCCTTAGTGGCATTTTTAAATTGAGTTGGGTGGGCTATAAAAGAAAGCGAAACCCCACCTTTGAATTAAAAAGAGAAGATATCGATAGTCACATGGACAGTGTAGAACAAGAATATCTAAAAAAAGAGAGAAAAGAACTCCTTGAAGGAGCGATTGCCAAGCTAGGTCCAGCTTGTCAGCAGGTATTGTATTATTACAAACTCTCGTACTCCATGAAGGAAATTATGAATAAATTGGATATGCCAAGTGAAGGGAGTGCGAAGAAGAAAACACATTCCTGTAGAGAGAAACTGCGAAAATATCTTTCTGATAATTCCGGCTTGTCACAAGCCCTAAACCTAGATATATAGATGCCTAAATCAGTATATTTTGACGACATAGAAGCTTATCTTACGGGGCAACTGTCAGCAGCTGAGAAAGGTGCCTTTGAAAAGAGATTAACCGAAGATAAGGAACTGGCCCAAGCTTTTGCCTTGCAAAAGCTTGAACATGAGGCGATGGAGGTGATTGTGGAAAGAGAGTTGAGAAATGCCATGACTGCTTGGGCGGATAATCCCCCAGTCTCGCCTTTTCTTGAAGAGAAAGATCTTCCCAGAGAGAAAGGCAAGATCATTCCCTTAAAGGCTACTAATTGGCGAAAATATTTATGGATTGCAGCTGGTATTCTGGTTTTGTTTTTGACGATCTTTGCTATTCGACAAAATTCTACAGGAGGAGGAATTCCCGTCGATGATTTTGTCCATGACGATACCACTGATTCTTCTCAAGTATCTCCTTTGCCGCCCATAGATACTGTAAAAGAAGAAAATAGTGAGGAAGCGCCATTTGTTGTCACTCCTGATCCACCAGAACCAGGTAATAAAAAGCAACCTAAACCTAGGCCTCCCCAAAAAGACGAGTCTTCCTCTTATACTTTACTGGCAGTAGCTACCTATGCGGATGAGGGAAATGAACTTGCTCCCTTCAGTACTATCGTCAGAGGTGGAAATTTAGATACGACCAAGCCAACAGGAGAAAAATCCATCCTTTTACAAGCAGCGGAGGCCTTTGATACTACCAACTACGCTACGGTTTTACAATTGTTGGGGGCTCCAAAGCCAGGAGATCAAAGCAATAAACGTTACCTCAGGGCTCATACCTATTTCCGTTTGAAACAGTATGAGAATGCTATTCCAGAATTTGAATACATGGTAGCGGATGAATTTCGGCCTCATCATGAGGAATCGAGATGGTACTTGCTATTATCCTACTTGGCTACCTATAATAAAAATAAAGAAAAGTTTGATACCCTAGCGCAAAACCTGGCAGCAGAAGGCAATGAAGCCGCGAAAGCACTTATGCAAAAACTGGAATAATGGTTCAATGCATTGAAGACATGTCACCCACTGCAATCATGGCTGCCCAGTAGAAGGGGTGCTTTAGGCTGTTATTATTTCCTTTCAAATGTTGTAGTTTGGCTTCCTGCAAGGCTTTGTCTTTCGTCACTCCCGTTTTTAATGCGGTATAGAATGAGGTAGTTATGTCTTTCATCGCGGCATCATCGACTACCCATAAGGTAGGTAATATACTCTTAGCGCCAGCATAGGCGAAGGCCCGAGCGAGGCTAATGATACCTTCTCCCATTTGTAATTGCCCCAAGTTGGTTTCACAAGCCGATAAGACCACCAAATCAGCATTCAAATCCAAGTTGTAGAGTTCCCTAACGAATAAAGGCTCGTATCCTTCTAGTTTATCCGCTGTATAAAAGGCCAGAAAAGATTCAGCTCCATTCAGGGCATTGGCAACGGCGTGCGTCGAGAGATGGAGGATGCGATAATTGGGGCAATGTGCTAGGAAAAAAGATTTAGAAGCAACCGCTGCTAGGGCTATTTTCCCTCCTTCTAGCTCAATAATATTTTTTACTTCTTCCTTTGAATAAGGTAAGATCGAGAAGTTTTTGCGGTCTTTGTTTAGGCCTTTCTCAGCTAAAGGAAGACCATTTCGCTCAGAAAATGGGGCTAACGCTAAAGCCCCTTTAGCGATATTATTTGGATGCTGTTGCGTCATCATTTCCTGTAAAAGGCTAGCCGAATAGCAATAACTGAAGCGATATTGTTTCAAGAGGTACGGATAGGTGTCAAAGTCAGCTGGGGAGGAGGGTACTTTCGATAATAGAGCTTCAAAGGGTAGCTTGGCGAGGTGCCCGTCAGGAATAATAATGATATCCTCTTGTCTGGCGATATCGGCGGACAAAGGGGCTATCAACTTGTCATACAATTGAGAAGAGGTGGAGATGTAGCTTTGCAGACTAGCTTTATAAAGTGAATCCGAACGATTTTCAATGGGTATTCCGTGGTAGGCCGTAATACTTTGCCGAAAGGTATTGATCCATTCCACCAAAGGGAAATTTTTGGGCTGCAAATAAAACTTGAAGTTGGTATGGCTGATGTAAAAAAGATATAAGTTGGCTTCGCCTTCATAGTAAGCTAAAATGGCTTGGTCTTTCTCTTTCAATCCTTCCTGAATTTCCGCTAGACTTTGCACCTTCACCTCATGTTTAATGCGATGATAGTTGGGGTGTTCTCGCTCTAATTCGGTTAGAAAATCGTAGTATTTTTTCTTTTCCTCAAAATTGATGGCTTTTGCTTTAATTACCGTCGGGTCTTTGGCATCAAAGCGACTCACATAATTATAGTACTTATTTTCGGCGCTTCCTGCTTTACGCCTTAAGACCTTTTCTTTTTCAATAATTGTAAGAGGTACATTTTCAAATGCATCAGCTTGACTTCGTTTGACCGCTTCTAGTAATACCAATGATTTGCTTTTTTCTAAGTATTCAAAAGCTTTTCGATCCCAGCCTTGATCTGGTTCTACGGAGTGCAGACTGTAAAGTACGCTAATACATTTTTCATAGGCTATTTTGTTATTATTCGCAAAGCCAATTTTACTGGCTTCTTCTAGGTAGCTGCGACGGAGATAATCTATAGATCGAGCATAAGCATCAAAATATTTAAATGATAATTTCAGGTGCTCAAGACTAGCCCCCGCGGCATAGTTCCAATATTGATTTTCTGCTTTATTCCAGATGATATAGGAGTATTGAATCGGCTTCATTGCCATTGAAAAATCAGTTAGACTCTCCCAATTGGGGTGTAATATATCTAGCGCCTTGTTGTAGTAGATGGAAGCACTATCAAAAGCTGAAACATCAGAATAAGTAAGTCCAATATTGTTGTAGGGTAGTGAAAGGAGAGGGCTTTGATCTCCAAATTCGATCTTAATCCGATTTATACTTTTATGATAAGCAGCAATAGCTTCTTTATGTTTTCCTTGCCGATAGAGTATGTTGGCCTGTGTAGATCTAATTTGTGTAGATTGGTGTATAAACCAACCGCATCCTTCGTATTCTCCGATAAGTAACTGAGTTGATTCTGTGAGCATAGAATCGGCCTCATCAAAAGCCTTTAATCCTACTTTTAAGAGGGCATAATCATGTAGGATCAAGCCACGGGTATATCTAGCAGTATTTTTTTTATCCCCCTCAAGTAAGTGTAAGGCTTTCAAGAAATATGAATCCGCTTCCTTTGGCCGATCTCCCATCCGTTTAGTTATGGCGAATGCCCAATAAACCTGGACGATTTTAAGCTTGGCATCTGCTTCATGTCCCGTAAAACTGGATAAGCTTGCTTCAAGGTATTGTAAAGCAGTTTCAATATCTCCCTTTTCGCGATAGTTTTCAGCGATTCTACGTAGAAAGTTGCCTTTCTGCAAGTAATTCCCATGGTGATCCTCAATCGTTCGAAGGCCTTTTAATAAGGTTGCAATAGCCCCATCGTAGTTCCCTCTGTTTTGTTCCAATAGGGCTAAGAATTCAATGGACAGGTGAAGGTCTAACGGTGCCGTATTTTGGTTTTTTTCTCGAATGGCCTTAGCTTTAAGAAAGTAATATTTCGCCAATTCCCCATCGCCAATTTCACCCCAGTAGGCTCCTAGATGATCATATGTATTGGCCAGCTCATTGTCTTCGGTATTTCCTTCAAATTGAGTAAGGCTTTCCTCTAGTACTTGTCTAGTGTGGACACAATCGCCAATACCCAAATAAGCCTGTCCCAATTCATTTTGAATTCTTAAGTACCGTAGCGTTTTCTTTTTCTTCTTGATTAACTGCTGTGCTTTCTCCAAATTGTCGATAGCCGCAGCATATCGATTTAACATAATTTGACTAGCGGCAAAATAGGTCAAAATGTCTGCCTTTAACAGTGGGGCAGTATTACCCTTTGCTTCGGCGAGTGCTTCTTCACAAAGGCTGATAGTCTTGGAAAAAGCAGCCTGCTTGTGATTTTCCTTGATTTCAGCGAGAAGTTCATTCGAGGATCGGGGGAGGCTTATACTTAAAGCAGATAATAGTAGCAAACAGAACACATAAGCTTTCATGCTGAATAGTTTATTGGGGAATATATTTGAAGTAGGACGAATTGCAATACACTAAAGTAGTATTTATTTAGTAAAATCATCTCTTTCGACTAATAGTATTGCTGGTTTATTAAGATAAAATTGATTTTAACTATAAGAGGATCATGTTCGAACAAGATGATATTGGTTAAGTATATACTAAAGACATCGAGAAGATGAAAAAGCCCAGGATTTTCATCTTGAGCTTTCCGAAAAAGGATCGAACTAGTAGATAATACAACAATAAGCATGCTACTGGACATTTTACTCCGACAGCGTTTAAAAACTTAGGTATTAAAGGTTTATACCGGGGAATTAGGCCTTAAATCTTCAACTGATAAACAGTATTTGTCCAGTAGTATGAATAATAACTAAAGGAGGCCTAGAAATGACTGCTGGTCATGGGATTAAATGGGGCTTAGATTACCTTATTGATATAAATGCGACTGATCAAATTATCGATGATATAGGATTTAGCACGAGAATAAAAGGTATCCAAATCTTCCAGGTAACGGTGATAGAAAAAATTGAGGACCAATCCCAATAGCAAGGCGACCAATGTTGTATCAAATGCCATATTGAGATGGCGCGTGATTTCTGGCATGCCTTCTTCCGTTTGGGCGAGGTGTGAAAGACCAATGGCGGTAGATAAACCAATCAGGGTACCGATAAAGCCCAAAGATACAATGGCGTTGATCATATAACGGACCATTTCCAGGTTGCCCTCCCGCTCAAATTTATTATTATCGACCTGTGCATCCAATACCTGTAAGGTATCGCTGATAGATTGGTCGTTTCGATACTGCGTGCAAGCTTTCTTTATGAAATGGGCAATTAAGAATTGGAAGCCCCGCTTTTCTAAGTCAATGGCGCTCAACTTAATTTTTGCCACCTCCTGCGGTGAAATGACTAGTTGATCCTCAACGGGTAGTAGGTTCAATTGAAAACCTTCATACTGCTTTTTGACAAATTTGTGATTGTTTTTTAATTCTAAAAGGCCATAGCAAAAGGCTGCATAAATGAGTATATGTATGAAGGCATTGCTGGTTCCTCCCAATAGCATAATAACTCTTGAGGTAGTGGGAAAGGAACTAAAAATAGCAGCGAGCGTGATTAAAATAAGCCAGATCGTAATAGCTAGACCTAAACTGATAATGATTTGAGTGGTTCTGGTATTCATGACTGATTAGTTTCTTTTGATTTGCTGACTGCCTCTGCACTCCGCCGAGGAAGTTATAGCTGGTTTTAGTTTGAAAATTTGAAGGAGCCATTGGCTTGTAGGACAACAGTACCGAGTGAGGTTCTTTTTTTCTTGTCCAGTGCTAAAGTTTTGTAGAAACGTTCTCCTTGTTCCTGATTTTGATCGCCCCGTGTATAGATTAAACCTTGAATGGTGACCGTACTCCGTTTCTTTTCACTGTTTTTGAATTGGGCATATAGCCGATAGGTACCGGGAATCGGTTGGTCAAATTGACGAACTGCCTCTAAGGTCGTTCGGACATCTCCACCGATAATACTCGTACGCGATTTTCCGCTATCCCAAAAACCAATCTTTGTGTTTCTCCTCCTAGCCCCATAAATACAATTTCCTTCTTTACAGACAAAGAGATCGACATTATCACTAATGTCTTCCCAGCTAATCTCAAAAGATACCTTGCAAGGAACGGAAGGAGGGTCTCCCTTATAGCCTTTCTCTACTATTGGATTACTGCTTACAGGTACAGGTTTAGATCGCGGGTTGGTGTTAATGGACTTTTGCAGGTTTTTATTTTCCTCTTTTCGTGCCATTGGTTCAGTCGCCTTTGCAGGGGGAGGAGAAACGGGCGTGACTACTGCCGGACAACTTGGACAAGTAGGGCAGGGGAGAGGAGCTGGTATTGGGGGGCAATCAGTTATCGACGGCATTTCTTGAAAATTGCCAATGAGCACCAATAAGGTATCTCCTGCATTTTTTGATAATAAGCTATCCGGCAAATCCCCAAAAAGTTGTTGGTGTATCGTATCGATAGACGCTACGACTTGATGCCCCTTTGCAGAAGGTGCTCCTCCCTTTGGTGTAATGATAAAGAGAAAAATAACGGCTCCTAATGCTCCCGAAAGTAAGTCCAAAAAAGACAGATTAAACATTTGAGCACTTCTTCTAGACATGATAATGGTATTTTAATTTTCCTAAGCTAGTTTTTACCCGTTTTTACCTTCATTAAAGGCCTGGAAAGTTTAAAGTTAGGCATAGGAATCGTAGCCCTTCTGAAGGTCATTCGCAGATAAAAAACAGCTTTCGGAAAAGTTATGGCAATTGCTTAGCCCGTTTTTCGAATACTTTTAACAAGGGGCAACAGTTGTTTACTACTGTTTCCCAATGTATTGTTAGGTAAAGGAAAAAAACAGTGTTCACATTTGTCGATGGCCTTAGCCGTTTCCTTCCCACAATTGAAACAATTTATGAAAACCACTTCTTCCTCCGTATCTTCTGTTGTTTCTATTGGAGAAGGAAGAACTAGGCTTCCTTTCATATGACAAGTGTGGCAGCTTAGCGCTCCGAGGGGATTCTGGCAACCACAGTTTTCACAGACTAACATGCTGATTTAGTATTTAAGTCCTGCTTCAAAATTGAAATGGTGCTCGTAGCTAATGGTAAAAGAGGTGGATTGATTGAATTGCTTACCAAATAAATTGAAAGTGTCCTTGAATCGCCCATTATAAGAGTCTTCGATACCAATATCTAGGTTCAGCTTAAAGTGCAGCTTTCCCTTTTCCCCAATAGGTGTTACAAAACCAGGACTCAAAATAAAGCTAGTTTCCATTTTTCGGTACTCATCGTCCAGGCTTCTCCCAAAACCATAATCCAAAAAAGCAGGACCAAAGATATTTTCAATGTCATACTCACTAATGATTTGACGACTATCCCCTGTAAAATCCAGCATTTGAAACTTGCCCGAAATATCGGCTTTCAAGCCAAAGTTGAGGGCTACGCCAGCTCCCAACGTTAAACCTGATTCTTGTCCAAACAATTGAAACCGGAGCATAATAGGGATGGAAAGATAATTGAGTCGTTGTTTCATATCGTAGAAACCGTAATCTTGGTAACCATCATCGTTGAGATCAAAATCGTAATTTCCGGTAGGTGTTTCATAATTCGACCCTTTTTGGTTGAATTGTAATCCACTGACAATTGACCACTTATTAAAACGAATTCCAAAACTAACGCCACCTATGACACCAGATAAGGCACTAGTAGTATTGTCCTCAAATTGGTCTTGATAATTAAATTTCGAGAAATTTAGGCCACCCGTAGCGCCAATAAAGGCGCTGTTTTCTTGTGCCGATACGATCATAACGAAGAGTCCCGCCAATAGGGCAGTAATCGTTAACTTTTTCATGTTAAATTGAATTATGAAAATGATTAAATAGTTATTTGCCCATTAGTGCGGCCCTCGAAAGATTGGTTACTGCTTTTCTTATTTTTTTCAAAAAAATCTTTCTCTGACAATTTTTGTGGTCTGCGTTTTAGGTGGAAGGGTTTCGACCAAAGGAAGCAAGGCTTCCACCTAAAACGCAGACTCAAAAGCACAAAAAAATGCCAGAGAACCAAAAAAATGGGGTAAGCCATTTAGCATCAAGCTCACCCCAGGAAATCCAATGCCTATTTCTCTATTTCAATGGTGACATATCGCCGACAGGGATGAAGCTTGCCCAGAAGAAGGGGTGGGCATTGCTTCTCTTTTCCATCAACGTCTTTTTGGCATCTTGAAGTGCTTTACTCTTCTTTTTGCCTTTTGTTAAGCCATGATGAAAATGGATCATCAGATCCTTAGCTGCTTCATCATTGGCTACCCATAATGTAGTTACAATACTTTTGGCTCCAGCAAAGGCAAAGCCTCGTGCTAGACTGATTATTCCCTCTCCGCTTAGTAATTTGCCGAGTGCCGTTTTACAAGCGGATAAGATGACTAAATCTGCATTGAGTTCTAAATTGTATAATTCTCGGACAAAAAGAAATTCATTTTCTACTTCATCTTTTTTTTGAGCGAAGGCTAAGTAGGAAAACTCGCTGCTACTATCTATAACCCCATGCGTCGACAGATGAAGTATTTGAAACTCGCTTGCCATAGCTTTGAACTGTTCCTCCGTGGCTTCCTCGCCAAGAAACAATTGCCCTTCCCATAGTTGAGCAATACTAAGTACCTCCTCACGACTAGCAGGCAAAGGACCTAATGCCTCACTTCTAACGCGAGTCAAGCTTAATAAACTATCAGCTCCATTGGCCGTTTCTTCCATTTTTAAGATAAAAGTGGTATCCGATTTGGAATAGCCTGCTTTCGTAAAGGGCGCAAAAGCAAGTAAGGATTTACGGGATGGTTTTCTATGCAATTTCGTGACCATCTCTCGCAGCAAGGTTGCAGAGTAGCAGTAGCTGATTTCGAATGCTTTCTCTAAAAATGGATAGGTAGCTAAGTTAGTTACTTTTGAAGGCTTATCACTTAGTAAAGCGCCAAATGGGAGGTAACCAAGAACTCCATCTGGTATAATGATTAATTCTCTCGTATTGAGCTGATTTTCAATGGGTTCTACTAGTTTTTGGTAAAGTAGGCGAGCGAATTTATTATACCTTAGGAGTGTCTCCTTGTATAATTGATCTGTTTGTTTTGCTAATGGTTTAGTGTAGTAATCCTGGATGCCAGTATTGAGATTTGTAACCCATTCTTCTAGCGGAAAATCTTTTTTTACTTCTATAATTTGGTAGGCTTCTTTCTGAATATTAAATATAAAAATACTACTATCGCCTACGAAGTACTCTACTAAGGTTTGGCCTTTAGTGAGTAATTGTTGTTGTACTTCTTTCAGGCTTATTCCAGATAGATTATACTTCAAGTCATAAAATCTAGGGTTATCTGCTTCAATTTGTTTTTTCAAGATGGCATATTCGTTTTTTAGATTGTATAGTCTATCCTGAACGACAAGCACCGCACTGTCTGTTGCTAATTTACCCTTTTGCAAAAGAGCGAAGACCTCCTTATCTCCAATATTAATACTTTCCTTGATTTGTTTTTCCTTTTTGAGCGTACTATCCGGGACACCAGCTATTTTTTCAGCTTTAGCTTCTTGTAGTGACTCTAGCAACAACATGGCCTTTGCATTTTCAGCATAGTAAAATGCCTTCTCCTCATGCTTACTATCTTTGTTAAGCACAGCCAATACAAGCTCAGTGTGGATGGCCCAATTATAAATAATCGGGAGACCATAATTAATCATTTGCTTGGCTTGATCTCCCTCAAACCGTTGTCGAGCATCAGTCATTCTCAATGACAATTCATCGAATAAGAGACTGGCTTTGCGATAATGTACCAATGGCTGGTATTGCTTGGCCAACTTAAAATAGGATTGCGCTAGTCGATAATTGAGGCTAATGAACGTAAAAGGGGCAATAGCATATTTCCCGTCTTTTTTTGTACGAAGAAACAGTTCCTCGGATTTTTCCAGCTGGCGCTTGGCCTTCTGGTATTCACCCTGATGCATGACCAGTTCTGCTTTTATAGCTAGCAGCTCCGAAATCAAGAAATGATCTTTCCCATGGATAGCTTCCACCACTTTTATCGCCTTATCATAATAAGCTATAGCTAGCCCTAGCTGACCCAATTCTTCATAGACGCCACCAAGACGGGTATAGAGGTTTATCAATCTAAAATGGGTTTCTCCAAGGGCTTCAATACTTTTATCAACACCTATTTTCAGGAATTCTATTGCTTGATCAAATTTTTCTAAACCTTCGTAGCAGGCTCCTATATTCAGATAAATAGCATTGATATCTCCATCGCGCATCATATTCCGCTTCTCATAGATTTCCAATGCTTTCAGGTTGTAATAAAGAGAGCTTTCGAAATCCAGCAGCTTATCATAGGCTACCGCAATACTGTGGTAGAAACGGCCGAGGTTTGGAT
>Ga0070728_10003652_pt1 | contig 16724 bp, 14 predicted proteins | sample tdDd471_FD_66723 | JGI IMG/M metagenome (GOLD analysis project Ga0070728, IMG submission 66723) | Marine sediment microbial communities from the Atlantic coast under amendment with organic carbon and nitrate - tdDd47.1 | ecosystem: Environmental > Aquatic > Marine > Coastal > Sediment | place... | reverse complement strand
CGGACCGCGGCCAGCACTTCGTCGCGGCTCGCGGTGATGCTGTTCGTGCGGATCAGCAGCTCGACCAGCTGCTCGATCGCCTCGTCCTTCGTCGTCGCGGTCAGCGACGTGCTGATGTTCTCCTCGTGAAGGAAGTCGATCACGCGCGCGCGATCCTTGCCGAAGTCACCGGACTGCCGCAGGGCGTAGCGAGTCACGATAGGGCCGATCAGTTCGTTCAAGAGGACGATCGTCAGCACGACGGCGAGAAAGAGGTCGGTGAGGCCAGCATCGACGAACGCGGGGTCCTCGGCGACGAGCAGCATCAAGCCGACCGCCAGCCCCGCCTGCGGAAGCAGAGCGGGCCCCAGCCACTTGCGCACGCGCTCGGTGGCGCCGCCGACGCGCATGGCGGTGCGGGACGCCGTGATCTTGCCGATGGCACGGGCGACGAACACGATCAGTGCCAGCGCGCCTCCGGGAACGACCATGTCGAAGTCCAGTTCCATGCCGGCAACCGTGAAGAAAACAGCGAAAATCGCGTACTCGAAGTTGTCGAATACGGCGTGTCCGATCTCCTCCTTGTCGGGCGTCAGATTGGCGAGCACCATGCCGAGGAGAAGACACGAGAGCAGCGGGGAGATGTGAAACTGCTGGCCGAGGCCAACGGTCAGCAGGATGGCGATCAGGGAGAGGGCGGACAGGCGATCGGGACGCACGATGCGGCGCGTGAGCGCCACCAGTAGCACGCCGATTCCGCCTCCCAGAACCAGCGAGAGGCCAATCTCACGCGCCGGCGCCGCAAGGATCGAAAGCACGGACCCGGTCCGTGACGGGTCGAGACTCGCCCCGGCGGCTGCGTGCGCGATCTCGAACAGGCAAATACAGGCCAGGTTGTTGAGCGCGACCGAGGCGACGAGCGTCTTGACGAACACGCCCTTGCTGCGCGTCTCCTTCACCAGCGCGAGGATCGTCGCGGGGGCGGTGGCGATCGCGATGGCGGAGAGCAAGATCGCGATCTGCCAAGGCGGATTCGCGATGAGAAAGATGAAGGTGAAGACGAGGAACGGCGTGATCGTCGCCTCGAGGACCGCCTGCAGCACCAACCGTCGCCGGGCGACGCGCAGCTTGGCGAAATGCAGGTGGCTGCCGACGGCCACAGCCATCAGGCCGAGGGCAAAATCAATCACCGGTTGGAGGCGATGCGCGTCGTGGATGTCGAACAGGCCGAGCGCGCTTTGGCCGAGCAGGATCCCGACCAGGATCTGCCCGGTCACCGAGGGCATATGCAGGCGCTTGGCCAATTGGCCGGAGGCCATGCCCGCGATGAGCAGGACCGCGAAGGTCAAGATGATGTTGGCGTCCACGGTGCTGAAGGGGTGGGCTGGAGGTCCCACGATACGCAATTCCGAGATGCAAAGGGCGGCTAGAATGCCGCAGTGACTCCCGCCTTTGTTGCCCTGCTGCTTTTTGCGGCCCCCGACCTCGATGTCCTCGCCCAGGAGTATCTGGAGGCGGATGCGGCGCGCCGAGTCGCCATCCGCAAGGAGTTGGTGGGGCACGACGCTTTAACGGCCAAGCAGGTCGAGGCGTGGCAAGCCAAACTCGACAAGTGGGGGCGGAAGAGTGGCCGCCGACTGCCCAAGAAGAAGGGGCAGCACTGGTTCTATGACGCCCAGGAAAAACGCGGGAAGTTCATCGTCGCCGGCTCCAGCGGCAAAGGCGGGCTTTTGATCGCGCTGCACGGCGGCGGCAAGGGTTCCGGGGACGCGGGGCCGGCAGCGAGCACGTTCGGGCCAATCGCCTCCAAGCTGAAGTGTGTGTGCATCGCGCCGGAGGTCCTCGAAAAGACCGAGCGCGGCTGGACGACGAGCGGCACCGAGGAGTTCATTCTCGAGCTGATCGAGGCCGCCAAGAAGACCTGGAAGATCGATCCCGATCGCGTCTACATGGCGGGGCACTCGATGGGCGGTTACGGCTCGTGGACGGTGGGGGCGCGCCACGCGGACCTTTTCGCCGGACTCGCGCCATTCGCCGGAGCGCCGACACCGATCACCTCGGACGGTAAGCCTTACGGTCCGGTGGTCGGACTCGCGGACGGCGTCATCCCCAATCTGCGCAACGTCGCGCTGCACGTCTACCAGAGCACCGACGACGTGCAGGTGCCGCCCGCTCCGAACATCTTTGCCAACAAGGTGGTCCTCGATTGGCAGAAGGACTACGGCGGCTATCGCTACAAGTACGTGGAGGTCGACAATCGCGGGCATGGCGCCCCGCCGGGCGGGCACATCAAGGGCGTGAAGTGGGTCTACGAGACCGCGCGAAATCGGCGTCCGAAGCGCGTGCTCTGGCAGCCCGTCTACCTCAAGAAGCAGATGTTCTATTGGCTCTGGTGGGACCAGCCGGAGCGCGGCGCTTTGGTCGATGCGCAGATCAAGAAGCCGAACGAGATCGACATCGACCTTGGTGGCTACGACCGTGACGGTTTCCGCGTCTTCCTCGACCGGGAACTCGTCGACCTCGACAAGGAAGTCGTGATCCGCGAGGGGGGCGATGAGATCTACCGCGGCGTGCCGCAGCGCACGCTGACGGCGCTGCTCATGTGCGCCGGCGAGAAGTACGATCCGAAGATGATGTTCCCGGTCGTGATTCCGTTGAAGAAGTAGGGGCCGGCAATGCGCATTCTGGTTCTCGGCGGCACCATCTTTCTCGGGCGCCATTTTGTCGAGCAGGCGGTTGAGCGCGGCCACGATGTCACGCTCTTCAATCGCGGGCGACACAACCCGGAGCTGTTCGCAGACCTGGAGCGCGTCCACGCCGATCGCGATGGCGGCCTCGACGCCCTCGGAGACCGAACGTTCGACGCAGTCGTCGACACCTGCGGCTACGTGCCGCGCGTTGTCGAGCAGTCCGCCGCCTTCCTCGCGGATCGCTGCGCGCATTACACGTTCATCTCCAGCCTCTCCGTGTACGCCGACAACTCCACCGCCGGCCAAGACGAAGACGCTTCGGTCGCGTCGATCGACGACCCGACCATCGAGGAGATCACGGGTGAAACCTACGGAGCGCTGAAGCACCTCTGCGAGAGAGCCGTCGAGCGTGTGTTCCCCGACCGATCCCTGATCGTCCGTCCCGGCCTGATCGTCGGGCCGCACGATCCCACCGACCGTTTCACCTACTGGCCATGGCGCCTCGCACGGGGTGGACCGGTCCTCGTCGCGGAGCCGCAAGACGCCAATGTAGAGTTCACCGATGTGCGCGATCTCGCCCGCTGGATTCTCGCGAGTGTCGAGGCAACGCAAACAGGCACTTTTAACGTCTCCGGCCCCTCCGAAGAGAAGATGGATTTTGCGCGCTTTTTGGAGGCGTGCGATCGCGAGGCCGAACTCGTTTGGGTCGACCGCGACTGGCTCGCGGAGCGTGATGTGTCGCTGTGGATCGACTTGCCGCTGCTGGTGGATCTGGAGAGCCCCGGATTCACGACGCGTTCCGCGCGCAAGGCGAACGATGCCGGCATGCGCTACCGTGCGCCCGAAGAGACCATCCGCGATACGTTGCGTTGGATCGAAGTCGAGCGCAGGGATGCGCTCAAGGCGGGCTTGACCTCCGCACGCGAAGCGTCGCTGCTCGCCGAGCGAGCGCGCTAACGCCCGCCGAGTTGCTCTTTCCAGAAGCGGAGCTGGAAGAGTTTTTTGGAGCAACCGGTGACGAGCACGTAGATCGTGTCGTCGTCTTCGCGCTCCAGCGCCTTCTCGTACAGCGCCAGGGCTGCCTCGTACTTGCGGATGGACTGTTCGACATCGGCAACGTTGGCGTTGTCGAGGCCTTCGCCGTAGATCTTGTCGTACAGGCGCTTGCCTTCGAGGCGCAGCGGCCGCGCCTGCACCATGTACTCCTTGGCCTTCGAGTCGGTGACGGTGAACTTGCTGTTGCGGCCGGGCGACTTTTTGCCGCCGTTGAGCTTGAGCGGGTTGTCGCGCTTGCTGGTGCCGTTGGTCTTCTTCGGGTCGTTGCGCACGACGGTGACCGGATCGGGGCGTACGTCGCGCGTGACTACGGCGTCCGTGTACGCGCGGAAGAGCGGGTCCCGAGCGAGCGCAGGGACGTCCGTGGCGATTGCCTTGAGCACGGCACTCGAGTCCGCCTGAACCACCTTCTCAAGCAGGGGAGCGGCCCAGTCGGGTCTGCCCATGCGGAACGCGGCGGATGTGGCGCGGAACAACCGTCGCACATCTCCGCTCGCGACCTCTTTTTGGATGCGCGGGTAGACGCGTTCTTCGGCCTTCTCCGGTGGGTAGGCCTGACGCCCCCGCACCAGCGAGGAGGGAATCGAAATCGCGCGCCCCGTCGGATCCATGAGCTTGATCTCGGCGCCGTCCGCAATGATGAAGCCCTCCTGAGTCGATCCTCCGCGCAGATCCACGATGAGATAGAACCCAGTCGGTTCGGGAAACGCCTCGGTCATGGCGACGCCGAGTCGCGCCAGCGCGCGCCCGCGCCCCGCGGCATCGCCGTAGGCATCGACCGCCGCCGCGAACTTGCCCTTCGCGAACAGCTCGACGGGATCCGCGCGCGGTGCGACGGGCTCCGGATCCTTTTTCACCGGCCCGGGAACGTCCGGTTTCTCCTCGGGCTCCTCTTCCTTCTTCTCTTTTTTGGGCTCCGGCTCGGGTTCGGGTTCCGGATCGTCCGGTTGCGATCGGCGGATGTCGTCGACCTGTCCCGCGAAGCGCTCCCACGTGTCCTCCGGGCTGGCCATGCCGTTGACGGCCCAATAGACCCCCGCCGGCAGGACGAGAACGAGGAAGATGAGGATCAGGTAGCGCATGACGAGGGGAGTTCGGGAAACGTGCCGTCTATGATCGCACGGCGCGCACGCTGCACGAGATCGACGAGATACCACGTATTGTGCAGGCTGCCGAGCACCGATCCCAGCAGTTCGCCGGTCTTGTACAGGTGGTGGAGGTAGGCGCGCGAGTAGCGGCGCCCCACGGGCGAGGCTCCGTCGGGGTCGAGCGGCGTGTCATCCGTCCGGTACTTCGCATTCTTCATGTTCATCCGTCCGGCGGTGGAGAACAACGTGCCGCTGCGACCATTGCGGGTCGCCAGGACGCAATCGAACATGTCGACGCCGCGCTTCATGCAGTCCATCAGGTCGTCCGGCTTGCCGATGCCCATGAAGTAGCGGGGCTTGTCTCGTGGGAGCCGTTGGGTGCTGTGGAGCAGCGTGTCGAACATGGTGGCGCGATCCTCGCCGACGCTCAGGCCGCCGATGGCGTACCCGGGGAAGTCGAGGGGAAGCAGCGCGTCGGTGCAGCGGTCGCGCAGCGCGAGGTCGGTTCCGCCCTGCACGATGCCGAACAGCAGCTGGTCGTCGCGCGCATGGGCGTCGCGGGAGCGGCGGGCCCAGTCGATGGTGCGGTCGACGGCGCCGACGACGCGCTCCGGCTCCGCGGGCAGCCGCACGCACTCGTCGAACGCCATGATGATGTCGGCGCCGAGGTTGTTCTGGATGCGGATCGAGTCTTCGGGACGCAGGAAGTGGTAGATGCCGTCGACCGGGCTGCGGAAGCGCACGCCGTCGTCGGTCACTTTGACGAGGTCGCGCAGGCTGAAAATCTGGAATCCGCCGGAGTCGGTCAGCCACGGCTTGTCCCAGCCCGCGAAACCGTGCAGTCCGCCGAGGTCGCGAATCAGCTCGTCGCCGGGGCGCAGGAAGAGGTGGTAGGCGTTCCCGAGCAGGACCTGCGCGCCCAGCTCCTCCATCTGCCACATCTCGATGGCGCGCATCGCGCCGCGTGTTGCAACGGGCATGTAGACCGGCGTCTCGATCACCCCGTGGGCGGTTCGCAGCACTCCAGCACGGGCACCGTTGCACTCCGCGACGACTTCAAAGGATTCCGCCATGGTCGCTCGGCGGGCTAGTACGCGCGCTCGATCTTGGCGCCGGCGTAGTAGGTGAGCACGATGGCGTCACCCTTCATTCCCGACCGCGCGCGGCCGATGGCGCCCATCTGGCAAAGGCCTACGCCGTGTCCCCAGCCGTTGCCTTTCAGGATCAGGTTGGTGCCGTCGAGTGTGACGGTGGACCAGCGAGTCGAACGAACGCGCGAACCTCCGAGCCGCAGGCGCAACTCGCCGCCGTGCACATCCTGCTTGCCGCCTTCGGTCACGATCTGAACTTCCGCAGCGCGGTTGCCGGGGCCGCGTTTGGTGACGTCGAACTTCTGAACGCCGCCCTTCATGCCCAGCTTGCTGCGGATGAACTCGGCGGGCAGCGTGAGTTCCCACTTGTAGTACTTCGAGATCGTGCAGTAGTCGCACTCGACGCCGGTCATGCAGCCAACAGACTCGCGGTTCAATCCGGTCGGTACGTCCGTCGTCGATCCGCCACAGGTGGAGTGGTAGTACGCCTTCACCGGCGCGTTCTTCCAGACGAGATAACGCCCCCGCGTTTCATTGACGCCCGCGCGCAAGGCGGCGTCCGCAGGCGCATAGCGCAAGCCCGCGTACACCTGGTACATCGTCGTGTCGTTGACGTCGCGCACCGGCGAGTCCTGAAGCAGGTAGTGCAGGGTGTACGAGCGCACTGCAATCGCCTGCGCGGCGGCAGCATCCTTCGGCACCTTCGGCAGCGGCAATTCGCCTCGCAGCACGCCGAGGACGTAGTTTTCGAGGGGCACGTGATTGACCAGTCGGCCTTCCTCGACCACGAGAGTGCCCGAGTAGGTTCGCTTGCCGAGCGTGAACACGCCTTCGCTGGGCTTGTAGCGAACGGGCGAGGCATCCGGGTTTCGGGTCAGGGTGATGGACTCGGCCTTGCGCGCGGCGCCGGACGCTTCCGTGACCGTAAACCCGCCCTTGGCTTGGAGCGCGATCTTGTCCCACGCGCCGATCGACTTGAGTTCGACGCGGACATTGGGCTCTGCGCCGCCGTAGATCTGAGCTACGGTCGCTTGGCCGGACCGCGTGGAGATGTTGGAAGAGCGCGTCGAGGCCGATGACGACGACGGGTTGCTCGCGGAGGAACATGCGAGAACGCACAGCGCGCACGCCAAAGTGAAATAGCGCATTAGAAGAGCTGTCCTTGATCGTGGGCGCGTGTGATGTCGGTGAAGAGTTCCTCGCAACGAGGGCTGGCGGCGCGGCCTTGCGGCGTGCGCGCAATCAGGCCGCGGCGAATCAGGTACGGCTCGTAGACTTCTTCGATCGTGCGTTCTTCCTCGCCGGTCGCGACGGCAATCGTCTTGAGTCCGACGGCACGCCCTTGCCGAATCAGAACGTCGAGGATACGACGGTCGAGGGTGCACAAGCCGTGGCGGTCAATACCGAGACGCGTGAGGCCCTCGAACGCGACATCCTTGTCGATGCGATTGTCGTAGTTCTCCTGCGCGAGATCACGCACGCGACGCAGGAAGCGGTTGGCGACGCGCGGCGTGCCGCGGCTGCGCTCGGCAATCACCGTCGCGGCATCCGGTGTCAGTTCCACGCTGAGCGCTTTCGCCGAGCGGTTCAGGATCGCCGTGAGGTCACCGTCGTCGTACAGCTCGAACTTCTCCTGGAGGCCGAAGCGTGCGCGGAACGGTGCGCTCAACAAGCCCTCCCGCGTCGTCGCACCGACGAGGGTGAAGCGCGGAATGGAGAGGCGCATGGAACGTGCGGCCGGTCCCTGATCGAGTACGACATCCACCACGAAGTCCTCCATTGCGGAGTACAGCACCTCTTCCACGGGGCGCGGCAGGCGATGGATCTCGTCAATGAAAAGGAAGTCCGACGCCTCGAGGTTGGTCAGGATGCCGACGAGGTCGGCGGGGCGCAGGAGCGCCGGTCCGCTGGTCTCGTGCATCTGCGCGTCCAGTTCGCGTGCGAGAATGCGCGCCAACGTGGTCTTGCCGAGACCCGGGAGACCGCTCAGCAGGACGTGGTCGATCGTCTCCTTGCGGCTCCGGGCCGCCTGCAGCGCCAAGCCGAGATTCTCGACGACTCGTCGCTGGCCGACGAAGTGTTCGAAGCCGGCCGGGCGGAGCGCCGCGTCGAGCAGCTCCTCGTCCCGTTGGGCGTCGGGGTGAAAGGGCGGAGCGGAGTCCATGGATGTGGGGATTCTACCACCCCTAGGGCCCGAAACGGCGTCAGCCCACCATCCGCTGCGGGAACGTACGGAACGGTGGGTGGATTGTTACACTCCCGCCCGTGCCGATCGTCGGAAAGCCGCCGCAACCGGGGGAGATTCGCAAGGAAGCGGAGACGATCCAGTCCATGTTCGCGGACATCGCGCCGCGCTACGACCTCCTGAATCGGGTCCTGTCGTTGAACATCGACCAGCGGTGGCGCCGCAAGGCGGTTGCTTGGGCCAAGCCGCGCGGGCCCGTGCTGGACGTCTGCACCGGGACCGGAGACCTGGCCGCGGCCTTCGTTCGCGAGACCGGCGATCCGGTGGTCGGCGTCGATTTTTGCGCGCCCATGCTCCAACATGGGCAGGAGAAGAAAGCGTGCCGGCAAGTGCGCTTCACGCGCGGCGACGCGATGAACTTGCCGTTGCCTTCGAACGCGTTCGATGTCGTGTCGGTGGCATTCGGAATCCGAAACGTCTTCGACCTCGATGCGGGGCTCGCCGAACTGGTGCGCGTGGCACGACCCGGGGGACGCATCGTGATTCTCGAGTTCACGATGCCCCGGCGCCCGCTCCTGGGCGCGCTGTACCGCTTCTACTTTGGCCGCGTCCTTCCGTTCATCGGCAACCTTGTGTCGCGCAGCAACGCCTACACCTATCTCAACAAGTCCGTACTCGCATGGACCGGGGAGCAGGAGCTCGCCGAGCGATTGCGTCGGGCCGGCTGTTCGGAGGTCGAGGTCCGGCCGCTCAGCTTCGGGATCGCGGCGGTGCATCTGGGCGTGAAGGCGGACGCGTGACCGCGAAGCGTTCGAAGAAGGGGAAGAAGTCCAAGGGCCAGTCGGTCGACTACTTGACCCTGAGTCGGACTTTGGCAGCGAGCTACGTGTTCGTCCTGCCGCTCTTCCTGCTGTATCAGGCGGGGCTGATGAAGTTCGAGGACGCGCGCAACGGGACCGAGTGGATCTTTGCAGAGCTCTTCTCGCGGATCGAGTGGATCGGCAGCGTCTCGGTCAACTTTGCGATTCTGGGGCTGCTGTTGATCGCGATTCATCGCACGCGCGAGCGGCGACCGGACCTGCCCGGCATGTACGCGTGGATGTTTTTCGAGTCCACGCTGTGGGCGTCCGCGCTCTATGTGATTGCGTTCCTGTTCCCCAAGTCGGCACTCTCGATCGAGCCGTTGCTCACCGACCTGACCGCCGCCATCGGTGCGGGCATCTACGAGGAAGCGCTGTTTCGCTTCGCCCTGATGGGCGGAATGATCGTAGTCCTTCATTATTGGATACGGGCGCCGATCCGCTGGGCCGTTCCGATCGCCGCGCTCCTGAGTGCCGGTCTGTTCAGCTACGCGCACCACGCCGTTTCGGGTCTCGGAACCGAGCCGTGGCACTGGGGTCATTTCCTCCTGCGTGGATTACTCGGAACCCTGCTCGGCGCCATCTTCTGGGTGCGAGGTCTCGGCATCGTGGTCTATACGCACGCGCTCTACAATGTCGCCGTGATCCTCCCCAACTATGTCTGACTCCGTCGCCTGTACCGTTGCCATCACCGGCGCATCCGGCGCGTTGTATGGCGTGACGCTCGTGCGTGCATTGGCCCGCTTGGGCCACACGGTGCACGTCGTTGTTTCCGAGGGGGGCGCGCGTGTGCTGCGCCACGAGTGCGACATCTCGATTTCCGCGAAGGCGCCCGATCCTGCGGTCCTCGCTCCCGAACATGCCGACCGTGTCGTTCCGCACGCGGCCGCGAACTACGGCGCGTCGATCGCGTCCGGATCGTTTCCGTTGGCCGGCATGGCGGTGTGCCCCTGCTCGATGGGCACGCTGGGGCGGATTGCCGCGGGTACGGGCGAGAACCTCGTGACGCGCGCGGCGGACGTCTGCCTGAAGGAACGTCGCCCCTTGATCCTCGTGCCGCGGGAAACGCCGTTCTCGTTGATTCACCTCGAGAACATGGCGCGGTTGGCGCGCGCCGGCGCGACCATCTTGCCGGCGAACCCCGGTTTCTATCAACGCCCACAGCGCGTTGAGGACCTCGTCGATTTCGTCGCCGCCCGGGTGCTCGACCAACTCGGCATCGCTCACGATCTGCAGGAGCCTTGGCAGGGATGACGCGGCCCGCGTTCCTGCATCAGGTTCGCGAGACGGCCGAAATGGTCAAGATCTCGCACACGGTATTCGGACTGCCCTTCGCACTCGGAGCCGCTGCCCTCGCGATGCGCGCCGAGGAGACGCTCTCCTGGACACAGCTGTTCTGGATCGTGTTCTGCTGCGTGATGGCGCGCACCGCCGCGATGGCACAGAACCGCTGGGCGGACGCGCGCATCGATAGCGCGAACCCGCGCACGACGGAACGCGCCCTCCCGGCCGGTCGGGTCAGCGGCGGATTCGTACTCGGCCTGGTCGTGGTGACGAGCGCTCTCTTCGTGTTGGGCGCGGGCATGCTGAATCCTCTGTGCCTCAAGCTCTCGCCGGTGGTGCTGGTTGTCGTTCTGGGCTACCCGTTCGCGAAGCGCTTCACGGCGCTGTGTCATGTCTGGCTCGGTGTAGCGCTCGGTCTCGCTCCGGTCGGTGCGTGGGTTGCGGTGCGCGGCAGCTTCGCCGGTTGGCCGGTCCCCGTTCTGTTCGGGACCGCCGTGATGGTTTGGACGGCGGGGTTCGACTGCATCTACGCCTGTCAGGATGCCGATCACGATCGCCGGCAAGGACTGTTCAGCATTCCCGCTCGCTTCGGGGTTCCGTTCGCGCTCCGGATGGCGCGGGTCCTGCACGTCTTGTCCATCGGGTTGCTGGCGGCCGCGGGCTTTCTGTCGCCGGACCTCGGCTGGCTCTACTTCGCGGCCGTGGCTTTCGCCGCCGTGCTGCTGGCGTACGAAAACTCCCTGGTCAAGCCGGGCGATTTGTCACGGGTCAACCTCGCGTTCTTCACGCTGAATGGGGTCGTGTCGCTCGTGGTCGGGGGCGCGATCGTGCTCAGCGCCGCCGTTCCGAGTGGCTAAGGACGGCGATGACCAAGTGCCGCAAAACGAGGAGCAGCACGAGGATCCCGACGACCAGCCAGCCGCGGTGCTCGCGCACCGGTTCCTCGGCAATCTCGAGAATCCAGGGCAGTTGGTTCCACATCGGTCTTCACGGGACTATACCGCGGAATCCCGCCCGTCATTCGGATCGGCTAAGGTAGGCGCCGTGGCCAATCCGGGCGTCATTCTGGTGTTGGGCGAGGACCGTTTTCTCGCCGCGGAGGCGGTGCGGGACGCGGTTGGCGATGTCGAGAGCGAAGGCATCACGCGCTACCGCGGAAACGAGGCGAAACTCGGGTCGGTCCTCGACGAAGTGCGGACGCCGGACTTCTTCGGCGGAGGCCGCACCGTCGTTCTCGAGGAGGCGGACGCGCTGCTGGACGCGGACGGCATGGAAGCGCTGGCGGACTTCGCCGAGCGCACCCCGGGGGATGCGCTGTTGGTCGTCCAGGTCAAGAAGGTGGACGGCCGCCGGGCCGCCGCGAAGCGCCTGAAGTCGGCCGCGAAGGTGGTCGAGGTCGCCGCTCCGCCCGACTGGAAACTCACGGAATGGACGGGCAATCGCGCACGACGCACCCACGGACTGCGCGCGGGCCAGGACGCGATTCAGGCTCTGGTGGATCGCATCGGCGGGGACTTGGGGGCGCTGGACCGCGCGCTCGGACGTCTCCAGACACAGATCGCGCCCCGCGACAATCTGACCCTCGCGGATGTGACCGAGAGCACCGAGGACCATCGCAGCCCGACACTGTTCGAGGCCACCAACGCTCTGGAGGCGGGCAAGCTGGCGGATGCGTTGGCGGCGGTCGACGCGGCCTTCCGCGAAGGCCTGCGCATGCGTTCCGACACGGTGGCGGAGGCGGCCGGCGTCGCGCTGATTTTGCTGGGCCAGCTCCACACCGCGTATCGACGCCTGATTCGTTTCCAGATGCTGCGCGGCGGAGGGGGGCCCGAGGAGGCGGCGAGAGCCGTAGGAATCTCGCCACGCGCGGCGCGATTCTTCATTCAGCGCGCCACGCAACACCGTCTCGACCGCCTGGTGGAGCGTCACCGATTTTTTGTGGAGGCGGATCAATCCCTGAAGCGAGCCGGGGAATCGCCGCGTCAGGCGATCGAGAAGCTGCTGGTCGGCCTCTTGGCGTGATTCGCGCCACCGTCTATGGGGGTGATGCGAGTCCGCAAACGCCCCCGACTGGCAATCGAGATGGGGAATCTCGGCTGCGTCGATCCCTTTGAACTCGAAGTGAGCGAGGAGCCTCCGGGATCCGGCACGTTTCGATTGCGCGTTCCCGGCACGAAGGGCAAGTCGAGCGCGGCGGCGCTGGAGGCCGAACGTGCCGCGCTTTGTGTCGCGGGGTGCAGCCAGGCCCTCATGGATCTCTCGCTGCGGTGGTACGTCGAAACCCATCCGGAAGCGGGGAAGGGCGCGGGGACCGACGCGCCGCCGCCCATGGGGGAGATGCGGCTCGTGGTCCGTCGCCGCGAAGCCCGGCTGCTGGGAGCGCTGCTGCGGCGTCATGTGGCACGGCTTCCGCAACCTCCGAAGTGGATGGACGATTTGCTCCGCGGAATCGAGGAAATGGACGAATTCCTCCGATGGACGCTGGATTGAGCGACGTGGGGTCGATTCGTCCCTGTTGCTCGTCGCTGTCGTGCGGGAGAATCGGTCCCCCATGATTGAGCGGAGTCACTCGAATCCGGAAGCGCCCCGCGAGGGAGGGCGTCGCCGCGTGCGCGTGCTGGATGCCCACATCGCGAACAAGATCGCGGCGGGCGAGGTGATCGAGCGCCCCGCATCGGTGGTCAAAGAGCTGGTCGAGAACGCGATCGACGCGCACGCCACGCGCATCCGCGTCACCATCGAACAGGGCGGAAGCGAGCTGATTCGCATCACCGACGACGGGTGGGGAATCTCGCGGGAAGACCTCGAGGCGGTGTTCTTGCCGCACGCGACCAGCAAGCTGGAAGACGTCGGCGATCTCGACAGCATCGCGACGCTCGGGTTTCGCGGCGAGGCACTGGCTTCGATCGGCGCCGTCGCCCGCGTGAAGATCGTGTCGCGCGAAGCGGAGGCGGAAAGCGGTTACGAGGTGGTGAACCACGGCGGCGACATCCGTCGTCCGCAACCGGCCGGCGCCGCTCCCGGCACCGAGATCTCCGTCCGCAACCTGTTCTTCAATACGCCCGCGCGTGCCCGTTTCCTGCGTGCCGATCGCACGGAACTCGGTCACATCGAGGAACGCATGCGCCGCATCGCGTTGGCGTTTCCGGAGATCGGATTCCGACTTGACGCGGGAGGCAAGACGCTGCTCGATGCCGAGCCCGGCGATTCTCTTCGTGGACGGCTGCGAGCGCTCTACGGACGCGAGTACGCGGACGCCCTGTTGTCCACCTCCGTCGAGTTCGCCCACGGCCGGTTGGAAGCGTTTCTGGGGCCGCCGTCCCTGACGCGTCCGACCGCGCGGGATCTTCGCTACTTCGTGAACGGCCGCGCGATTCAGGACCGGATTCTGCATCGCGTCGTGCGTGATGCGTATCGCGATGTGCTGCACCATGGTCGCTACCCGGTTGCGTTCCTGTTCTTCACGCTCGATCCGGAACAGATCGATGTGAACGTGCATCCGACCAAGTCGGAGATCCGCTGGCGGGATGCTCGATTCCTGCACTCCGCGGTCGGACCCGCCCTGGCGCGCACGCTGCGTGCGGAGGACCTCGCCGCGCGCATGGATCAGGTCAAGGCGGAAGGCGGCGAGACCAGGGTCGAAGGGGTTCGAGACGCGCTGCGGGACTTCATGCAGCGGGTCGACGGGGATGCTCCGCGCGTCTTCGAGCGTCCCGCGGCCGGGGCGCCGGGGAAGGGCATGGGCATGGCGCAGGGGATGGCGCAGGGGATGGGCCCGCTGCGCGCGCCGTCGCTGGAGTCCACGTCAGCAACGCCTGCCGGGGGCGCCTACTCGATCGTCCAGATGCACGACTCCTATCTGGTCTGCGAGGTGGAAGACGGGATCGCCATCGTCGATCAGCACGCCTTGCACGAGCGCGTGAACTACGACCGGATCCTGAACGCACTCATGCGGGACGGAGTCGAAGCGCAGCGACTGTTGATTCCGGAGCAGGTCGAGTTGGATGCGGCGGGGATCGCTCTGCTCGAGGAACATCGCGAGCTGCTGGAGCGCAGCGGCTTCCACTGGAGTCCGTTTGGGGAGCGCACGATCGCGCTCGAGGCGATCCCCGTTGCGATCCCGCGCGAGCGTGCCGGCGAACTCGTCCAGGACCTGCTCGAACTGCTGCGCGTGCGGGGCGCCAAGCTCGATGCCAAGACCCTGTTCCACGACGTCGCGGACACGATGGCGTGCAAAGCTTCGGTGCGCTTCGGCGACCGGCTGAGTCGCGAGGAAGCGCGCGCACTGATCGAGGAGAGCGGTGCGCTGGATCGCGCGTTCGTGTGCCCCCACGGGCGTCCGACCGTGCTGCGGCTCCCGTTCCCGGAGCTCGAGCGGCGCTTCGGCCGCCGCTGATTCGGCGCGCGAGGAGTCTCGGGCGCGACTATTTCGGCGCGAACGTCGAATCGTCGAGGTTGTCGTTGATCCGAATGGAGAGCTTGCCCGAGACCATCATGGTGGCCTCGTTGCCCTTCTTGCCATCCGGTACGGCGGAGTAGACCGAGAACGCCTGCGGCAGGACCATGCGTCCGGCCTGTTGGTTGACGCGGTAGAAGCCGAAGTACGAGACCGATTTGATCCGATCCGGTTCTTCGAGGTCGAACTGAATCACCTTGCGCACCGTGGAGTCGTCAACGCGGATGAACATCCGCAGTGGGTCTGCGTTCTTGCGTGCGACGTCGAGCACCCAGTACTCCGCCTTGCGGTCCCTGCCGAGGATCGCGCTCGCCGAGTTGGGCTGGTCCTTTTCGAGTCGGACGCGCGCGGGCTTCGCGAAGGAAATGCGAGCGTCGGCGTTGGCGAGTCGAACCAGCAAGACCATGTGGACGATGCGTTCGAATTCGGTCCGATCCCGCCGAATCGCCTTGATCACGTCGCGATGGTCGCGGTTCGAACGGCTGAGTTTCGTCCGCTGCCGCTTGATCGATTCCCAGTACGCCTCGGGGCGTTGGGCGCCCTGCTCCGTGCCCAGGACGCCGCGCTCGGAAAACGGTTTGGACGGATCGGCGCCGGCGGTCGTCTTGATGCGAAACGAACGGTCCGGCGGCCGCAGCCAGTATTCGCGCGTGGCGCTCTGGGTCTTTTGCCCCTTCTCCTGGACCTGACCTTCGAAGCGCACGTAGAGATCCCGCACGTCGTCGGGGCGCAACTTGCCCTGGGCGGCGACGGCCTGCTGGAAGATCTCCTTGGCAGTGGGTGCCTTGGCAGCCTTCGGGTTCGAGGGGGAATCGTCCTCTTGCGCGTGTACCGGCGAAAGGACAGTAAGGAGTGCCAAAAGGACAGATGTTCGCATCGAGAGCACCATTCTACGGGCCTGGTTTCCCCATAGCGCGCGGCGTGCCATAATCCGCTCTTTGGCAACGCACAAACCGCTCTTCCGCACCGAAACCCTTGGACCGGGCCTCCGCTTGCATCATCGGCGGACCCGCGCATTCAAGACCGTTTCTGCGCGCCTCGCCTTTGTTACCGAACTTGATGATCGCACAGCCTCGCGCGCGCTGATCCCGCGCCTCCTGTCGCGCGGAACGCGACGGTTTCCGACGTTGGAAGCGATCCAGATCGAGCTGGATCGGCTGTACGGCGCCACCTTGGGCGGCGAAGCGCGGAAGATCGGCGAACGCCAGGTCATCCAGTTTCGATCCGACTGGGTCCACGACCGAATCGCCGGAGCGCCGCTGCTCGAAGAGATGGGCGAGCTGCTCGCGGAGTTGCTCCATGAACCGGCCGATTGGAGCGCGCCGATCTTCGAGCGCGAGCGACAGATTCTGCTCGACGAGGCGCGGGCGGTGTTCGACGACAAGGCTCGCTACGCTCGGCGTCGACTCGTCGAGGAAATGTGCCGGCGCGAGCCCTATGCGCGCGCTTCCATCGGCCGCGAATCGGAAATCGCCGCCGTTACCTCGGAAAGTGTGCGGGAGGCGTTCGACGATCTCGTCCAGCGCGCTCCGGCCGAGCTGTTCCTGGTGGGCGACCTCACCTGGCGCGACGCGCTGCGATTCGCGAAGCGACTCCGACTCCACCAGCGCCAGAAGCTCCGGCGACTGAGCCGTCCGCGGCGCGTCGAGGTGGGCCGGGTCCGCACGGTGCGGGAGGTCGAGGAGCTCAATCAGGCGAAGCTGCAGCTGGGTTTCCGCACGCCGATTCGCATGGGTACCAAGCGCTACGCGTCGCTCGTCCTCGCGAACGCGCTCTTCGGCGGCACCCCGGTCGGCCGCCTGTTCAAGGAGGTCCGCGAGAAAGCCTCGCTCTGCTACGCCATTTCGAGCTCCGTCGAGCGCTCGAAGGGCCTCGTCTTCGTGCAGGCGGGCATCGACCCGGCGGCGTACTCCAAAGCGCGCCGCATGATCTTGAAGCAGCTCCAGGCGCTCCAGGACGGCGACATCCACGCCGACTCGCTTGAGCAGGCGCGGGCCATGCTCGTATCCGGCCTCCGGAGCATGCATGACTCGCC
>Ga0070728_10003640_pt1 | contig 16770 bp, 7 predicted proteins | sample tdDd471_FD_66723 | JGI IMG/M metagenome (GOLD analysis project Ga0070728, IMG submission 66723) | Marine sediment microbial communities from the Atlantic coast under amendment with organic carbon and nitrate - tdDd47.1 | ecosystem: Environmental > Aquatic > Marine > Coastal > Sediment | place... | reverse complement strand
TGATCAACCGCCTGGCGCTCGAGCAGCTCGCCGGCCAGGCTGACCCGAGCAGCGTCCCCACCATGATCCGCGCGCTGTACCTGTGGGCGCGGAGACGCCCGGACATGCGGATGAACGACATCGCCGCGCAGGGCCTCGTCCAGATCGGCCGCCCCGCGCTGCAGCCACTGCTCGACCTGCTCGCCGGACGGAACGCGGAGGCCAACGCCGTCGCCCAGCGGTACGTCGAGGCGATCCGCGAGCTCGACGCGCAGACGGCGGCGCAGATCAGCGCGGAGGGCGTGGTCGCCGCCGAGGCCTGCTACGCCCTCGGGCAGCTCGGCTTCGTCGAGGCGCTCGCCGCCCTGCTCGTGGAGGCCCGCCACGCCGACGCCAGCCGCCGACACATCGCCGCGGTCTCCCTGGTGAGCCTCTCGGGGTTGTCCGAGGCGCAGGTCCGCACCGTCCGCCAGACCTTGCAGCGCGTGTACGACCGAGGTGAGCCGATGCACCAGCTCCAGATCCTCGTCGCCATCCAGCACACGTACGACGCCGGGCACCTGCCCTTCTTGCTCCGCGTCGCCCGCGACCGGGACGCCCCGATGCAGGACCACCGCCTGCTCGCGGTGCGCGCACACGCCCTGCTCGCGAACGCGCGCGAGTCCCGCGCCCTGCGCCGCGTCATCCGGCGCGAGCCCCCCGACGACCCGCAGGGACTCCGCGAGAACATGCAAGAGAGATTGCTCCTCGTGGAGGAGGCGGCCCGCTGCGACGAGGACCTCGCCTGCTGGCAGGCCCGCCTCGCGCACCCCGAGCCCGATCGGGTGCGCAAGGCCCTGCACATGCTCTGTCGACTCGGTGCCTCGTGGCCCGACGTGCGTGACGCCGTGCTCCCCCTCATCGCGCACTCCAGCCCCTGGGTCCGGGGCGACGCCCTCTACGCGATCGACCACCTGAGCGCCGACGGCGACCAGGCCGTCGTCGATCGCATCGACCGCCTGCGCGAAGACGAAGAGGGCCGCAGCAGCTGGAACCAGGTCAGCCCCGTCGCCATGGCGATCCGCGCCCGCCAGCTCACGCGGATCGGAGCGCAGCCGTGATCACCATCGAGAGCCCGAGCGTCTCCCTCAACGACGAGCGCGCGCCCGTCCGCACGGTCCTCGACTATGACCACTGGTTCGACGCCGAATCGAAGCGCGACAAGATCATCCACCGCGTCGTCGAGCACCACGCAAAGCTCGGTGTCATCCGCAACCTGGTCATCTGCGCCCACGGCCTCCCCGGCTCCCTACAGCTCGGCGAGGGCTTCAACACCGTAGACGCCCCGCTGTTCAGCCGCTGGCAGGGCAAGGTGAAGAAGATCTGGTTCCGCGCGTGCCTCGTCGCCCGCCGCGACCGCTTCGGCCATTCGATGGCGCGCGAGATCGCCCGCCACGCCCAGTGCTGGGTCGTCGCGTCCACCGAGCTCCAGACCGACAACCGCGGCCGCCTCCCCTACGGCCAGCTCGACACCTACGAAGGCCTCGTCCTCAGCTTCGGCCCCGACGGCCGCATCCACTGGTCCCACCGCTACCCGTCGACCTACCAGCGCAGCCCCGACCCCAACGACTGGGCGTTCAATCGAGGCTGAACCCGCGGGGCGCCCGAGACGCGTCCCCAAGTTCACGCCTGCATCGGCTCGCAGAGCGGCGCCACCGCCCACGGTCGGCCCGATCCCTCGAAGCACGCGGCCATCCCGACCGGCGCCCCTCGAACCGGCCCGCACCGCCCCCATCCACCAAGTCGTCCGGCGAACCCACCGAACGAGGGGCGGCGGGGGTCCCGGGTCGGGCGCGTAAAAGAGGCGCGAAGCGCCGAAGCGCCCGACCCGGGACGCCCGCCGCCCCGGTCGCGCGGTCACGTCACAGCCCGAGCTTCTGCATCAACTCGTAGAACGAGCTCCTAGCCAGCCCCGCCCGACGCGCCGCCTCCGACACGTTCCCGCCGGACTCGTCCAGCACGTGCGACAGGTACTGCTTCTCGAACGCCTCCACCCACTCCTTGCGAGCCTGAGTGAACGGCATGTCGGTCCGGATCCGCGCCGGCCCGTCGAGCATCTTCGCCGGCCCGCCGATGCGCGCGTCGCCCAGCAGCAGCGCGCGCTGCACGAACGACCTCAGCTCCCGGACGTTGCCCGGCCACCGGTACCCGCGCACCTGCTCCAGCGCCTCGTCCGCGAGCGCCTCCGCCCGCGGGTCCTCCGGCGCGAGCCGACGGGCGAACGCGCGACCGAGGAGCTGCACGTCGCCCGAGCGCATCCGCAGCGGCGGCACCTCGATCACCACGCCGGCGAGGCGGTAGTAGAGGTCCTCGCGGAACGAGCCCTCGTTCACCGCGCGCCGCAGGTCGCGGTGGGTCGCGGCCACCACGCGGACGTCGACCGTTCGACCGGTCGCCTCGCCGAGGCGGCGCACCTCGCCCTCCTGCACCACGCGGAGCAGCTTCGCCTGCACCTCGAGCGGCAGCTCGCCGATCTCGTCGAGGAACACCGTCCCGCCCGACGCCCGCTCGAACGCGCCCACGTGGTCGGAGCGCGCGTCGGTGAACGCGCCGCGGACGTGGCCGAACAGCTCGCTGTCGGCCAGCGAGTGGCTGATCGCCGCGCCGTCGACCACGACGAGCGGGCCCTCGCAGCGCGGCGACGCGTGGTGCAGCGCGCGGGCGACCAGCTCTTTGCCGGTGCCGCTCTCGCCGTGCACCAGGACGTGCATCGCCGATGGGGCCACTCGCTCGAGCGTCGCGAACAGCGCGTGCATCCCGCGCGACGCGCCGAGCAGGTCGCCGAACTCGTCCGGGCCCGTCCAGCGGTGGCGCTGCGTCCGCTTGCGGTCGAACCCGATCTCGATCTCGGTCCCGCCGACGTGCACGTGCGCGCCGGGGGCGAGCACCGCCGCCTCGATCCGAGAGCCGACGAGCCAGATGCCGTTCTTGGAGCCGAGGTCGCGGATGCGCACCGCCTGCCCTTCGCGGGTCAGCTCGGCGTGCAGCCGCGAGATGGTGCGGTCCTTGAGCCTCAGATCGGCCTTGTCCGACGTCCCGAGGACGAGCGGTTGCTCTCCGATCTGCGCGCTCGCCCCCGCGTCGGGGCCGTCCACCACGGTGACGGTCCCGACCTCGAGATCGACCGTCTCGATGCTCAGGGACGCCGTGAGGGTGCGCTCCGCCACGAGCGCCACTCTACCTCAGTCCGGGGCCCGCTCCGGTCAGCCCTTGTCCTCGGCGTCCGGGTTGATCGTGTACGTGCCCATGAACGACGCCTTCTCGACCACGTGCCCCTCGAGCGCGGTGACGAGGTCGGCGACGGTGAACTCTCCGTCGATGGGCGCGCGCGTCACGTCGAGCGCGTACAGGGTGAAGTGGTAGTGGTGGACGATGCTGTCGTTCCACGGCGGGCACGGGCCGTCGTAGCCGAAGTAGGTCCCCTCCATGTCGTCGTCGCCCTCGAACCAGCCGGTGTAGTCGTTGATCGCCTGGCGCAGGCCGCGCGGCGCCCCGGGGCCGTCCTTGCCGCGGGGGGTCACTCCGTCGCTGAACTCGCCGGCCGCGAGCGCGTCCATGTCCGGGCGGATGTCGGCCAACCCCCAGTGGTGGAAGTCCACGCGCGGCAGGTCGGCGGGCACCGTCTTGCCCTCCTGGTTCACGTCGTCGGGCTTGCTCGGCACGTCGGGGTCGTGGACCACGAGCACGAGCGACTTCGCCTCGGCCGGCACGTCGCTCCACGCGACGTGAGGGCTCCGGTTCGGGCACAGCTCGACGTGGTCGGTGGGGTGGTGCTTTGCGAACGCGTTGTCGGACGGGATCGGCGCCCCGTCGGCGAAGCTGTCACTCCAGACCTTCATAGATCGTCTCCTGTCGAGTTGGGGATCAGAGCTGGCTCCAGCCGGCGCGGACCGCCATCGCGCGGACGGTGGTGGATGGCGCCGGTGTCGCCTCGATGTGGGCGAAGCCGTCCACCTGCGCCGGAGGCAGGAAGAACAGCACCGCGTCCACGAACGCGTGCGGGGTGTCGGCCGACGCGTCGAAGAGCTCGCCGAACCACGCGGTCTCGAACGCCCGCCGCTCGCCCTCGGTCAGGCCGATGGTCACGAGCTGCGCGCGGATCACCTCGCGGTGCGCGTCCGTCGCCGACGCGGCGGGCACGGGGACCTGCACCGACTGGCCCTGCGTGGGGATGGCCGCCTGCGACACGCGGATCGTGTCGCCGTCGCGGCGCAGCCGGAGCAGCTGACCGACCGGCGTGACCATCGTCGCGTTGGTCACCGTGATCGTCCCGTCGGCGCCGCGCGCGATCGTCAGCGGCAGGTCCGGCGCGGGCCCGTCACCCCGGTAGAACAGGAAGTTCTGTTGCACCCCGCCGACGGTGATGCAGCCAGCGTCGTCGGACACGTAGCCCGCGAGCTCGGCCGCCTCGCAGTAGCCGTCGGCGACGCCCTCGCACACCTCGCTGTCCGCCGCGGGGTACGGCCCGCCCGGGCACGACTCCTGCGCGAGCCCGATCTGCGTCCAGCCCACGCCGTGGTCCGTGAGGTCGCCCGCGGGGAAGTGCTCGACGACGCGCGCGGTGGACCCGAGGCTCACCGTGAGGTCGAAGGTGAACGCGGGGGCGGGCGCGTCGAGGTGGAAGTACAGGACGGGCTTGCGGCGGCGGGCGCGGCGGCCGGTCAGGGTGTCGAGCACGTTGTCGGCCGTGTCGAACGCGCGGTCGACGACCTCGCGGCCCTGCGCGTCGATGCGCCGGCGCCGCGTCGTCGTGGAGTCTCCGGTCCCGCCCGTCGACGCGGTCGGCGTCGGTCCGTCCTCGCCGTCGTCCGCCTCGGCGGTGCCCGGCCCGGCCGCGTACTCCACCCGGCTCTCGGACAGGTCGACGTCGATGAGGCCCCACTCGTGGATCGAGTAGCCGGACGTGGGCGCCGCCTCTCCGCCGCCGACCTCCTCGGGCTCGACCGGCTCGGGCTCCTCGAGCTCCTCGCCCTCGTCGGTCGACTCCTCGCCGCAGCCGGCGAGCGCGGCGACCGCGGTCAGCGCGACGAGCCAGCGCCTCACGAGATCACCCACTCCAGCTCCTCGGCGAGATCCTCGTCGAGCTTGCGCAGCGCCTCGAGCTGCGTCTGCGCGGCCTTGTCCTGGCCGAGGTTCGCGTAGCAGATCGCCAGGCCGTAGCGGATGCTCGGATCGTCGGGCGCGGTGAGCATCGCCTGCTGGTACGGATCGACCGCCTCGCCGAAGCGGCGCAGCTCCATGAGGTTCTCGCCCAGGCGCCCCATCGCCGGCGCGTAGTCCGAGTCGACCTCCGCGATGCGCTGGTACGCCGAGACCGCGTCCTCGCGCCGGTCGAGCCGCTCGAAGAGCTTGCCGAACGACATCAGCGTGTCGATGTCGCGCAAGCCCAGCTCCACCGCGTCCGCGCAAGCCTGGCCCGCGTCCTCGTTGCGGCCGAGCTTCAGGTAGCCGAACCCGAGCGCCGCCATCAGCCCCGGATCCTCCGGCGCGTTCTTGCAGGCGCCCTCCCAGGCCGCGATCGCCTCCTCCGGCCGGTTCAGGCGCATGAGCGCCACCCCGAGCTGGTACTGCGACGTCGCGTGCGACGGGTCGATCCGCAAGGCGCGTTGCAGCGCCGCGGCCGACTCGTCGAACCGCTCGAGGCGCTGCAGGACCACGCCCATCCGGTGGTAGCCCTCGACCGACGGATCGGTCTTCACCAACGCGCTGACCTGCTCGAACGCCCGCTCGAGCTCGCCCGCGCCCTCGTAGGCGTCGACCAGCGCCAGCGACCGCCGCGACGACGCGCCGTCGTCGCCGACGCTCTCGAGCAGGACCTTCGCCTCCTCGTGCTGGCCGAGCGCGTTCCGGCGCTCGCCGAGCGCGACCTTCACCGCGGCGTCGTCCGGCGACGCCTCGAGCGCCTGCTCGAGCAGCTCGACCGCCTTGGTGTCGTCCGGATCGAGCTCGCCGAGCGCGCGCATCGCGAGCGGGTCGGCCTCGTCGAGGCGGATGGCGCGCCGCGCCGCGTCGAGCGCGCGGTCGGTCTGGCCCGCCTCGCGGTAGCAGAACGCGAGCTCGACCCAGTCCCGCGCGCCGACTCCGTCGCCCGACGTCGCGTGCTTGAGCGCCTCGAGCGCCTCGTGCGTGTGCCCCGCGGCGCGACGCAGCCGCCCGAGCAGCGCCCACGCCTCGCGCGCGCCGGCGTCGGCCTTCACCGCCGCCTGCGCCTGGGCCATCGCCTCCGTGTCGCGCCCGACCTCGTGATAGGCCTTCGCGAGCAGGACGCGCAGCCCGCCGTCGTCGGGGTGCCGGTCGCGCGCGTCGACGAGCGCGTCGAGCAGGTCGAGCATCCGGTCGGCGCTGCGGCACGCGTCGGCGAGCTCCGCCGCGATCGCGGCCGGCTCCTGCGCCGCGTGCATCGCCTCCTTGAGCGCGTCGACCGCCTCGTCGGGCCGCCCCGCCGCCGACAGCGCGCGCGCGTAGCGCCGCCGGATGTCGGCGTCGTCGGGCGCGAGCGCCACCGCCTTCGCGAGCGGCTGCACCGCCTCGGCCACCGCGCCGCGATCCTCGCGGGCCTTGGCCAGCCCGAGGAGCACGTCGACGTCGTCGCCGATCTCGGCCAGCCGCGCGTAGTGCGCCTCGGCCTCGTCGGGCATGCCCAGCTCGAGGTAGACGCGCGCCGCGTGCTCGTGCGCCGGCGCGTGGTCCGGCGCGACCTCGGCCGCCTGCGCGTACTGCTGCACCGCGAGCTTGGCGCGCTTGGCCCCCTCGAGCACCTGGCCGTAGCCGACCAGGAACCGCGGGTTCTTCGGGTCGCCCGCGATCGCGGCCTCGAGCTCGGTCCGCGCCTTCTCGGCGTCGCCGGTCCGGTGCGCGGTCAGGCCGAGGTAGTAGCGCGCCTCCATGTCCTCGGGCGCCTGGTGCCGCGCCGCGTTGAGCCAGTCACGCGCCTCTCCGAACCGCTCGAGGTGGTGCAGGCTCGCGCCCATCGCGACCGACAGCCCGCCGTCCTGCTGGCCGAGGTTGACCGCCGCGCTGAGCTGCTCGAGCGCCTTGGCGTGCTCGCCGATCAGGCGCAGCGCGCGCCCGTGACCGCGCAGCGACAGCTTGTCCTTGGGCGACAGCTCCACCGCCTTCCCGTACGCGCTGACCGCCTCGTCGGGCCGGCCGAGCGCGAGCAGGATGTCGCCGAGGCGCCGGTGGAAGGTGAACGCCTTGGGCGCGAGCTCGGTCGCGCGGCTCAGCTCGCTGAGCGCGTCGTCGAGCCGGCCGAGCCCCTCGAGCGCCTCGCCGTAGCCCGCGTGACCGCCCGCGTCGGACGGATCGATCGCGAGCGCCGCCTCGAACACCCCAGCCGCCGCCTCCCAGCTCTGCAGCGCGTTCATCGCGCGGCCCACCTCGAAGGCGGTGTCCGCGTGGTCGGGCCGGAGCTGCAGCGCGGCGCCGAACGCCTTGGCGGCCTTGCCGTGCTCGCCCGCCGCGGAGTGCGACTTGCCGAGCCCCCGCTGCGCGTCGAAGTCGTCGGGCGCCTCGGCCGCCGCGTCGGCGAAGACCGCCTGCGCGGACGGGAGATCACCGCCGGCGAGGTGCATGTCGCCGAGCCGCACCTTCGCGGCCGTGCTCGGCGCGAGCTCGATCGCCGCGAGCTGCGCCGCAACCGCCTCCTCCATGCGGCCGATCCCGAGGTACGCCTCGGCCACCTTCGCCTGCAGCGCCGCGTCGGCCGGCGCCGCCTCGCGCGCCTTGGCGAGCGCCTTGGACGCCTCGTCGACGCGTCCCTCGCGGGCGCACGCGTCGGCCAGCGCGAGCAGCGTGTCCGGCCCGCCCTCGCCGACCTCCGACGCCCGCGCGAGCGCGCGCGCCGCGTCGGCGTCGCGCCCGAGCGCCCGGTAGATTCGCCCCAGCGCCGCCCAGGCCTGGCCGTCGTCGGCGTTGAGGTTGGTCGCGAGCTCGAGCGCCGCCGCCGCCGGCTCGTTGCGCCCCATCCGCGCGAGCACCTCACCGAGCGTGCGCTGCGCCTCCGCGTGGTCCTTCTGGATCCCGACCGCCTGCGTCAGCGCGTCGGCCGCGCCCTCGTTCTTGTCGAGCTGCGCGCGCACCCGGCCCAGGCCGAGCCACGCCTCGAACGACGCGCCGTCGTGACCGGCCGCCTCGGAGAAGGCCTGCTCGGCGCCGGCGAGATCCCCGGTCGCCCGGCGGGCCCGCGCGAGGCCGAGCAGGCTCGCCGCCGAGGGCGCCGCGAGCACCGACTTCTGGTACGCCTCGGCCGCCTCGGTCCACTGGTTGGCCCCCGCGCACGCGTCGCCGAGCCGCGAGAGCAGCGCCGCGTCGTCGGGTCGCAGGCGGTTGGCCGCGCGCAGGCTCGCGATCGCCTCCTCGGGGCGCCCGAGGCGCTCGAGCGCGCCGGCGAGCGACAGGTGGATCTCGAGGTCGTCGGGCGCGACGCCGCTCGCCGCGCGCAGCGGGACGAGGGCCTCCTCGTCGCGCTTGGACTCGATGTACAGCTTCGCGAGCGCGACCTGGGCCTCGGCCCAGCCGGGGGCGAGCGCGATCGCGTGCTGGTAGGCCGCGATGGCCTCGTCGGGCCGGCCGAGCGCCGCGTTGACCTCGCCGAGCTTCACCGCGACGTCCGACGAGCCGGTGAGCAGCCCCGAAGCCTGCGTCAGCGCGCGGTGCGCGAGCTCGTGCTGGCCCTTGGCGTGGAGCACGCGGCCGTAGCCGAACGCGAGCTCGCCGTCCTGCACCGCGTCGACGCCGCCGCGCAGCTGCACCGCGCGCTCGTAGCGGCGGACCGCGTCGTCGAGCTGCCCGCGGCGCTCCTGCACCTCACCGAACACGGCGAACAGCTCCGCGTCGTCGGGGTGCTCGTCGGCCACCGCGCCGAGCGCCTCGGCCGCCTCGTCGTCGCGGAAGTCGCGCGCGAGCAGGATGCCGAGCCCGCGGCGCGCCGCCTCGAACCCGAGGTCGAGCGCCTTGCGGTAGGCCTCCATCGCGCCCTCGGGCGCGTCGTTCGCGCGGCGCGCGTCGCCGAGCGCGACCCAGCCGGCGCCGTCGTTCGGCCGCGCGGTGAGCCCGCGCTCGAGCGCGGCGATCGCGTCGACCCAGCGCTCGGCACCGGCGTACGCCACGCCGAGCTGCAGGCGCGCCTCGGGCTGGTCGGGCACGAGCGCGAGCGCGCGCTCGAGGTTGGCGGTCGCCGCCTCGTGCTGGCCGCACTTCACCTGCGCGATGCCGAGCGAAGCGAGCACCGTCGCGTCGCCGGGCGACGACTCGTGCGCGGCGGTGAACGCCTGCACGGCCTCCGCGTGCCGCTCGAGGGCCTCGAGGCTGCGCCCGAGCGCGGCGTGCACACCCGCCAGCGCCGTGCCGTCGGCGAGCGCGCCGCGGTAGGTCGTGATCGCGTCGTTGTGCTGGCCGAGCGCGGCGAGCGCGTCGGCCTTGCCGACGAGCGCCGCGGTGAGCGAGCCGTCGAGCCGCAGCGCGTCGTCGAACGCGGCGACCGCCTTGTCGTGCTGCCCGGCGAGCAGCCGCGCGCGGCCGACGTCCGCCCAGCCCTGCGCGTCCTCGAGGCCGAGGCCCGCCGCCTTCTCGAGGCTCTCGAGCGCCTTGACGCGGTCGTGCGTGGCGAGCTGCGCCGCGCCGAGGCGGGCGAAGATCATCGGGTCCTCGGGCGACAGCTCGGCCGCCTTGGTCAGCGGCTCGATCGCCGCCTCCTCGAAGCCGAGCTCGAGGCGCAGCCAGCCGAGCGCCGACTGCCCCTCGGCGTCGTTCGGGTCGAGCGCGAGCGCGCGCGTCCACGCGTCGACCGCGGTGTCGAAGCTGCCCTCCGCCTGCTCGAGGCGGGCGAGCTCGACCCAGCCGCCGCGCAGCTGCGGCGCGCGGCGCGTCGCCTCGGCGAACGACGCCTTCATGTCGTCGTGGCCGAGCTTCTTCTTCGCGAGGCCGAGCTTGAGGTGCAGCGCGCCGTCGTCGGGGCTCAGCTCCGCCGCGCCCTGGTAGCTCGTCAGGGCGTCCTCGAAGCGGTCGACCTTGAACCACAGGTCGCCGAGCTCCGCGTGCAGCGCCGGCTCGGCCGGGCGGTGCGACAGCGCCTCGCGCAGCGCCTCGGCCGCGCGGACCTGGTCGCCGTTGTCGAGGCGCGCCCGAGAGAGCGCGACCCACGCGTCGGCGTCCTCGGCCTCGGCTTTGGTGACCGTCTCCCACGCCTTGGCGGCGACGTCGTGCTGCCCGAGCGCGGTCGCGCTCGCACCGAGCGCACGCCACGCGTCGAGCCGGTCCGGCGCCAGCTCGGTCGCCCGGCTCAGCGCCTGGACCGCCGGCGCGTGGTCGCCGTGCTTGGCGAGCGCCCGCCCGAGGGTCACGAGCGCGTCGACGTCGCGCGGCTGCAGCTCCGACGCCTTGGTCAGGTGCGGCAGCGCCTTCTCGACGCGGTTGAGCACGAACAGCGCGCCGCCGAGGCGGCCGGCGAGGACCGGGTCGTCGGGCCGCGACTCGGCGACCTTGGTCAGCGGATCGATCGCGTCCGCCTCGCGGCCGAGCGCGACGTACGCCGTGCCGAGCCCGGCGAGCGCGTCCAGATCCGACGGCGACGCCTGCAGCAGCTTGCGCCACGACGCGACGGCCGCCTCGTGGTCGTCGAGCGCGACGCAGGCCTCGCCGAGCGCGCGCTGCACCGCGACCTTGTCGGGCGCGACGCGGGCCGCCTCTTCGAACGCGGCGCGGGCCTTCTGCCAGTCGCCGGCCTCGGCGTGCGCGCGGCCGAGCGCGAGCTGCGCGTCGGGGTCGTCGGCGCTGAGCTTGGCGATCTGCGCCAGCACCTGCGCCGCCTCCTCGTGGCGCTCGAGCTCGGCGAGCAGGGTCGCGAGCGCGCGCAGGGTCGGCTCGTCGTCGGGATCGAGCTCGACCGCCTTGCGGTAGCTCGTGACCGCCATCCCGCGCTCGCCCATCTGCGCGTGCAGGCGCGCGAGCGCCGCGTGCGGGCCGGCCCCCTCGGGATCGAGCTCGGCGCTCTTCTTCAGCGCGGCGAGCGCCTCGTCGTTCATCTTCAACGCGGCGCACGCGCGGCCGAGCCGCAGCTGCGACTCGGCGTCGTCGGGATCGATGCGGGTGGCCTGGCGCAGCGAGGCGCGCGCCTCCTCGTACTTCTCCTGCTCCTCCTCGGCGCGGCCGCGGCCGAGGTAGTACGGCGCCGCGTCGGGCTCGAGCTCGAGCGCGCGCGTGAACTCGCGCTCGGACGCGCCGAGCTTGCCCAGGTCGAAGAGCACCGCGCCGTACGCGGCGTGCACCGCGTGGTCGTCGGGCTGCAGCTCGGCGCCCTTGGCCAGCGCCGTCTCGGCCGCGGCGTCGTCCTCGAGCGCGCGGTGGGCGCGGCCGAGCGCCACCCAGCTCGCGCCCCGCGCGGGGTCGAGCTCGGTCGCGCGGGCGAACGCCTTGGCCGCCGCGCCGAGCTTGTCGAGCTTCTCGGACGCGAGCCCCAGCCCGTGGTGCGCCTCGGCGCTGCGCGGGTCGAAGCCGACGCTCTGATCCAGCGCGTCGTACGCGCGATCCCAGCGCTCGGCGTGCAGCGACGCGAGCCCGAGCGCGCAGAGCTTGACCGCGTCGGTCGGGGCGAGCTTCACCGCCTCTTCGAACGCGTCCGCCGCGGCGGCGTGGCGCTCGAGCTCGGTGAGCAGCGCGCCGTAGGCCGCGTACACCTCGGCGTCGGGCTCGAGGGTCGCGACCGCGTCCGCGTAGGCGACCGCGGCGGGCTCCTTCTTGCCGAGCTGCAGGCGCACCTCGGCCAGCCCGAGCTTCGCGTCGCCGCGCGCCGCGTCGAGCTCGGCCGCCTTCGCGTAGCTGCGCTCCGCGCCGGGCAGGTCGTCGAGGTTGCGCTGCGCGGTCGCGAGGTGGACGTGCACCTCCGCTTCGTCGGGCGTGATCTCGGCGCACTTGGCCAGCGCGTCGCGCGCCTCGGCCCACTGCCCGCTCTTGACGTAGCCCAGGCCCAGGTCGAGCAGCAGCCGGGTGCTGTCGTCGCCGCCGAGCTCGACCGCCTTCGCGTACGCCGCCGCCGACTCGTCGTGCTTGCCGAGGCGCTGCAGCACCGCGCCGTGACCGGCCCACAGGGCCGAGTCGTCCGGGCTCGCCTCGATCGCGGTGGTGTACGTCGCGCTCGCCGCGGCGTCGTCGCCGGACTCGGACTGCAGCTCGGCCAGCGGGAGCAGCCACGCGTGGCGCGCGGGATCGAGCTCGACCGCCTTCGCGTAGCTCGCGAGCGCCTCCTCCTTCTCGCCGATCGCGCGCGCCGCCTCGCCGAGCAGGGCGTGCGGCTCGGCGTGCTCGGCGAGCAAGCGCGTGCCGTGGCGCAGCTGCTCGGCCGCCGCCTCGGCCGCGTCGGTGCGCAGCAGCGCCGTGCCCCACGCGGTGCGCAGCGCGCCGTCCTCGGGCGCCGCGCGCGACGCCGTCTTGAGCGGCTCGATCGCTTCGGCGAACTTGGAGACCTTCACCAGGACCTGCCCGAGCAGTCCCTTCAGCGCGTCGTCGTCGGGCGCGAGCTCGACCGCCTTGCGCAGGCGCTCCTCGGCCTTGGGCAGCTCGCCCTTGGCCTCGTGCAGCCGGCCCGCGAGCGCGTAGCCCTCGGCCCACTTGCTGTCGATCTCGAGCGCGCTGCCCAGGTACTCCTGCGCGGCCTCGTGGTCCTCGAGCTCGAGGCACGCCTGGCCGAGCTCCTTGTACGCCTCGCCCGCGTCGGGGCGGATCTTCACCGCGCGGGTGAGGAACTTGCGCGCCTCGGCCCAGTCCTCGAGCCGGCACAGGCAGACCCCCAGACGCGTCAACGTCTTGTGATCCTCCTCGTTGAGCGCGACGGCCTTGTCCCAGGCGTCGCGCGCCTCGGGCCAGCGCTCGAGCCGCTCGAGCAGGCCGCCGTGCACCGAGTGCATCTCGACGTCGTCGGGCCGGCGCTTGGTCGCCTCACCGTAGCTCGCGGCGGCCGCCTCCCACTGCTCGAGCTTCTCCTCGAGCTGCCCGGCCCGCACGAAGCCCTCGACGTACTCGGCGTCGAGCTCGGCGGCCTTGCGGTACGCGTCGATCGCCTCCCGATCGTCCTCGAGCTTCTCGCAGCCCAGCGCGAGGTTCCGGTACGCCTCGGCGAGCTCGGGCGGCGGCTCGGCCGGCGCGTCGTCGCCCTCGGTCCAGACGCGGATCGCCTTCTCGGCCGCCTGCTGCGCCTGCTGCCAGCGCTCGACCGCGTTGTACGCGATCGACAGCTGCAACGAGCCGTGCGGGTTGTCCGGCGCGACCTTCACCGCCTTCTGCAGGATCGGCACGGCCTCGTCCGACCGCTCGAGGCGGTTGAGCGACGTGCCGCGGAGGATCAGCATCTCGCTGTTCTCCTCCTGCTTGCGCAGCACCTGCACCGAGGCGTTCACGCACTCGTCGTACTTCTCGTACGAAAAGTACAGCCGCGCGAGGGCGACCCAGCCCTCGAGGTTCTCGGCGTCGAGCTCGACGACGCTCTCCCACGCCTTCAGGACCTCGGCGTCCTTGCCGAGCTGGGTCTTGACCGCGGCGACCGCCTCCTGAGTCGGCTGGTGGCCCTGGCGCCGGGTCGCCGCCTCCTCGAGCGACTTCTCGGCGTCCTCCCAGCGCTCGAGCTTCATCTGCGTGAGCCCGAGCTGCAGGAACACGTCGGGGTCGTCGCGCAGCAGCGTCGACGCCTTCTCGTAGCGCTCGAGCGCCTCGTCGTACTTCTCGAGCCGGCCGAGGCAGCGGCCGAGCTTGAAGTAGATCGTGCCGTCGTCCGGCAAGAAGCGCAGCGCGATCTTGTACGAGTTGTGGGCCTCCTGGTCCTGCCCGACGTGCTCGTAGACGCCGCCGATCGCGATGTACCCCTCGAGGTAGTCGGGATCGAGGTCCAGCGCGCGGCGGTACGCGTCGATCGACGCCTCGTCGTCTCCCGCGTGCATGCACGCCTTCCCGAGCTGCTTGAGCCCGTCGACGTGCTCCGTCTCCTTCTCGACGAGCGCCTTGAGCGAGCGCGCCGCGTTGTCCCACTGCTCGGTCTCGTTGTAGGCGAGGCCGAGCGGGAAGAGCATCTCCGGGTCGCCCGGCGTGAGCTGCAGGCCGCGCTCGAAGCAGGTGATCGCCGGCTCCCACGACTTGGTCTCGGTGCACGCGAGGCCGCCCTTCTTGGGCGCGTCCGGGTGCTCGGGCGCCTCTTCCTCCGCCTCGAGCGTGGTCACCGCGTGGAACGCCGCGCCGGCCGCCTCCTGGTTGCCCGCGTCGAGCGCCGACTCCCCGAGCAGGTAGTGCACGTCGGCGTTGTCCGGCTTGATCTCGACCGCCTCGCGCAGCGCGGCGACGGCCGCGGGCTTGTCGCCCGCCTCGAGGTAGGCGCGCCCGAGGTGGTAGCGGCACCCGAAGTGGTCCTTCTTCGTCTTGCGCGCCGACTCGTACTCTTTGATCGCCTTCTCGAGATCGCCGAGCTTGTGATAGGCGGACGCGAGCTGATAGCGCTTGCGGACGTCCTTTGGATTGACGAGCAGACCCTGCTTGTAGAGGGTCACCATCTCTTCGAGCTTCGCGCGATCTTCGCTCATTCCCGTGTACCCCGTCAGGCCGCGCCGGCGGCCCGACACCGTGCCAGCGCGCGCAGCGCGCGATGCCCGTGCCCCTTCCCGTGCCCGGCCGACGTGTCGCGCGCCGCGGCCGAGCGGACGCCCGCGCTCGGATTCGAGCGGAGAGCGAACGCGGGCATGGGCACGGGCACGGGCATGGGCGCGGGGCAGTCCGCTGGGGGCCGCCCTTCGGGCGCCCCCGACGTCCTGCAGTGGACGGCGACGATACCGAAGCAGCCCCCCCGCGAGAAGGGCGTTCGGCTGCTATGTTCCCGGCGGCGATGGCGTCCCCGCGAGACCCGACAATCAGCCGTGCGGTGATCGCGGTCTGCGTGGCGCTGAGCGCGGTGTTCGTCGCCGACGCGGTGACCGACTTCGACATCGCCCGCCTCCTCGCGCTGTGGCCCGTGGTGCTGCGCGCGTCGGTCGGTTCGTTGCTCGACGATCCGACCAACGGCCCGGCGTGGCTCGGCCTCGCGACGGTGTTCACCTCGACGCTGGTCCACGCCGATGTGATGCACCTGGGCTTCAACCTGGCCTACTTCTGGTTGTTCGGGACGCTGCTGTCGCAGGTCGCCGGGGGCCGCTGGGTGGTGATCACGCTCGCGTGGGCGTCGCTGACCGCCGGGCTGGCCTTCGTCGTGCTCGAGGCCGGGTCGGCGGCCTCCTACGTCATCGGCGCCTCCGGCGCGATCACCGGCGTGTCGGGTCTGTACGTCCTGCTCGCGTTCCGCTGGGAGATCCCCTGGGCGATGGCCTTCCCGCTGGCGCGGCCGGTGCCGCCCCTGCACGCGGCGCTGATCGGCATCGCCGCGGTCGGGATGGATCTGTACGCGCTGCGGTCGGGGGTGAGCGACGGAGTCGCCTACGCGTCGCACGTGGGCGGCTTCGCGGGAGGCCTGCTCCTCGGCGCGCTGCTCACGACCTTCTATCCGACGTGGGACCGGTTCCGGGCCTCGTGGTGGGGCCGGGGCGCGCACGGCCCTTGACCGGGGCGTCCGCGGCTGGTGTTCTACCGGCCGATTCGGGAGTTGGGTGAATGCGGGCGGCCCTCCGTCGTCTTCACTGGAACAACCGAGATGGTTCGACGGGTCGGTCGTGAGGGGTACCGACTCGTTTGTCACTCCACAGGGAGGCCCCGTGAGAGCTCTATCGATGTCGTTGGCGGTCGTCACCGCCCTTGTCACGGCTCCGTTGATCGCGTCGACGGCCGAAGCACAGATCGGCCCGCCGCGTCAGATCCGCGGGGCGCCCGTCGCGTCCGAGGCGGTCCACGCTCGGTTCGTGTGGGGTGGGACCGGCGGTCGCATCATCTGGGTCAACCAGGCCGACGAGGTCTACTTCAACCGCGTGCAGGGCAACACGGTGCAGCGGCACATCCGCATGCGGGGTCACACCGTCGGCCACGCCGGCGATCCCACCGAGTACGTGGTGCCGTGGGGCAGCAACCAGATCCTCGTGGTCACGCAGCAGGGCAACCTGTACCGCCACCGGATCCGCGCCGAGAGCATCGGGCCGCCCGAGCAGATCCCGGGCGCGCCCGTGGGCACGCAGGGCCAGGACCCGGTGTTCATGTTCAAGCTGCGCAACCAGCTTGTGAACGTGACCCAGCAAGGCGAGATCTGGGTGCACACCGTGGGCAGCACGGTCGCGCCGCCGCGGCGCATCGGCCAGGTCGCGCTCGCCGCGCCGCGCCAGGTGCGGCACGCGTTCAACATCGGCCGCACCGTCTACATCGTGTTCAGCGACAGCTCGGTGGTGGCGCACGACATCCACCCGAACTGGGGCCGCGCGCGCGTGGTCTCGGCCCGCAACGACGAGCTGGGCCGCCCGGCGACCAACTTCGTCTTCGTGATGGGCAACAACCTGTACGCGGTGAACGAGCAGGGGACGCTCTGGGCGCACAACATCCAGCGGCTTCTGCCCAACCAAGGCGGCGGCAGCAGCGAATAGCTCTGCTTGTTCGTTTTGGTTCTGTGAGCGGCGACCGGGTTTCCGGTCGCCGTTTGCGCTTAGCGGGGCGGTGACTGCTCGACCGGGGCCACGGGGGTCCCGGGTGTCGAGTAGGGGCCCCGGTCACCCGGGGCCCCTCTCACAGAACCGGACAAGTGCTGTTCACATCCGGCTCCTCGGGACGATGGGTTTCCGCGCTGCCGCTTCCCCCCGTCGCCGG
>Ga0070728_10003638_pt1 | contig 16775 bp, 10 predicted proteins | sample tdDd471_FD_66723 | JGI IMG/M metagenome (GOLD analysis project Ga0070728, IMG submission 66723) | Marine sediment microbial communities from the Atlantic coast under amendment with organic carbon and nitrate - tdDd47.1 | ecosystem: Environmental > Aquatic > Marine > Coastal > Sediment | place... | reverse complement strand
TGGCACCGTGGCCAAGTGGTAAGGCAGAGGTCTGCAAAATCTCCATCACCGGTTCGAATCCGGTCGGTGCCTCCACGTTTCTACGAGTGGGGCTGTAGCTCAGTTGGGAGAGTGCTTGAATGGCATTCAAGAGGTCGAGGGTTCGAATCCCTTCAGCTCCACCATTCCTCTATAAACAAACCCGATACTCTTTTCGAGTATCGGGTTTTGTTGTTTAAAGCAGCGCTGTATATCCGTAAAATCCGGGGGTTTTAGCCGCTGATACATCATGACGTAAGGTCAAAAAAGTAGAATCAAATATACCTTATGTAATTCAGTGGGTTAGCTGAAAAGTTGCCCGATTTTTCCATCTGTCCTGTTTTTACGCAGCTAAAACTTGAGCAGTCCGCCCAAGCGTTCCCGACACTTTTTCATGTAATGTTATCGCAGTATTGTCAGGGCTTTCATATTGACAGATTTACCGTGGTCAGCCATCCTTGCAATATGTTGATTTCTCTGACGGGAAAAGGAAAGTTGAATGGCAAAGGGTAAGAATAAAGAACTGAAGAAATTCACCCAAAAAGAGAACGCCATCGTTCGATCCTCGGCAGCCGAGTACCTGACGTTTATAGCGGCCAGTGGCGAGGATGGTGTTGAAGCTGTCTATGCGGGCGAGAATGTTTGGTTGACTCAGAAAATGATGGCAGCTCTCTATGATGTTGATGTCAGGACAGTCAACTATCATTTAAAGAGGATCTTCAGTGATAGTGAATTGCAGGAAGATTCAGTTATCCGAAATTTTCGGATAACTGCTGCCGACGGCAAGAACTACAACACCAAGCATTATAATCTTTCTGCCATTATTGCCGTTGGTTACAAGGTCAATTCGGAACGTGCTGTGCAGTTTCGCAAATGGGCGACCACAATCATAAAAGAGTACACCATCAAAGCATACGTGATGGATGATGAACGCATAAAAAGCGGTGGTTCCATTCTGACCGAGCAATATTTTGAGGAGCAGCTGGAGCGTATTCGGGAAATTCGCTTAAGCGAGCGCAAGTTCTACCAGAAAATTACCGATATCTATGCTACATCCGTTGACTATGATGTGACCGCCAAGGCAACAAAACGCTTTTTTGCGACGGTCCAGAATAAACTTCATTGGGCCATTCATGGCCAAACAGCGGCAGAGGTGATCGTAGACCGGGCAGACCATCAAAAACAACACATGGGATTGATCAGCTGGCAGGATGCTCCGAGAGGAAAAATCCAGAAGTTTGATGTCAGTGTGGCCAAAAACTACTTGACCGAAAATGAAATGGCGCAGTTAGGACGGCTGGTTTCCGCCTATTTGGATGTAGCGGAAGATATGGCTCTTCGTAAGATCCCGATGACCATGCAGGATTGGGAAACCCGTTTGAATAAGTTTATCGAAGCAACCGACCGGGAAATTCTGCAGGACGCAGGGAAAGTGACTGCGGAAATTGCCAGGGCCCATGCCGAGAGCGAATTCGAAAAGTACCGTATTATCCAGGATCGGCTTTTTGAGAGCGATTTTGATCGGATTGTCAAGCAACTTAAGCGGGAAGATTGACCTGCCCCGGTAAGCGACGCCAGATCAATGGCGGTGTTTTTGACTGTGAACCTTTCGCAGTGTCGCAATTCCACCATTCCTTTATAAACAAACCCGATACTCTTTTCGAGTATCGGGTTTTGTCGTTTAAAGCAGTGCTGTATATCCGTAATATGCGCGGGATTCACGCCTTCACATTTTTACCATCTGTTAAGCTGTTTTCCGGGGAGTCAGAGAATTTGTCATTGCAAAAAGCCGGGCAATATATTAGTATTTAATCATAAATGATTAGGTGCAGGTCCTGGATGTTTTTACTTTCGGCAGAATGCCTGGGGTTGGATGTCTGTGAATGCCATAGTCTGTATAGCCGGACAACACAAAACAGAGATGTTAAGGAATGTGGAATGCTGGATAACATGAGTGCCATTGAGCTCATCTACGCTGGATTTGCTGTGTTTGGGGGCATTAGCTTCATAACTGTCATTGCGCTGCAATTTGCCGGTGTAGGTGATGGTATTGACACGGATGCAGGGATTGATCCCGGCCTCGATGTCGATCTGGATACCGGCCCCAGCACCGATTCCGATGCCAGCTTTAAAGCCATATCGTTTCAAAGCCTGGTGACCTTCTGCCTGATGTTCGGTCTGGTGGGTCTGGCGGCATCCAGAGACGACTGGGGTATTTATCCTGCCTTTGGGGGCGCCGTGGCCGCAGGCCTGCTGTCCATCTGGATTATCGGCAAAATCTTTGCCTTTGCCGCCTCCCTGCAATCCAGCGGCACCGTGCGGCTCGGTGATTTGACCGGGCAGAGCGCTACTGTGTACACCCGTATCCCGGAAAACGGCAACGGCAAGGTAAATGTGACGGTTAACAACCGTATGCAGGAGTTGCTGGCAAAATCAGAAGATGGCCTGGAAATCAAAACAGGCGAACTAGTGGAAATTATGGAGATGCTGGACGGCGGAACCGTCCTCGTCAAACGGAAGTAATTGTTCCCAACTGTATGTGAGAGGTTTTAACATGACAATGTTATGGCTGATTGTTGTTGCTGCTTTGGCCTTCCTGGTCCTGAGCACCATTACCTTCCTTGCTTCACGCTACAAGCGCTGTCCTTCTGACAGGATTCTGGTGATCTACGGTAAAGTGGGTGCCGGTCAAAGCGCGATCTGTATCCATGGTGGTGGTACCCTGGTATGGCCGCTGATTCAGGACAGCGCATATTTGAGCCTGACCCCCATGACCATTGCCATTCCCCTGCAAAACGCCTTGTCTTTGCAGAATATCCGTATTGACGTGCCATCAACCTTTACCGTCGGTATCTCCACCCGGCCCGAGATCATGAATGCCGCCGCCGAGCGTCTGCTGGGCCTGTCCGGGGCAGAAATAGAAGAGATGTCCAAAGAGATCATTTTTGGACAGCTGCGTCTGACCGTTGCCTCGCTGACGATTGAGGAAATCAACCAGGACCGCGAGCGTTTCCTTGAAGAAATCCGCAAGAATGTGGAGCCGGAACTCAACAAAGTGGGCCTGTACCTCATCAATGTGAATATCACCGATATCACTGACGAGTCGGATTACATCGAATCCATTGGTAAGAAAGCTGCCTCCGAAGCGGTGAACAAAGCCAAGGTGGATGTGGCGGATCAGGAAAAGCTTGGCGCTATCGGCGAATCTTCGGCCTACCGGGAAAAGGATATTGAGGTTGCCAAAAACAACGCAGAATCCACCAAGGGCCAAAAACAGGCCGAGGCGGACAGACGTATTTATGTGCAACAGCAGGAAGCAGAGGCTGTCAAGGGCGAAAAACAGGCTGAGGCTGAGCAGCGCATCTATGTGCAACAGCAGGAGGCCAGCGCCGTGGCCGGTGAAAACAAGGCCAAAGCCGACATCGCATCAGCCGAGGCTACCCTGGCCGTCCGGCAGGCTGAAGCCGATCAGCTGGGTGAAGTGGCCAAGCGTCAGGCAGAAGCGGCTATCCAGCGCGAACAATATAAAATGGAACAGGAACGTCTGCGGGCCGCCGAGGTCGTGCGTGAAGAAATCGACAAGCAGAAAATTGAGATCGCCGCCGAGGCAGAAGCCGAAAAACAACGCCGGGAAGCACAGGGTGAGGCTGACGCAATCAAAGCCCGCTATTTTGCCGAAGCCGAGGGCACCAAGGCCCTGCTGGACGCGAAAGCCGCCGGTTACCTGGCGCTGGTCGAATCCTGCGCAGGTGACGCCAAGGCTGCCGGTGTGTTGCTCATGATTGAAAAGCTTGATGAAATCGTCAAACTGCAGACCGAAGCAATCAAGAACCTGAAGATCGATAAGATCACGGTCTGGGATTCCGGCAACAACGGTGCCGGGAACGGATCATCCACAGCCAACTTTGCCAGCAGCATGATCAAATCCCTGCCGCCGTTGCAGGAAGTTGCGAAAATGGCGGGATTGGAACTGCCGGAATATCTGGGCAAAATGGTAGACAAGCAGGAAAATGTCCTGACAAGCAATTCGCCTCAGGAGCCCATACAAGGCGCCTAAGGTTCTCCTCTATAAACAAACCCGATACTCTTTTCGAGTATCGGGTTTTGTAGTTTAAAGGGGCAATATACCAAATCGGGCAGGGGAGGGGGGACAATTGCGCCGCATCGTTGACAATACCGGGAATCCCTGTAGCATATTCGGGTGTGTATCAACACTGGCAGGCAGAGACCCGGGAACTGACAAGGCGACATGAATCAAACAAAACAAACATACGGCACGATCGCCGCAACGGTAATCCTGATCATTATTCTGGTTGTGGGTATAACCTTCAGCCTGCGTGATATGCCCCAGGTGTTATCCTCCGCCGGGCATAACCTGCTTATGCTGGCCGGTCCCCTTGCCGCCCTGCTGGTGCTGTTGCTCCGGCCCCAAAACTCCCCCTTGAGCCACTATGGTACACGGGCTTTACAGTGGTCACCCACGGCCTGGCTTGTGCTTGGATGCGCTGTTGTGGTGGCCCTGTGGTTTGCCATTGATCGCATGTGGGTTGGTGATGATGCTTTTATTACCTTTCGCTACGCGGAAAACTTTGCCCAGGGCCACGGCCTTGTATTTAATCCGGGCGAGCGGGTAGAGGGATATACGAATTTCCTGTGGACCGTGCTTGTGGCTGCGGCCATATGGCTGCATATTCCGGCCCCGGAAGCCGCAGTGGTGCTGAATCTTGTGTTTATGACCGGCACGCTGCTGGTGGCCTTTGCCATCATTCGTCGGGTTGACCCGCTGCCCTCAGGTGTTGGCCGGTCCGTGCCCCTTACCCCGCTGCTGCTGGCCATGAGCTATCCCTTTATCAGTTTTGGCACCTCGGGTCTGGAAACCTCCATGGCTGCGTTTTTTGTGGTCTGCGGCCTGTGGGCCTGGATCGCCCGGCCCGATGCCCGGGGAGCGTTTATTTCGGGGTTATGCTTTATTCTGGCCACCCTTTCCCGGCCGGATCAGGCGCTCTTTTACATCAGCATGGGCGCAACCATGATCGTTGCGGTTTTGAATGGCTCCCGCAGCCAACGCATTGCAGGCCTGAAACACCTTGCGGCCTTTGCGCTGCCCTTTATCCTGCTATATCTGCCCTATTTTGTCTGGCGCTATGCCTATTACGGCTATCCCTTTCCCAATACCTATTACGCCAAAATGGCGGATCAGAGCTATTTCAGTCACGGGTTTCTGTACCTGAAAACCTTTTTGCTGGCCGAAGGCTACTGGCTGCTGGCACCATTTTTTGCGGTGCTGTTGTTTGTGAAACACAAGGAGCGCCATCTGGCGCAGCTTACCTTTTTCTGCGGTCTGTCAATCACTCTGACTACCCTGTATATCGTCAAGGTTGGCGGCGATTTTATGCACGGTCGGTTTTTTATCTCCCTGATCCCCCTGTTTCTGATATGCCTTGAACTCAACGCCAAACAGTGGCTGGTGAATACCTTCTTTACCGGTGAGAAGAACACGGCGGGGTTCAGAGCCTCAAAATTGAGAGCATTTTCTCTGGTGGTTTTTATTCTCGGTATTTCGGTTATCTGCCTGCATCCCCGGGCTTCGGAGTTGAAGCAGTTTGTGGGTTACAGCTATATCGGTGATGAACCCACATGGTATCCGGTGACGCAGTTTTATCCCATGGTTATCGATAACGCCAATGTTCAGCGGGGCAAAGTGCTGGGCATGGCATTTAAGGATTTTGAGAAAAGACCTCTGTACGCCACCCTTTCGGTGGGCATGGAAGGATATTACAGCAAATTGCCCATCCTTGACGGCTATGGCCTGACCGATGAGCATATCGCCCACCAGCCCTTTAAAGGCACCCGGGGGCGACCGGGACATGAGCGCCGCATGGATGCGGAGTATTATGGCAAGCGCAATCCCGACCTCTTTTTACCCAAGTTCATGCCCGTGCCCTTTAAGGAGTATATTGAACTTCAGGTATTGGTAATCAACGATGTGCCGGTCTATATGTCCCGGTATCAGCCCGAAATGCTGGAACAGTTAAAGGCCAATCCCCGGCTTAAGCTGCAGTACATTCCCTTTCCGGAGTTTTTTGACCATTATCTGACCAAACGGCTGCCACAGCTTGAGGTTTCGCAGATAGACCGGGACATAAGCTTTTTCAAGGCATATTATTTTGACCACAATCCGAATCCGGAACTGCTGGCAAAACTGACCGCTGCCCGGAATGCCAGAGGGGCTGGCCCCCAATAGGGCCGCCAGATAAAATCCTCTAATATTAGATCACACAGGGGGCTGATGATTCTGATGCTTATGCCATTTCTCTAAAGGGAGTGGTGCGTGTTGCGTGCTTGCTATATGGTATCCGATTGAATTGACTGGATAAATATCTTGACAAAGGTTTGTGTTTTACTACGATATAAAACATACATATGCAGTTTGGGATCCATCATATACAGGAGAATTTCCATGCCCCGTCTAATCTCATTGAGACTGGTATTTTTGGTGTTGTGTATGGGTGCGTTGCAGTTTCTTGCCTGTTCAGGGGAAGATGCATCCGTTCCCGGGCCTGCCGGCGTATGTGACCGCTTTGATATTGAGACCTGCGATTGCCCGTACGGCACCGGTTTTCGCCGTTGTCTTCCCGATACCAGCGGGTTTGGGGAGTGCGTGTGCGCAGTAAAGAATGCATCCCTGGCGCAGAATGCCATAAACGTGGACAGCACCTTTGCCGCTGTAACTCCGGAACTGGATGGCGAACGCGGCCTTCGTTTTCCTCCCGGGACTGAATCGGACGAGTTGCAGCCCGGTGCCATTATCGTTAGCTGGGATATAGGTCTTATGGGGCGTATTACCTCTGTGGTGTCAGAGCAGGACGGAGTGCTTATCACCACCGAGCCCTGCGCCATTACCGATGCCTTTGAAGAATTATCAATAGAATTTCAGGGAAAACTTCCAATAGCGTCCCAGCTTCCTGAAGATGTCAAGCAGTATTTCCGCAAGCGCAAGGCGGCGATGAAAAAGGATGACGACAATACGGAAACGGAAATGGAATTACCCGCCGGGGTCAGCTTTGATGTCTCCGGCAACCTGGAGCTCGGCATCGACATCCTGGACAGATCCTTTCTCGATTTTGAGCCTGATCTGTATATGAAGTTAAACATAAAGAATTTCAGGCTTAATCACCTGGCGGTGGTGCCTTCCATTGATCTTGATTTGCTGCTGGCTATTCAGGCGGAACTCAAGGCAGAGGCAACGGTTACCGCAGAGATTGAGATTTTTGAAGCCATACTTGCGGCCATCACCGGAGATCCGGAGATTGGTCCTTTCCGCTCCTGGATTGGTGGTGGGTTTGAGCTGGAGGTGTTCTTTATTATCGGTGCGATGCTGGAGCTGGACGCCTTCGTGAATGTGGAAACGGAGCTGGAGGCCTCAACATCCGCCTATGGCGGCGTTCTGTACAGCCGTGACTGGGATGACGATATATGGAGTGATGTCCGGTCGGAAATTCGCAATGCCAAAAAAGACTGGGAAAACGAAACATGGCATCCGGTGGGAGAGGGAACATTTAATTCCGATGTGCGCATGACGGAATTTACCTGGGGTGCTCATGGAGGCCTTGAAGTCTACATGCAGCCCAAGCTGGGGCTGACCTTCCTGCGCTGCGGCGGTCCTACTGTAGATGTGCAACCCTACGGGCGTTTTGACGCCTGGGTGGGGGAGAAGAACAAACTTGAGGCAAAGATCGGTATCCGGGGGCATGCAGGAGGCAAACTGGAGTTGTTCGGAACCGAGACCCTGTGGGAAGACAGCTGGGAGTTGTTTGATGAATATCAGGTGATATGGAGATATTCCTGGATTCTGTGCGGTGACGGACTGCGCACCCTTGACTGCTACGACAATCTCAACGAATGCGAAGGCGGTGACTGTCCTCTGATCGACAGCGGTTGCGCCGGAGTGCCGGAAGAATGTGATGCCGGTATTTTTGCGCATCTTCCCGGGCAGGGAGCCGATGCTCTGGGAGACGCCAAGCCCTGTATTCCGCCGGGGCAGCCCGGGGCCTGCACCTGTGGCGTGGGCTGGAAACCCGCCACCGGTGATGAATGGTTCTGGTCTGAGCTGGATGAAGACGATTATCAGTGGGGAGACCGGCACAACTGGTGCGTCCGCACCTGTGGAAATGGCGTAGTTGAGCCCGAGGAAGGCGAGGTATGCGACCACAACGGGGCTCCGGGTTGCGAAGGCGGCTGCAATGAAGACTGTACCGCACCTGCATCGGTATGCGGCAACGGCATTAAGGAATGCTATGAAGAATGTGACGACGGCAACACGGAAAACTGCGACGGTTGCAGCGAATTCTGCACCGAAGAGCCGGGGACCGGTGGTTGCGGGGACGGATATCGTTGCGGTGCTGAGGAATGCGATGACGGCAATGAGGAAGACTGCGACACATGCCATAACGATTGCACTCATAACAGCGGTTGTACCGATGGTCATCTGTGCGGTGACGAGCAGTGCGACGACGGTAACATTGTAGATTGCGACGAGTGTCACAACGATTGCACTCTAAACAGCGGATGCGGTGACGGACATCGCTGCGGAGATGAAGCCTGCGACGATGGCAACCTGGAAAACTGCGATGATTGTTCGGCCCTGTGCCGCATTACCGGTTGCGGTGATGGTGCCATCTGTGGTGATGAACTGTGCGACGATGGTAATGTTGTGGGCGGCGATGGCTGTCGCAGCGATTGCCGCGGCCTGGAGGTATGTGGCGACGGTCTGCCGGACCCGGATGCCGGAGAGCAATGTGATGATGGCAATGCAGAGGATTGCGATGATTGCCATGTGGATTGCACTTTGAATCTAAATCAGTGCAGTGACGGGCATGTCTGTGGCGATGAAGTCTGTGACGATGGCAACCTTGAATACGGTGACGGCTGTCGCCATGACTGCATGGGCGTTGAAATCTGCGGTGATGGCGTGGTGGATAATCTTATCGGCGAGGCCTGCGATGACGGCAACACGGAAGACTGCGATGCCTGTTCTGCGGACTGCTCCCATGAAATTACCGGCTGCGGCGATGGGGTGATCTGTGGCGATGAAATATGCGATGATGGCAATAATTTCGACAACGATGGCTGCCGCGCCGACTGTATGGGTATTGAAATATGCGGTGATGGTTTGCTTGATGTTAATGAAACATGCGAAGACACCTCTGAAGAAGGTATTGACGAGGGATGCACCGAAACATCCCCGGATTGTGTTCTTGATTGCCAGGCCTGTACCCCGCGCTGCGGTGATGGCGTTGTAGGCCCCGGGGAAACCTGTGATGTGAATCCTTCGGGCATTGATCTCAATTGCATCGAGGAAACACCGGTATGCGCCGCCGACTGCCGGGGGTGCGAAGTCGATTGTTCAGACAACATCTGCGGCGATGGCAAGCTGTGTCCCGGGGAAGCCTGTGATGACGGCAACACCGTAGACTGCGACACCTGTTCTGCAGACTGTTTGCGCGAAATAACCGGTTGCGGTGACGGGGTTCTCTGCGGGGAAGAAGTGTGTGACGATGGCAATCAGATTGCCGGAGATGGCTGTCGCGCAGATTGTATGGGATTTGAAAGCTGTGGTGATGGTCTGGTGGATGAGGACGAAGCCTGCGAAGACACGACTGAGAACGACATTGATGAGGGGTGCTGGGAAAGTGCGCCGGACTGTGTGCTCGGATGCAGTGGCTGCACCCCGCGCTGCGGTGACCATGTTATCGGCGCAGGTGAGGCCTGTGAGGACACGGTTGAGGAAGGTCAGGATATGGGCTGCGATGCACTGACACCGGTATGCCGCCCGGACTGCACTCTGTGCGTGGAGTCCTACTGTAGCGACGGCATTATCCAGTCTCCTGAGGTGTGCGACACATATCCTGTTCCATGTACTATGCCTGAAACGAATTATCAGGGGGAAAAGGAATGCTGGCCGAGTTGCACCGGCACCGGTCCCTGTATTGCCACCGAGTATTGCGGCGATGGCATCCCCAACGGTAACGAGCAATGTGACGACGGCGATACCGATAGTTGCACCCGGGAATGCAGCGCCGATTGCATGCACGAAAATCTTGCAGAAACGCCCACCTGTGGAAATGGCATTGTGGAATGCGGCGAGATCTGTGACGATGGCAACACGGAGTCAAACGATGGCTGCAGCGAAGATTGTCTCTCCGATGAAACCTGCGGCAATGGTATTACAGATATAGCAACGGGCGAACAATGCGATGATGGCAATCATGAGGACCTGGATGGTTGCAGCGCCGACTGCCGGTCCAATGAAACCTGCGGCAACGCAATCGTTGACACCCTGCTGAGTGAGCAGTGCGATGACGGCAACACCGATGACTGTGTGGGGAACTGTGCTGCGGATTGCCTGAGCTTCAGGGATGCACCGGTCTGCGGAGATGGCTCCATAGATGAAGAATGCGAAGTCTGTGAAGATTCCGATCCCGCAAATCTGTCGGTTGATACCGGCTGTACTTCAGAAGCTCCCAATTGCAATGCCTGCAATGCCTGCACCGGTGATGTCTGCGGTGACGGGATCATCGGCCCCACTGAGGACTGTGACGAAGGCGGCTTCTGTTCCGATGAATCCGGAGACTGCACCACCCTTGATCTCAGCCAGTGCATTGATCCTCAGGCGACCTGTGACGGCTATGTTCATATGTATCCTGATGGCGGAAGGTGCTGGCGGGATTGTTCCTATTCCCTCTGCGGTGACGGGATACGTTCCCCGTGGGAGGCATGCGATGATACGGATCCCGACAATAGTGGTATTGATGAAGGCTGTGACGCTCTAAATCCGTATTGCAGTTCCAGCTGCGGGTATTGCGGCAATACCCCGGAATAATAAATCAAAACCCCGGGCATTCCCAAGAGTGCCCGGGGTTTTGCGTGATGCGATGTAGCTTTCCTTTATGCATCCTCCTCCGGCAGGCGGATGGCTCCCTGTTCATCAATGGTCCAGAAGGGATTGTGCGCCACTTCCCACAGATGCCCATCGGGGTCGGCGAAATAGCCATCTATAAACAAACCCGATACACGGAAAAGAGTATCGGGTTTTGTTGGTTAAAATGCTATTTCTTGTGTCTTTACTTCATCATTACTAAAAACATCTTTTCAAAATCCTGAAAATTTCCTAGAATGATTGGGACGGGCACAACTTAGATACACTGAATACACATGTAGTAATGTGGAGTTGATGATCTTTAACCAGTTGCCATTGCAGGGTATGTAATATGGATATTGCGTATATTGGGAAATGTAAGCCGGTATATATTCTCATACTGTTCCTGGCAGGATTTTTACTCCCGAGCTGCGATGATGAGGAGATTTCACCCGGTTGCTGGGGAGCGCCGTGTTCATCTGATGAGGAGTGTTTTAGTCCCTTTATCTGTGATGACGGCTTGTGTCGCTTCGCTGAAGGCAGCTATCTTCCGGGGCTGGATACTTCAGAGATGCAGGGGGGAGATTCGGCAGTGGTGGAGTGTCATTTGACTGGAAATTGTACCGAGAATTCGCGTTTGGGTGGGCGGGGAGGGTGGCACATGTGCGGTAACGAAGCATTGGCCATAGAGTCTGCCCGGCCCCAGGTCAATGGTGTGGTGCTTTTTGATGAAGACCCAGGGCCCGGAGCTCAGGTGCAATTCCTGCTTTTTCCAAGAGGTGAGTATGGTAAAGCAAGTATTGAAACGGCACAGGCCTATCAAACTGCCTCAAACCCCAAAGAGGAAATCCTGTACCAGGGCATTCCCTATCAATCATTGTATAAATGGAAGGAGTCGTCACCGGATAAATTGCTGTATCTGATGCGGGCGCGGTCAAAGTCAACTGGACCGTGGACCTATTGCGATTTCGAGGGCAATATCGCCGGCCGCTCAGTGGCAGTCCCGGGGGTGCTGATAATGAACTGGAAACAATCTCTGCATGATGAGGGCGGTTACTGCACGTTTGATGAGGCGAACCTGGTGCGATATGCATCGGTTGGCGAGCTTGTAGGGTTTTATGCCACGCTGGATGACGCAAATTTCATTGGTGATACCGAGATGGACCGGGAGGCGGAATTGTGTGTGGCTGAAGAGTCCTGGAAAGTGCCCTGTGAATGTAAGAATGCAGAAATTGGCATTGGTGAATGGTGGGATTTGAACATACATGCCACACACCGTTTTACACGAAAAGGCGTCTATTATGCCTCATTTTACCAAATACACTATTATACGCCATGGGGTTCGGACGAGGAGAATTGGGATGGCGGTTTTTGCGATAGTGATGGCAGTAACAATGGCATAGACGAAAACAAGTTCTGGAAAATCATTGTAGATTAAAGGAGCCCCTGTAAACAAAACCTGATATCCCTATGCATCCTCCTCCGGCAGGCGGATGGAGCCCTGTTCATCAATGGTCCAGAAGGGATTGTGCGCCACTTCCCACAGATGCCCATCGGGGTCGGCGAAATAGCCGGAAAATCCACCCCAGAAGGCGTCTTTTGCCTGCTTGACGATGCGACCTCCCAAGGATTCCGCCAAAGCCAGCAGGGGGGTGACATCTTCTTTACAGCGGGTGTTGTATGCCAGGGTCACGCCACGAAACACCGGAAGCTCCTGCGGCGGCAGTTCGGCGTCTTTGGCCAGTTCATCCACCGGGTACAGACCGAAAACCATGCCGTTGGCGTTAAAGAACACAATCTGTTCGTCGCTGTTGGCAGAGGCCCGGAAGCCCATGCCCTCGTAAAATGCCCGGGCCTGCTTCAGGTTTTTCACGCCAAGGGTAATAACGTTGATCCGGGGTTCCATGGTTTGTGTCATGGCTGACTCCTTTTCTTTTGGTATCTGCTTCATGGGCAAATCTAGCACACATGGCGCATCTGCTCCAGCAGCATATAGGGCCTGAGTATACATTCTTGCGATGGCGGGTTTTATGCTTAGCTTTAATTTTGTAATATCACTACACTTTGGATGAGGAGTGTGTGTCATGGGTGAGCGAATTCTGGTGACCGGTGCAACGGGATATATAGGCGGACGTTTAATACCGCTGTTGCTTGCCAAAGGACACCCGGTTCGGGTACTGGTGCGGGATCCCCGTCGTATAAAGGGACGATCCTGGGAGCATGATGTGGAGGTGGTGACCGGTGATTTGATGCAACCCGAAAGCCTTGCCAGCGCTTTTAAGGATATTGATGTCGTATATTATCTTGTGCACAGCATGGCATCGGGGCGTGATTTTCCCGAAAAGGACCGAGAGGCGGCCAACAACGTGGTTCAGGCAGCGGGGGGCATCCGTTTGCTGGTGTATCTTGGCGGTCTGTACCCGAACGATTTGAAAGGAGCCATCCACAGCAGGCACCTGGAATCCCGGGCAGAAGTAGGGGCCATCCTGCGGGAACATCTGCCAACCACAGAGTTTCGAGCAGGCCCCATCATCGGTTCCGGGTCGGCAAGTTTTGAAATCGTACGGCATCTTACAGAGCGGTTGCCGGTAATGATAACCCCGAAATGGGTGGGAAATCTCTGCCAGCCCATAGGCGTTGATGATGCCCTTGCCTATCTTGTGGCTGCTGCTGACAAAGAGCCTCTTGGGGTGGTGGATGTTGGATCTACGCGTCTCAGTTTTCGGGATATGATGCTCGGGCTTGCCCGGGAGCGGGGACTTAAACGTATCATACTTCCGGTGCCGGTGCTGACTCCGAAACTTGCCGCCCGGTGGATAGGACTGGTGACGCCCATTCCCAATGCGTTGGCCGTACCCATTGTTGCCGGGGTTGTCAATTCACTGGTGGCAGATACCGCAAAGGCCGAAGAGCATTTCCCAAAGATCAGGCCGTTGCCTTACAGCGAGGCCGTTGCACGGGCACTTTCAGATACCCGTATGCTGGATATTGAGACACGGTGGAGCGGCTCACTGGGATCGTATAAAGGTTATCAACTCAAAAGCCGTGAAGGGTTTATCGAGGAAACCAGAACGCGTACCGTCAATGCAGATGCAGAAGCTGTCTTTGGTGTTATAACATCATTGGGTGGAAAACAGGGATGGCTTCGCTGGAATTGGGCCTGGCGGCTGAGAGGTCTTATAGACAGACTCATCGGAGGTCCGGGGCTTCGCCGCGGCCGTCGCCACCCCACTGAACTGCTGGAAGGTGAAGCTCTGGATTTCTGGCGGGTGGAACGTCTGGAAGCCAACAGGCTGCTGCGCCTGCAGGCTGAAATGAAATTACCGGGCAGGGCCTGGCTTCAGTTTTCCCTGTTTTCCGAAAACGGTTCAACCCGACTTGTCCAGACGGCGTGGTTTAAACCCTTTGGCCTGGGCGGGTTGCTGTACTGGTACATACTGTATCCTTTTCACCGCATTATATTCCGTGACATGATCAATGCCATAGCACGACGGGCAGAACAAATGGCGGCAAAGATTGGGTGATATCGGGGGTTTGGTGGTAGTGCTTGAGCTTTATAATTGCATCTCCGGCATTTGACAGGCAACCGGTAATGCCAGTAATCTTGGAGCAATAACGAAGCACTTCAGCTTTTCACGGGGTGACATGACAGATTCATACCTGGAAAAAATTCTGGCAACCAACATTCTTCGGGAGAAGATGCTGGCTTCTGCGGTGTCCGCGCTCAATCTGCCCACAGGAAGCAGGGGACTTGATGCGGGTTGTGGAGCAGGGCTGCAGTGCCTGCTGCTGGCCGATGCAACTGGTCCCAATGGTCATGTAACAGGACTTGATATCTCGGCGGATTTTTTGGCATATGGCCGGGAAATCGCGAAACAGGCGGAATTGGCAAACCGGATTTCCTTTGTTGAGGGAAATGCGGCGGCGCTTCCCTTTGAAGATAATTCCCTTGACTGGGTATGGAGCGCCGACTGCATTGGCTACGGACCATGGGACCCCATGCCCATGCTTGAAGAATGCAAACGGGTGATAAAGCCGGGGGGCACCCTGGCGCTTTTGGCGTGGTCATCGGAGCATTTGTTGCCCGGGTATCCGGCTCTTGAAGCACGGTTACGGGCTACTACCCCGGGGCTTGCTCCCTTTGAGCAGGGAATGGGTCCGACCCGGCATTTTCTGCGAACGTTGGGGAGGCTGCGCCAGTTGGGATGTGAGGACTGCAACAGCGCGGTGTTTGCAGACAGTGTTCAGGCACCACTGAGCAAAGAAGAACTCAGGGCCATGACATTGCTGTTTGACATGCGCTGGCCCGGGGTTACAGAAGAGTTGTCACAAGGCGATGCTGCGGAATTTGAACGCCTGTGTCTGCCTGCATCACCGGATTTTGTGCTTACTCAGCCTGATTATTACGCCTTTTTTACCTGTTCCATGTTTTGGGGAACCGTCAGGTAACGAACAGTTTATCTTCCCCTGAGACCGTGATGACGACAAAACATCCTGATTTCGGGATTTATCAGACCTTTAGGGCTCAATTTGGGTATGAGCCTTGAAAACCCTGTCCAAACATGATACCCCATAATACAGAAAGAGTGTTTGCCCTGCAGGGATCTGCACTGAATCAATGAGCCACCGGCCTTGATGATCGGGAAATGCCTGTGATATCAAGCGCCTGTGTGTGGTCAGAACCTGTAGCGACAGTATATGAGAATCCATGATGCCCGGAGGCCACATTGGCAAAGCATAAAGCAGCCTATCGCGCGGAAAAGCGACAAAAAGAATTGCGGCGCCTGAAAAAAAAGGAAGAAAAACGCCGGCAAAAACTTGAAAAGAACCAGGAACTGGATGAATCGGGTGAAGATTCAACAGAAGAGGTTCCGGAAGATCAGGCGGATGAGCGCACAGATGATCAGTCTCAGGAGCCTGAAGAAGAAGAGACCGAAGATACCCCGGAAGACTGACACCGTTTTTCTGTAGTTCTCGATGATATCCTGAAATGATACGGGGGGAACTGCCTTTTGAACAAGCCGTATAATGTTCCTGTTTCCTTGGACAAATTATAGTTTTATGATATGAAGTAACTATGCTGTATTATATCTTGGTTTGTTTAACTATTGCCATTAGCCCAAGCCTGTGGTATTGGGTATGTTGTGAAGGCGGATGGCGCACGGTTGTCAGAAACTGGTTGTGTCATTATGCATCTGTTTCACTCACCGTGCCGCATACCTCTATCGGTTGCGGCTATGATGGTGCTCCTTGTCGCTGCACCACATACTGTAGGGGCTGCACATCTCAAGCCTGCTGCGCTTTCTGATGAATTTTACTCAGAACAATGGTCTCTGTCCTGCTGGGCGGATGACGGCTGGTATTATCACGCCCAGTTCGTGGTTTCCAATTTCGGTGTGGGTGACAATAAAAGCGCCCTGAAGATTGAAGCCACCCTGCCCGATGGTTCCCGCAAATCCCATAAACATGAAATAAACGGCTACCGCTACAGCAAAACCAAAAATGGGGAAACGCTGACGTTTAAAGACGGCTTTGTCAGTTTTTCCAACAATACGATTCATTATTCCTTTTCCGTGGACAAGGCCCGGGTGGACCTGCGGGTGCAGTCGCGGTTTCCGGTGTATCGCCCCTTGGGCAAAAAGACCTGGCACAAAACATCCAAAGGAAGCTACGATTTTGAGCTTCTGGCTCCACGGGCCACGATTTCCGGTACTGCAACCGTGGCGGGAAAGCAACGCTCTGTGCAGGGATGGGGGCTGGTGGACCACAGCATGTCCAATATTGCCCCCTATAACCTTGCCACCCGCTGGCTAAAGGTAAAATACGTTACCCCTAAAAA
>Ga0070728_10003637_pt1 | contig 16777 bp, 15 predicted proteins | sample tdDd471_FD_66723 | JGI IMG/M metagenome (GOLD analysis project Ga0070728, IMG submission 66723) | Marine sediment microbial communities from the Atlantic coast under amendment with organic carbon and nitrate - tdDd47.1 | ecosystem: Environmental > Aquatic > Marine > Coastal > Sediment | place... | reverse complement strand
ACCGGGAGGGGAAAATACATCACCTGACCCTGCCCGAGGGGTGGCCTAAGCCTACAGAAAAAGCAATAAAGATCCTGCTGGGGTTTCCCGACGGAAAATCATGGAGCTATCTGGCAACAGATCGGTATATCCGTCCTGAAGGTGGAGAAATCGGCAACGATGAACTTGAAATAAGAGCCCAAGCTCTGCCCGGCGGGTTTCGGATCTGGATGGGGCATTCGGCGGAGTCAAGGGAAGAACACATCGAAGCCCTTGATCTTTTTTTTCTGCTTATGGTGCTGGCGGTTGGCGTCAGTCTGGGGGTCGGAGGCTTGATGGCCTGGCGGTTCACGGCTTCGGTGCGTGCATTGGAAGCCACTGTGGATCGGGTGGCGTCAGGGCGTATGGCGGCAAGGATTCCTTTGACCGGAAAACAAGGTGAACTGGCAGGGCTTGCCGGCCGGTTTAACAGTATGCTGGACCGCATTGAGGGGCTGATCACGGCCATGAAAGAGGCGTTAGACAATGCAGCTCATGACCTGAGAACCCCGTTGACCCGCATGAGCATCGCCATTGAAAGGAATGCAATGGAGGGGGATCCGGAAAAACTCAGGGAAGCCCTGTTTGATTGTGCCGAGGAATCCCAGCGTATTTCCCGGATGCTTAATACTTTGATGGATATTTCGGAAGCGGAGACAGGTGTGATGGCCCTTAATTTTACCCGTGTGGACCTGGCTGCACTGTTTGAAGAAGTGTTGGATATCTATGAATATGCGGCCGGGGACAAAGAGATTGCCCTGGTGGCCGACTGTCCTGATGGCTTGTGCCTGGAAGGGGACCAGGACCGCCTTCGCCAGGTGTTGTGCAATTTGGTGGATAATGCGGTAAAATATTCACCTGATGGTGCAACCGTGAAGATATTCGCTGAAAGGTCGGATAGTAAGATTAAAATCAACGTTTCTGATAAGGGAATGGGGATTTCATCCGGGGATATTCCACATATCTTTGATCGCCTGTACCGTTGCGACCGAAGCCGGACCACCAAAGGCTCGGGGCTGGGCCTGTCCCTGGTCCAGGCGGTTGTCCAGGCCCACGGGGGGAGTATTTCAGTTAAAAGTAACACGGGGCAGGGCTCATTATTCACCCTCATGTTTACCGATGATTGAATTTAAGGAATGGCCGCCGGACCGCTTGCCTGTACTTCGAAATTAGGTATTTTTCCGGAACTGGCGAGCTGGTCATAGGCATTCTTTATTTCTAAAAACAGGGTGTTGGATGTTTTAATGCTCATCGCCATGCTTGGGCTGCTTTTTTTTACAAACCAGACCGGCTCAACGATACTGAAATCGTATCCATGCGCATTGAACTGCTCTCCCAATAATTTTTCGCTGCCGGGAATCAGGTCAACCCGCCGGGCAAGCAGCATTTTAATCGTTAGCTCAAGTTTGCTGACCGGAAATATATTCAGAAAGCCTCTTTCGGCTAACAGTTCATGATTGGCCCCATCCCTTAAAACTGCTGTATTCGCCATCCTGATGCTTTCAACGGTGTTTGTTTTTATGCCGTTGCCTTTAAGCTTAAACAGATGGGTTATATTGGTGTGATCCACAAGCCCGACCCATTTAAACAATGCTTCACGTTTAGCGGTTCTGTTCATGGTGTAAATCAGGATATTTTCATATTTCATCGCCATTAGGTATGCCCGGGCCCATGGAAGAACCGTAATTTTGTAATCTACTCCGGCCTTTTCAAGTACTTTTTTTACAATCTCTGTGGCCGGGCCCTTAACGATACCGTCTTCGACATATTGGGCCGGAGGGAGATCTTCGGTTATCACTTGAATGGGTTCCCTGGCAAGGACTGGAGTCAACATTAAGATCCAGAGAATTAAAACTATGGTACCTTTCATTTCAACCCCTTTATAACTGCAAAATTTAGATGTCAGACCCAAAATTTGGGATAGAACAGTAAAAACAGTAACAAAGCCTTTGCTTCAATTCGTATTTCGTTGCACACATTCAAATTCTTATAGCCAGAGGGAACGATTAAAACATAACAAAAAAGCTACAAGGAGACAATCTTGGAGCATCAAAATAAAATTGCAGGCCATCAAGGCCTATGATAGAGTTATTTCCAAACTATCACCAATGTCATTATAACGTAGCCGCCACCGGCAGATATCGTTGCCGTCTGGCAGAAAGCCTTCGACGAGATAAGAACAGAGAGTATCCTGGCCCGGGTTCAAGCCAAATTGTTGGGGAACTATTGATCGTAAACTCAAAAATCAGATACTTTTTTACCGCCAATGGGTTACTCATCGGTAATTTGATTGCAAATTTTATCGGCGGCACAATGGCTGATGAATTTCTTTCCTACGGAACGATTGCCGTTGCCCAGGATAAAATCGCATTTTTGAATAAACTGGATGATGTGATAAACATGGTCTGGCTGGTAACCTGTTTTCTTATTATCTTATGGTACGAGAGGCCCGTTCGCACCTGTCTTAAAAAATTTCAAAAAGGGGACAAACAAGAGCCCGAGGTGATCGACAGGGCAAGGAAAAGAATTCTCAATGCACCGTATTTTGTGGTTTGTTTGAATTTTATAGTCTGGACAGTTTTTGCCTTTGCATATTGGTGGATGGGGATACCGCTTGTCATGGGAGTGGGCCTGGCAACCGGCTTGATTACCTTGGCTCTGGCTTTTTTCTGGGTGGAGTACGTGGCCCAGGCCCTTCTGATTCCTCTGTTTTTCCCTAATGGGGGCCTGAATCAGGTGTCCGGCGTATGGTCCGTAGGGCTTAGGGGACGGCTCGGTGCTTTGGTGTTTGCGGTATCCATCGTCCCCCTTGCTTTTATCCATCTTACCATCAGCAGATATCAAAGCATCCAGGAACAGGGAATACTGAACGACGCCGACCTTTTGATGCTTCTTGAGAACGTGATCTCCATGGAAAGTTTGGTTTTTATTGCCGTTGCAATTCTTTTGTCCTTTACGGTATCACGGGCCATGGACCGGCCGCTGACAGAAATTACCAAAGCCTTGAACAAAGTTGTGAAAGGGGATTTGACAGCCAGGGCCAGGATTTATTCCAGAGATGAGATCGGATTTGCAGGTGAAACCCTGAACCTTATGGCCGAAGGCCTCAAAGAGAAAGAATTCATTCGTCGAACCTTCGGCCGATATGTCGGGGAATCTGTGAGAGACGAGATACTCAAGGGGGACATTCCCCTTAACGGGGAACTTAAAGATGCTACAATCCTTTTTGCTGACCTCAGAGAGTTTACCCCATTGGTGGAAAATACACCGCCTGCGATCATGGTTTATATGCTCAATGCCTATTTGGACGAAATGACCCGGTGTATTGAAAAGCATAAGGGCCTGGTCCTACAATTCATCGGAGATGAAATAGAGGCGGTGTTCGGCGCTCCCAAAAGTTTACCGGGACATCAAAAGGCCGCTGTCAGTGCTGCATTGGAGATGAGAACGAAGCTGGAATTATTGAACCGGCAATTTCACAGCCAGGGATATGCCCGTCTGCGCCATGGTATAGGCATTCATACAGGACAGGTCCTGGCTGCAAACATCGGCAACCGGGAACGGACCGCATATTCCCTCATCGGAGATACGGTGAATACGGCATCCCGGATCCAGGGGATGAATAAAACTTTTAGGACGGATATCCTTGTTTCGAGCGATATTGTTGCCAATACTGGAAAGGTTTTTAAATTCACCCGGATGCCTAAAACAACTTTGAAGGGCAAGCTCAAATCAGTCTCTATTTTCAGCATTTAAATCAATCTCAACACTTGTGTGACAGATCCAGGCATTGAATCTGTTTGAGCAAAGAGCTTATTGATGTTATATTCACCTAAATAACAGCCATTTAAAACTTGAATACCATAAAAAATCGTTGCACCCATAAAGAAAGCGAAATATATGTATTTGAATTGCACCCGATTATGGACTTTTCGCAGGCAATGCGATTTTCGGTCAATAGCTGTTTGTTGTAGCTATCATATGCTCTGCAAGCCCATAGGGAATTTCGTAAATTGTCTTGAAAAGAAAAAATTTAGCTTATACCTTTCTTTTTTGTTAATTCTCCTGTTTTCATTTGTTCCCGGGGGCGGAGCAACAGAAAATCAAATTAAGTTCAGCCATCTCACCATTGATAACGGTTTATCTCATAATACGGTGACGTCAATAATACAGGATCGCAAAGGATTTTTATGGTTTGGTACACTGGATGGACTGAATAGATATGACGGACATTCCGTTAAAATATTCCGGCATGATTTTGATGATCCAAACAGCCTGAGCGATAGTGGGGTGAGAGTGGTCCATGAAGATAAATCTGGGCTTTTATGGATCGGAACGGAATCTGGATTAAACCTGTTTGATCCTGAAAAAGAACAGTTTATCCGTTACCGGCATAACCCGGAAGATCCCACCAGTCTTTGCGGAGATTTTGTCAGGAAGATCATAGAAGATAAATCCGGTTTCTTGTGGATGGGATGTGAAGGCGGACTGAACCGATTTGACCCAAGAACAAGGCAATTCACCCAGTTTAAACACAACCCTGATGATCCGTCCAGTTTAAGCCATAACAAGATCTGGACCCTGCATGAAGACAAATCCGGATTTATATGGGTGGGAACCGATGGCGGCGGACTCAACCGGTTTGACCCGGAATCCGGTATTTGTATCCGTTATCGGCACGATCCCCATAGCCCCAACAGTTTGAGTAGTGACAGGGTTCGAACGATATATGAGGATTCCTCTGGTAATCTATGGGTCGGGACATCCGGCGGCGGACTTAACCGGTTAGATCGAAAAACCGGAAATTTTTTCCATTACAAACATCAAAAAAAGAATACAAACTCAATCAGCCACAACAGAGTCTATAGTCTATATGAATTTCCCCGGGGAGTCCTTTGGATTGGAACCTACGGCGGGGGGCTCACCCGGTTTGATATCGAGAAAGAACAGTTTACCCGCTTTAGCCACCATCCCCATGATGCCGATTCCTTAAGCCAGAACTCTGTATGGTCTATATATAAGGATCGCTCCGAAGTGCTCTGGTTTGGAACATATGGGGGCGGCGTCTGTAAATTCAACACACAGCAAAAGCCCTTCATCCATTTTCGGAAGAGACCGGATACACCCAATAGTCTGAGTAATAACAATGCCTGGGCCATTCGTGAAGATCGAACCGGTAATCTATGGATCGGGACCTTTGGGGGCGGGCTCAATAAACTTGATCGAAAAACCGGGACGTTTACCCATTACCGCCATATTCCCGGAGACACCAAGGGGGTGAGTTCAGACCTTATCCGTTCTTTAATGATAAGCCGGTCCGGTGAAATATGGATAGGAACCGATGGTAGCGGGTTGGTTTTATTTAACCCTGAAACCCAGACCTTCACCACCTACAGGCATGATCCGGACGACCCGTTTAGTCTCAGCCATGGCAGAGTATTCTTTGTATACGAAGATCGTTCCGGGACAATCTGGGCGTGTACCTTCGGCGGAGGACTCAATAAATTTGATCGGGAAACAACCCAATTTACCCGCTATCTGCATCAACCGGGCAACCCCGAAAGCCTGAGTCACAACAGGGTATTCTTTATTCATGAGGATCAAACCGGAGTGCTGTGGGTCGGTACAGACGGAGGGTTAAACAAGTTCGACCGGGCATCGGAGTCTTTTATCCGATATCAGCATGACCCTGGCAATCCGGACAGCATAAGCCACAACACAGTGGTGAGCATCCATGAAACGCTTTCGGGAGAGTTGTGGCTGGGAACATACGGAAGTGGGGTGAATAAATTTGATCCTGAAAAAGGAAAATTTATCCGTTACGGAAGAAAACACGGGTTACCCAACGAAATGGTGCCGGCAATTCTTGAGGATGATCAGGGTAATCTCTGGATCAGTACGTTTAAAGGGTTATCAAAATTTGATCCTAAATCCAGAATCTTCAGAAACTATTCCCCCAGTGACGGAATTCAAAGCAGTGAGTTTAACCGCAATTGCGCTTTGAAAACAAGAAAAGGCGAGCTATTGTTCGGTGGCAATAAAGGCGTCACATTATTCGACCCCGATAAAATTCAAGACAATACATTGCTTTCCAATGTGGTGTTAACCGATTTTCGACTTTTTAACAGGCCGGTTCCTGTTGGAAGAACTTACGAAAACCGTATTATTCTGGATAAATCCATTACTTTTACCCAAGAGCTGGAGTTATCCTACAAAGACTATGTTTTTTCTTTGGATTACGCTGGGGTTCATTCTGTTACACCTGAAAAAAATCGATACGCTTATATGATGGTAGGACTTGAAAAAGAGTGGAACTATGTGGGAAATAAGACCTCGGCAACCTATACCAATCTCCCTGCCGGCAAGTTTGTTTTTAAGGTTAAAGCGGCAAATAATGATGGGATATGGAATGAACAGCCAACCACTTTGACGATTGTTATAACACCACCATTTTGGAAAACCTGGTGGTTCCAGATGGCTGTTGCTGCGGCTATTATGATTCTGATATTTAAATTTTCAGAAGTCAGGATGGCTGCAATGAAAAAAAGAAGCATGGAACTTGAATCGTATAACAAAAAATTGAATAAGGAGATCAAAGAACGAAAAAAAGTCCAAGAAAAACTTATAGATATGCGTAATTATTTGTCTAACATTATCGATTCTATGCCTTCAGTTTTGGTGGGGGTTGATGTTCAGAAAAACGTCACCCAGTGGAACAGTGAAGCCCATCGGGTAACAGGCATTGCCCCGGCCAATGCTCTGGGCAGGCCCTTTGAAGAACTTTTTCCCCGTATGGAGTCAGAAATCAGCCTGGTACGGGAGAAAATGCGGACTGGCGAAGTTTACAAGAAAAACAGGCAGGCATGGGGCGTTAACAACGAGATTCGCTATGAAGATGTCACCGTTTATCCTCTCACCAGTAACGGGGTGAAAGGCGCTGTAATCCGCATTGACGATGTGACTCAAAAAGTTCGAATGGAGGAGGTGCTGGTTCAGTCGGAAAAAATGCTCTCCATTGGTGGAATGGCAGCAGGAATGGCCCACGAGGTTAATAATCCACTTGGCGGTATTATGCAGACAGCCCATGTGATGATTAACCGATTGACGGACACAGATCTGCCTGCCAATGTTCGGGCGGCTGAAGAACTCGGAATATCTTTGCAATCGATTCGGGCATATATGGAAAAGCGAAAGATCATAGAAATGGTAAACACAATTCACGAATCGAGCAAACGAGCCGTCCGGATTGTGCAAAACATGCTCGATTTCGCCCGCAAAAGTGACTCATCCTCTTCTCCTTGTGATTTGTTGAATTTGCTTGATCAAAGCCTGAATTTAGCTAAGACCGACTATAATCTCAAAAAAAAGTATGATTTTCGTCAAATTAAGATTGTCAGGGACTTCGAGGATGACATCCCCTACGTCCCTTGCGAATCCAGCAAAATACAACAGGTCTTTTTGAACATTCTCCGTAACGGTGCCGAAGCCATGCAGGAAATCGCCGATGGACCTGCCCCCTGTTTCACCCTTCGGATGAGCTGCGATAAAAAAGCCGGTATGGTCCGTATTGAAATTTCAGATAATGGTCCGGGTATGGATAAAGAAACCCTGGAGCGTATTTTCGAACCTTTCTTTACTACAAAATCAAAGGGGCAGGGCACGGGGCTGGGCATGAGTATTTCTTACTTTATTATAACTGACACCCACAATGGAAAGATGTGGGTGGAGTCCGAGCAGGGAAACGGTACAACATTTTTCATTTCATTGCCCTTAAACAGCAAGTCGTGAGTTCGTTCGCAGCTTATCTTTAGGGCTTGAATCTTAGGTCCTTGACTGAGCTAATATGGTATGGAGCTGGTGTTTTCCCAAAGATTGGCCTAACAAGAAAGCCAGAAGAATTGAACTCCTTGTGAAGAATTCTCAAATTCCCTTGCCATCCTGGCAATAGTCAGGATATTCTCCAATAATCTTGATTTTTTTGAAATAGAATAGGGGTACCGGGGATGACCAAAAAAAAATTGATAAACATTTGCCTTCTTTCCGGGATCTTTACAGAATTAGTATTAGGTCTTCTCGGTTTGGGCATGATTGGTTTTAATGGCATCTCGGCAGCTATTACAGTTGGCCTGTTTTTATTTTTTAAACATGGAATCGAACCCAAATAGGGGAATGAATGAACTTGCACTCAGATCAAAACTAAACCTAATCTCCAATTAAATTTTCCATTTAATCCATGTAAGGTGAAATGCTGAATGGATGAATCAAAGCAAAAGATTGCATTATTTATAGATGCAGATAACGCTCCGGCATCTAAGTTCGAAGATGTGCTAAGTGAGGTTGCAAAATATGGCGTTGTATCGATTCGAAAAGCATACGGAAACTGGAAAAACCCATCTTTAAAACCATGGGAAGAGCTACTCCATGAATATGCGATTCAACCAATACAACAATATGATTTGACAAAAGGCAAAAATGCTTCCGATATTGCGCTTGTGATAGATGCCATGGATGTAATGTATACAAAGGACATTGATGTTATGTGCTTTGTCTCGTCTGACTGTGATTTCACCCCAATGGTAACACGGGCTCTCGCTGAGGGTAAGGTCGTGCTCGGTTTCGGTGAACGGAAAGCTCCTTCCCCATTTGTGAACGCATGCTCTAAGTTCTTATTTTTAGACCAAGAGGAAGAAAAAAACGGTGCTGTTCCCCCAAAGCCTCAAAATCTGAAATCCGATACTAAACTTATAAATTTATTACGCCATGCGATTGAATCTACAGAAGATGATAATGGTTGGTCAGCATTAGGGCCGGTAGGCTCTCATATATCGAACAAAACGTCTTTTGATAGTAGAAACTATGGATTTAAAAATTTAAGCAGCCTTTTCAAAGCTATTGATTTATTTGAACTCAAGCGTGGACCCGGAAATTCTTTTTTAGTTAGAGACACCCGCAAAAAGAAATAAATTTAATACATTAAAAAATGTTGTTTTTTTGATCTGAGAATCTGAAAATTAAGGCGAGCAAAGATGGTATCGGTCCTTGCTTCCTGCGGGAAATTCCCACCGAGGAAATCCAGAACATTTACACCCTATAATAAATTATATCCTTGCCATTCTGGTAGCCAATAGGATAATTTTTCGATACTGAGTTCTACATAGAAATTGTTTTCACGAAACTATGGGTATTTTAGGTTTGGTTAACGAAATTGCAAACAAGGCTTTTATTGCATTAAAAAATACTTTAGATGGGTATACAACGATTTCTGATGAGACATGGCTATCGTTAAAATCAATCTGTAAATTTAGAGAATTGGAAAGAAAGGCCATTCTCTATCAAATGGGTGAGATTCCAAACTCCTTTTCGTTTGTCTATTCAGGTTTGTTAAGAAATTTTATTATTGACGAAAATGGCAATGAGTACAACAAAATTTTTTTCGATGAGGGTACTTTTCCGGGGGCAATGGTCGCTCTACTGAAATCTGAACCTTCTGAGTTTACTATTGAAACGTTGGAACCATCATCAATTATAGAGATCAATTTTAGAGAATATCGAAAACTTCTGATAGAAAAACACGATCTAAAATTGTTCCAGATTTATTATTTAGAAAAAAACTGGTTAATAGCCAAAGAAGCCAGAGAGGTTGATATCGTTCAAAACGATGCTACCTATCGGTATAAGAAATTTCTGAAGGAATATGCTTCATTGGAAGATCGCCTTCCCCAGTATCACATTGCATCGCATTTAGGAATCACTCCAACACAACTGAGTCGAATCCGGAAAAAAAATTAGTGTATCAACCTATGTAAATGATTTTGCATCGGTTTCCCTATATTCTTTCATAAGGAAATGTGGTTCAGCGATTTTGGTACAATTATCCCTGAACCTTCGATTTGATTGAATAAGGAGGTTAACCATGACAATAAATTACTTATCCCTGTTATCGTTATTGGCAGGAGCGGCTATAGCAACTCAAGTCAGTATGCACGCTCAGCTTGGTGTATTGCTTAAAAATTCGTTAATTGGAACAACTGTTGCTTTTTTGTGTAGTGCTATTTTTACCTTGATTGCTGTTATAGCATCGACCAAACACTATCCGCAGGCAGAAGCGATCCGATCTGTACCAATTTATTTATGGTTTACTGGTGGATTATTCAGTGCCTTCGGGGTCGCCATGTTTTATTACCTGACGCCTAAAATGGGTGTGGGATCAATGATGTCCTATGCCCTGACTGGGCAGATCTTAATTGCTATAATATCCAGTCATTTTGGTTGGTTTGACTTGCCAATTAGACCTATTACTTATGTCAAATTTGCTGGTGTGCTGTCTATGATCACAGGAATTTTTTTAATCAACTGGAAATAACCACATTAAAAAGTGATCTTATTTCAGTGGAGGAACGTTATGGATATAAAAGTTAAATATAGCTGTAAAGAAATAGATTGGAAACTTGTGGCTGCCACCTTAAAAAAAGTAGAAATGGGATACCATGAGCCTCAGGTGCATAGAAAAGCTTTTGAAAATAGCTATGTTACGATCTTTCTTTATTGTGACAATCGTATGATTGGGTTCGGTAGGGCAATTTCTGATGGTGCATACCAGGCTGGCATTTATGATGTTGCAGTTGATCCTGAATTTCAAAAAAAAGGCTTAGGGAATATGATCATTGAGATGATCTTGAAAAAGATACCTGAATGCAATGTCATCTTATACGCTTCCCCTGGGAAAGAAGGCTTTTATATTAAAAACGGTTTCAGAAGAATGAAAACAGGTATGGCACTTTTCACCAATGCTCAAAAAATGTCAAAAAAAGGGTTTACTGATTAAGGTTGTGGATAATCCAACAATGGTATGAATTGAATTACAGATTTTAAATTTTAGCCCAACTTCAATATATTGTGGTTGGGCTTTTTTTTTGAAAAGTTATTTAGGCCCCCTCAGGCACCTGGAACTTTGTAGGCTCATAGGTGCGCAAATATAGATTGATCTTAAAAAATATCACTATTTTATAGATGATTACTTTTGTTTATGAGGAGCTTCACTATTTGACAGTCGAAATTTAAAATTCACATGAAAAAGTGAAGCTGTTATCTCAAAATGATTGAGTCGTGACTCTGTGTGAGATGGAATGAAATTCTCTCACAAATTCACGCCATCAATCATTTTGTAATGTACCGGTATCCGCATGCTCTATTTTTCATTTTTTACCCCTGAGCAAAGCCCTTTCCATTGTTGGGGATTGGGATAAGGCCAATCCCCAACTCATTTACCTGTAAATATTTTCAATCCAGTACATTGCTTCAGTGTCACTGACCTTTCCAAGATATCTCTGGGTTGTCGATAAATTCGAATGCCGAAGAATTATTTTTGATACAATCTCAATTGGGACACCTGAACGGCTGGCATAAGTGGCGGCGTGCCTTCGGAGATCATGTGGTTTAACATGCAGGCCAATCTTATTTCCTGCCTTTCTGACTATTTCCCGGGCTCTCGTGTACCCCAATGGGAAAATTCTATTATCATCCTGAATATCGGCCGTCGAAATATACTCCCGTAGACGGTCTGCGACCTTTTGTGGGATGAATACAACTTCGGCAACCCGGCCGCTTTTGGGGCTGGATAGATTAAGCTTCCGATCCCGAACATCTTGGGGTTTTAATCTCAGGACTTCACCGATTCTCATCCCACCTCTTGCCATCAACTCAAGCATCAACCTGTTTCGAGGGTTCTTCGTTCTGAAAATAAACTCATCAACGGCTTCCCTTTCCAGGATGGTCCAAGGCGGCAAAGCGCCAACTCGAAACGTTTTGGTCAAAATAGCAGAATTGCATGGGTTATGAAAATCAGGATCTACGGTGTTCTTTATAAAATTGAAGAGATTTTTAAGAAGGGAATATTTGTTTTTCTTTGTCGTTGGCTTTAGGCCTTCTGTAACTTTTACCAGGAATCCCATGATATCATCTGAGGTAATCTCAGACACATCTTGGTTACCGAATTCCTCGTCGAATACCGACAGGAAGTATGAATAGTTTTTAATCGTGGTTTTTTTTTGAATTTAATTTTTGGTACGCAATAAAATTTTTGATTGCCTGGGAGATTTTCATGATTCGGTCCTCCGTTAAAAATGTTTGAGCAGCCCCCAAAGTTTCAGGGTTTTGATATTATACGACTTTAACGATATATTGCCCAGAATTTTGAAGGGGTTGAAAGCTATATTGTTGACTTCAAGATATAAGGAAAAGCAAATCCTTATCTTGACAACATCATTCCAAAATCATAAACATCACTATTTAAAACAAGCAGATATAAGATTTAGATAGGAGCCCGTCCCTTTGTCAGTTACCAAACAAACGATCATCGAAACAATTGAAGAAGAACTTGATTTTAAGCCATCCAAAGCAAAAGATACCATTGAAGAGCTAATTGAAATAATAAAATCTACGTTGGCCTCCGGGGAAGATATCATGATTTCTGGATTTGGAAAATTTGAGGTCAATGAAAAAACGCCAAGGAAAGGACGTAATCCTGCCACTGGGCAGGATATGATGCTGAAGGGCAGACGAGTTGTTACCTTTAAATGTGCCGGCAAGTTGAGAGATAGGATCAATAATGGCTGAGCAAAAAAAGGAACTTGTTGCCTTAGGAGCAGATAGATTGGCCGATGCATTGTTGGAACTCGCAATTCATGTGGAGGCCGCAGATGATTTGATTGAGCGCCTGATAGCTTCTCCCAGCGAAAATTTACAAAAAATAAAGAAAAAACTGGGAAGCCTAAAGCGTTCGAGACGATTTGTCCGTTGGGGAGCATCTTCTCGCCTTGCTCAGGAACTCGAAGACCGGCTTCTGGATATCAAAGCCAGTACCAGCGATCCTTTAATGGGGGCTGAACTGGTCATATCATTTTATGAAACCGATAAAGGGACTTTAGGAAATTGCGATGACTCCAGTGGCTTTGTTGGGGATGTCTACCGCATTTCAGCACAAGAACTATTTGTGGAATACGCTTCTGGTTGCACAGATAAAAAGCCAATCCTCAAAAGACTGATAAAATTAAGTAAAAAAGACGATTATGGTGTGCGGGATAGCCTTATTCACTGTGCAAACCAATACCTGCTGGAATCGGATATCCGTAAACTGATAGCCGAATTTCAAAAACTGAGTGACACAGAGAAAGATGAATATAAAAAGCGCCATTGGCTACTTCTTATTGAATCTTTGGCCCGGCAGGTTAAAGATGCCAAACTTTTTGAACAAACCCGGATTGCGGCATGGGGGAAGTTATCTACTGCTGCATATATTGATATCGCCCGTGTATATTTCGAAGCAAAGGATACTTCGACCGCTTTATCATGGCTTGAAAAAATTTCTAAAGACGATACATATCAGGCTCATGAACGAGATAATCTATTCATTGATATCTACAGAAAACTTGGGGACGATGAAAAGTTAACAAAAATTTTGTATCGTAAGTTTAGAAATTACCGTTCCATGGCTACCTTAAAGGATCTTTTGGCAGTTACCGGTAAAGAAAAGGAAGATGAGATTCTTTCTGATGAAATTTCTGTAATCTTATCCCAAGATCACCTAAAAGAGTCGGATGCAACGTTTCTCATTAATATTGGAAAGATTGATGAAGCTGAATCCTACCTTATTGAGCGGGCAGATCAATTAAACGGAATCTTTTATGAAACATTACTTTCTTTGGCTCAATCTTTGGAATCAGAGGAACGGTTTTTGATCACCAGTTTAATCTACCGGAGTTTGTTGATATCAATTCTGGAAAGAGGTTATACCAAAGCATACCCCCATGGTATTCGATATTTGAAAATATTGGATAAATTGGAAACATCGGTCATAAACTGGGAGAAATTCGATAGTCACACCACGTTCAAGGAGACCATACATACGGCCCACGGTCGTAAGCGAAGTTTTTGGTCAAAGTACGTGACTTTATAACTGTTATCTAAAATGTCTGTACAGGTCATAAAGAATCGAAGGGGTCAATTGTTCTGGCTTTCCTCGGTGGAATTTCCACTCAGAAAGCCAGGACCGATACCATATTTGCGCACCCAAGAACAATAATCCAAGCAGCTTATTTTCTTTTTATTTTCTGAGGTGTATACTAACAAGCCAAGCATCCCAAGAAATGGAAATGAGATGAGAAATTATGAAAAAATTTTATGTTTTTTTTATATCCATCGCCTTGCTATTAGGATCCTATACGGCAATTGCTTCAGAAAATTCACTCATTATTGCAACAGCAGACTGGAAACCTTATATCGGCAGTGACATGCAGAACAACGGTTATGTTGCGGATATTGCAGCAGAAGCAATGAAACGTGTAGGGTATGATGTTGTATACAAATTTCATCCGTGGAAACGAGCATTGCTTTTGGCAGAGAAAGGAAAAACTGACGGGGTACTGGGGGCTACTTATTCGAAATCCAGAGCTGAATATTTAGAATTTCCTCAGCCTATAAGTAAAATACATATACACTTCTTTCACCGGAGAGAAAAAAAGATATTATATACAACATTAAAAGATTTAGAGCCTTATCGCATAGGAGTTATCAGAGGTTCCATGCTTGAAACCAAATTCCGACAATCAGGATTAGCAACCGATGCGGCGGTGCATCAAGAGCAGAATCTGAAAAAATTACTGATAGGCCGTATTGATCTTATAATTGCAGCAGCAGAACAATCCATGTATATTTTGAAAAACAATTTCCCGCAAGACAGACGGAATGAAATATCAATTGTGAATCCGCCATATAAAAAAAATGATGTATACCTGGCATTTTCAAAAAAACATCCCCTGCATAAAAAAATTGCGAAAGACTTCAGCAGAGGACTGAGTCTTATTCATAACGACGGGACATACAAAAAAATTATTGAGAAACACGGTATATCGATTCTGTGAAGAGAAAATATCAATCTTGGTCAAGTTTTTTGATTATATTCCGGTTTAATTTTTGAAGCGTTTTAAAAAATGATTTCTTTTCACCGACACTGACACCTTCAAATAGCACTGAGTTTATGAATCGAAGGTCATTACTCATGTCATTTTGAATTGCACGGCCTTTTGCAGTAACAATTACAATTTTCTGTTTTTTATAAGTTTCATCGGGAATTCTTTTTACATACCCTTTATTTTCCAATTGGGCAACAGCTCTTGCTGTTGCCCCTTTATCACAGTTCATTGATAGAGATAATTCTTTTTGGCATACACAATCCTTAAAAAACAGCTCCATCATGAATCCCATTGTACCTGAACTCAAATCATATTTTTTCATGATAGTATTCATGTACATATTAATTTTCCGGTTCAGTTTTGCTATTTCTATATCAGCGGCAAATTCTCTCATCAATTTACCTTTTAGTTAATGCATAAAAGGTGCTGACGGGATCGGTTAAGTGTTTTCATATTTTTCCACCCAAGGCTTTCATGGTGTGAAAGACCCGGTCTAATTCAACGGTGCTGAATTCCTTGGAAACAGTATTTGACCAAGCAATCTGAATTTCTTCAAGCTGATCAAGTACTTCCCGGCCTTGTTCCGTTGGCACGACAAGCTTTGCTCGTTTGTGATCCGGATTGTCCTCAAACCGGACAAGGCCTTTGTCTTTTAACACATTGGCCGATCTCCTTACCCCTTGCCGGCTTAATCCCATATTCCGGGCAATTTGTGCCATGGAAATAGGTGATTCCCGAATGGCACCTAAGACTTGCCACAATGCGCTTGTCAGGCCTATCTCCTTTGTTAATTTATCACCTGCCGCTATGAGGCGGCCGTTGAATTTAAATGTCTCAAGAACAAGATCGGTGAATATTTCTGCACGTTGTGTTTGTTTCTCTTTTTTCATGATAATTAGTTAACAACTTGACAACGTATTGTCAATAGGTCGAGCCATTCGCCATTTTCCCGGGCAGGATGACAACTCAATCCTCCAGTGTTGATCAAGTGGCTGTTACGGTGTCTTTCGTCCGGTGTTTCTGCCATATGGGATCCTCAGTTTTTTCATTCTGTTTCTCAGGGTACTGTGATGAATCCCTAAAAGTGCTGCGGCCCCGTTTTTGCCCTGTACCTTTCCGCTAGTCATCTTAAGGACCTTTCGGATATGGTTTCCCATAACCTCATCCAGCAGAAGGGGAGCAGACGCATGATCGGACAGGCAGGATGGGGTCTTAGGGGGTACGGTGGGTTCCGTTCCGCTTTTCGGGTTTAAAGGTTCAAATTCCAGGGGGCGTTCAGAAGAACCTGTCATGGTCCGGATAATCGTCCGTTCCACCAGGTTTTCCAACTCCCTGACATTCCCCGGCCAGTCATAGTTTTCGAGTGATTCAAGTGCGCCCGGGGCAAGGACGGGGTGCCTGCTTACGTTCATTTCCCTTGTTTTTTTATCCATGAAATACCGGGTCAGGGCCGGAATATCCGATTTGCGCTGCCGCAGGGGGGGGATGGTTATGGGAAAAACATTCAGCCGGAACCAGAGATCTTCCCTGAATCTGCCTTCCCGAATCATCCTGGGCAAATCTCTGTGTGTGGCTGCTATAATCCTGATATCCATGGGTATGGGCCGGCTGCCGCCTACCCGTTCGATCTCTTTATTCTGTAGCACTCTGAGCAGGCGGACCTGGACCTGGAGGGGGAGTTCCCCGATTTCATCCAGAAAAAGAGTGCCGGTATGTGCCCGCTCAAAACGGCCCCGCTTTCTGGCAAGTGCCCCGGTAAAGGCCCCTTTTTCATGGCCGAACAGCTCGCT
>Ga0070728_10003634_pt1 | contig 16786 bp, 10 predicted proteins | sample tdDd471_FD_66723 | JGI IMG/M metagenome (GOLD analysis project Ga0070728, IMG submission 66723) | Marine sediment microbial communities from the Atlantic coast under amendment with organic carbon and nitrate - tdDd47.1 | ecosystem: Environmental > Aquatic > Marine > Coastal > Sediment | place... | reverse complement strand
TATTTAAAACTGAAACGATACTTTACCCATTTTGGGGGTGTGGCTCAGTTGGTAGAGCGCCGCGTTCGCAACGCGGAGATCGAGGGTTCGACTCCCTTCACCTCCACCATGTTATACACAATAAAACCCGATACTCAGTAACAAGAGTATCGGGTTTTTGTGTATTGGTGTCGGTTGTGACAAGATCAAGTTAAGGTCGATTCTTGTAATTTATTTTACTCTTCTGGAACTTCGCTTGGTTCGCTTGTATTGATTTCCACCACTTCTATATCGGTGGGAGAGTGTACTTTTATCCAGCAAACATTCCAGTGATGTTTTACCGGGATCACATCAGTTAAGGTGTAGCTTGCTTCCAGAACACCGAAAACGAAGACCAAAACCTTAACTTCGTTTTGTTGGGATTCACCTGAGTAATGTTCAACTGTGACTTTAAAATCTCCTAATTCGGGAGCCGAATAATTTATGTTTTCCGGCCCTTTCATTTCTATGTCGTCGATATCGAGGAATGGATCGTCAAATCTTTGTTCTTGAATTCCCCAGTCAGGTGCTTGTCCCGATCCAGTTGCTGTGCCATAAGGGCCAGGACACCCTCTGGGAGGACAAGGAAAAGCTCTGCCATTAATCGTGTTGCAGTTGGCATAATGACAGTCTTCGGTCGATTCTGCACCATCTCTGACGTGTTGACCACCAGGGCGGATCAGGTGAATATCCTGATCGTTGTTTTGGGTTTCCCAGACCAGTTGAACATGTATGGTGGATTCTGGCTTGGCCCAAATTGTGACAAAGTCGACTTCAACACCAGTGCAGATTTCTTCAGAATCCTTTGTTGTTAGTTGCACCACATATTCGCCGGATAGTTCTGCATAAAAAGTGGCATTGGGTGTCTCAACCCATTGACCTTCAATAGTATTGCCGTTCATGTCTTTTATTATCGCCCTGAAGGCGTTATCAGGCTTTTTGACAAATTGCCACATGTAAGCCTGCACAGAGCCATTCGGGTCGTAGGATCGCGAACCATTAAGGAGCACGTTGTCAAGCGGGTCGACAAACTGATCCATTCCAGCTTGGGGAATGGCACACATGGCATCGTTGCCAACCATAACGTTGACAGTACTGCGTTTTGTTCCATCCTCTGTTAACCAGTCAATGTTGAGGATATCATCCTCTACAGAATCTGCCATTTGAAATTCGATTTCAACAGTGATGTTTTCGTCGGCAGCAAGATCCCATGGTGAGGAGTTAAATACGCTGAGGTTGTTTTTACGAATGTCCTTGATGGTATATGGAGATTGCTGGCCTTTTGCAAGTTCCAGAAGTGTAATAGATGTGGATTCATTGCCTATATTGCTAATCTCAATCGTTTTACTGGTAGTTTGTCCGACTGATGCACTGTGGAATTGTGCAATTTGAGGGACTGTCTTTAATAAGGCAGCCGGTTGAACAGATGATACTAATGGTATCTTCAATTCGGGATTATTTGCATCGTCTGACAGAATTACAAGTGTTCCTTCATCAGCCAGATTGTCCACAGGGACGTATGAAAGAAGGATAGGTACTGCAAAGCCCGGTGGTATTATAAGAGGAAGATCTTTATGATATTTGTAGTATTCATGGCTTGTGCCTCTGGCAAACTGAACCGAAGTTACAGATAAATCAACACCACTGGAATTGCATAGCTCTAGAGCTATTTCATTGGAATCCATTATAGCCACTGCACCAAAATCTGCTGTGTTGTAAGAGGGAGTTAATTCAGGATATGATAGATTCTGATTGTTGCTGCATGGAATTGACTCCAGAATTATGTCTTCATCTGATTCCGATATATCGCCATCTTCATCGCCGTCAATGATGTTTTCTGTGTCGACTTCTTCGGTTTCACCATCGGTGTCTCCATCAGAATCATTTTCGGATTCATCACCATCAATGACTGTGCTATCTTCGGTATCGCCCTCAACAGTGGAGTCGTCTGATTCTTTCTCGGCACTCTCGCTGGAATCATCGTCCACATCACCATCGTAGTTAGGGTCATCTCCATCGATAATTGCAGAATTATCACCAGAGTTGCATGACGAACATACGACAACAAAAAGCATCAAAAACATAAACATTAATTTATTTGCTTGTCTCATTTTTCACCCCTTGCGCTAATAGAATAACTACAACTTAGGAACTGTTGAATGTAACGATCATAAGCATTAGTATTAGAACTTACAAGTAAAAAAAAACCTTTAAACTAATTATGTATACATTTGTCTAGCTGTTATAAGGGCTTGTTTTTGGGTAGTAGCCAGAAATTACAGAATATCGGAATAGGCTCTTATGCCAATCAATCTATCACAATGAAACAATAACTATATACGCTGATATAATTGCAGCGGATAAGGAAGGTAGTAATGGATTTAAAAAAGTATTTTACTGAACAAGAAGGTGTCGGGGTTCTTTCTACAGCAAATTCAAAAGGCAAGGTGAACTCGGCTATTTTTGCCAGACCAAATATCGATGAACAAGGCAATATTATTTTTGTGGTGGCAAAGCATCGCAGTTTGGAGAATTTACAGGAAAACCCAAGTGCATCGTATCTTTTTTCTGAAAACGGGCCCGGTTATCAGGGCGTAAGGCTCGACCTGAAACTTACTTCAATTGTGACCGACAACGAGAAAATTGACCAATTCCGCAAGGAAAATAGTGGTAAATTGTATGAACGCTATAAGAATGTGGATAGTGTATTGGCGATGTTTGCTGTAGAACAAAAAAGACCGCTAATTGGCAGTGGCAAGTAGTTGTTTGTATTTGTAAAAATTATTTGATTGCCGGTTTAATAGACTAAGTTAAATCTGGATAAAACTACCCCGATGTCGCGTTTGTGCGACATCGGGTTTTGTTGTTTATGAAATAGTGATAATTGCTTTCTATTTTTTCCTTTACCGCTCATACTTTTATTTGTTATGGAATTGCCAAGAACAGTTGACCCGTTTAGTTATATAGGTTAACCTTTTTGGGTCGATAAGATAAAATACATTTTACTTTTCATTATTTGAAATATAGAAGGAATGCACCCGTTTTGGAAAAAACTGAAATATATAAGATAAGAGAGAAAATATTCAGTCGCATCATGAGAATGCTTGTGATGGCCTCTGTTCCCGCGTTTATAATTGTTAGCCTAAATCACGCTTATAAAGGGGAATGGATTTTCGTGGCATTTTTCTCGATAATTCTTTTATGCAACATCCCCATGGTAGTACACAGCGATAGATTTTCCTTTAAATTTCGTGCATTTGTTGCCTGTGCAACTGTGTACAGTATTGGAGTAATTGCTACTGCAAATTTTGGAATATTTGGGGCAGGCCTGTATTGTCTTCTCACTGTTAATGTTCTTGTGACCTCATTTATGGGACTAAGATCTGGGATAATTTCGCTTGCTGCTTGTGTGTTTGCAGTCATTTTTATAGGTTTAGGTAGCGGAGTTGACATATTCATACACAAAAGTGCTACTGTTTTAAACGATCACCCGCTCATAATTTGGGCACAAGCCGCCTTTATTTTTATCATGTTTGGAAGCGTGATGGTCATTGCTCCTGGAATTCTTCAAAGGCGTCTCCTTGAATCACTTCTTGCGAATAAAAAAGAATCGGAACGACTTGCAGAAAGCAACCTTCGATTGAAAAAGGAAATATTGGAGAGACAAAAAGCCGAGCAGGCCATGCTGGAAAGCGAGGGTAAATTCAGGGCTGCGTTTCAAACCAGCCCGGATGCTATTGCTGTAAATAGAATGTCGGATGGACTATATCGAGAAATTAATGAAGGCTTTCTGAGTATAATGGGATACCAAAGAGATGATTTGATTGGCTGTAGTTCTCTGGAACTTAATATATGGAAAAACATAGAAGATCGGGAACGAATGGTTAAAGCTTTAAAAGATCATGGATACATGGAAAATCTTGAAGCCCAGTTTGTTCGCAAAGATGGGGCTATTCGGTACGGTCTTATGTCCGCTACAACTATTGATTGGTCTGGAGAAAAGAATATTCTTTCTATCACTCGTGATATCACGGACCTTAAAATGGCGGAAGAAGAAAAATGCAAATTGGAAGAACAGTTTCATCAGGCACAGAAAATGGAAACTGTTGGTCGTTTAGCCGGCGGAGTGGCTCACGATTTTAATAATTTGCTTACAGGCATATCCGGTAACGTTTCGCTGATTAAAATGGATCTTTCACCAACGAGTTCAACATATGATGATCTGAACGAGATCGGTTCAGCAGCCGATAGAGCAAAGGAACTTACAAGTCAACTTCTGGCTTTTAGTCGCAAACAGGTAATACATCCCAAGGTCATAAATTTAAATGATTTGATTACAAATATGCATAAGATGTTGTGCCGTATTATTGGAGAGGATGTTGATATTGAAACGATTCCCACTAAAAATTTGGGGCAGATTAAAGCCGATCCGGGTCAAATAGAGCAGATTATAGTCAATTTGTCGGTAAATGCTCGTGATGCCCTACCCAAAGGTGGAAAGATTGTTATCGAGACTTCAGAGGTTAATTTGGGTGAAGGGTATTGTAAGATTTATCCAAATGTAAAGCCTGGTAATTATGTTATGCTTGCCATTTCAGATAACGGTGAAGGTATGGACGAAGAGACACAGAAGAAAATTTTCGATCCCTTCTTCACTACGAAAGCCGAAGGCCAGGGAACTGGTCTCGGATTAGCAACGGTGTACGGTATTATCAAACAACATAATGGTCATGTTAAGGTATATTCTGAAGTTAAACAAGGTACTGTTGTCAAAGCTTATTTTCCGCTGGTTCAGGAAAAAGCGCAACGCATTCGTCACAAAGCTCCAGGCAAAACTCTTCCCAAAGGGGATGAGACTGTTTTTGTTGTTGAAGATGACAAGGCCGTGCGAAACATCGCAATAAAAATTTTAACTCGTCTTGGTTACAATGTTATAAGTGCTGACAATGGATTTAATGCTATAGAAATGATGGATAAGAATAATCTTTCTATTGATCTGCTTTTTACTGATGTCCTGATGCCAATAATAAATGGGCGGGAACTGGCCGATAAGGTTCTTGAAAAATATCCAGATACCAAGGTGCTTTTTACCTCCGGTTACACAGAAAATATTATTGCAAACCATGATGTACTAGCTCCTGAGGTTGAGTTTATAAGTAAACCATATTCAACAGAGGCACTCTCGTTTAAAGTAAGACAGGTGTTGGATAAGGTGACGCAAAAATTCAATTAATCCCCAATTGTGTTTAAATTCCCACCCGAAAAATTCCTTTAAAAACATGTGGTAGTTATCCACTTTTTATTAGTGTTTTGCTAAGTCAATATAATCATTGATAATAGCAAGTATTCTTGTTATCATCGCCCGAGGTATGTAGTACATGGATGTAACGGGGCTTATGCAGTATGAGATATGTTTACTGGAGTTTTCGGATTAAATTTCACGGAACCATAACTGTTATTGAATTGAATGTTTGGAAATGGATTCATCGCAGGTGCTAACAGGATAAAATATGTCACCGAACAGCAAAAAAGTTAAAGATGATTCACATGTGGTACATACAGGTGCTACTAAATCAAAAAAATATGCTGATTTAAATAATGATCAGGAACTAACATATTTGATAGAAGACGGAGAAACCTATAAGAGGATATTTTCTGATGCCATCATGGGAATTTTTCTGGCAGAAAAAAATGGCAGAATAATGACAGCAAATTCTGCAATGGTGAAGTTGTGTGGTTACAACGCAGAAAAGCAATTAACTGCCATGTCAGATATTGCTACCGAGCTGTTTAAAAATCCGGACGATAAAAAATACGTTATTAAACAATTGACAAAAAATGGTACTATATTAGCGTACGAGACTAAATTAAAAAAACAGGATGGTACTTTTGTTGATGTTCTGCTCAATGCCAAAATGCAGAAATCGGCTTCGTATGAGTATTTTGAATGTTTTGTTAACGATCTTACTCAGAGCAAAAAGACAGAGAACGCCTTTCATGATAGCGAAGCTAATATTCAAAGCGTTTTCAGAGCTGCTCCAGTGGGTATTGGTGTCGTTGTTGATCGAATCATATCTAAAGTCAATGAGAAGTTTTGCGAGATTACAAAATATGCCAGTGATGAATTGCTGGGACAGAGCGCTCGACTATTATATCCAAGCGACGAAGACTTTGAGTATGTTGGAAGGGAAAAATATCGACAAATAGCAGAGTGCGGGACAGGAACTGTTGAAACGTTTTGGAAACGTAAAGATGGTATTGTAATAGATGTGTTGCTAAGCTCTACACCAATTGACCAAAGCGATTATTCAAAGGGTGTGACTTTTACAGCTCTTGATATTACTGCAAGAAAGAAAGCGGAAACAGAGAGTATTGAAAAAGAAATGTTTCTCAACAGGGTAATTGATCAGAGCCCCTTCGGCACCTGGATTTCAGATGCAAATGGAGTGCTAATAAGAGCGAATCAGACACTTAGAGATACCCTGAATGTTACGGATGCACAGTTGATAGGTAAATACAATGTCTTGGAAGATGTTGCTATAAAAGATCAAGGCCATGGTGAACTTGTCAAAAGCGTGTATGAAAATGGAACAAAAGCCAGTTTTGAAATGAAATGGTATGGTACTGCAAATACTACTTCAGATTTGACTGGATCAACTGCCTTGTTTTTAGAGGTAACCTTATTTCCCGTTTTTAATTCAGAAAACAAGTTAACTAATGTTGTTTGTATCTGGATTGACATAACAGATCGTAAACTGGCAGAAGAAAAGCTGATTAAAAGTGAAGAGCGGTTTCGCCGTCTGGCAGAAAATGCTCCGGATATGATTTATAGAATGTCTTTACCAGATGGAAAATATGAATATGTAAGCCCTGTATCAACTGAAATGTTTGGATATACACCTGAAGAGTTTGTCAATTCTCCATTGCTTATAAAAAAAGTGGTGCATCCAGATTTTAATGATTATTTTAATGAGCAATGGGAAGCGCTTATTGCAGGAGAGATAAGACCATTTTACGAGTACAAAGTGATACATGCAAAAACAAAAGAGGTTCGCTGGTTGCATCAGAGAAACATGTTTATTCTGGACGAGAATGGCCTCCCTGTTACTATAGAAGGTATAGTTACAGATGTAACTGAACGTAAAAAACAGGAAGTTGAGTTAAGTAAACTTCGAAACTATCTTGATAATATAATTAATTCGATGCCTTCTGTAATAATTGGTGTTGATACAGATTGTACTGTGACCCAGTGGAATGCTAAAGCAGAGAGCATTAGCAGAATTGCAGCTTCTGAGGCTCTTGGTCAGCCACTGGAAAGAATCTACCAGAATCTTGTTGCAGAAATGCCACAGGTAAAAGACGCCATATCAAGAAAAGAAGTAGTATCTATTTTAGGGCGTTCTAGTCAAATTGACGGAATTACCAAGTTTGAAGATATTACAGTTTATCCTCTTACCACAGGCAATACATCAGGGGCTGTTATTCGTATTGACGATGTTACAGAAGAGCATGAACGAGACTCAATGTTACGTCATCAGCAAAAACTTGAATCTATCGGCACGCTTGCCGGTGGAGTTGCTCACGAGATAAACAATCCGATAAATATTATCATGAACTATGGTCAGCTTATTATCGAGCAGGTAGAGAAAAATAGCCAGATTGAAAATGATGCCAATGAGATTGTACAGGAGAGTATGAGAATAGCAGAAATCGTAAAAAACCTGTTGTCTTTTTCAAGACAGGATGAAGAACAACACTCTCTGGCAAGGATTGAAGATATAATTACTTCTACTTTGATGCTGACAAATAAAATTCTTGGCAAGGATCAAATAAAAGTTAACACCTATATTGAACCCGATCTACCGCAGATAAAATGTCGTAGTCAACAAATTATGCAGGTAATTATGAATCTGCTGACCAATGCCCGCGATGCACTGAATGAAAGCTACCCGGACTATGATGATAACAAGATTATAAATGTAACGTCAAAATTGATTACACAAGAAGGTTATAAGTGGGTTCAAACCACCATTGAAGATTATGGAACAGGCATACCGGATAAAATTAAAGATCGTATTTTCGATCCGTTTTTCACCTCAAAGGACAGAGACAAGGGAACTGGTCTGGGGCTGTCTGTCAGTTACGGGATAGTTAAGGAACATCAAGGAAAAATGGAAGTTGAGACTTGCGAGGGAGAATCTACCCGTTTCCATCTTTATTTGCCGATTGATAATGGATGGTTTCTGGAAACGGAGAAATAAAACAATATCCCATAATACCTTTTAGAAATGGCTTACATCGAGTTTGTTTCAGTCTGAATTGTCCTTGTTTATCTGGTCGTATATGGAGTTGCAGGACGCAAAAACCTGATGACATTCTATTTCTTTCATACATGTACAAGGCTCGCTCGACTTCTTATGCTTGCGTGCGCATTTTTTTCGGCATTTTAAGGTTGCCACAACAACTCTGTTAGGATCCCAGTATGGGCCAAAAATTGTGGGATCGGTTGGGCCGTAGATTCCAACCACAGGAGTTCCCATTGCTGCTGCAAGGTGTAGTGGTCCGGTGTCTGGTGCGACTGTATATACCGACATTTTAAGAAGTGCTGCTAATTGTTGCAGATTAAAATTATGTGCGACTATGTATTTTGATTTCATATGGCTGACAATGTCTTTTACACATCCTATTTCATCACCAAGACATGCCAGAACAGGGGTTAAATTATGTTCTGCGGCAATTTGATCCGCAAGTTCAGCATATCCTTTTGAAGTCCATTGCTTGTATGGTTTTGAAGCGGAAGGGCAGATTGTTATAAACTTTTTCTCAGTTAATTTGTAATCAGACAGAAAATTATCTACAAATTTCTGGTTTGCATTGCTGATTTTTATTGGAATCCGTTTTGGTTTGGTGTCCACCCCGATGGGGGCAATAAGTTCCATGTTTTGTTCGATAGCATGTTGCTTTTTAGAAACTTTGTTTCTGTGAGTAAGAAAAAACCAGCCAGCTTCTGCAAATCGCTTGAAACCAAGTCTGACACGGCTTCCGGAAAGTCTTGTTAAAAGGGCAGTTCTTAAAAGTGGTTGAAATATAATAGATGCTACTAGCTTAAGCTTGCGAAGGTGTTTCATAAAGGCAATCAGCAAGCCAATGGCCATCCAGAAACCTTCCAGAGTTTTAAGTTTGTGCGTTATTTCTGGTCTGTTAAGACATTCCGCTTCTACACCGTCCAGATTGTCGACGATATCTTTATAGGGTTCATCTATTAACCAGTGAAGTTTTGTTTCCGGGAATTTTTCGTGCAAAGCATTATAGGCCGGCAGAGTATGAATTATATCGCCAAGAGAACTCATACGAACAATCATCAGGTTATATGGAATACGGCCATAAAGCGGATCTTTCATTTAACTCCTCAAAATGTGTTGTTGCGGGATGATCACTTCTGATACTGACGAATTATATCAAAATATCTCATTAGAGCAAGAAAAAGGGCGGGAATTTGTCTGAAGTTACTAAAATCTGGCAGTTTTTTCAGATTCATTTGGAATACTTGATTTTGCCTTCAAGGTAACTTAGTTTTGCCAGTTCGAAACCGTATTTTCTGTCTAAAAAGCCATGTTTGAAAATATAACTTCTGATAAACCGCCAACTCGGGCGAAAATGCTTTGAAAGCATGTCTGGTTGGTAATGTTGTTCCATTAATTTAAGTGAGGCAATCTTACCATTGGCAATAGCTTTGTCCTCCAGATCTTTTAGACAATTTCCGGTTTCATGCATTATATGGTATTTCGCTTTTCCCCACTTGCCCTTTAAAATTACTCTGTCGTGTGGTTCACTTTCGAAACTCCAGTGGCCAAGATCTTTTTGAAAAAGGCGTTTCTGATAACCAGGATAATAACCATTGTGTCGCAGGAAATATCCTCCAAGATGCGTTTTTATTGGCAATCTGTATCCCTGAAAGTGGTTCTTTTGAGATTGAGTGAGTAGGGAAATTTCTTTGGCAAGATCTTCAGGAATATATTCATCTGCATCAAGATTCAAAATCCATTTTCCGTAGCATTTTGTTCTTCCAAACTCTTTCTGATTATTTGTTCCAGTGTATTTTCTGGTGAACACATTTTCAGTGAAAGAGCTTGCAATTTCAATTGTTTTGTCTATACTTCCACCATCAATTACAACTATTTCATCGCAAAAGGCGAGAGATTCCAAACAACGGGATATTTTTGCCTCTTCGTTTTGGCAAATTACCATTGCTGAGAGCTTTATTTGCTTTAAGTCTTTAGAAATTTTAGCTTTTTCCGAATTCATATATGTCGCTTTGCCAGTGAGTTTGCTTCTGACAGAGAATAAAGGAAAATAATTGTTAGAGCAACCAAAAAAGGACTTGATAAAAGTAGTAAATTGTGGCAATTTCGCATCGCCTGAGAAGGAGAGGTTGTTTTGATTGGATTTGACGAAAACAGCCCGATGAACGGTTTTCATGTTGATTGGGAAACCATCGGTGTCGTGTTAGGCGACACTAACGCCGTAGACTTGCCCGAAATTCGTATCCACACAGTTAAAGAAGCTGAGGAATTCATTAAAAACTATGGTTTCGACTATGAAGTGGAATCAGAGCGTCAGGATATCATTGCCCTGAAGCAGGATGCCGTTCATTTCATCGAAAAACAATTGCTGCAAGACCCGGACGATCCCACCCGTAGATTACGAATGTCTGAGGTGGTAAGTAACGAAACCGATGTGCGAAAGCTGCTGGTTCAGGCTTCTACAGAACATGGAGAAGTTGCAGACTGGTCCTGTTCTGTCTTGCGTGTTATGCATACCCTTACGCATATCAGCAATGACCTTAGTTCCAATTTTTTCCCTGCAATTCAGAAGCAGATATTGGATAAAGTGTTGGGTTTCACCTATACAGACTCGGCTGGTGATGTATATCTTGGCGAAGATGAAGATGGAATCCGTCTGTACATGCTGGATATAAAAACACAGAAAAGTTATGACAGTCTTGTCTTGAAACTTTTGCACAAAGAAGACAATACTTCTGCCGATATTTTTGACAGAATGGGCTTCCGCTTTGTTGTTTTTTCCAAGTTGGAAGCATTGGATACGCTGCGATATTTAAAGAAAAATATTTTCGCTTTTCCAAATGTCAGAAACAATCGTTCACGAAATACCCTGATAGATATTGGTCGTTTTCACTATCAGTTGGATAGTATGCTACCAAGTTTCCGAAATGAGGGGCTTTCTGAATGGCAGATATTGCAGAAGGTGAGCAAGATAGCAGAATCTGAGGATTGCAGCCCGCATATTTCTTCTGAGAAAAAAAGCGAATATAATCTTTATTCTTCGACAAAATATACCTCAATTCAGATTACCACACGCCAGCTTATAAGGATAAAAGGCCCGGCTTTAAGCCCAATGATTAACCCCAAAAAGCTGGATAAAGATGGTATGATGGATTATAAATTCTTTTTTCCCTATGAAATTCAAATACTTGACAAGGATTCGTATATTGAAAGCCGAAAAGGCAGGGCGAGTCATTCCGAGTATAAACGTTCTCAGTTGCGTGCCGCCAGAGAACGTGTTTTCCCATGGCTAAATCGCTAATTATTTCCTTCCCAATTCTATCCCATTCTGCTTGACTTTCTCTGAAACAATGGTATATCTTCGGACAACTTGGATATTAATGGAGTGTACTTAAATTATGTTAGCTAGATCATGGCTTAAACTATTGTTAAGCATTATGTGCTTTGTTGTAATTCTTAGTTCTAATTTGTTCGCCGAAGATGGCGACCTTGAGACCGAAACCGATAACGAGTCTGCAACTGTTGTCTATGACGATTGTAAAAGAGATGCCGATTGTGGCGCAAACGAAACCTGCAAAGACGATGGACGCTGCTTCGTGCTTCAATGCGAAACAGATGCCGATTGCCGTTACGACGATTTATATTGCAGAATGGAAGACAAACAATGTGCTCTTAAAATCTGTAAATATGATGCAGATTGTTTGAGTTATCAGTTATGTATTTCCAATGAGTGTGAAACCGATCCCACCACATATGTTGAAGGTGGTGCAGGCAATTGCAACAGCCTCTCCCTAACAGGACATTGGGATCAAGTGGCCATGCTTGTTATTGGTCTTTTAATGTTATTGTTCATTCGCTTCAGAGGCAACCGGGAGTAAATTCATTCAGAAAATTATGGGGGAATAAGAAAGATAGTTTTATCTTTAGCTTGATCCGTAGTCTTCTCAAGTGCTACATTGACTATAACCTTGTCTAATTTTTTAGGAATGTTAAATGTTGCACCTTGTAAAAATAATTTTTTCATTATGTATTATGTTTACTTTGCTGGCTCTGCCGGGCTGTTCTGACAAGAAAATAGATTTTGTTAAGCAATACCAGTTAGAAAAAGTTTTCAAACAAGGAGGGTGGGAGTTTAATAACTATCAAATTGACCCACTGGTAACCATCGAGAACTGGCTTAAGGCAAGGTCAAAAGCGATTTTCAAAGAAGATGTTTCGCTTGTGTGGAAGCGTGAAAAATCACTTACGCCTTCATTTTTTGTTATAACGGCAATGGCCAAAAAATCAGCCGATGCATTGAAATATACCTTTATTGTAGACACAAGCGGGAAGGGTGAGCTTGTCTCGTTAGTTAAGGCTGATGTTTCTGCCAAATGGAAATATATACAGAAATCTGCAACTGTTGATAATTCATTTTCTTCTCTTACGCGTGTGTCAATTGTGGACAGGCTCAGTAATGGCGAGGCTCATTTTCGTTTTGAAGGCTGCTTTGTCTACAATGGTAAAGAGCCGATAAGCAAGTTGCACCTCAGAGCTTCTATGCTGGCTTTGTCCAAAGATCAAAAATACAGCTCCTACAGAGGTAAGGCAAAGCATCATACAAGACGCTCAGGTATACCTGATACTTTACAAAACGGTGACTATTTTTGTACGGTGCTTAAGAGTTCTAAAATGGAGAAGTCTGTTGCAAAAGGCGAGTTTAGCAAAGTGTTTGGTGTTGTTGAGGCAAGCTGGTTGGATTCAAATGGGCAAATTCGCTTTTCACCTCTGGCTAATATAAAGCTGAATTGGGGAACATACTCAGGCAAAATGCCAGACCTCTTTGCTCTGGTCAAAGGAGGCCCCCTCAAGAAGAAGAAAAAAGAGGCGGAGATAAGCATGCTTGCCAACCCATCATTGGTAACGATACTGGAGCGAAGGGGCAGTCGTTATTGGGTGCGAACTGCTTCGGGAAAACAGGGGTTTCTTGACAACAAAAATGTTATTGCTGTATATCCGCGAAAGCCTGCTTTCACACCAAATAAAGACATCAAAAAGTTAATAAAGCAATTTGTAGGAATGTCCGTTAGTGGAAAAGTTGATGATGCTTTACAGCTCTTCTCTAAAAACAGTAAATCTTTGCAGGGTGAAAAACTTAAGGCAGATGTTTTACGAAGATTTCCAGTTGAGAGCAATAAGAAATTTGAAACACTTAACCTGCAAATTCTCGATACCCAGAATGCAGAGGGCTTTATAATGGTCAGTTATTTTGTCTGGCTTAAAAATGGTGCAGAAATTGTGTGGCAAAGTTTTGATACTATTTTTGTGGAACAATTGCAAGGCGGAAACAAGCTGCTTGCACTGGATATCTGAAGTACTAGAACGCAGAATTAATATTTTTCCATTTCTTTAAGCAGGCTATCAAAAGCTTCCAGCTCTCTGCTGGCAGATTCTAATGCTGTTTCGCTGATATCAGATTCATTTGCCGAGTCAATTTCTTCTGTGCTATCCAAAGAAAGCTCTTCGACAATTTGTTCGATGATAGATGGTTCTATGGGTGTTTGCTTTTGTAAATGTGCCTCGAAAAGTGCATTGTCACAAATTGTGTTTATCAGTCTGGGGGTTCCGTTTGAAAAATGAAATATTATTTCCAGAGCCTCGCTGGTGAAGACTTCCTCGCTGCTGCCACAGAGTTTAAGACGATGCTTGATATATTCACATGTTGATTGCTGATCCAGATAGGATAGTTCTTGTCTAAGTGAAACACGTTGCTTAAGTGGCTGGTCAAGCTTTAGGCAATTGTCAAGCTCTGGCAAACCGAAAAAAACAAAACTGATAAGTTTGTGTCCGGGAACTTCCAGATTTAATAGTCCGCGGAACTCTTCCATGATCTCAACCGATTTCAACATCTGTGCTTCGTCAATCAGTATCACTGCTTTCTTGCCGGATTCTTTTATTTGCATAAGTTTGCGATATAGCTGAGAGAGCAGGGTGAGTTTGTCATTCGAGGGCTTCTGCACACCCATTTGCAGAGCAATGCGCTGTAATAGCCAGCTTGCAGATATCTCGGAGTGAACAATAACCATCAGTGCCGCTTTAAAGCTTTCTCCTTGCAGACGGTTCAAGAGTCGCCTGGCGAGCATGGTCTTTCCGCTACCGGCATTTCCCACCACTACGGCCAGGCCTTTCATGGAGTCTGCAGCATAGTATAGCTTTTCCAGTATGCTTTCGTGTTGCTTGTTTGCATAAAACAGGTGTGTTGCAGGTGCATTGGAAAATGGCTCTGCATTCAAATTAAAAAATGTTTTGTACGGCATGTTTGTTTGTCACCAAAACTTCAATTACAGAAATGAAACATTATTACCGTTGCTTAAATCATCTGGCAGGTTGTCAATGTTAACACTTTCAAGAAGTTTAAATATGTTGTCAGCTTCAGCAGCAGAACTGGTTTTAGAGAGATCTTCCACTTTCTGTTGTACATCGTGGAACGACGGGTTTATGTTTTCAATACTCACAAAGTGTAACAAAGCGATGTCGTTTTTGGATTTGGATAAATAAAACATTGCTATATCATAGCGGATTTCCAAAAGGCGAAGTTTTGTCAGCTTAGAGTTGTTAACAGCATTTGATAAAAACTCAAGTGCTTTTTCGGTGTTGTTTTTTTCCAGATAGCAAAGTGCAAGAATCACTGCCGTTTTAATGGAATAGCCATTTTTAATAGCAACCAAAAACTCTCCAATTGCCTCATTTATCAGGCCCATTTCCTTGTATGCTATGCCAAGGTTATAATGGGTTTCGGTGTCATCATCTTCAATGTCGCTGACGTTGAGCGAACGCTTGTTTGTAGTTTCCTGAAGTGCAGGGGCCTCTGGTTCTTCTTCATCTTCTAAATCGAAGCCGGAGAATATTTCATCGGAAAGGTTTACTGTTCCATCCTGTGGCTCTGCGGTTTGACTTTTCACTACTGTTGCTTCAGGGGCGAAATGTTCTGTTTTGGGAATTTCTGTTTGTGCCTTTTCTTTTAAAAGCTTTTCCTCTTCAAGTGCAATTTGAACCTTGCATTCATCGGCGAGTTTTCCAAGAATAGGATTGGCTGGATGGCTTTCAAGAAGTTCCTCGTAGGTCTCTATGCACTCGTTGTAAATGCCCTGCTGGAAAAAGAATTGAGCTTCTTCGTAGTCTTCCATTTCCTCTTCGCTTAAAATGTTTTCAAGCTCTTCGGATAGAATCGTTTCATTGCCGATTTCCAGTCTGGAAATATCGGAAAGCTCCGGCTCTTTTTTGTCTTCAGCTTCAATGAATTCGTCAACCAGAACGAAGTCCTCAACAACACGCTCGGCTGGTGCAGTTACAATCTCTGCTTCGGCTTCAACCTCGATATCGTCTTCGATAATCTCTGCTTCGGCTTCAACTTCGATGTCATCTTCGACTATCTCTGCCTCGGCTTCAACTTCGATATCATCTTCGGCAATCTCTGCCTCGGCTTCAACTTCGATGTAATCTTCGAGAATCTCGGCCTCGGCTTCAACTTCGATATCGTCTTCGAGAATCTCGGCCTCGGCTTCAACCTCAATATCGTCTTCGAGAATCTCTGCTTCTGCTTCAACTTCGATATCGTCTTCGATAATCTCTGCTTCTGCTTCAACTTCGATATCGTCTTCGAGAATCTCTGCTTCGGCTTCAACTTCGATATCGTCTTCGATAATCTCTGCTTCGGCTTCAACTTCGATGCCATCTTCTACAATATCGGCCTCGGCTTCAACTTCGATGTCATCTTCGACAATCTCTGCTTCGGCTTCAACTTCGATGTCATCTTCGACTATCTCTGCCTCGGCTTCAACCTCGATGTCATCTTCGATAATCTCTGCCTCGGCTTCAACTTCGATATCGTCTTCGAGAATCTCTGCTTCAGCTTCTTCATCCCGATGCAAGGTTTCCTGCTCTTCAAAAATTGCAGGATCTATCCCAGTTAATTTGGCAGTAACAACCTGTTCTGCACTACTAATGGATTCCATGTCGACAGTGGGGATTTCTTCACCCTGTTTGGGGGAAGAATCTTCGTCTTCTCTAAGCTCTTCTTCAGGATCCAGGAATTCGAGAGTTTCGAGTTCCATGGTTCTTTCGTCAAAGGTTTGAGAAGTTTCCGGCTCCACTCTGAGGTCGCCAGTTTCTTCCACTGTGGCTATTGTTGATTCGGCTTCAGTTGAATCTGCATCTTCAATCTGCTTGGATATTTCTTCTGCTACAGCTTCAGGCTCAAGATCTTCATTATCTTCAATATCATCGAGGTCAAGAATTTCGCCGAAATCTTCCTCTTCAAGATCTTCATCAATCTCGTCTAGCTCTTCAATGGGATCATCAGAATATATTATATCGGAAACTTCAAGTTCGACATCTGCATCGTCTGCGGATATGTCAAGATTGTTTTGTTTGTTTGCATGATTTGTCGCCTCGAGAGGTTCCGGAGATTCAAGCAAAGCATCTTC
>Ga0070728_10003633_pt1 | contig 16787 bp, 14 predicted proteins | sample tdDd471_FD_66723 | JGI IMG/M metagenome (GOLD analysis project Ga0070728, IMG submission 66723) | Marine sediment microbial communities from the Atlantic coast under amendment with organic carbon and nitrate - tdDd47.1 | ecosystem: Environmental > Aquatic > Marine > Coastal > Sediment | place... | reverse complement strand
TCCCTACGCCGGTATGATCCGGATCAGGTTCCACGGGTTCTTCTCAGCGGCCCATCACCGCGCCCCGGCGAACAGCGGGCCGCACGGTAGCATCTTTTTTTCCGGGGGCTCCGCCCCCAGCCCAGCACACCCGAACCGCCGGCGACCCTGCCATGTCTCGCCTAGTAAGAGGGCTCTTCGACGACGACCGCGTGGTGGTGCTCACCGCGCCGATCGAGGACGCGGCGGTGGCCAAGCTCTCGGACGCCGAGGCCGCCGCGATCCCGCGCGCGCGCGACAAGCGGCGGCGCGAGTACGCGACCGGGAGGATGCTCGCGCGCGAGGGCCTCGAGCGCTGCTTCGGGGTGCGCGGCTTCGACCTCCTCGACGGAGAGGACCGCGCGCCGATCTGGCCCGAGGGGGTCGCCGGCAGCATCTCGCACTGCGACACGCGGGCGTGGGTGGCGCTCGCCCCGCGGGAGTGGGGCACGGTCGGGATCGACGGAGAGCACCGGCGCGAGCTGAAGCGCGAGCTGTGGCGGCACACCCTGCTGCCACGCGAGATCGAGGCGCTCGACGCGCTCGACCCGAGCGTCCGCGGCCGCCGCGCGCTCGCGTGCTTCAGCGCCAAGGAGGCGCTCTACAAGGCGCAGTATCCCCGGTCGGAGAAGTTCATGGGCTTCATGGCCCTGCACGTGGCCCTCGAGGGCGAGCGCGTGGTCTGCACGTTCCAGGAGACGGTGGGCCCGTACCCCGAGGGATTCGTCGCTCACGGGCGCTGGCGCGTGACCGATTCGGGCGAGATCCTGACCGCCGTGTGGATCCCGGAGGCATCGTGATCACGACGCGGCGCCCTCACGACCGCTACAATCGAGGCGCAGCCCTTCGCCCGACGTGATCAAGCCGAAGCGAGATGCGCTCGACGCGCCCACCGTGCTCCTCTCGCTGGAGGGGGAGCCCAGCGCCAAGTCGCTGGCCGGACGGCTGAACATCTTCGGGCTCGCGGTCGAGGTGTGCTCCGCCGACGAGCTGGTGCAGACCGCCTTCGTCACCGCCCCCGATCTGATCGTGCTCGGCGGCGTCGCCGCGCAGGACGGCGGGCACGCGCTCCTCGAGAAGCTGAGCGAGCACCACGCCACCGCGCTGCTGCCCGTCGCGATCGTGGGGGCCGGCGGCGCCGGGCATCAGGCGCGCGCGGCGCTCCGCCGCGGCGTGGTCGCGGTGGTCGACCGCACGTCGGGGCCCGATCGGATGGCGCGCACGATCAAAGCGCTGGCCAGCGAGCTGCCCGAGCGCACCGGCGAGAGCAAGGGCGTGCTCGACGAGGCGGAGCTCGCCGGCCTGGTCGCGCTGCTCACCGAGTCGCGCCGCTTCGGCGTGCTCACGGTCACCGACGCGCAGAGCGCGCCGCTGATGCACATGCTCGTGCGCGGCGATCGGCCGGTCCACGAGATCATCGAGGAGCTGCTGACCCGGCTGAAGGCGCTGGGTCGCGCCGACCACGGGACGCTCCGCTACGAGTTCCAGGAGAGCGGCCGCGCGCAGATCGCCGACGCGCAGAGCCGGTCGGCCGAGCCCCACGTCAGCCAGCAGCTCGCGAGCCGGCGCATCCTGCTCGTGCAAGAGAACCCGACGCGCGCCGATCTCACCGCCCAGGCGCTGCGCGCCCACGGCGCGACGGTCGCGGTCATCGGCGGCGACGCGGCGGACCTCGACATCGCGCGCGAGATCTTGCCCGAGGTCGTGGTCGTCGACGACGAAGGCGTCGGCACCTGGGCGAACGAGACGATGCGCGAGCTCCGCCGCGACGGAGTCCTGTGCTGGGCGTCGCTGCTCGTCGTGAAGGAGTCGGAGATCTTCGCGTCGCGCAAGCCGGACATCGGCCCGATCTCGGCCGGGGTGCTCGACCTCGTGCAGCCCGATCTGGAGCTGGTGACCCGGATTCGGGCGCGCGACTCCATCGACGCGCGGCTCGAGCTCGTCGGGCCGGCGCGCACCCTGCGCGCCCTGGCCGCGGCGAAGCGCGACCTGAAGGTCCGCGTCGTGCACCCGCGCGTGAAGGTCGAGCTCGAGCTCGTCGAGGGCCTGTTGGGCACGATCACGGCGCGGCCGCTGCGTCGCAAGCGCAAGAGCGCCGACGGACCGGGGGCGCTCGCGACCCTGCTCAGCCTCTCGTCGGGGCGCGTCCACGTGGAGCACGCCCCCAAGCCGTCGAGCCAGGTGCTGACGCCGGTCGACGAGGCGCTCGCCCAGGCGCTCGGCGCGGAGCCGGCGATCGCGAAGTCGGCGCCGCCGCCGCCGAGCGGGCACGCCAAGGTGTTCCCCCGGCGACCGCACTCGAAGGCGCTGGCGCCGCAGCCGGTCGCCGAGCCCGAGGGGGTGAAGCGCGGGGCCCCCGAGGGCAGCGAGGTCGCCAAGCTCGTCGACCGGCTCGAGAAGCTGCTCGCGCCCGACGAGTGGGAGGACGAGGCGACGGCCGAGGACGCGCTGCACCAGCGCTTCGAGGACCTCGACGAGGAGGACGCCACCCACACGTGGACGGCCGACCTCGCCAAGGCGCTGCGGCAGCGCATGGGGATCAGCCGCCGGCAGTCTCAGCCCGAGATCGCCAACCCGCCCAACCGGCGCGAGCCGACGATGCAGCTCGGCCTCGAGAAGGAGGGGCCGCTGCCGCCGGCGCTCGAGGTGCTGTCGGAGCTCGAGGAGGAGGTGGAGCGCGCGGGGGCGCTCGCGGACGCGTTCGACGAGGACGACGACATCACGTCGCTCGAGATGCGGGCGGAGTCGCTCGAGCTCCAGGAGCTCGCGAAGCCCGACTCTCAGCCCCCGACCCTGAACGAGATCCGCGCGGCGCGGCGGGAGGAGCTCGACTCCACCGCGTCCGACGAGGACGAGCTGCCCGCGTACGACGAGGCGCTCGGCGACGAGCGCACGATCCGCGAGGAGCCCGAGTCGGGCGCGGAGACCCTACCGGAGGAGCCCGCTCGAGCCCTGTCGCGCTCGGACGTCGAGAAGCTCCTGGAGAGCTCCGAGACCGACGCGGCGACCGACGAGGACGCGGTCGCGTTCTTCGATGTGCAAGCGGACTTGCCCCCGCTCGCCGAGCCCACGGCGCGGGGGAGCCGCGGCTTTCTGGCGGCGGGCGTGCTCGTCTGCGTGCTCGCGTTCGCCGGCGGGGGCACCGGCGCCTGGTACCTCACGCGAGGGCGTGAGCCGGAGGTCGACACCGCGCCGGCGGCGATGGCCGCGGCCCAGGGTGACGACGACGCGCCCGACCCCGGCGACGCGCCGCCGCCCACGGACGAGCCCGACGACGCGGACGGCGATGGCGCGGACGCCAACGGCTCGGGCGACCCGCCGCGCGGCGCCGACGACGTCGCGACGGCCATGGACCCGGACGCGCCGCTCGAGGGGACCGACGAGGGGTTCGAGCTCACGGCCTTCGGGGTGCAGCCGGACGCGCGCACCTACCCGCGCGCGCTGCGCCGACGCCGCGCCCGGACGCTGGTCCTGCGCGCGAACCGCGAGCGGGTCGCGGGCGAGCTCGAGGCGGCCCGCGAGCACTACCTCGAGGTGCTGTCGTTCGCGCCCCGCAACCTCCCGGCCACCGTCGGCCTGACCCGCGTCTACCTCGCGCAGGAGGACGCGGAGCTCGCGCTGGAGATGGCGCGCTACACGGTGCGGCTGCGCCGGCGCGCCGCGCTCGGGTGGGTGCTGCTCGGCGACGCGTACCTCGCGGCGGGCCACCGGGAGCCCGCGCGGCGCGCCTTCGAGCGCGCCGTGGACATCGATCGGCGCCACCGGGGCGCGCGTCGACGGCTGGCCGCTCTCGCGTCGGGCGAGTGAGCGCGGTATGACCCGCGAGTGACCTCCATCCTCCCCTACGACCGCGAGCACGACGTCGTCGTGATCGGCAGCGGACCCGGCGGCGAAGGCGCCGCGATGAAGGCGGCCAAGAGCGGCCTCTCGGTGGTGATCATCGACAAGCAGTCCGAGGTCGGCGGCGGCTGCACGCACTGGGCGACGATTCCGTCCAAGGCGCTGCGCCAGTCCGTGCAGACGGTGGTCGAGTTCCGCCGCGATCCGCTCTTCTCGACCATCAGCGATCGCGTGCGCTTCACGTTCCCGCAGCTGCTGCGCAAGGCCGAGGAGGTCATCCGCAAGCAGGTCGCGATGCGGCGCAGCTTCTACCTGCGGAACCACGTCTCGGTGGTCCACGGCCACGCGCGGTTCGTCGACGACCACACCATCGAGGTCGAGACCGACAACGGCACCAAGCGCGAGCTGCGCGCGCGGCACATCGTCGTCGCCACCGGCGCGCGGCCCTACCACCCGCCGGACGTCGACTTCGACCACCCGCGGGTCTTCGACAGCGACACCATCCTGACGCTCGACCACACGCCGCAGACCGTCACGATCTACGGCGCCGGCGTGATCGGCTGTGAGTACGCGTCGATCCTGCGCAACCTCGGCGTGAAGGTGAACCTCGTCAACCAGCGCGACAAGCTGCTGTCGTTCCTCGACGACGAGATCATCGACGCGCTCGCGTACCACCTGCGCGACATCGGCGTCGTGCTCCGGCACAACGAGAAGTACACCCGCATCGAGCCGGCCGACGACGGCGTGTACATGCACCTCGAGAGCGGCAAGAAGATCAAGAGCGACATCGTGCTCTGGGCGCAGGGCCGCACCGGCAACACCGACGACATGGGCCTGCCCTCGATCGGCGTGACGCCCAACTCGCGCGGCCAGCTCGACATCGACGACCGCTTCCGCGTCGAGGGCAAGCCGCACCTGTACGCCGTCGGCGACGTGGTCGGGTACCCGGGCCTCGCGAGCGCGAGCTACGACCAGGGCCGCTTCGCGGCCGCGCACCTCATGGACCCCGAGTCCGATCTGCGGCTGGTCACCGACATCCCGACCGGCATCTACACCACGCCCGAGATCAGCTCGGTCGGCCGCACCGAGCGCGAGCTCACCGAAGAGCAGATCCCCTACGAGGTCGGCCACTCGCTGTTCCGCAGCCTCGCGCGCGCCCAGATCACCGGCAACACGGTGGGCATGCTCAAGCTGCTGTTCCACCGCGACACGCTCGAGCTGCTCGGCATCCACTGCTTCGGCGACCAGGCCGCCGAGATCGTGCACATCGGCCAGGCGATCATGTCCCAGCCGGGCGCCGCCAACACCGTCGAGTACTTCGTCGAGACGACGTTCAACTACCCGACGATGGCCGAGGCCTACCGCGTCGCGGCGCTGAACGGCCTCAACCGGCTCTGCTGATCGCCGTCAGCTCCGCGTGACGCGGTAGACCGCGCCGCTCTTGTCGTCGCTGATGAGCAGCGATCCGTCGCGCAGCACCTGGACGTCGACCGGGCGACCCCACGCCACCGGGCGGTCGCCGCGGAAGCCGTCGACGAACGTCTCGGGCTCGCCCGGGCGTCCGCCTTCGAACGGGACGAACACGACGCGGTAGCCGATCGGCGTGGTGCGGTTCCACGAGCCGTGCTGGGCCACGAACACGCCGCCGCGGTAGCGATCCCCGAACGCGTCGCCGTCGTAGAAGCGCATCCCGAGGGGGGCGACGTGCGCCGGGAATTCGATCTCGGGCGCCCGCGTCTCCGCGCACGTCCGCTCGCGGTGATCGGGGTCGGGGACGCGGCCATGGCAGGAGGGGAAGCCGAAGTGCAGGCCCGCGCGCGGCGCGTGGTTCAGCTCGTCGGGCGGCCGGTCGTCGCCCATCAGGTCGCGCCCGTTGTCGGTGAACCACAGCTCGCCGGTGTCCGGGTGCCAGTCGAAGCCCACCGTGTTGCGCACCCCGCGCGCGAACACCTCCACGTCGCTTCCGTCCGGCGGCATCCGCAGGATCGCGGCGAAGCGCTCGTCGTCGCGCGCGCAGACGTTGCAGGGCGCGCCGACCGGCACGTAGAGCTGGCCGTCCGGGCCGAACGCGATGAACTTCCAGCCGTGGTGCCCCTCGTCGGGCAGGTCGTCGCGGACCACCGCGGGGGCGGGCGGGTCGTCGAGGCGCGCCTCGATGTCGTCGTAGCGCAGCACGCGCGAGATCTCGGCCACGTAGAGCGCGCCGTCTCGGAACGCGACGCCGTTGGGGCTGTCGAGGCCCGACGCGACCGTGAGCGTCCGGTCGGCGCGGCCGTCCTCGTCGTCGTCGACGAGCGCGTAGACCTTGCCGGGGTCGCGCGAGCCGACGAACACCGTGCCGCCCGCGCCGAGCGCGAGCGACCGCGCGCCCTCCACGTCGTCGGCGTAGACCGCGACCGAGAAGCCGTCGGGCAGCGTGAGCGCCTCGACCTGCGCGTCGCCGCCCGACAGCGCGCTCGGGCCGAACGCGACGAGCGCGCCGCGGAAGACCCACAGGCCGATCGCGACCACCACGACCGCGACCGCCGCGACGCCCCACAGCGCGCGCTTGGTGCGCCGCCTCACGACGCCGGCTCACATCGGGCCGACGAGCGTCGGCACGCCGTCGGCAAGCAGCGACTCGAAGAAGCGCAGGTACCGGTTCTCCGCGTCCTCGTTTCGGTAGATCGCGAAGTGCCCGTCCTCGGGGAACTGCATCACGCCGCCCGTGGTCATCACGCCGCCGACGCTCAGGTTCGCGCTCACCGGCGGCGCGAGGCTGCCGAGGCCGGACAGCTCGTAGGGGAGGGTCATCTGCGCGACCGGCTCGACGATCGGCAACCCGATCGCCACCGCGAGCGCCTCGATCCCGCGCGGCGAGGTGAACGCGTCCTCCAGCCCTTCGGTCATCGCGATGGACGGCGCGGCCCACCCGTCGGGGCGCTCGCGCAGGACACGGTGGTTGTACGCGGGCGGGTCGGCCGGGTCGAGGACCGGCTGCACGAGCAGCGAGATCACCGGGTGATCCTCGAGCATCACGTCACAGTCCTCCATGACCAGCGCCGCGAGCAGGCACGCGATGGTGGTGCCCGGCCGGAGCTCGCGATCGACGACCGAGATGACCCCGGCCTCGCCCCCCGCGGACAGGAAGGCGGCTTGCAACGTCGGCTCGACGCCGAGAAGCACCGCGCCCTCCTGCGCGCCCTGGCTGTGACCCATGTACGCGACGCGCGACGTGTCGAACGCGATCGCCGCGTCGCCGGTGATCTCGGCCGGGATCGTGAACGCCCCCTCCGCGAGCATCCGGAACATCAAGAGCATGTCGATCACCGTCTGGCGGACGACCTCGCGCGCCGCGACCGGGTTGGAGGTCAGCAGGTTCTCGACCATGAAGCCGTCCTCGAAGCGCTGGCCATGCAGGGCGGCCTCGAACCCGATCGCCGCCCAGCCCACGTCCGCGAGGCCGGGACCCTCGCCGCGCAGGTGGCTGCCCTCGTCGCCGCCGGTGCCGTGGCCGTAGAGGACGATCGGGATCCCCTCGGCGGGGGCGTCGCCGACCGGGACGCTGATGCCGATCTCGACGCGCCGCCGGTTGACCACCTCGGGCTCACCCGCGTCGTCGAAGCGGATCACCGTGTCGCCGAACTGCATGTACGGGGGCTCGCCGCTCATCAGCTCGTAGGTCTCGAACGCGGCGGTGTAGCTCGCGACGCGCGGCGTCTGCCCGGCGCGCGCCCAGTCGACGACCATCGGAAGGTCTTGCGCGTGGATCCACGCGCGCGCCGTGTCGAGCTCGGTGGCCGGATCGCTCGTCGTGAACATCGCCGCGACGAGCACGTCGTCGCGCGAGATGCCCTGGCCTTCGAGCGCGTCGAACAGCGTCGCGTAGTGCGCGTCGGCGCCGCCCTTGAGCGCGTCGAACGCGTCGTTCGGCGTCACCGCGCTCCCGTCGGACGCGAGCAGCCCGTCGAGGATCGCGACCGCGTACGTGCGCCCCGGGTGCAGGTCGATCCCGGGGACCGGACGCACCGTGAGCGTGTTCGCGCTGAAGAAGCGAGTGCTCGCGGCGTGAAAGGAGACGTGCGCGGGGAAGCGGCGGCCGAGCTCGGGGCTGTCGGGGTCGACGTCGATCAGCACGATCGGGCTCGACGCCTCGTCGACGTCGGCGGGCGCGGGCAGCGCCGACTCGTCGAGCGGACCGGTGAACCGGAAGTAGACGCTCGTCAGCGGGCTGAAGCCGGGGCGCTCGCCCGCGAGCAGCTCGATGCCGTCGGCGACGATCGCCCGGCTGTTCGGGAAGCCGCTCAGGTCGGGCGAGCCGGTCGCGTCGGTGCGCAGGTCGCTCGGGAAGGGCGTGTCGAAGAAGCCGTCGGAGCCCGGGTCGTAGAGCACCGAAGCCGGCCCGGCGGGCGGCCCCGCGTCGGTGCCCGCGTCGCTGCCGCCCGCGTCGGGGGTGTCCCCGGCGTCGATGTCGGTCGGGGGGTTCGAGTCACAGCCGGCCGCGACGAGCAGCGAAAGAAAGAGAAGCGTGGTCCGCATGAGAATCCACGAACCCTAGCTCAAGTGGCTCAGCCGATCCGGGAACGCGTGCGCAGGCTCTGCCAGTCGAAGACCGGGTTGAGCGGCGCGGCGTACCGGACGACCGGCACGGCGCGGTCCCCGAACGGATCCCAGCGACGGGCGCCGTCGAGGCGCATGCCCGCGCGCTCGTAGAAGCGGCGCGCGGGGTGGTTCTTCGCGAGCACCCACACGACCACCCAGTGGCACCGCACGCGCGCGAGCTCGTCGAACGCCTGCGTGATGAGGCGCGCGCCGAGGCCGCGCCCGACCAGCGACGGCTCGAGGTAGAGCATGTAGATCTCGCCCGCGTGCCCGAGCCACGTCGGGTCGTCGCGCCGCGGTCCGAAGTTGACGAAGCCGCCCACGCGACCGTCGATCTCGACGACCCGGATCGCCTCGTCGAGCTCGACGAGCGAGAGCCGCCGCTCCCAGCGCGCGGCGAGCTCGCCCTCGCGCAGGCGCCGCAGGTACCCGCTCGGGAGCAGGCCGCGATAGGCCCACCGCCAGCTGTCGATGTGCACCGACGCGATCGCCTCGGCGTCCGCCCTTTCGGCGGGTCTCACCCTCACATCCACGGGGTTAAGCGTGGCACGACTCGGATCGCGAAAACAGGTCTGGCCCCGAGAAAGGCCCGCGGTCAGCGCGCGGTGATCGCGCGCACCACGACGCTCGCCGCGGCGAGACCGAACGCGCCCGTCACGAACGACGCGGACCCGTCGATGCGCGATCGATGACCGCAAGTGTGCTTGCCATTGTCCTTGTTCGGACAGACGCAGAGGAAGCCCTCGTCCGAGTCGTACGAGATCACCGCCGGCTCGCGCGGCGTCTCCTCGCTGTAGACCGCGGGGACGCCGACCGGCTCGCCCGGCTGCATCGCGAGGCCGTGCTCGCGGCGGAGGATCTTGCGCAGCGCGCGCGCGAACGGATCGCGCCGCGTGTCGGCCAGATCGGCGACGCGGATCGCGGTCGGGTCGAGCCGCGCCGCGGCGCCCATCGACGACACGAGCGGGACGCCGCGCGCGAGGCAGGTCGCGACCAGGTGCGCCTTCGCGGTCAGGTTGTCGATCGCGTCGACGACGTAGTCCACGCGCCCGGCGAGCAGCGCGTCGCTCGTCTCGGCCTCGTAGAACCGGGCGACCGGGGTGATCGTGCCGGCGGGGTTCACGCGGCGCAGGCGCTCGGCCATCACCTCGACCTTCGGCTTGCCGATGTTGCCGCGCAGCGCGTGCAGCTGCCGGTTCGCGTTGGTCACGCAGACGTCGTCGAAGTCGACGAGGACCAGCTCGCCGACCGCGCTGCGGGCCAGCGACTCGGCGGCGAACGAGCCGACGCCGCCCATCCCGATCACGAGGACGCGGCTGCGCATCAGCGCGTGCAGGCCGGGCTCGCCGACGAGGCGCGCGGCGCGATCGAACCGGCGGTGGGTGCGCAGCGCCGGCTCGTCCGGCGCCTCGATCATGGGCAGAGGCATGGGTGACTCAGGAGTTAGCAGAGGGGTCGAGCGGGAGCCCGCGCTCGGCGAAGACGTCGCGCAGGACCGCGGGGCGGTCGGTCATCACGCCGTCGACGCCGAGTTCGAGCAGGCGGTGCATCTCGGCGGGGTCGTCGATCGTCCAGCAGTGCACGTGCACGCCGTGGTGGTGGGCCGCGTCGACGAACGCGCGGTCGACCACGGTCTGGCCGGCGTACGACGACGGCACCTGCAGCGCGGCGTATGGAGGGCGCGACAAGTGCGAGACGCCCAGGCGCGTCTGGAGCCAGAACGCGGTGACCCCGCGCGCGCCGGGCGAGGTGGGCAGCGCGCGATCGCGGAGCCGGCGAAAGCGATGCACGAGCGGGTCGTGGGCGGCCGCGACGAGGATCCGGTCGTGCACGCCGAGCCGCTCGATCTCCTCCCACAGGCGCGCCTCCATGGCGGGCTCGCGCTGCTTCATCTCGACGTTGAGCTTCAGCTCGGGGTGCAGCGCGAACGCCTCCTCGAGGGTCGGCACCTTCGCCTTCGGATCGCCTCGGAAGGGGTACGTGCGGCCGCCGTCGGGGGTGAAGCGGTAGCCCGCGTCGAGCGCCCGCAGCTCCGCGAAGGTCAGGTCCTTGAGGCGGCCCACCGCCTCGGTGGTGCGGTCGAGCGTCGCGTCGTGAAAGCAGACGATCACCCCGTCCGCGGTGACGTGCAGGTCGGTCTCGAGGTAGCGATAGCCCAGCGCGACGGCGCCCTCGAACGACCGCAGGGTGTTCTCGGGCCACACCAGCGCGCCGCCCCGGTGGGCGAACGCGATCGGGCTCTGCAGGTACGGGCTCACGGGCCAGGGAGGTTGGCGGTAGAGTCGGCCGGTGGCAACGCGAGCGACCAACGGCCTGCGCACGCACGAGGACGGCGTGGCGCGCTGCTTCTGGGCCGGCGACGACGCGGGATACCGCGCGTACCACGACGACGAGTGGGGCCGCCCGGAGGTCGACGACGTGCGGCTGTACGAGAAGCTGTGCCTCGAGGGCTTCCAGTCCGGGCTCTCGTGGCTGACGATCCTGCGCAAGCGCGAGGCCTTCCGCGAGGCGTTCTGCGGGTTCGACCCGGAGCAGGTCGACCGGTTCGGCGAGCGCGACGTCGCGCGGCTGCTGAAGGACGCCTCGATCGTGCGTCACCGCGGGAAGATCGAGGCCGCGATCCACAACGCAGGGCGGGTGCTCGAGCTGCAGCAGGAGCACGGCTCGCTCGCCGCGTGGGTGTGGACGTTCGAGCCCCCGGCGTCGGAGCGACCGAAGAAGCTCACCTACGAGGCGCTGGTGGAGATGCCGAAGACGCCCGCGAGCGCGCGGCTCGCCAAGGCGCTGAAGAGGCGCGGCTTCCGGTTCGTCGGCCCGACCACCGCGTACGCGTTCATGCAGGCGATGGGCCTGGTGAACGACCACGTCGAGGGCTGCGCCTACCGCGCCGTGGTGGACGAGGAGCGCGCGGCGCTGCGGCGCCCGGGGACGTGATGCGGCGGCGCTTCATCGTCTTCGGCGAGGCGCGCAGCGGCACCACGATCCTGACCACGCTGCTCGGCGCGCAGCCGGGCGCGCGCGCGCAGCCGGCGCTGGTCGGGGGCGCGCTCCGGATGGTGAAGCGATGGGGCCGCGGCGTGACGAGCGCGCTGGCGCCGGCCGAGCGCGTCGCGGTCGCGGGCGCGCTGAACGAAGCGCTCGCGCGTGGGGGGCGGGAGCCGCTCGAGCCGGACGCCTGCTCCACCCTGGCCGCCGCGGTCGAGGCCGCGCTCGACGCGCTCGACGACGACGCGTGGCTCGTGGGCACGAAGTGCCACGGGCCCGACGCGCTCATCGAGCCGCTGCTCGACCACGCCGACCTCCACGTCCTCTACCTCGCGCGCGACCCGCGCGACGTGATCCGGTCGCGGGCGCGCCGCGGCGAGACCCACCTCGCCCGCAAGCTCGTGGGCTGGCGACGCTCGATCGCGATCGCGCGCCGGATCCACCACCGCCGCTTCCTCTTCGTCCGCTACGAGGACCTCGTGCGCGACCTGCGCGGCACGTTCGCGCGCGTCGGGCTCGCGTTCGGGTGGCCGCTCGATCCGGCCGCCGCCGAGGCCTGGCGTCGCCCCGCGGGCCAGCGCCCCAACACGAGCTTCGACGACGACCTGACCCGCCTCGACCCGGCCCCCGCCGAGCGCTGGCGCGGCGCCCCCGACGACCCGTGGGTCCAGCACGCCCAGGTCACCTGCGCCCACGAGATCGCGCGGCTCGGCTACGCGCCGGGCCCCCCCGTGCCGCCGAGCGTCCGCGCCGCCGCCCACCTCCGCGACCGCTGGGCCACCCTCCGCCGCACCGCCGGCGACGCCACCCGCTCCCTGCAAGCCCGGCGACGGCCCCGTGAACTTGGGGACGCGTCCGAAGTTCACACAACGTGAACTTGGGGACGCGTCCGAAGTTCACGCGACGTGAACTTGGGGACGCATCTGGACGCCTCACCGAGCTCAACGCGGTGAATCACGACGCGCGTTGGTTGGCGCAGAGATGCGTCCCCAGGTTTGCCGCGGCACGGAGGAGGTCGAGCGGGCGGACGTGGCGACGCATCGGCTCACGGCCAGCGGCGCGCTCTACGGCGACGACCCGGCCGAGGACCTCGCTCGCGCCGACGACGCCGTAGCCCGCGCCGAGCGCGTCGCCGCGGTGGATCATTCGGGCGCCGCCGCGCCACGGGATCACGAGCACGACGCGGTGGACGATCACCTGCCCGCGCGAGCGGAACGCGGCGACGTCGCCGCAGCGGACGCGCGCCCCCTCGCGCAGGAGCGCGACGTCGCCGATGTCGAGGGTCGGCGCCATCGAGCCGCCCGCGATGACGACGCGGCGCTCGGTCACCTGCCGCCCCCGAACAGCGCCTCGGCGTTGCGGAACGTCTGCTCCGCGATCGCGTCGACCGGCTCGCCGCGCAGCGCGGCGACCTCGGCGCCGACCCGCGCGACGTCGGCGGGCTCCGCGATCTGATCGGGGGCGTCCGTCTCCACGAGCAGGCGGTCCGCCGGGACCGCGCGGGCGGCGGCGTGGACCTTCTTCGCCCGCTCGTCGAGCACGCTCGGGCCGATGGAGATCGACAGCCCGAGCCGCACGTAGCGCTCGACCAGCTCCGCCGAGCCGCTGTACGCGTGGACGACGCCCCGCAGCGTTCCGTGCTTCTGCAGCCGCTCGAGCGCGTGCCCGTGCATCCCGACGACGTGCAGGATCACGGGCAGCTCGCGCGAGCGCGCGAGGTCGAGCTGCGCGTCGACGAGCGCCTCGTCCGGCGCGCGCCCGCGATGCCAGCCGAGCTCCCCGATCGCGACGGCGCCGAGCCGGTCCACCCACGCCGCCAGCGCGCCCGCGTCGCCTTCGAAGCACGGGTGCACGCCGACCGCGAACGACAGCCCGTCGCTCGTCAGCGCGCCGGCGCGCTCGAGCTGCGCCGCGTCGACGCCGGGCACGAGCACGCGCTCGACGCCGGCCGCGCGGGCTCGGGCCAGCGCGCCGTCCGCCATCGAGGGGAAGTCCAGGTGACAGTGGCTGTCGAACCAGCGCGTCAGGCGCTCGCCTCGGGGCTCGGCGCCGGCGCCTCCTCGCGCGGCACCACCTCGTGCTCGTCGGTGTGCTCGGGCGCGTCGATCGTGCCGTCGTCGTGGAACCGGGTGAGGTCCTTGCTCACGCGGCGCATCCACGCCTGGCGCGAGTGGAACGGCAGGAACGCCGCCTTGAACCCGTTGAGGAGCACCCGCTTGATCTCGGACAGCCCGAGCCCGACCTGCGTGTGCACGAGCCACAGCTCGCGCGACACGGTGGTGTCGGTGACGAGGCGGTTGTCGGTGTTCACCGTCACCCGGAGCCCGAGGTCGTGATAGAGCTTCATCGGGTGGCTGGCGAGGTCGCGCACCGCGCCCGTCTGCACGTTGCTGCTCGGGCAGCACTCGAGCGGGATGCGGTGATCGTTGACGTAGTGCAGCAGGTCGCCGTCCTCGCGGAGCCGGCAGCCGTGGCCGATGCGGTGCGCGCCGCAGTCGTGGATCGCCTGGTGGATCGACTCGGGGCCGTACGCCTCGCCCGCGTGAATGGTCACGTTGATGTTGTTCGCGCGCACGAGCTGGAACGCGGGCAGGTGGTGCTTGGCCGGGTGGTCGTACTCGGCCCCCGCCAGGTCGAACGCGACCACGCCCCGGTTCTTGTAGGCGACGGCGAGCTGCGCCATCTCGATCGAGCTCTCGGGCGAGATGTTCCGGATGCCACAGATGATCACGTTGGACTCGATGCCGTGGCTCTCTTTCGCCTGCCACAGGCCCTCGAGGACGGCCTCGACCACCGCGGTGATCCGCAGGCCCTGCCGCGTGTGGAGCATCGGCGCGTAGCGGACCTCCATGTACTTCACGTGCTCGTTGGCCGCGTCCTCGGCGAGCTCGCGCGCCACGCGGATCAGGGAGTCCTCGGTCTGGAGGACCTTCAAGGTCGTCTCGAACGCCTTGAGGTACTCGACGAGCGAGCCCGTGTTCTCGCCGAGATGCAGCTTGTGCTTCAGCTCGGACGGGTCGGTGCTGGGGAGCTCGACGCCTTGCTCCTCCGCGAGCTCGAGCAGGGTCGAGAGGCGGAGCGAGCCGTCCAGGTGGACGTGCAGGTCGGTCTTGGGAAGCTCCTCGAAGAAGGAGAGGGGGAGCGTCATCATCGAAGGCTACTCGATCCGAAGGCGGGTTGCCGCCCGCGCCGGGGTCGCCCTTCCCCACTGTCACCCGCGGGGCTTCGATCGTATCGGTGAGCCCCCACGCATCGGTCGTGGCATCGTGGCTGCTGGGAGGCCGACGGATGGGACGGGCACTTGCATGCGTCCTCGCCAGCGCGCTCGCGCTGACGGGGTGTGGAGACGATTCACCGGGCGAGGGCGGCGGCACCGACGCCGGCGCGCCGGTCGGGATGGACGCGGGACCGACGACGCCCCCGCCGGGCGGCGAGGACGCGGGCGAGGGCTTCGCGTGCCCTGGCGCCATGCCTCCGCCAGTCGATCCCGACCTGCTGCCCGACTGTGATCTGTGCGAGAACGCCAAGTGCGTCCCGAGCAGCTTCGTCCCCGAGGACCAGCGCGAGCTGCTCGCCGACTGCGGCGAGGGCGGCCTGTGCGTCCCCATCGATCTCGTCGAGACCGGCGGCGAGGTCCTGCTCGACACGTGCGCGTCGGTCGGCGGCGCCGAGGGCCGCTGCGTGTCCCTGTGCCTGCCCGACGCGGCGGCGCAGGCCGATCGGCTGCCCACCGAAGGATGCGACTCCGGCGAGGTCTGCGTGCCTTGCTACGACCCGACCACCGGCGAGGACACGGGCGCGTGCACCCAGGGCTGCGACCCGGGCCCGACCGACCCGCCCCCGACCATCGAGGGCTGCTGCGGCGGCCTCGGCGCGTGCCTCGGCGCGGACGTGGTGCCCGCCGAGCAGGTTGACCTGCTCGGGCCCGACACCTGCTCGATGGAGGGCACGCTCTGCGTGCCGAGCGACCTCGCCGACCCGAGCTTCACGCCGCCGACCTGCCGCAGCGTCGCCGACGCCGAGGGGCGCTGCGTGCCCGCGTGCCTTCCGTCGGTCGCGGATCAAGCCGACCTGCTCCCCCAGGCCGACTGCGCCGAGGGGCACCTGTGCGCGCCGTGCTTCGACCCGACCAGCGGCGAGTCCACGGGCGCCTGCACGCTGAACGGCGACATGCCGTCCGAGCCGCCGGTCACCTTCGATCGCTGCTGCGGCGACCTCGGCGCGTGCGTGCCGAGCGACGCGGTCCCCGCGGACCAGCGCGACCAGCTCGGCGCCGACTCGTGCGAGGGCGAGGGGCTGCTCTGCGCGCCCGACTCGCTCATCGCCGGGACGGCGCCGGACGCGTGCCGCTCGCTCGCCGACGCGGAGGGCCGCTGCCTGCCGACCTGCCTGCCGGACGTCGCGGCGCAGGCCGACCTGCTCCCGCGGGGCTCGTGCGCCGCGGCCCATCGCTGCGTGCCGTGCTTCGACCCGACCACGGGCGACTCGACCGGCTCGTGCGAGCTCAACGGGGACATGCCGACCGAGCCGCCGGTGACGTTCGACAGCTGCTGCGGCGGGATCGGGCTCTGCGTGCCGAGCGCGTCGGTCCCCGCGGACCAGCGCGACCTGCTCGGCCCGGACACGTGCACCGACTCGGGCGCGCTCTGCGCGCCGAGCGATCTGATCGACCCGACGTACACGCCGCCGACCTGCCGGTCGCTCGGCGACGCCGAGGGCCGCTGCACGCCCGCGTGCCTGCCGTCCGTCGCGGCGCAGGCCGACCGCCTCCCGCGCAGCACCTGCGATCCCGACTACCTCTGCGCGCCGTGCTTCGACCCCACCACGGGCGATCGGACCGGCTCGTGCGACCTCAACGGCGACATGCCGGCCGAGCCGCCCTTCGTGTTCGCGGGCTGCTGCGAGAACGACCGCGGCGTGGCGCGCTCGCGCTGCGTCCCCGAGAGCCTCGTGCCGCCCGACGATCGCGACGCGCTACCCGAGGACACCTGCATGGCCGGCGAGCTGTGCGTCCCCGACCCGATCCTCGCCGACATGTCCTACTCGTTCCCGTCGTGCACGACGGGCGGCCTCCTGTTCGGCGGAGACCCCGGCGCGTGCATCCCCGACTGCATGGTCGGCGGCTTCGAGGGCCTATTCCTGCGCCGCACGAGCTGCGCCGCAGGCGAGCTGTGCGCCCCCTGCATCGACCCGCTGTCCGGTTCCCCCAGCGGCGCCTGCCGCTGAGGGCGTGAGCGAACTTCGTCGCAGAGCCCTCGAGGTCGAGAGGGGCTTCGCCCCCCTCGAGCTCCCCCCGAACTTCGGAAAAGCCGCGAATCGCGCTTCGCGCGAACGACTTCGCGTCTTTTCCTCAGGAGCGCGCA
>Ga0070728_10003632_pt1 | contig 16790 bp, 8 predicted proteins | sample tdDd471_FD_66723 | JGI IMG/M metagenome (GOLD analysis project Ga0070728, IMG submission 66723) | Marine sediment microbial communities from the Atlantic coast under amendment with organic carbon and nitrate - tdDd47.1 | ecosystem: Environmental > Aquatic > Marine > Coastal > Sediment | place... | reverse complement strand
TCGAAGCGCGGCGACATCTCGGCGAACACGTCGTTGAGGTGCGCGTTGAGCTCGCGCGGCATCGACGGGCGGCTCAGGTCGTCGGGGACGACCTCGGACCCGTCGACCGACGGGGCCATGCCCACCGGCACGTGCACGTTGCCCAGGTTCTCGTAGTAGCCGCGCCGGTTCTCACCGGTGAACAGCCCGCTCTCGTCCACCTCGCCGCGGAGCACCGGCCAGAGGTCGAGCGCGCGCGTCGCGATGTTGTCGAGGCACAGGCCACCCATGTTGACGGGGATGCTGATCGCCTCGCCCGTGGTCGGGTCCTGCAGGGGCTGCATGACGCCGCACCAGCCGGCGCCGGCGCCGGTCGCGTAGTTGAAGAACTGGTAGCGGAGGTCGCCGAACTCCTCGCACTGCGCCGGGTCCTCGCCGTCGGCGATCGGGCGGTCGCAGCTGTTGACGTTCAGGCGGAGCATGCACTCGTCACCGACGAACGCGTACCCGTACACCGCGTCGGTGTAGTCGCTGTAGGAGCTCGGGTTCGCGGGGTTCTCCTCGCCCGTCTCCACGCGCGGCTCGCCGTCGGGGCCGACGACGGCCACCCAGCAGTCGAACGGGTTCTCCTCGCCGCGCTCGGCGGGCGGCACGAAGTAGTCGCTGCGCGGGGCGCAGGTGTTGTCCGGCCGCACCTCGGGCGCGTTGACCTCGCCGCAGAAGCAGTAGTCGGCGGGGTTGTTGCTCTGGCAGGCGACGTCGCCGCCGACCGGCGCCGGGTCCCCGTGCAGGGCGCGGTTGCCGTGCATGAAGGTGTCGTTCCACTCCGCGATGATCTCGAACGCGCTGCGGACGAGGTGCTGCGGGTAGTGGGGGCTGAGGTGGTACTCGACCGCGCGGACCGGGCGCTCGCGGAGCGGCACGGTGCACACGCCGGCCGCGGTGTCACACACCGAGCCGTCGGTCATCTCCGGGCCGACGCCCTCGACGGTGCCGTGGCGGTTGTCGCACTGCCAGTCGGCGATGCAGGCGCGATCCTCCTGCAGCGAGTCGCCGTAGAAGTTGTGGCGCAGGCGGTAGTAGGTGAGGAAGTCGGTCTCGCCGCGCTGGCTGGTGAGGCCCCCCTCGCACAGGTTCGTCTCGAGGTTGCAGCGAGCCGAGCCGCAGACGATGTCGACGTCGTTCTCGCACCGGCCGGTGGCGTAGTCCGCCGCGTTGCCGGCGCCGCAGTCGTCGATGTCTTCCATGACGCCCGCGGTGCAGCGGTTGGTGCCGAGGTCGCACACGCCGCCGGCGCCGCACTCCTCGTCGAAGTTGCACACGCCGATCGCCTGCGCGTCGCAGTACGCGCCGACGTTGCTGCGGTCGAGGCCGCCGCGGATGAACGTGCGCGCCTCGGTGCGGATGATGCCGAACCGGTCGTACTCGCTGTTGGCGAGGGTCTCGACCGCGTACTCGTGCTCCGGCGGGATCCGCAGGAAGGAGTTGCGCAGGTACAGCCGGATCGACGTGTTGCACGCCTCGCCGAAGCACTGGTTGGGCGTCCAGATCTCCTGGGTGACGAACGACATGTAGTGGACGGTGTCGTCCATCTCCGCCGGCCACTCCTCGGCGAACCGGTAGTCCTCGCGGTCGTCGCCGATGCGGACGAACTGCGGGCGCCACGAGTCGGGGATGCGGTCGTCGCCGCCCTCCTGGACCCAGTTGTCGACCGGCTCACGGTGGAAGGTGCCGAAGTAGCCCTCGAGGTCGAGGCCGGCGCCGAACAGGCCGAAGCTGACGAGGTTCGTCGACCAGTCGATCCGCATGTACTGACGGTCGTACCAGCGGCGGTCGGCCGACTCGCTGATCACGTTGGTCCGCTCACCGGTGACGGTGTTGTACTCGTAGCGGACGTCGACGTGACCTTCGATGGCGTAGATCGCCAGCGGCTGACCGAGGTAGTCCTCCGACGTCGGGTCCTCGGCCGCGCCGTGCACGATCTCGTGGCTGCGGTACGCGTAGAGGAAGTCCTCGTCGATGACCCAGCGGATGCGGCCGACGACGCCCGAGCGGGACGCGATGTCGAAGTTCGCCATCGCGCCCGGCCACGGAGCGCCCGCGCCGGCCGAGTTGATCGCCCACGCCGCGTCGTCGTCGAGCTCGAGGACGGCACGGGTGTGCCACCACTCGCCCTGGAAGATGCGCTTGTCGACGAGGTTGGTCTGGACCCGGTTGATGTCGGGTCCGGGCTCGGCGCAGCCGGCGATCGCCAGGCCGCCGAAGCCGAGGAGGAGGAGTGCAGCGAGGAAGTTACGCATGGTGCTGATTCCGCGAGAGTGCCGGGTCTTCGTGTGATTCGAGTTCATCATGTCCTCCTCAAATCTCCGGCCGCTGGTAGGGCTGCGGGAAGGCGATTCCGTAGAAGCGCTGCAGCTGAATCATGTAGAAGAAGAACGACTCCAGGCTGTTGAGCCGGCTCTCCAGACGGTCGATCTCGAACTGGATCTCCGCCTCGCTGATCTCGCTCAGGTCGTAGCCGATGGCGGCGAGCTGAGCCTGCTCCTCGGGCGTGAGGTAGTCGATGTCCGGGGGTGGATCCCCGGGCAGGTGATCCCCGCGGTAGCGCTGGAGCATCCGCACGATGAAGTCGTTGTCGCGGGCCTCGCGGACCATCGCGAAGGCGATGGAGGTCTGCTCGGCCACGCCGTCGGTCGCGTCGACCTGCCAGGCGAGGAAGTTCTTGCCGAAGCGGCGGCTGACGTGGCGCACGTAGTCGACGCCCTCGGTCGCGGTGGAGTCGGGCGCGAAGCAGTCCCCCTGCCCCTCGACGCAGACGAACATCTGGTTCTGGAACGCCGTGTCGTAATAGATGGGGAAGCTCTGCAGCGCGTAGATGGCCGCGTAGCTCTGCAGGAAGAAGCGCGTGCCGCCGTTGAGGACGCCGAGGTCGCGGTAGGTGACCTCCGCCGGGTTGGGCCGGCAGGTGTCTGCGCTCGGGTCACCCGTCTCCGGGTCGATGCCGCAGTCGCCGCGGTAGAAGTCCATGAAGACGATCCGCGGATCGCTGCAGTTCGGGAACGTGTCCGACGACTGGCACTCGATGCGGGGCATGTACTGCTCCGGCTCGGCCGCGATCATCCCCGTGAAGATCTGCTGAATCTCGTTGGGGAAGATGTCGTAGAAGTTGGTCCAGAACGCCACGTCCGGGCTGTAGAACGGCCCGATGCCGCGCGCGGTCATGAACAGCATCCCGTAGATCGAGTCGTAGATGCTGCCCACGCGCTCGACGCGGGTGATGCCCGTCAGGCCGGTCTGGTAGATGCTGTTCAGGTAGCGGCCCTGACCGAACGGGATGCTGATCTGGGCGTCGGGCTCGACGTCCAGGCTCACCAGCTCGTAGCGGTCCCACCCCGCGTCGTACTCGTACGAGCCGATCGAGGGCTGGGCGAGGAGGCGCCCGAAGAAGTTCATCACGTCGGCGGTGGCGAGGAATTCGTCCTCGAAGCCGAACGGACCCTCCTGCTCGCGGAACTCCGCGTCGCTGGCGTACCGGTAGATGAGGTTCTGGTAGATGCCCAGAAGCGGCTCGATGTACCGGATGAGCCGGCCGCCGTACCCGAAGGTCGAGAACAGGCGGCGGTAGCGGCGGAAGTTGTTGAAGATGTAGCTCCGCTCGTACGCCTGCGTCTGCTGGCGCACGATCTCCCGGAAGCTGTCACCCGCGTCGAAGGTCGCGCAGCCGGGCATGCTCCGGGTGCTCGAGCGGATGTCCTCGCAGTAGAAGTACTGCACGGGGACCCACGCCGGGGTGCCGCCGGCCGAGGCCATCATCTCCGCCGCGTCGTCGTCGAAGTTCGAGCAGGTGCTCAGCCCGTCGGTGCGCGGCGACGCCACGCAGGTCTGGGTCAGACCCGACGCGGTGTTCGCGGGGAGCAGCTCACCGCTGCGCGAGCCCGAGGTCGAGAAGGGGCACTCCGCGTCGGTCGAGCAGGTCTCGCCGCCGTGGTACCACTTGATGCCCGTCCGCATCGTGTTGACCGGGTTGAGGTTGTCGACGCCGATCGCGGGCCGCGCGGTGCCGTCGGCGGCGCGGCTGTTGTCGTAGATGTCGACGATGTCGCCATAGCCGAAGCTGATGGCCATGAAGTCGTGGTAGCCGGCGCCCTGGATGCGCATGTACCACTCGGGCGTGTAGTCCATCACCGAGCTGTTGGCCCACTGCTCGATGCCGGCGAGCTCACGCAGGCGGCGCGCCTCTTCGTAGGCGTCCTCGAACGCGATCTGCTCGCTCGGGCTGAGACCCGGGGTGCCGTCGGTGTTGAAGGCGTTCGGATCGGGCAGCGGGAAGCGCTCGTCGATCGTGTAGTAGCCGTCGAAGTAGTTGGCCGGGTCGGCGGTGCCGCCGAAGTGGTGGCGCAGGCCGAGGCAGTGGCCCATCTCGTGGACCTGGGTGTCGCGGTACAGGCGCCGGTTGAGCTCGAACTCGACCCGGACGCGCGACCAGTCGCGGTGCTCGTTCACGAACGAGAGCACCGAGTTATCGACGTACTCGTTGGGCATCATCATGTTGCCCAGACCCAGGCGCAGCTCGTGGTCGCGCTGCTGGTAGTACTGCTCCTCGAGCGTGCCGCGGAAGGGCGAGACGCGGTCGAGGACCTGGTCGTCGATGCTGTCGGGCGTCATGCCTTCCGGCACGAAGTCGAAGCCGCCCATCGCCAGCGCGTCGGCGCCGGAGACGAGGCGCCGCTCGAGGTCGGTGCCCGCGAGGTTGCGGATGCGGTCGGTGAAGATCGCCGCGCGACCCTCCACGCCCTGCAGCAGCTCGGCGCGCTCCATCGCGCGCGACATCACGTTGCGGATGCCGCTGCGGACGAACGGGTCGGCGGCCACACCCTCGCGGCCCGCGACGCTGAAGTCGATGCGGGGCGGGGCCGGCAGCTCGACGTGCTCGATCGCGTTCAGGTACGCGCGGACGTCCTCACCGGTGTAGTACTCCTGGTCGGTGATGTTGCCGTTGATGAGGTCGTAGACCTCCATCGCGCGGGTGCGCTGGCTGTCCATCGCCGGGCCGCCGATGTTGGCGTCGCCGGTGATGACCTCACCGGTGATGGGGTCGCCGCGGAGCTGGGCGACGCCGAGGAACGGCGTGCCGGGCTGGTCGACGAAGCTGAGGAGCTTGAAGCGGATGTCGCCGCGCTCCTGGCAGTCGAGCGAGCCCCACTCTTCGGTGTTGGCCTGGTTGCACGTGTTGGGGCGGAGCACGTTCACGCACTCGGCGCCCACCATGGCGGTGCCGAACCAGCCGTCGAAGGCGTCGTCGGTCAGGCCCGAGTCGGCCCAGTCGGGCTCGTTGTCGAGCGCGTTGCCGGTGGGGTTGCCCTCGGCGTCGACCGAGGCGACGTAGCAGTCGTAGGGGTCACCCGAGGCGATGCGGCCGCGAGCCTCGTCGGGGCTCTCGAACGGATCGTAGCGACCGGCGCAGGTCGGGTTCAGGACCTCGCCCGTGTCCGGGTGCGTCTGGCAGTAGCAGTACCCGCCCGGATCCTCGCTCTGACACTCGATCGGGTTGTACTGCGGGGGCGTGCTGCCGCGCTGCTGGCGGACCATCGCCATCAGGGTCTCGTTCCACTGACCGACCAGCTCGTAGCTGGGCTTCATCAGGTGGGCGGGGACCTCCGAGCTGGCGTACCAGATGATCGGGCGGACGGTGCGCTCGGTGTACGGGCGCGACACGGGGCGGCCGCTCTCGTCGCGGAGGATGTTGCCGTCGCCGTCGCGCTCGAACCAGTCGTACCAGATGTTGTGCCGGTTGGCGCTCTGGTTGGTGAAGTCGGTGACGCCGTAGCTCGTGTCGTCCGCGTCGCTGCTGCGGTCGTAGGTCGGACGGTCGAGCGCGAAGTAGCCCGCGCGGTTGAACCGGTCGTTGGTCCAGCCGGTCGGCTCGTAGTCGCGGCGGTCGCTCACGCGCAGGAAGCTGGTGCGCGCGAAGAGCTGAACCGACGCGCACTCGGGCGCGCTGGGGAAGAACATCTCGACGTCGTCGCTCCAGCGGCAGAGGAAGCCGAAGCCCGGCATCATCGCCGGCGCCATCACCATCTGCGTCACGAAGCTCATCGAGTACATGTCGCCCTGGTCGTAGTCGTGGGCGTAGTCCTGGTCGTCGAGGTCGCAGCTCTCGTCATCCACGCCGTCGCAGCCCATGAAGTGGAACTGCGGGCGCCACGACTCGGGGAAGCGCGACTCGTCCTGCACGAACAGCGAGGCCGACTCGGCGGTCACGAACCCACCCGGCGCCGAGAAGGTGCCCTCGATGAGGTTCTGCGACCAGTCGACGCGCATGAACTGCCGCTCGTACCAGTGGCGGTCCGTCGTGTTCTCGACGACGACGTTCTGCTCTTCACCGGTGACCGAGTTGTAGGTCCGGCGGATGTCGAAGTGGCTGTCGATCCGGAAGGCCGCGACCGGCTGACCGAGGTAGTCGTCGTCCTCGTCACCCGCGTACGCGAAGGGGTCCTCCGGGTCGCCCACGATCTCGTAATCGCGGTAGGCGTAGAGGAAGTCCTCGTCGATGACCCAGCGGATCCGCGGGATGCTGAACCCGAGGAAGCCCCCGGTCCCATCACCACCGTTGGCACCGACGAAACCGATCGGAGCACCTTCGTACTCCATGTCGATCACCGTCTGGTGCATGTACCAGGAGCCGCTGAGCGCGCTCTTCTCGATGACGTTCACGCCGACGCGGTTGATGGGGGGCTGCTGGTCCCCACACCCCGCGACGAAGATCGCAAACGCGGCGAGCACCGCGAGCGAGTTGACAAGTCGCCTCATGTTCATGGCCTCCAACGAGCCGTTCTTCCGCAAGAGATCGGGCCGCCGCCTACGCACGGCAGCCGGAATGGTTTCGTTCATGTGATCGCGCGCCATCAGAAGGACCCTCCGGCGCTCGGCCCAGCGGCCAGACCCTGCTGGCGGCGCTGGAGCTCTTCGGGCGACAGCTCTTCCTCATCCGAGCCGACGATGGCGGTCCAGAGCTGGTCCAGACCGAGCGTGGCGGTGAGGAACACCTGCGTGTTCGGCGTGAAGAGCGGGTTGTACAGGCCGCCGCTCGGGTCGTAGGCCGACGCGACGATCCCGGAGTTCTGGATGCCCAGCGACATGTTGAGCCAGGGCAGGAACTGGTACGCCACCGAGACGGCGAAGTACGTGAAGTTCCGCCAGTGCGACGGGCTACCGTCCTCGATGAGGATCGGCTCCTCGCTCGTGTCGACGTCCTGGTAGTGCGGCGCGAGGCCGTACCCGTGCGTCGTGAACAGGAACGCGGAGAGGTTGATCGAGAACGCGCCGATCGGCGTCATCGTCGCCGAGATGCCGGCGAGGATGACGTGCTGCGACGTGGTCGGCGTGCCGAACTGGCCGCACGTCGGCGCGAGCGTCGGGCCGACGTCGCCGCCCGGCGTGGGCGCCGCGATCGACGTGGCGCAGTTGTCGGGCTGGGCGGCGTCGGTCTGCACGACGTTGCTGCCCGAGAACCAGTGGCCGTATCGACCCAGGACCGCGAGCGTCAGGTTGCCCGCCTCCGGGATGATCTTGATGAGCGTGAGCTGACCGGCGAGCTGCAGGTACCGCTGAGCGGCGAGGCTGGCCCGCGAGATCGGGACCGTGACGCGCGCCATCGGCATGAGGATGAAGCCCTCGCCGAGGCTGAACAGGTGCACGTAGTCGATCAGCAGGTCGTTGAGCAGCGGCTCGCGGTTGAGCGCGTTGGTGTCGTCGTCGGTGATCTCGAGCGTGAAGCCCCAGTTCGCACGCAAGAAACCCGCGTCGGGGATGTACCAACGCGGGACGATCGAGAACCCCATCTGCCAGGTCGGGTTGTAGGTCAGCTGACCGTCCCGCACGAACGTGTTCGTGTTCACCTGGTTGGTGTAGTTGAAGAAGGTGTTCCGCCAGGGGAACGGCTCGGGGCCGCTCGGGGCGGCAGCTTCCTCGGCCGGCGCCTCCTCGGTCGCGGCCTCTTCCGGCTGCGCCTCGGCCTCCGGCTCGGCGAGCCCGGTCGTGGCGGCCTCCTCCGGCTCCGGCGTCTCCGCCACGGCGGGGCCGGGGTCGGTCGGCGTCGTGTCGACCGCCGGGACCTCGTCGCCCTCGACAACCTCCTCGGCCGCGGCCTCTTCGGTCTCGACGGGCTCGTCGGCGTCCTCGCCCTCGGCGTCGGCGCTCTCGGCGTCGCCGCCCTCGGCGTCCTCGCCCTCGGCGTCGCCGTCCTCGGCGTCCTCGCCCTCGGCGTCGCCGTCCTCGGCGCCCTCGCCGTCGTCGTCACCGTCCTCGTCGTCCTCGGCCTCCTGGGCCTCCTGGGCGTCGTCTTCGGTCTCGGAGGGGACGGAATCGTCGCCCTCGGGCTCGTCGGTCTGGGCCGCGACGGCGGGCGCCAGGGTCAACCCCAGCGCCAGCATCAACAGCACCGACAACGTTGCGTTCTTCACCGAACGAATCTCCGTGTTCCGATCTCGAGCACCAACCCGCCCGAAACCCCCAGGCGGCACCTGCGACGTCGGCTTCATGCCGACACCCGCGGGTCACCGCACTGCCAACGGCCCGCCCCTTTACGACAGACCGTCCACGACCGCCAACCGACGGGCGTGCAACGGGCACTCGTGCGGGCGGAGCCTGAGCAACGCATGTGCCACCGATCCGTGTTCAGCCGTAAGCGGCTGATATCACGCCGGTTTCACTTGTAGCATCGCATGGCCGGTGATCGATGTACGACCGCGACACCCTGTCACGGCGCCCGTGGTCGATTCGGTCGGCCCGAGGGTATAGCCCATTGATTTCAACGGGTTGACCCCACTGTGCAGCGCTCGGGCCGTAAGAATGGTAACGGCCTGGGGACGGACCTCGGAGACGGCCCAAACCCCCGAGAACGCTCGTTTCTTCGTGCGTCTGCTCACAACTCGGTGAACGAAACGACCCGGACCGCGCGCACGCCGTCGATCGACCCGAGCGCCGATCGGAGCTCCGCGGTCGCCGTCGCCACGATGGCGATCGTCAGGTCGTCACCGCTGAGGTGCGCTCGCACCGCGTCGTTCGCGTCGGCGCGCTTCACCGCCCGGATCCGCGACGGGTAGCGCGCGTACCAGTCGTCCGGGAGCGCGTAGATCGCGGTCCGCAGCGTCCGCTCGAGCCGCCTCGACGCGGTCTCGATGTCGAACGGGAAGCTCTTGATCAGGTAGCGCTTGGCCCGCCGGACCTCGTCGCGCTTCAGGCCGCGCGACCGCCAGTCGTCGTAGAGCCCGAGCTGCAGGCGCAGGCAGTCGACGAGCTGCTCGGCGCCCGGCTGGGTCGCCATGGACCAGGCCTCGCGCTGGCGGTCGCTGCCGAGGCGGCTGTACGCCCCGTAGCTCCAGCCCCGCTCGCTGCGCACCTCGTGCATCAGGCGCGAGGTGAACGTGCCGCCGAACGCCGTGTTGGCGACCGCCATCGCGTGGTGATCCGGCGAGCCGACCACCATGCCCAGCGTCCCGATCACGAGCTGCGCCTGGGTGCGGCTGGGCTTGTCGACGAGGACGACTCGCCGCCCCGATTTCATCTTCGGCTCGCGCGCGGGCGGCCGGCGGATCGCGCCGGCGGGCAGGTCGGCGAACGCGTCGTTCACGAGCACCTGCGCGTCCTCGAGGGTCACGTCGCCCGCGAGCCCGATCACCGCATGCGGAGCACGCACGATCCGCGCGTGATGAGCGCGGACCGTGTCGAGCGTGATCGAGGCGACGCCTTCGCGTGTCCCGGAGCTCGGCCGACCGTACCGGTGACGCCCGAACAGCGCGGCGCGGAACGCGCGGGAGGCCAGCGCGCCGTCGCGATCGCGGAGCTGGATCAGCTCCGCCTCGGTGGTGCGCTTCAGGCGCGCGAAGTCCTTCCGGCGCAGCCCCGGGGTGCGCAGGATCGCCGCGAGCTCGGCGAGGAACGGCCCGAGGTTCCGACGGATCACCGAGCCCTGGATCCTCAGCGATTCGTGACCGATCCCGACGCTCAGCGTCGCGCCCAGGGCGTCGAGCCGCTCGTCGAAGCGCTCGGCGCTCACCCCGGCGGGCCCGCGCCGCATCAGCCGCGCGGTGAGCCGGGTGAGCCCCTCGGCGCCCACGGGATCGAGGAGCGAGCCCCGCTGGAGGATCACGTCGACGTCGACGACCGGTAGCGCGTGCGAGACCTCGCAGAAGACCGGGATGCCGTCCAGCGTCCGAAAGTCGGGCGCGATCACGCCGCCTCCGGGACGACGTGCACGATCGATCGGCGGCCCGGTCGGAGCATCTTCGCGGCGACGCGCCGGACGTCGTCGGGGGTCACGGCCCGGATCTCCTCGAGCCGCGAGAGCACGTGCGCCGGGTCGTCGACCACGGTCTGCCCGAAGCCGATCTGATACGCCTTGTCGCTCATCGTCTCGATCGAGCCGAGGGTGAACAGCTCCGCGCGCGCCTTCACCTTGTCGAGCTCGGCGGCGGGGACGGGATCGTCGATGAGCCGCGCGATCTGGCGATCGACGGCCTCTCGCGCGCGCGCGCCCGCGATCCCCTCTCTGAGCTCGATCCAAAGCTCGAACAGTCCGGCGTGCTTCAGCCCCCCGACGTGACCCCGCACCCGCGTCGCGATCTCGAGCTCGTCGACGAGCTCGCGAACCAGCCGCGCGCTGCGCCCTCCGATCAGCACGTCGTGGATCATCTCCGCCACGGCGTGATCGCGCGCGCCCTCGGCCGGCGCGTGCCACCCGAAGGCCAGCTTCTCGGCCGGGGTCGGCCACCGCAGGGTCTGCTCGCGGGGCGCGCGCTGACGGCTCGCCCGCGGCGCGGGGCGGACCGGCAGGTCGCTCGGGCGCATCCGGCCGTAGGCCGCCGCCATCCGGTCGAGCGTGTCGGCTGGCTCGAGGTCGCCGACCACCACGACCGTCGCGTTGTTCGGCGCGTACCAGGTCCGGTAGAAGGCGCGACAATCGGCGACCCGGTAGCCCTCGATGTCCTGCATCCAGCCGATCGTCGGCCAGCCGTGCGGGTGGCTCGGCCCGTAGGCGAGGGCCGCGAGCAGCTCCTCGGCCTTGCCGCGGACGCTGTCTTCGACAGCCATGCGTCGCTCGTTCGCGACGACCTCGCGCTCGGACTCGACCTGGGGCTTTCTGACCTTGAGCCGCGCCATACGGTCGGCCTCGAGCTCGATCGCGAGCGGCAGCTCGTCGGACGGAAGGCTCTCGTAGTAGTAGGTCCAGTCGATCCACGTGGCCGCGTTCGTGTCGCCGCCGGCGTCCTCCATGCGCCGGTCGAACTCCCCCCAGCCGAGCGTCTCCGTCTCGTTGAACATCAGGTGCTCGAAGAAGTGCGCGAGGCCGGTCTTGCCCGGCTCCTCGTGGCGCGAGCCGACGCGAAACCACGTGTGGTAGCTGACGACGGGGGCGCTCGAGTCGCGCAGGAGCAGGACCGTCAGCCCGTTGTGCAGGCGCCATCGCTCGACCTCGAGCGCGGCGCCGAACGGGGTGGTCCGTTCGTGGACGAAGCCTTTACCCATCAGGAAGCACGCGAGCATACAGTGTGCTATCGGCGCACGCGATGTCGTCCGTACGCGTCCGGTTCGCTCCGTCCCCCACGGGCTACCTCCACATCGGCGGCGCGCGCACCGCGCTGTACAACTGGCTGTGGGCCAAGAAGACCGGCGGGACCTTCGTCCTGCGGGTCGAGGACACCGACCGGGCGCGCAGCACCGACGAGAGCGTCGAGGCCATCTACGCGGCGATGGACTGGCTCGGCCTCGACGTCGACGAGGGCCCGCGCGCCGGCGGCGACCGCGGCCCGTACTTCCAGACCGAGCGGCTCGCGATCTACCGCGAGCACGTCGAGCGGCTCGTGGACGAGGGCAAGGCGTACCGCTGCTACGCGACCAAGGAGGAGCTCGACGCGGCGCGCGCCGAGTACCGCAACGAGTCCGGTGGCAAGGAGGGCTTCAAGTACCCCGGCTGGTGGCGCGACAAGGGCCCGGCGGACTGGCCGAAGGACCAGCCCTACGTCTACCGGTTCAAGGTCCCCAGCGAGGGGAGCACCGGCTGGGACGATCTGGTGAAGGGCCGGATCGAGATCGGGCATCGCGAGCTGCAGGACGAGGTCCTGATGCGCTCGGACGGGATCCCGCTCTACAACTTCGGCTGCGTCGTCGACGACCTGACGATGGGGATCACCCTGGTCGCGCGCGGCGACGACCACGTGATCAACACGCCGATGCAGATCCTGCTGTGGCAGGCGTTCGGCGCGCCGCTGCCGCGGTTCGCGCACCTTTCGATGATCCTCGACGAGCGGCGCAAGAAGATGTCCAAGCGCGACGACGCGGGCTCGGTGGAGATCTACCGCGAGCGCGGGTTCGTGCCCGACGGCGTGCTCAACTACCTGGCGCGGCTCGGCTGGAGTCACGGCGACGACGAGCTGTTCACGCGCGACGAGCTGATCGAGAAGTTCGACTGGGACGGCTGCGGGCGCGAGGGCGCGGGCTACGACGAGAAGAAGTTCCTGCACGTGCAGGCCCATCACCTGCGCGAGATGCCGGGCGACGAGCTCGCCGCGGCGGCGCTGCCGTTCGCCCAGAAGAACGGGCTGTCGATCGACGCGGGCGACCCGCGGCTCGTGCCCGCGGTCGAGACGGTGCGCCAGCGCGCGACCACGCTCGCCGACGTCGCGGACATGATCGACTACTACTTTCGCGACCCGCCGGCGATGGAAGAGAAGCCGGCGAACAAGTTCCTCAAGCCCAAGTTCCTCGAGCCGCTGAAGAAGTTCCGCGCCCTGATCGCGGCGCAGGAGGACTTCGGGCGCGAGGCGCTCGAGGCGGCGGTGAAGGCGTGGATGGAGGCCGAGGAGCTCGGCTTCAAGCACTACGCGCAGGCGGTGCGCGTCTCGCTGTCCGGTCGGAGCGCGACCCCGGGCCTGTTCGAGGTGATGGAGGTCCTGGGCAAGGACCGGTGCCTGCGCCGGCTCGACGCGGGGATCGCGACGATCGAGGCGAAGGCCGACGAAGGCTGAGCGTGGCCGCGGCCGCCGAAGCAGAGGAGGTGGCGGACGCTCGCCCCCCCACCCGGCCTGCCCCCCGGCGGGGGGGAGGAGAGGGAGCCGACCCGCCTCCGCCCCGGCCGGGCGGCGGACAGAGTGCGGGCGCGGATCTCGCGGTCAAGATCGGCTGGGCGCTGTTCGCCGCGGGGCTCGCGGTGGTCGCGTGGCAGCGCGGCTCGCTCATCGGGGGCGTCGGCGCGCTCACCGCGTTCGGCGGCACGCTCGTGGCGCTCCTCGCCCGGTTCGTGCGCGACCGTCGCCTGCGGGCCGCGGGGCTGCCGGCGAGGCCCGCGCCGCTCGAGGCGCCGCTCGGGATCGCGCTCGTCGCGTTCGGGTTCGTGGCGCTGCTGTATCCCGCGTTCACGACGCGCGAGGTGTTCCGCGAGCTCGTCGAGGAGTTCCCGTTCGGCCCGATGGTCGCGGTGGGGTTGATCTTCAGCGGGATCATCCTCCTGCTCGACTACCTCGACCGGCCGGCGCCGGCGGAGCCGGCGTTCGTGCGGCCCGAGCCGGACTGGCGGCACCGGGTGAAGATGCTCTTCGTCCCCGGGCTCAACGTGTACCTCTTCGCGAAGTACCTGCACGAGTCGTGGGTGGGGATCGACGAAGAGGCCGCGACCGAGCGCGAGGCGCGGGCGGCGGCCGGCAAGGGCTACGACTTCCGGCCGCTGGTCGTGTTCACCACCGGCGCGGTGTTCCTCGGGCTGATGGAGTACTTCGGCCACGCGCCGACCCTGCGCGATCTGGTCGACCACTACGACCCGGTCGGCCGGATCACCGAGCCCGAGACGTTCTGGGCGATCATCCGTGAGTCCCCGTTCCGCCGCCTGATCGACTTCGTGTGGTGGTCGGGGTGGCGCCTGCTCGGCTTCTTCCTGCTGCCGTGCCTCGTGCTCGCGCTGATGCGCGAGCGGATCAGCGCGTACGGCCTGCAGACGCGCGGGTTCTCCGACCACGCCTGGATGTACTTCGGCTTCTACGTCTGGGTCCTCGCGACGGTGATCTGGGTGTCGTACGAGGACTCGTTCCGCGAGTACTACCCCTTCTACTCGGACGCCTCGCGCAGCTGGTACGACTTCTGGGCGTGGGAGGCGCTGTACGCGGTGCAGTTCTTCTCGCTGGAGTTCTTCTTCCGAGGCTTCTGGGTCAAGGCCGGCAAGACGCAGATGGGCAGCCACGCCATCTACGCGATGGTCGTGCCCTACGTGATGATCCACTTCGGCAAGCCCTACATGGAGACCAACGCGGCGATCCTGGCCGGCGTCGCGCTGGGCACCCTGGCGCTGCGCACGCGCTCCATCTGGGCCGGGTTCCTCATCCACGTATCGATCGCGATCAGCATGGACGTCGCGGCGCTGATGCAGACGACGGGCCTGCCCACGCAGTGGTGGCCGGACGTGTGAACGAATCGTGCAGTCGCGCGCGCCTGAAGATGTAATACGAACGATTACATTTCATTGACAATCCGTCGCGTATAGAGGACCGCGATGGAAGTTGTCGTCATCAGCGTCTATTTGCTGACCCTCACGATGCTCGCGGTGTACGGATTTCACCGCGGCCAGCTCGTGTATCTGTACTGGAAGCACCGCAAGCGCGCGCCCAAGCCGCCGCGCAAGTGGGAGGAGCTTCCGGTGGTCACCGTGCAGCTGCCGATGTTCAACGAGCTGTACGTCGCCGACCGCTTGATCGAGAGCATCGCGGCGCTGGACTACCCGAAGGACAAGCTGGAGATCCAGGTCCTCGACGACTCCACCGACGAGACGGTCGGGATCGCGACGGCCAAGGTCGAGGAGCTGCGCGAGCGCGGGTACAAGGCGGTCTACCGTCACCGCACCGACCGCACCGGCTACAAGGCCGGCGCCCTCGAGGAGGGGCTGCACGAGGCCGAGGGCGACTTCGTCCTCGTGTTCGACGCCGACTTCGTCCCGACCGAGACGATCATCCGCGATCTCGTCCACCACTTCACCGACGAGAAGGTCGGGATGGTGCAGGCGCGCTGGGGCCACCTGAACCGCGACTACTCGATGCTCACCCGCGTGCAGTCGATGATGCTCGACGGGCACTTCGTCATCGAGCACATCGCGCGCAACCGCTCGGGCCGGTTCTTCAACTTCAACGGCACCGCGGGCATGTGGCGCAAGGCGACGATCATCGACGCCGGCGGTTGGCAGCACGACACGTTGACGGAGGACATGGACCTGTCCTTCCGCGCGCAGCTCAACGGCTGGCGCTTCGTCTACGTCCCGGACGCGCTCGCGCCGGCCGAGATCCCCTGCGAGATGAACAGCTTCAAGACCCAGCAGTTCCGCTGGGCGAAGGGCTCGGCCCAGACCGCGAAGAAGCTGCTCCCGATCGTGCTCAAGGCGAAGGTGCCGTGGCACATCAAGCTCGAGGCGGTCTTCCACCTCACGAACAACTTCGCGTACGTCTTCCTGATCCTGCTCGCGCTGCTGCAGCTGCCGAACATGCTGCTCCGCCAGTCGATGACGGCGCCCGAGCTGCTGCTCCTCGACGTGCCGCTGTTCGCCGCGACGAGCGGCTCGATCGTGCTCTTCTACCTGACCACGCACCAGGCGCTCTACAACAACGTCTGGGAGGCGATCCGCCGCCTGCCGCTGATGATGGCGCTGGGCATCGGCCTGTCGCTCAACAACGCGCGCGCCGTGGCCGAGGGCCTGTTCGGCAAGGAGAGCGAGTTCGTGCGCACGCCCAAGCACGGCGTGGTGCACAACCGCGAGAACTGGGTGAAGAAGAAGTACAAGGCCGGCAAGAACGTCTACGCGATCCTCGAGTTCGTGTTCGGGCTGTACTTCGTGGCGACCATCGCGCTCGCGCTGTTCATCGGCGCCTACATGAGCATCCCGTTCCTGTTCCTGTTCATGGTCGGCTTCCTCTACGTCGGCGGGCTGAGCCTCTACCAGGCGCGCTGAGCGCCGCGGCTCCATGAGCGATCTGGTCGCCATCGCCCGGCGGCTGTCGAGGCGGGTCGACGGCCTGTCCTTCGGGCCGCCGACCGCGTACGTCTACAACCCGCTCGCCTACGCCTGGGGCCCGCACTCGCAGTACCTGAAGCGGTACGGCGTCGGGCCCAAGGAGATCGTGTTCGTCGGGATGAACCCGGGCCCGTTCGGCATGGCGCAGACCGGCGTGCCGTTCGGCGACCCGACGATGGTCCGCGAGTTCCTGGGCATCGAGGGGAAGGTGGGCAAGCCCCCGCGCGAGCACGCCAAGCGCGAGATCGTCGGCTTCGCCTCGACCCGCAAGGAGGTCAGCGGCACTCGGCTGTGGGGCTGGGCGCGCGATCGCTTCGGCACCGCCGACGCGTTCTTCGCGCGGTGCTTCGTGCACAACTACTGCCCCCTCGTCTTCATGGAGGACAGCTCGCGCAACCGGGTCCCGGAGAAGCTCCCGAAGGCCGAGCGCGAGCCCCTGTTCGAGGCCTGCGACGCGGCGCTGCGCGAGACCATCGCGGCGCTGTCGCCCCAGCGCGTCATCGGCATCGGCAAGTTCGCCGAGGACTGCGCGCGCCGCGTGCTCGGCGACGACGGCCCCCCGATCGGGCGCGTCCTGCACCCGAGCCCCGCGAGCCCCAAGGCGAACCGCGGGTGGGCCGAGGCCGCGAACGCGGAGCTCGAAGCGCTCGGCGTCGAGCTGCCCTGAGCATCAGCCCGCGGCCTAGCAGGCTGCAGAAAGCAGCCTGCTCCCGTGCCGCGCGCGAAGCGCGCATGCCCGTGCCCCTGCCCGTGCCCGACCCGTTCT
>Ga0070728_10003631_pt1 | contig 16794 bp, 15 predicted proteins | sample tdDd471_FD_66723 | JGI IMG/M metagenome (GOLD analysis project Ga0070728, IMG submission 66723) | Marine sediment microbial communities from the Atlantic coast under amendment with organic carbon and nitrate - tdDd47.1 | ecosystem: Environmental > Aquatic > Marine > Coastal > Sediment | place... | reverse complement strand
CATCGCCGGTTCCGCCGGTGGCCAGAAGAGCATTCCCGGTGGGGTTGATGCCGCTGGTGCCGTCGGGATGGGCCACCACGGTTCCGGCCCCCTTAAGAACCACGTGAAGGCCGGACTTCGTTGCAAAGGAGGTGGCGGCCTGGATCCGGTCGGCTTGAATCTCAGCCACAGAGAGACCCGTGAGCCTCGACAGCTCTTTGGGGTGGGGGGTGATCACCGCCTCCCCCTTGATCTCTCGTATCAGCTCAGGCTTTTCAGCCAGCAGGTTCAGGGCATCGGCATCCAGCACCATGGGAACCACAGAAAAATCGATGATGGCGGTAAGGGCAGCTAAGGCCCCTTTGGAGGTCGTCAGCCCAGGCCCCACGGCCACGGCATCCTTGCCTTGCAAAAGCTCAAGAAGAGCCTCTCCGCAGCCCACATGGAAACTTCCCTCCGTGTCATGGGGAAGCGGAACGCTCATGGCCTCAAGGCACCGGGATTCAAAAGGGGTGTTGATGCACAAAGGAATCGCTGTTGTCACGAGCCCTGCCCCGCCGCACACCGCCGCCTGGGAGGCGAGGATGGCGGCTCCGCTCTTGCCTCGGGAGCCCGCCACCAGGGCAAGGTGGCCCCGCGATCCCTTGTGAAAATCGGGCCGCAGCCTGGAGACAGACTGGGCAATGGTGCGGCTGGAAATCAGGCGAGTGGTTGGTTCCGCATGGTCGACCTCCCGCTCCGGAATGCCGATATCCACAATGGAGAGATCCCCCGCGTGCATCCTGCCGGGGTAAAGGAAATGGCCGGGCTTGGGCCTGCAGAAGGTGACCGTGGCATCCGCACCAACGGCACACCCCAGCACCCTGCCCGTATCGGCACACACCCCGGATGGAATGTCCACGGCAAGCACAAGCTTCCCAAAGGCATTGATGGCTTTCACCACATCCGCATACAACCCCTTTACGTCACGCTGCAGCCCCGTCCCGAAAAGGGCGTCCACCACCATCCCGCTTTGGGCCAGAGAGCTTTCCAAGGCGGCCAGGTCGCACGGCTCGGTCAACTCCGCCACTGCAACACCAAGAGCCTCCAGAAGCAAAAGATTCTCCAGTGCTTCTCCTGAAATCCCGCCCACGCCCCCCACCACAAAAACCGGGGCTTCGATGCCGCGCTCTGCCAGGTAACGGGCCACCACAAAACCGTCCCCGCCATTGTTCCCCCGGCCCGCCACCACAACCACCTGCGTCAGGGGCTTCCCCGCCGCAAGCCTGTAAAGGGCCGACACGCACCCGCGCCCAGCACTCTCCATGAGCACACGCCCGGGTATCCCGACGTCCTGAATGGTCCGCCTGTCAATTTCCTGCATCTGCTTGGCTGTGGTCAACTGCATGATCTCTTGCCTTCTATGGTTAAAGACGGGTTAAAAGCATGCCTTCGGCGGCGAGGTGAGCCACCTCGAAAGCATATTGCGTGGTATTGCTTGCATTCCCTCAAACTTCAGAAGGTTGTTGATTCGCCGGTGTCTTGGGTGTGTTTCAGGTGTGGATAATCCTGAATAGAACAAAAAGAGGTACTTCGATTCTTACGTCCCTTTCAACAGCTCTCATGTTGAGTAGATGCACTTTATCACTTTATGGTCGATGGGAGCTTTAAACTACGACTCATCACGGACAATGCAATCCCACCCTCACTACCCCTGATGGGACTTGTGAATACCTTTGCGCAACCCTCAGCTCTGGAGTCGGGCGAAGCCCGAGGCAAACGCCATTGCGCTTTGCCCCGAGGAACGAGGGGTAAAGCGCAATGGCAACCAGGTTTCCAGGTACCTGCACCTGGCCGCCGGAGGCATGTTTTTTCAGTCCTACCGCTATGCTTAGCTGTGCAGCTCTTTCACCAGCTGGGCCATGTCGCGAACAGCCTGGTCCAGGCCGACCATGGAGGCGCGGGCGATGATGCTGTGGCCGATGCTGTACTCGTCGATTTCGGGGACTTCCTTGAAGGCCTTTACCGAATCGTAGTTGATACCGTGGCCGGCGTTGACGCCGAGGCCCAGTTCGTGGCCGAGCTTGGCGGCGGCTTTGATTCGATCCAACTCTTCGCGTTTCTCCGCATCGGTTTCCGCATCGCAGAAGGCACCGGTGTGGATCTCGATGAAATCGGCACCCACCTCTTTGGCGGCACGGATCTGGTCGAGATCCGGATCGATGAAGATGCTCACGGGGATGTCGCCAGCCTGGAGCTCTTTGATGGCGTCGATGATGTGGGCCTTCTGGGAGAGAAGGTCGAGACCGCCTTCGGTGGTCACTTCTTCGCGCTTTTCAGGCACCAGGGTCACCAGTTCGGGCTTGATATCAAGGGCAATGGCCAGCATCTCTTCGGTGGCGGCCATCTCCAGGATAAAGCGGGTCTGGATCACCTGCCTGAGCAGGCGAATGTCCCGGTCCTGAACGTGGCGTCGATCCTCTCTCAGGTGGGCGACGATGCCGTCGGCACCGGCCATCTCAGCCATGAGGGCAGCGGCGATGGGGTCGGGGTAAGTGGCCCTTCGGGCCTGGCGAATGGTGGCGATATGATCGATATTGACTGCAAGTCCTGCCATGGGGTGTCACTCCAATTGCATCGGTTTGTTGTGTATGAGGGCTCCGCAGGCATTCAGCGCGAAAGGCGGACCATTGAATGAACGGGCCCTGTGAAGCGGCCGGGAAGACCGGTCCGCGCAGGTTCTTTTTCGGAGTCTAACACCGGGGTTATGATGGATCAAGCCTTGTTGATCATCTTAGGAGGTACACACGAAAAAGATTGATGAAAAACAAGCCTCCGGCGGCCAGGGGATGATCCCCTGGGCCCCAGGTTGCGACAGATCTCGTTCCTCGGGCCGAAATCAGTCGCGGAGGGCCCCAAACAAGCCCGTCGAAGGCGGCTTTCTTTCAAGAGCTGAATCGTTCCAAACACTCTGGATCCCCAACAAAAAAGGGCCCCAAAAAGGAGCCCCTGCCTTGACCGATTTGGTCAAAATGACGTTCATGCGGAATGAAAGGTGCGGATCAGAAGTAGTCCAGGTCCGCATCCGGTTCGATGAGGCGAAGGAGTTCGATGCTCTTTTCCGCCATCGCCTCTTCCTCCTCCTCCCCCAACTCGTGGTCGTAGCCTGCGAGATGAAGGATGCCATGAACCAGAAGCTGGCTGTATCGCTGATCAAGGCTCACGCCCCGATCGATGGCCTCCCGAGCAGCCGTGTCGCAGGAGATGATCACGTCCCCCAACAGCGGGGAGACAAAGGTGGACTCGCCATCATCCATGGCAAAGGAGAGAACATTCGTCGTGGCATCCTTTCCTCGGTACTGGCTGTTGATCTCCAACATTTCGGCATCATCTACGAAGGAGAGGGAGAGTTCCCGATCATGTAATGCCAAGGCGTTTAAGATGACTTTCCCTTTCTCCTGTATCGCGTTCTGAGGGACCGGGTGCATCTCCTGCCGATTGTCGACTTGAATCTCCATTTTTTGCCTTTTGTCCATTTCCCGACTTTTCGGGGTATTTGATGCGGTGGTGATGGATGCCACTTAAAACCACGTTAAACCGTTTGGCCATGATGTGGAGATCTTTCAAGGTGATCTCACAATAATCGAGCTGGCCTGAAGCGAAGATCTTGTTGATCAGGGTCTGAACCAGGCCCTGAATCCGGGCCGGAGTGGGGTTGTCCAGGGTCCGTGTGGCCGCCTCCAGCACATCGGACATCATGACGATGGCGGCTTCCACAGTCTGGGGCTTGGGCCCGGGGTAGCGAAAATCATCGGGATTCACGGTCTCTTCGCTGTCCTCTTTCTGGGCTTTGGCCTTCTCGTAGAAATACTCGATGATGCTGGTGCCATGGTGCTGCTGAATGGTGTCCATGATGGTCTGGCCCAGGCGGTACTTCCTGGCAATCTCGAGCCCCGCCTTCACATGCCCGGTAAGAATCAGGGCGCTCATGGAGGGGGCCAGCTTGTCGTGGCGGTTCTTGCCGTCCTTCTGGTTTTCGATGAAGTACTGGGCCTTCTCGATCTTGCCGATATCGTGATAGTAGCCGCACACCCGTGCCAGAAGAGGGTTGGCCCCGATTTCTCCGGCCACGGCATCGGCAAGGGTCCCCACAATCACGCTGTGGTTGTAGGTGCCCGGCGCCTCGATCATGAGCCGCCTTAAAATGGGCTGATCCAGGTTGGCCAGCTCCAGCAGCTTGATGTCTGTGGTGTAATCAAAGAGCATCTCCAGAAGCGGAGCAATGCCGGCGGTCACGATGCCCGAGGCGATGCCACCTGTGAAGGCGAACAGGCCGCTCCAGAGAAAGATCTCCACCGAGATGTCGTTGGCATAGGTTGTCACGGCCGTGGCAAGGGCCACATTGAGGAGCCCCAATTTGGCACCGGCCTTAATAAACACCTTGCGTTCCCGGCAGCTTCGCATCCAGTAGGCTGCCATGGCGGAGCTCAGGAAGATATAGATAAAAATGGGGAACTGATTGGCAAAAACCAGGGTCACCAATGCGGCAAAGACAATGGAAAAGAAAAGAGCCGCCTCCATGCCCAGGAAAAGACAGACCGCCATGGCTCCGGCCGCAACGGGCATGCCGAAGTAGACCGAGGTCTCCTGAATGTCAAACTCCACCGTGGCCCCGATCACCCCAGGCACCGACAGAGAGACTTTGGCGATAAAGAGAAAGGTGATGAGCACCGTGGTGAGAAAGAGCATGTTCTTGTTGCGGTCGCTCACCCCTTCGTTCTTCGGGGTGTAGTGCACCAGAAAGGCGATGATGAGGAAAAGAGCCGTCACCATGGCGGCGCCGATGTTCCGGGAGAAGAGGTGGCGGTTTTTCGTCTGGGTCTGGAGCTCCTTGAGTTTTACCAGTTGAAGCTCGGTGACCCGCTCCCCTTCACGGAGGATCATCTCCCCCACCTTGACTTTAAAAAGGACCGGCTTCACCTCTTCGGCGGCCCTTTTGGCCCGAATCTCCGTCTCGCTGCCGTTCAGCGTCACATTGGGCTGAAGCATACGCTGGGTGAAATCAACAATGAGGTTCAGGGCGTTGTAGTCCACAACCGCCGCCTCTTTTTTAAAGAGGGGGTCCGCCACAATGCGAACCATGGTCTGTGCCTGCTCCAGTCCGTAATAGGCCTTGAGATTTTTGGCAATGGACTCCTCTTTACCGTCCAAGGTACGAAGCGTGATGCCCCGGTCACCCTGGCGAAGAAGCAGCTCCTTGTTGGCCACCACGCCGTTGTTCATGATCTCGGCATAGATCTGGCAAATAAGGTTTTCGATCTTTTTTGAGAAGAGGTGTTTTTCAAGGACCTGGAACGCCCCCCGGCTTACCTCGATACCGACCTTGTCCTCAAACTCCTGCTTTCTCAGCCACACCTCGTCCATGGGTGTGGCGGCAGGGGACGGCTCAAGCCCTGCTTCCAGGGAAGGCTGGGGTGGCGGTGGCACGGGAGGCTGAGTCAAAATGGCCCGAAACGTGGAGAAGGCACTCCGTACGTTTGCCACCTGCCGGGTCACCATCTCCGTGTTGTTATCATAAACGGGAAGCACCGAGCGAATGGCCAGCTTGCGGCTCCCCTCGGTGGCGCCATCATCCTGGATAAAGAAATCCCGGGGTGCCTTGATGTTCTTTTCGGCGATGTCCCCCACGGTGTAGGAGAACTTGGTGACGGAGAGATTGGGGTAAATAACAAGGGTAAAGAGCAGGGTAATAGCAGCCAGAAGGGTCCAGAGAACATTACTGCTCGTGGCAAGAAATGTACGGACCGACTCGCGAAATGTGAGCCGCTTCTCAGATGGAAGATTCATCTTGTGTCGTATGCCTCTTAAAGTGCCTGTTCCGCACGTCTGCGTTTGGTCAGGTCGTTCTTCTCATAGGCCGTGATAATCTTCATCACCAGCTTGTGGCGAACCACATCTTCCTTTGAAAATTCAACAAAGGAGATGCCGCGGATCCCCGTCAAAATACCATGGGCTTCTTTGAGCCCCGGAATTTTTCCGGAGGGAAGATCCACCTGGGTCACGTCACCGGTGATGACCGCTTTGGAGTTGAACCCGATGCGGGTCAGAAACATCTTCATCTGTTCGGAGGTGGTGTTCTGCGCCTCGTCCAGAATAATAAAGGCATTGTTCAGGGTCCGTCCCCGCATAAATGCCAGGGGAGCCACTTCAATGGCTCCCTGCTCCATCAGCTCCGTCACCTTTTCATAACGCAGCATGTCATGGAGAGCGTCGTAGAGGGGGCGAAGATAGGGATCCACCTTATCCGCAAGATCTCCCGGCAAAAAGCCCAGGGACTCCCCCGCCTCAACGGCAGGGCGGGTCAGGATGATGCGGTTCACCTTCCCGCTGATCAGGGCGGCCACGGCCATGGCCATGGCGAGGTAGGTCTTTCCGGTGCCGGCAGGGCCAATGCCGAACACAATATCGTTCCCTCGAATGGCGTCGATGTACGCCTTCTGATTTAAACTCTTGGGTGTAATGGGGCGTTTGGTGGCGGTAACGAAGACCGTGTCCATGAAAATGGCCTTCAGGTTCACCGTGGGATCACCGCTCACCGCCTTGATGGCGTGATCGATGTCGCTGGGGTAAAGTGGCAGTCCCTCTTTCACAAGGGTATAAAGCTGGTTCAGCAGGGTGGCTGCCACCTTGCGGGCTGCCTCATCCCCCTGAAGGGTTACCTTGTTGCCGCGGGCCTGGATGGTAATGGCCAGCGCGTCTGCAATTTTGGTGAGATGGTGATTCTTCTCACCGAACAGCTGCATTGCGTGCGTGTTGTTTGAAAACGACAACTCGCTCGTGCTGTTCTCCGAATTTCCTTGCATGTATATGCCTTCATGGTACCCACCCTGTCCGTTACGTCACATAATGGCGGATGGTTCCTAATATGTTGCCTGAATTCCGGATACAAGGGGGAAAAACCAAAGACGGTGGCACCGTCGCATAACCATAAGCGAAGCGGCCCACCGGATCCCCACAGAGTCACAGGTTCAGGGGTATCTGCCTGAGAGTGAAAGTCATTTTGACAGTTATGCATTCTTAGCACACATGATTTACCGAATGCAAACCGAAACGTAACCCCCTCTAACCCATGGAAAAATGCCTTGACGGGTCTGCTTTGCTTCTGTTAATCAAGCTGTTTGACCGGTGTAGGGAACACACCGTGCCGTGGCATTCGACGCGTTCAACCCGTTTTACCAGGCTCAGCTCATCATGGAGGCCCATCAATGAATCCACTTGATATCACGTTTTGCATCGTTATTGCCTTCTGCCTGATCCGGGGAGCCTTTCGGGGTATTGTCAAGGAGGCCTCCGCCATCATCGGAGTCTTCGGTGGCTTTTTCGCCGCCTACACCTATTATCCCCTGCTCGCCCGACAACTCAGCAACTTCATCGATTCCACTGCCTGGCTCAACATCGTCAGCTTTCTCATCATCTTCGGTGTTGTCTTTGCCGCCGTGTCCGCCCTGGGCGTCCTCACCAAATACCTGTTGAAGGTGGTGTTCCTCGGCTGGGTGGATCGTCTCTGCGGTGCAGGGTTCGGCCTGGTGAAAGGCATCCTGATTTCCGCGGTGCTCCTGATGGTTTTTGCCACCTTCCTCGATAAAGGCAGCCCCCTTATTCGAAATTCCAAGACAGCGCCTTACGTCACCGTCGTCTCCGAAGCCCTCTCAAGCTTTGCATCCAAAGACTTAAGGAAGCAGTTCAACGCCAAGATCGATGACGCCCGAAAAATATGGGGCAAGCACCTCTGATGCACTCCGGTACAACACCCTATGAAAGGTGAACAGACCCATAACTATTCAGCGTTTGCCTCCGGCGGCCCTGCCGGGAGCCAAACTTTTGAAAAGTTTGACAAACAGGTTTAAATAATGATCCTTGATAGTGTGTGAATTAAAGCGGATGTGATTTGTCCCGAGGAACGAGGGGCAAAAAGCATCCGTAACCTGCTTTCAAGGTGGCACACCTTGCCGCCGGAGGCGTCTTTTCAACAATCATTCTGAGCTCCGCTCTCAATTCAGCCCTGCTCTCCGGCAGGGCATTTTTTATTAGAAGGTCCCCCCGTGAACGAAACACGAGAACTCATCAAACGCCTCAGAGCCGAAAACGGCTGCCCCTGGGACAAAAAACAGACCCCAGTGTCCATGGTGCGCTACCTCATTGAAGAGGCCTATGAGCTCCAGGAGGCAATCCATGGCGGGGACAGCCAGGAGATGGCGGACGAACTTGGAGACACCTGGTTTCAAATGGTGTTTCTCATCCACCTCCTCGAAGAGGCCCATGGCCTCTCCTTTGCCGAGGTGGCTCAAGCCAATCGCCTTAAAATGATCCGCCGTCATCCCCATGTCTTCGGGGACGAAACCGCTGAGACTGTGGACGAGGTGAAGACCCACTGGGCCAAGATCAAAGAGGAAGAAAAGGCCGAAAAGCCCGCCTCTCTTCTGGACACGGTGACCTCGGGAACGCCCCCGCTCATGAGGGCCCGGGACGTCTCAAAGGTCACCGCCGAAGCAGGCTTTGACTGGGACGATATGGACGGGGTCATGGAAAAAGTAAACGAGGAGTGGGGCGAGTTTAACGAGGCCCTTGCCTCAGGCGACAAAAAAGCAGCCTCCTTAGAGTTCGGCGACCTGCTCTTTACCATGGTCAACGTGGCCCGGTTTGCCGGCATTGACGCCGATGCCGCCCTTTCGTCCTCCGTGGCCAAGTTTGAAAAGCGCTACCGCCTCATGGAAAAACTTCTGGCTGAAAAGGGGGAGCTCCCCGACCGAAGCCGCTCAGACGAAGTGGACGCCATGTGGGACCGGGCAAAAGAACACTTCTGATCCGTTTGCAAATGCATCAAGACATTCTTTTAAAGGGATCTTTCCCCTTTAAACAACCATATGGAGATGTGAAACACCATGATAGCCATCATCGACTACGAAGCCGGCAACCTCACCAGCGTCGAGCGGGCCATTCGGTCCCTTGGTCGCGACTGTGTGGTGACCAGCGACGCCCAGACCATCCGTGATGCAGAACGGGTGATCTTCCCCGGTGTGGGACAGGCGGGCAGCGCCATGGCGAGCCTTGCGCGCACAGAGCTTTCCGCCGTCATTCACGATGTCTACGCCTCAGGCCGTCCCTTCATGGGGATCTGCCTCGGCACCCAGATCATCCTCTCCCACAGCCAAGAGTACGATACCCCCTGCCTTGGGCTCCTCGAAGGGGAGGTAAAAGCCTTCCCCCTCAAGATGACCGACACAGACGGCAGCCTGCTCAAGATTCCCCACATGGGTTGGAACCGCATCCATCAGGTGTCGGATCACCCCATCCTCGAAGGGATCACCGAAGAGGACGAATTCTACTTTGTCCACAGCTACTACCCGGCGCCAGTCCAACGGGAGCATGTCCTGGCCGAGTGCACCTACGGGTTCACCTTCCCCGTCATGCTGGGCCACAAAAACCTGGTCTCAAGCCAGTTTCACCCGGAAAAGAGCGGCAAAGCCGGCCTTAAAATCTTAGACAACTTCTGCAGGTGGCAACCATGTTAAGCAGGCGCATCATCCCCTGCCTGGACGTGCGTGAAGGACGCACCACGAAGGGCATCAAATTCAAGAACAACGTGGACATCGGAGACCCGGTGGAGATGGCCAAGCTCTACTATGAGCAGGGCGCAGACGAAATCGTCTTCTACGACATCACCGCCTCCCATGAAAAACGGGACATCATGATTGATGTGGTTCGCCGCGTGGCAGAGACCATCTTCATCCCCTTCTCCGTGGGCGGAGGCATCCGAACCGTAGACGACATGCGGGCCGTACTCCTCGCCGGTGCCGAGAAGGTGAGCGTCAACTCCGCTGCCGTAAAGAATCCGGAGATCATCCGCCAGGGCGCCGAAGCCTTCGGCAACCAGTGCGTGGTCCTCGGCATGGACGTGAAGCAGGTGGAGGTAAGCGAGACCATCCCCTCCGGCTACGAGATCGTCATCAACGGCGGGCGCAAGCACATGGGCATGGACGCGGTGCAGTGGGCCCTTAAGGCCCAGGAGCTGGGAGCCGGTGAAATCTGCCTCAACTCCATCGACGCCGACGGCATGAAGACCGGCTACGAGGTGAACCTCACCCGCCTCATCTCAGAGACCGTGGACATCCCCGTCATCGCCTCCGGCGGCGCCGGAGAGCCCGAACACCTCCGGGAGGTCCTCACCGACGGCAAGGCCGATGCCGCCCTCATCGCCTCCATGGTCCACTACGGCGACTACACCGTGCCAGGCATCAAAGAGTACCTGCACAACGCCGGCGTGAAAGTAAGAAATCGTTGGTAAGAGCCAAAAGCATGCCTCCGGCGGCGAGGTGAGTCACCTCGAAAGCAGGGTGCCTTAAACGTCGCCTCAAGTTCAACGTGCTGCGGGAAACAAGCCACATTTTACATGACATAAAAAAGGCCGAAAGCGATTCGTTAAGATCGTTTTCGGCCTTTTGTGTTTCGCTGCGGTACCGTCGTGTATCAAACACAAACGATGGCTTATCTTTACATCATCAGGGTGATTTCACGTCATCCACACCCCTCAGGGCAAAGCCAATGCTTGAATGACCACCATGCTTGGCAACGGGCGAAGCCCGTCAGCGAATGTGATCACCCCGAGGCACGAGGGGTGGGAGCATTCGCAACCCTGGGGTGCAGGGGCTCAGCCCCTGCCCGCCGGAGGCAGTCTTTTGTCTTTTATCCCGTTAGATGTAATCACCACGCCTGAACTTCACGGCTTCAATGCCGGCCAGGGCCGCGCTCTGTTCTGCGAGCTCACGGATGTGGGGATCGGGCTCATCGCCCAGGGAAGCGGTAAGCTCCGTTGCCAGGGTTCCGAGCTCTCCCACGAGGGATTCGATCTCTTTCAGGGGAACGTCCGCATTCTCCATCTTCTGGGCGTAGTCCTCAATGAGATTCAGCAGGGCCACGGTGCGTTCGGCCGTGGGTGATGGTGAGAGTGCACCTGCGGCGATGGGCGGCATGGGTGCTCGAATCTCGCCAAGGGGAGCTGCTGCCTGGGCGGAGGCGGTCTCTGCCGGGCTGGCTTGGCCCTGGGTGGCCCGGTTCAGCATCTGGTCGAAGGAGGGGGCCCCCTCCTTGGGCTTGTCTGATCCGATTGCGGGACTCGCGGGAGCGGTAGGCCCCACGGGTTGAATGGAATTGAGTTTCATGGTGGACTCCTCTTAGGTGGGGTCTGGGTTACCGGGTGCCAAGAACCATCCCGGTACACATCGATCACTTGCCCCGCCTGTTAATCTGTACGCCCCACCCATTTCATACCCGGGCAAGGCCTGCCACCCATGTAACCTATCAAGATATGTGCCACATCATGGGTTAATGGCTCATTTTTTGATGAGACGCCCGATATTCGAGGCTTTTGGTTACAAGCCATCAAAATAAAAGGGCACCGACATATAGGAAATTTTTTCCCGTCGGTGCCCACATATGTCTGATAACCGGGGTCAGGGGACCCCTTTTGTTACACGTACTCGTTGATGGCAGAGGCGATAATTTTATCAGCCACTTTGTCGGCGGACACAGCGTAGCGGCCCTCCTTCACTTCATTTCGAAGCTCCTCCACCTTTTCGGTACGAATGTCCGGGGTGTTCATTATCGCATCACGTGCGATCTGCATATCCCGGGAGTCTCTGGAAAGGGTGACCTTGTCGCCCGAGGAGCGCTGTTGCCCCTTGGCCTCGCTCCCCTGCTTTGCCTGATTGGCTTCAGACACCTCTCTCATGTAGAGCTGCCTGCCATAATTGGCATTTGATTCAGAGATTTTCATGGCTCTCCTCCGGGTCGGGGTTTCCGCCGTTATGGTTGTACTGGTCCACAAGGGACTTCATTCTTTGGGCCTGAAGGCCGTTGTTTCCGACGGAAAGGGTGCTGGTGGTCTTCTCGTTGTCTTCCCCGATGTAATTGTAAACAAACCGACCATTCTTCTTTCGCTCGGTTTCGGGTTCGCTGCCCTTCTCTTTCTTAATCTGGGCGGCGACTTCAACTTCCTTGTTGCCGGATGTATCGGTGCTGGTCAGGCGGTTGATGATGTCTGAAGCCACCTTGTCGATGACGGCTTTCCGCTTCCCCTCCGCTGACAAGGTGATTTTATCATGAGCCGGTGCGTTGTCAAGACCGAGATCTTTCTGATGATTCAATGCCTTACTCTGGCTTACCTGCTTGCTGTAAACCTTCAGGACATTATTTATCTGGTATGACGGTACATGCATGACATCTTTCTCCTTAGTCTTGCCATCGGCAAAAGTTGCCGCAACATTAAGGAAAAAAAACAACAAAATGAAAGAGAGTGAAAAAAAAGAGGTCTGCCAACCCGTCTGGCGCCCCTTTACGGAACCCTTCGTTTTTCCAGTACCTTTGGCCAGAGCATCCAAAGACACGAAAACGGAGTCCCTGGCCTTCCCGCATGTGACGTTACCGCTTGCGGTGGCCCCAAGAGGTCTGCTGCAATTGGCCCTGGCCCCTCACCGTCACTCCACGGGGTGGCCGTTGCGGGTCAGCAGATAGTTTCGGATAAAGTGCCGATGGCTCTGAAAGGCAACCTCAGGCAACGCCTCCAGGGAAAAAAAACGGGCATCGTCGGCATCATCGCCGGCCACGGGTACACCGGTCCAGTTCCGAACCAGAAACCCCATCAAGAGCACCGTTCCGTAATCCGGGTTGGGGTTGGTGGTCACCCCGATGAGGCTTTCGATGCGACCGGAGACTCCGGCTTCCTCCTTCAACTCTCGTATGGCCGCCTCTTCAGGGGACTCGTGAAGCTCCATAAACCCACCGGGAAGACACCACATCCCCTCTTTGGGGGGGACATTGCGCTTGACGAGGAGAAGGCGTTCCTCCGAATCCACCACCACCACACAAGACGCGGGAACCGGGTTTTCATAGAGAGGAGAGGAGCAGGACTCGCAATAGAGACGATCCCGGCCCTCCACAAACCGCCGGGTAAGAGCGCCACCGCAAAACATGCAGTATTGCTTTTTCTTCGGCGTCAATGCGGGGGCTGACTGGGAACAAAGTGCGGTAAGGCTGGCGTCAGTGGGCATGGGCCCTCCTTGGCAAGGGGCGCCCGCGTGTGCGGGCCTATAAAAAGAAGAGAGGCTCTCGTAACGTAGCACGGCCGAAGGAGCCTTGTAAGGGCAGGATATCCCCCCCCACCTGGCACGACTCCGACGTACCTCGAGGCCACGAAAAACAAAGGGCGGCCCAGATATAACCGGGCCGCCCAAAGGTCTTCAAAAAGATCTGTCGAAGGGCTTACTCGTCAAAGTCGCCCTCGGGTCCCTTATCAGTGGTGATAAGGGCCGCCTTGGCACGAATTTTCTCTTCGGTCCACTCGGCTTTGTCTTCCTTTACCTCGGCCTTGGGGCCGGGGTTGAAGGAGCCTGTCTCAAGGATGTCCTCGATGCAGAGGGTGCCGGTGCCACCGGCGTTGAAGACGTCGGTAAGCAGTGTGTAGGTAAACTCTTCCACTCGCTTGGCCATCCGCTCACGGACCTCACGGGCCTGGCCCAGGATCTTGTTTTCGAAGGGGAGGTTCAGCTTTTTGAAGTTGCTGCCCTTGATGCCGTTTTCATCGGCCCAGGCCTTCATCTCAACCCAGAGTTCCTCGGTGAGGCCTTCCCCTTTGATCTTGATGAGGTCACCGTTTTCATCCATCACGGCGTTGCCGAACTCGTTCACCTCCATGCCCCAGGAGAGAAGCTGAAGGGCGGTGGCCACGTTGGCTTTGGTGGTGGCGGTCTTTTCAGCAATGGCTCGGAGTCGGTCCGAATCGTTGCCGCTGGTTCCGTGCTGGGCGCCGGAGACTTCGTAAGGAGCCAGGGCGTTGTGAATCTCTTCCGTGAGTTCCACGTTAATGCCGGAACCGCTGGCTTCAATGCCGTGGGTGGTGCCGTTGTTCAGGGCGATCCAGTCGGCATGGATGTTGTGAGCGTTGAGCCCCTGAATCAGAAAAAGGGCCTCTTCGGAAGAAGAGAGCCCTTCAGTCCCTTTGATTTCACCCACCTCGGTCTCAAGGCCAGCCCACTCCGGAATGAAGGGGTTGATGGCGATGTTGGCCAGGAGGTTCTCATCGTCGGGCTGATGGGAGGCATCGATGGCGATGGAGGTGATGCCCGCATCAAAGATGGAGGGGATCTCCACCTTGGCTGCTTCCAGGTCTGCCGGCGTCTTGAGGGCGTAGTGGTCGGTGTGAATGGCCACAGGAACAGTCACGCCCAACTCATTCATCACGGCATCCACCTGACGGGCCATGTTCCAGAGGCTGGTGGGGCAGTAAGCGTTGGCGCCGCCTTCGGATTTGGCGATCTCGATGATAATGGCAGCATCGGCGCGCTGGGCGGCGGCGAGTACGCCACGAATGACGAGATGGCTTCGGCCGTTGGCCGCAATGGTCATGGCGCCACCCTTCTTCCGCATGGCACGGTCGATGTAACGACCGCTGACCAGCAAAGCCCTGGAGTTGGGAAAGAGTTTTTCTACTGTGGGGGGACGGCCGATTTTGAGTGCGCGATCAAAGTCAGACATGGTCTCTATTCTTCTCCTCTATATTAGGGACAGCTGGGCCCCTTTGTTGCGGTTGATAAACAGGTAAAAAGCCGATGATACCAGCATGTTGCCATTCCACAGAAAGCGGTAAGGGCAGGTCTTCTCTCCTCCGGATCCACCGGGGAGCAGCTGCAACAGAGTCATCAAACGTTTTACGAACCCAATATATTTTAATATTGTAAAGGAATTGTAAAGAAAAAAACAGCAGAAGGTCATCCAGTGCACCCATGTTTCCCATACGATTTCAAGAGGGTAGATCGGCCACACCTCTTCTTGACTTTTTGGGTGTACATTGACATAGGTGTTTTGGAACATCTCGGTTTACGGACGTAAACAACCTGACATCACCGAACGGCTCATCACCCGTCTATCATCATTACCCCGGAGAGGCCCATGGCGCACCCCATCCGACGTCCCTTTGTTTCCGTTTTCTTGATCCTTGTCGCAGGAATGTGCCTTCTCCTGCCGAGCTCCCTTCCCGCCGATGTCTCCGACCCCGTTTCCGTGGAGGTCCCCAGCCGAAAAGTCGAGAACCTTACCAGCCTGCTGGACACCATGGAACAGGTAAGACGGGAGGTGCTGGAGGCCCAGAGAGCTCTTGGCAGCCCTGCCTCCCTTGGAAAGGAGGAGTGGTACCGCACCCGTATCGACCTCCTCACCGCGCGACTCACCGCCCTGGAGGAGGGGTTTGAGCAACTGGCCACCGGGGTGGACAAGCCAGTGCAGCCCACCGGTGGATCCGGCAGCGCCTTTGAGTGGAACAACGAACTCAAAGAGCTTCTCGCCCCCCTCATCACGGAAATGAAGCGTATGACGGCCAGGCCCCGCGAGATCCAGGGACTCCGCAGCACCCTTGAGGACTACACCGAAGAGCAGGAGCGTATTGAAAAGGCCCTTTCCAACATCTCCCACTTGCTGGAGAACCCGGAACTGCCCATGTCCCTTTCCCGTCACCTGGAGACACTGGCATCCAAGTGGCGCTACCGCCTGCAGGAGCTCACCTCCCTTAAAGGACTGGCCGAGCTGAAACTCGAAGAGAAGGAGATGGGCAAACGCACCCTTTCAGGGTCCCTTCAAGACTTTACCCGCCTCTTTTTCAAGAGCCGGGGACGCAACCTCCTCATGGCCCTTGGCGTTCTCTTCGGCACCCTTTTCACCATGGGCAAGCTTCGCACCCTGATTGAGACACACAGTCGCATCTACGAACGGGCTCAGACGGTTTACGCCCGCATCTTCGATCTCACCTACATGATCATTACCGTCACAGTCGCCCTGCTGGCCACCATGGGAACCCTTTACCTGGTGAGCGACTGGGTGCTGCTCTCCATCCTGCTGATCTTTGTCTTCGGCCTGCTCTGGGCCTCCAAGGAGGGCATCCCCAAGGTGTGGGGCCAGGTTCGCATGCTCCTCAACCTGGGAGCGGTGCGTGAAGGCGAACGCATTATCTACCAAGGGGTGCCCTACAGGGTCGCCACCATCAACCTCTACTCCGAACTGGAAAATGAGGCCCTCCAGGGAGGCCGCGTGCGCCTGCCTTTAAAGGATCTCTTTACAATGCGCTCCCGAGTCTGCCACCCGGACGAGCCCTGGTTCCCCACACAGTGTGGCGATTGGGTGCTGCTCTCCGACGGCACCCACGCGAAAGTCACCGTGCAGAGCCCGGAGTACATCGGAATGCGCCTCTTGGGTGGGGCCACCCGTCAACTGCCCCCAGCCGATTTCCTTGCCCTCTCCCCCACGAACCTCTCCCACGGCTTCCGCCTGGAGGCCCGCTTCCGCCTGTCCGTTACCCACCGGGCCGAAGCCGCCACCACCATCCCCAACGAGCTGGAAACAAGCCTTGCCACCCGACTCACAGCCACCGACTGGGCCCCCAACACCCTCTCCGTCCTCTACCGACGCACCCTCCCCTCCTTTTTGGAACTCTCCATCCTGGCCGACTTTCCCGGCACCTGCGCCGCAGACCACCCCCTCATCGCCATGGCCTTAGAGCAGTTCTGCTTGGAAACCGCAGGCGACATGGCCTGGGAACTGCCCACCCACCGCATGGCGGTTGAGATGGTGCAGGGGTAATGTAAGTTGCAAGGAAAGGGCAAAAAGCAAGCCTCCGGTAAAAGTCAACCCAATTTCAAGTATTCATTCGGCCTGTTTTCCGAAGAATGAAACAGGTCTCTTTACGAAAGAGGTCGCCAGGCGTCTCACTTCACGCGAATGCCCCGTCAATGG
>Ga0070728_10003630_pt1 | contig 16796 bp, 14 predicted proteins | sample tdDd471_FD_66723 | JGI IMG/M metagenome (GOLD analysis project Ga0070728, IMG submission 66723) | Marine sediment microbial communities from the Atlantic coast under amendment with organic carbon and nitrate - tdDd47.1 | ecosystem: Environmental > Aquatic > Marine > Coastal > Sediment | place... | reverse complement strand
GGTCGGCTGACACAGGCGGAATTTGAGGAAATGAAACGGCATCCGCTTATCGGAGCGCGGATACTCAGCGGCTCCGGTTCCGAACTGCTGAAGATCTCAGAGAGGATCGCCATTTCCCACCACGAACGATACGATGGCTTTGGCTATCCCTATGGCCTGGTTGGCGAGGACATTCCCCTGGCAGGACGCATTGTCGCCATTGCGGATGTATTTGACGCCCTGACCACTCCACGGGTTTACAAACCCGCCTTTAAGGTGGAACGGGCCCTTGAAATGATCGGCGATGAACGGGCCGCCCATTTTGATCCCATGGTTACCGATGCCTTTTTTGACAACCTTGAAACCATCCTCCGGGTACGGGACCAATACCAGGAAGAACAGCAGGATATATTCCTCCACTAGCCTCCCCCACTAACATTATGAGAATACAAAAACTTCCGGACATACTTATCAATAAAATCGCCGCTGGTGAAGTCATCGAGCGCCCGGCCTCCGTGGTAAAGGAACTACTGGAAAACTCACTTGACGCCGGGGCCACGGAAATCGATATCGCCATTGAAATGGCGGGACAGCAGCTGATCCGTATTGCGGACAACGGCATCGGCATGACCCGTGAAGAGGCAGAGCTTGCCCTGGAGCGACACGCAACCTCCAAGATAGCATCTTTGGACGACCTGGAATCAATCGACACCTTCGGCTTCCGCGGTGAAGCAGTCCCTTCCATTGCATCCATCAGCCGCTTTACCCTTGTTACCCGTCCACATGACGCTCTTGCAGCAACGGAAATATCCGTTGAAGGCGGCAAAACGCAGGATATTCGTGAAACCGGTGCGCCCAAAGGCACCCGCATTGACATACGGGATCTGTTTTACAACACTCCGGTACGGCTTAAATTTCTCAAGCGTCCGGCCACGGAATTCGGACACATTCTGGATACCGTTAACAAGCTGATTATGCTCAATCCCCACGTCCGTTGCCGCCTTACCCACAATAATCAGGAAATTCTAAATTATCCTGCCACCGATGATCCGGCAGAACGTATCGCCATGATTGTGGGCAATGATCATTACCGGGACCTGTTCCCGGTTTCCCATGAAGGCGCAACCATGGAACTGCGGGGCATGATCGCCTCGCCGGAATTTACCCGGCGTACCGCAACATCGGCCATGTATCTGTTTGTCAACGGCCGTCCTATCCGTGATAAAACCATCCACCATGCGGTCATGACCGCCTATGGTACGCTCATAGACAAAGGAAACTATCCGGTGGTTGTGCTTGACCTGCGTATCCCCACCGAAGATCTGGATGTCAATGTGCATCCCACCAAAGCGGAAGTTCGCTTCAGAGCCTCCAGCGATGTATATCGTTTTATTCGGCGCAGCATCTCGGTGATTATCGATCAGGTTCCCTGGATGACAGCCATTCTGCCAACCACAGAGTCGGACAACGTTGCAGAGAACAGCGACAATGAACAAGACCTCTATGCCTCTTTGCAAAACCGGGTAAGCCGGGCAGCCGCAGGATACCGCATGGAGCCTCAACGGCGACAACAGCACTATACCCCAGACATTTCTCCGGTGGAGAGCGCCGAAACGCACATCCCAGATAAAAGCTATGCAAGCCATGAGCAGCCTTCCCGCCCCATTCTCCAGGAAGGGCAGTATTCATCTCTGGCAGTCATCGGCGTTCTGGACCGCACCTATATTCTGGCGGAAAGCCCCCGGGGGCTGGTACTGATCGACCAGCATGCAGCCCACGAACGGGTGCTGTATGTCCGGCTGAAAAATCAGCTGGGAGATAAAGGCATTTCACCGTCACCGCTGCTGATCCCCATTACCCTTGATGTCCCCGGCCCACTCCTTGCCACGGCAGAAGCCTTTAAGGACGACCTGCTGAAAGCCGGCTTTGATATAGAACCCCTCAGCGGCAGCACCCTTGCCATCAAGGCGGTTCCCGGCATGATGGAACATCGCATAGATCCGGCAAATCTGCTGGCGGGAGTACTTGAGGAACTGGCGGAATCGGGACAACAAAACGTGCATGAATCTGCTCTGGACCTTGTGCTGGCCACCACGGCCTGCCATTCAGCAATCCGGGCACATGATCCCCTCAGCCGTCAGGAATGCGAGGATCTGCTGCGACAGATGGACGAAACCGAACGCAGCGGCTACTGCCCTCATGGACGACCGGTGATGACAGAACTTCCCTTTGGCGACATTGAACGCCTTTTCCATCGCCGTTAGCCATGACCCGGTTTAACACGCCCATTATTATTATCGGCGGCCCCACGGCCTCCGGCAAATCCGGTCTGGCCATGGATATCGCCGAACAGTTGAACGGCGAAATCATCAACGCCGACAGTGTGCAGGTGTACCGACACTTCAACATCGGCACGGCCAAACCCACCAAAGAAGACATGGCCCGGGTACCGCACCATCTTTTTGATCTGGTGGAACCCCACGAGCACTTCGATGGCTCCCTGTTTGTAAAAGCCGCCGATGCAGCCATACAGGATATCCATGCCCGGGGCAAATTGCCGGTGGTGGTGGGCGGAACCGGCATGTATATAACATTTCTGCTGTTCGGGCTGTCCCCCTCCCCGCCCCGGGATCATGACCTGCGGGAAACATTGCAACAGCGGGGCGAAACAGAAGGAGCGGAAGTTCTGCACGCAGAACTCAAAGCCGTGGACCCGCAATACGCCGCAAAAATCAGTCCCAAAGACCTGCATCGCATCGTGCGAGCCCTGGAAGTATACCACCTGACCGGCGAACCTTTGTCGGTACAACATGCCCGGCATGATAAAACACCCCGCTATCCGTATCTCGCGTGGATGCCCGCCCATGACCGGGAAACCCTGTACCAACGTATTAATGACCGTGTTTCCGTGATGATACAACAGGGTTTTGAGGCAGAAGTGCGCCAGCTTATGCAGGATGAAACCATTGCAACAGCACGCCCCATGGAATCGCTGGGATACACCCAGATGGCGGCATATGTTTGCGGAGAATGCACACTTGAGCAGGCAATGGAAGATACCCGGCAACAAACCCGTAAATATGCCAAAAGGCAATTAACCTGGTTCCGGCGGCAGATTCCCGGCATGCAGGAAACTGCGTATCCTCCACTTTCACCAAAGGTATTGGAAGATATACGCACGTTTGTTGGCCAGTGACCCGGCCCCTGCATATTGACATCACCTTATTCGCACATTATCTTTTCTGTCATGAAGTCCTGAGGAACGTAACAACGGTTGCATAGTGGAACAACATGAGCGATTACAAAAATTATTATAAAACTCTGGGCGTTGCCGAAAACGCCAGTGCAGACGAACTTAAAAAAGCATTCCGCAAGCTTGCCCAAAAATGGCATCCGGACAGGCATCAGGGTGCGTCCAAAGAAGAGGCAGAACAGCGGTTCAAGGAAATCTCTGAAGCCTACGCCATATTATCTGATCCTGAAAAACGTCGGCAGTATGACATGGGCGGCATGGGCGGTCCCAATGGTTTCCAGGGATTTTCCAATGGCGGCGGTTTTGACTTCAACGCCCCGGGATTTGAGGGTTTTGAAGATATCCTTTCAAGCCTTTTTGGCGGAGGTATGGGCCGTCGTGGTGGTCGTCGCCAAAGCGGCGGATTCGGCGATTTCTTTTCCGGTTCCGGCGGCATGGGAGGTATGGGCGGCATGGGAGGACATCCCTTTGGCGCTCAGCAGATGAACCTCGACATTGAGGCCCAACTGGAGCTCAGCATTGAGGATACCCTTGAGGGCGGCAAGCGTACCGTCACCTTTCAGCGGGACCGAAGCGGCAGACCCACCACCATAGAAGTCAATATTCCCAAGGGTGTTACCCCCGGCAAAAAAATCCGGTTGCGCCATCAGGGACATCAGGGCCCCGGTGGGCAAAAGGGAGACCTCTATCTGGTTATCGCGCTGCGACCTCATCACATCTATCGGGTTGAAGGCAGCGACCTGCATGTCACCGTTACAGTGATGCCCTGGACCGCAGCGCTGGGCGGATCGATTGAAGTCCCCACACCGGACGGCGCGGTTATGATGACCATTCCCCAAAACGCCAGAAACGGACAGAAACTGCGACTGAAACATAAAGGTCTGGGAAGCGGAGCAACCCGTGGACATGTATATGCCACTCTGAGTCTCTCAAACCCTGAAACCCTCACAAGCGAGCAGCGCGGTCTGTACGAAAAACTCGCGAACACCGACAAATAGCACAGGTGGTTCTGTATGGTACCTGCGGTTAGAACATTCCATCCCGGCCTTTGGCTGGTGTTAGCCGCAGCCATGCTGTCATGCAGTGTTGATCCTCTTCCCGCAGCTTTTCAGTGCATAAAGGATACCGACTGCCCCGCCGGTCATATCTGTAAAGCCGGAGTCTGTACCGAGGCTGCATTCAATTGTAGCAGCGACACCCAATGCACCGAACCACAATTGTGTATCGAAGGCACCTGCACCGATCCCATCTGCAATGATGAATTCTGCATCCCTCCCTTCTGCCGTACCAACTGCGATTGCAACCGGGATTCATGGTGCTCCCGTGGACGCTGCACGCTTCTGGAAAGTCAGTGTCAGGAAAATGCGGACTGTGGAATCGATGAGTCCTGTGTTGCCCAAAACCCCGATGACCGTTGCACCCGAACCAGCTGTGAGGTCATTGAAATAGAGTGCATAACCGCGGAAGATTGCGGTTCCTACGAACTCTGTGAGCAGGGCCAATGCATCAATCCCCGCTGTTTTTATGCTCAAACCTGCGGTCAGGATGCAACCTGCGTGCAGTACGATTGCGTGCCCATCGAGTGCAAGACTGCGGAAGACTGCTCCCAAAGTGGCAGTCAAACCTGCTTCAGGGGACGATGCCTTCAACAGTACTGCGATACCGGCGGGCATGAGGTGTGCCCCTGGGGAACAGCATGCTTCTACGACATCTGTCAGGCGCTTCCCTGCGGTGAGGAAATCGGCTGTATGTCCGGCACCATATGCCGCAACGGTTTTTGTCAGGTACCGGAATGCGACGCAGACGATGACTGCCTTCCGGTTGAAATATGCACAGAAGGTATCTGCGAACTCTCAATTCATGACGAATCATGAGCACTAATATGCCAGCACCACAATCAGCCACGGTATTGCCTCAGGCCCTCACTGCCATTGCACAGGACGAATCCATTGTATGGTGGGACCGCCCCAATCCCATCGGCTTTGCCCTTGGCATGCACCCCTGGCTGCCGGTGGTCGCCCTTGGTATTATTACGTCAGCTGCTGCAACAATATACGAATGGGGAGCAGTGGGCAGCAAGGAACCGGCTATTGTCACCTTTGCAGCCCTGTTTCTTGCGGTGGGCTACTGGATCATCATCGGAGGAATCATCCGCCGTTACCGTCATGCTCAAAGAACCGTGTACGCCTGTACTCCCTCCAGAATTATAATTCTCTCTCCACATCTTCGCTATGGTGCATTTGTGCATGCGTTTCCTCCTGCGGAAAGCTGGTTTAAGCAACGTGGCTGGCGCGGCCTTGTGCATATCAACACCTCCGAAACACCGGAAGCCCCCCATGCAGCATTTTACCGTTTTTGCGATGCCATCCCTCTGTTTTCCTGCAAACCCGGATTCTATTTTCTGGAAGACTCCTCCGCTATTGAAGAAGCTATCAGCTCATACGCTCCACCGGAAAACCTCCCTTCAACACTTCCCCAGTAAATCCATATCCTTAATGCAGGGCATTAATATTTGACACACATTTTTATTGTGTGTATCTAGTGGAAATATAAGGAAGAGTTGGGCGCAACTAAACATTTTGAAAGAGGAGACCTCTGTCATGCTGAGGAAACGAATGGGACTGCGTGTAATCCTTGTTTCCGCACTGCTTGTGACGAGCATGCTTTTTACGGCATGTGGAAGCACGTTACAGGATGCCTGCGACGGACTTGACCCGATAGCAGTGTGTAATCAATGCGGCGATGATGTGTGGGATGACTGTAATGATGCAGCTGCCTATACAGTAGACAAACTGGACAATGGATATCTGAAAAAAGAGGAAAAGAAGGCTCTGTGCGAGAGTTTCCGTAACCTCTGGTATCCCATTTGCACTGGCGAATAACCAGCTTTGGCACAGGAGAAAGAACCATGCAAAAAAGATACCTTCTAACGGCTCTTCTGGCTTTTGCGTTTGCAGCCTTTGGCTGTAGTGCCGATATTATCCCTCAATGCACCTTCATCGTCGATGATGGCATATGCGAGCGGTGCCTTGACCCTGATGAAACCCAAACCTGCAAAGCAGAGCAAAAAATGCTCAACCATTATCTGCAACAAGGGCTAGACCCCTATGAGCAGGGAATGCTCTGCTCCCAGTTCAGAAATGAATGGTACGGCGCCTGTGATGCATGCGCGGACCGTGTTTCTGACGTATGCATGGAATGCGATGAAATCGATGATAAAAATCTGTGCAACGCAGAATTCCTACAGCTTCAGGCAAATGTGGTAACGCAGGGATTTTCCATCCCTTCAGAGCGCATTGCCTATTGCCGCACAAGTTTCCTCAGCAGCTGGAGCGCCCGTTGCGGCCTTCCGAATTACTGCAAGCATATTTCCAAAGTCTGTGACTACTGCGAAGTTACAGAAACCGTTGGGCGCGGTCAGGAAGAAATTATTAACGATGAAAAAACCGCAGCCCTGCAGGAGTATTGCGGTCAGGTAATCGGACAAATCTTTGGCACTATAGACGAAAACAATACCTGTGACCAGGTATGGGAAGCGGTATATGATAACTGCTCATATGAAACCCTGCTTTCCATTAAAAACTCGTTTTCCTCCAATAGCCCGTCAGATGAACAGTAGGGGACAATGCCATGAAACAACTAAAAATCATTGTAATGCTGGCTATCCTTTGCATATCAGGCAGCCAGTTCCTGTTGGTTAACAATGCGTCTGCAAGCGGCGCCCGGGCAGATGCCCTTATGCTGAACCCTGCGTTTGAAGACTACGTTGACATCTTTACCTTCCCGCAGCTTGCAGCCAAATACCGTAACGGCGTATATATCGACGCTGTCGACGTTAATCAGAATCTCCGGCTTGCCGCCGGTGAAATGTCCGGTGGCATCCTGGTGGATGTATCCGACACCTTTATTCTGGGTCTTTTTGTCAACCAACCGGTCATGGATCGCTTCCACCGCTTCAGCGTTGATCCCTTTGCCCTTACACCGGAATCCATTCTGGAAATTCCCTTCTCCGGTCAGGCATGGGAAGGCCAGATTTTCCACCTGATGCTCGCAAATACCAGCGGTTTCGGTATCAGCCTGCGGGTACACAACTGGAGCAGCGATGACTCCACCCATCAGGGTATCGAGAACGCTGGCCGTGACACCCACGAACAGTGGACCGGCATCGGCTTCAATCTTGGATACACGATGGGAAATGAAGAAAGTGGTGAAAACCATCTGTTCCTGTCTCTGGACACCCAGTTTGTCACCGAGAGCTATGACGCCACCTGGTGGCGGGTTCAATTGGGCGACCGCTCTATCATTCCCGCTTCATGGCTGCATGCCTGGGTCTTTGGCGGTGCTTTGCAATACACCATTCTTGCCCCCAACACCGGCGACAGCAGCCATCTGTTTACCCTGCCCGTGTTCTTTGGTGCACGCATCACTCCTCACGAAATGGTTACCGTGGGTGTCACCGGAGGTATTGAACTGTGGGTAGCTAAACTTGGCGTCAAGAATGACGCTTCTGTTGCCATTACCCTGCCCTTTGCCGAGGCCGCCGTTGAATTTTCACCGGTAAAGTGGTTCCATATTCGCAGCGCCTTCAAGGGCGGCTATGCCTCCTGGCTTACCGAGAACAACCTGGAACACCATCCCAAGGCCGATTATGTGGACTTCCGCATCGGCATCGGTTTCTCTTACATGGGCTTTGCTCTTGATGGCGTAATCTCCCGCAACCTGCTGACCGATGGCCCGGATTTCATCGGTGGCACGGCCCCGGGTACCTTCATTGGTCTGTCGCTCTCTTATAACTGGGATGCCCTGCTGCGTTCTACGCAAAAGGATATGCCGGAAGCTGCAGCACCTGCCACAGAACCGGAACCTGCCCCCGCGCCGGCCCCGGAACCCCAACCTGAAGAACCCCAAAAAGACAGCATGCCTCCGCTGGTAATGCCTCCGGGATAACACCAGTCAAGGTTACAACGCAAAAAGCCTCCCTCGTAAAGAGGGAGGCTTTCTTTGTTTTGTATCAGAATAGCGGGATCAGATAGTACCCTTGACAAAGAATGATACCGAAGCAGGCAGCACATCGCCACCCATGACATTACCGTAAAGATTCATGCGCGGATACTGAATATACCGGGGAGACTGGATACCGGTTCCATTGTTGGTAAATCCGTAGTTACCCACATTTTTCCACAGGGAGTCAAAGTGGAGCAAATCTGTCAGTGATGTACCGATCTCCAGCTTTCCTTCAAACATGGTGTAGGACAGGTTAAAGTTCCACTGCACATACAGGGGCACATCTGTAACGCTGTAGAGCTGGGAATTTCCATTGGCGTCAAGAGAGGTTTCTGACATTTTCTGCTTGATGATTTTAGGCTCATTGCTAAAGGGCGTATTGATGGCAATGTTATGTTCATAGCTGGGAAGACGCGACAGGAACTGCATGCGTTCCGTACCGCTGACAAGATGCACATAGGTGTTGGCGGAAATCCCGATATAGCTGAAGTTCAGACCAAAGTTGGCCTTGTGCATGGGATTTTCTTTTTCCACCGTGGAAATCCGATCAAAGTCTACATCAGATTTTTCTATTGTAAGACCATCAAGCGTGTAATCACGATTAAAGTCATTGACAAACTGATCGATCACAGCGTCTTTGTTGGATACCCAGATATACTGGAAGCTGTAGTTGGCCACAAATTTCAGCCAGTTGGTAATCTGCCAGCGCAGTTCAAACTCAAATCCGGTATTGTTGGCATCAATATTGTTGCTAAAGTTGAAGATATCCTTGGTCCTGCCGTCCCGAACAGCGGAATTGCCGTTAAGAATGTAATTAACCAGAAGATCCTCACGCCCCTGGAACAGAATAAGGCCAGAAACCATATTAAAGAAATAGTCCAGGTGCAGATTGATACGGCCATCAAGAAATGCTGCGGCATATCCGAATTCAAAGGATAACAGCCGCTCGGGCTTCATGCCCGGACGGCCACGGAAGGCCAGACCGGCCCTGGGGTCAGCAGTGACCACATTGGAGCTGTACAGCAACCCCGCAGTGGAGCTCAGCAGATCTGCATCCGGATTGAACTGACCAAGCACCGGCACCTGCATATATGCTTCGAAGTATGCAGGATTTCTGAAGGCGCTTCCAAAAGAGGCCCTGAGGCTGTGTTCTTTTGCAGGGCTGTAGACCAAAGCCGCTCGGGGAGAAAAGCTGTAAATATTGTCTATTTCCTCATCTTCAGTGGGAAACGGCTTGCTGGGATCAGGTGAAAGAATTGCCGATTTTTCCTCTTCCGTAGACCAGGTCAGCTTGGGTTTGTTTTCTTTCACATCCTGCAAATCGAAACGCACACCGGTGTTCAAGACAAGATTTTCTACAATCCACCACTCGTTCTGTGCATAGAGGGAAACGTTGTTAATCCAGGTACTGTGATCAATCAGATCCTCCGAATCAAACCAGTATGCACGATATTCCACACCACCGATAAGACGGTTTTTTCCAAGATAGGTAAAGGTATACTGCAGCTCTGTATCCAGAACATGCCCTTCGGCGGCAATAGCCTGCGACGCGTTCACCGGACCGATCAGATCGCTGATCTGTATGGTTTCCGTTAAATCGATTCCCAGGCTTTCCTGCATGTTGATAGACAACTCATTGGGAAGCGGGAAACTATTCTGGATAGTCATATCCAGACCATTCCAGTATGTCTGGAAGCTCAGACGGTGATCACCGTATTTCCACTCTGCGTCAAACTTTGCATAGGCCTGGGTTGCCTCCGGGGCAACGGGACCTATAAGGGAAAAAATAGTGCCCGCGTTATCCCGGCTGAGGCCACCGCTAAGTCCAAGATACAGGCCAATGGATTCAATCTCGGTTTCAAGCAGAAGATTTCCTTTTACCGATTCCAGGGCAAGGGAATTGACATCTTCAAAATCATAACCGCGAACATACGAGGTTGAGGCCTTATAGCCGACATTGCCCGTTGTTCCGCCGGCTACCGCCGACCCCACAATATTGTATCGGTCATAAGTAAAGCTGTACTTGAACCCCTCAAGATCACGGGGCTGGTTGGTAAATATGTTAACCACACCACTGAATGCGTTTGCACCATAGAGGGATGAACCGGGACCGCGAATAACCTCAATGCGTTTGATATCATCCACGGGAATGGGCAGGGCATCCCAGAATGTAATGCCGAACAGGTCTACATATACCGACCGACCGTCAACCAGCACCAGCAGCTTGTTAGCCCCCTCGCGGTTAAACCCGCGGATGGTCAGGTTATGATCGCTGTTGGACAGAGTCATAAAGTCCATACCCGGCACCATGCGTAGCGCATCAACGATCCGGTGGGACCCATAGTTGTGAATATCATTGGCAGTTAAAACCGTAATGGCTGACGGGGATTCACGGAGTTTAAGTGAGCCTTTGGATGCACTGGTGACTTCCGCCTCACCACTGATAAGCTGGAACTCCTTCATCATGATGTCTTCATAAGAAGGCAGTACCGGCAGCCCCTTTTTCACGTCAACTTTCGGGGTTTTCTTCCGCTTCTTTTTAATAACCGGCTTGTCGGTGGCACCGGTTTCCCACCCTGCCATGGCGGTGTCTTCGATCATGTCGAGACGCTCTTTCAGCAGAGGCAAACAAACCGGATAATCCGCCTCGCCATATACTTCAGTCTGGCGTCCTTTGCTGTCTACAACAATCACATAATATTCGAGAGCCACAGAGCCCTTCTGCTCCCGGTACACTTCCTTCTTCTCAAGAGGCATCGCAGGAATGATGCCACGATACAGGCCATCCACCTGCTCATCGGGCTCCATCATAATGAACTTGTTGAATTCCGACTCAACATTGTATTTATAGTAAAGAATAACCAGCTCTATTTTCTTTTTCGCCAGTTCCATAAGCTGGACTTCAGTTACGACTTCATCATCGTAGCTGGGATCCTGCGGCGTTGCCGCAAAACCCACCTCGGCGTTATCCGGCACCAGAGAATCGGCGGGGCACACATGTTCCTCCGATGCCCATGCGACATCGAATGCACAGAACATCACGAGCGTGCATATCAGTACACCAATCGACTTTTTCATAATGCTCTCCGTAGGAATGCGGCTTGCCATACTCGAATACTCCAACAACAGAGGTACATAAAAACGCCGCATTTCTGCGGCGTGAATGGCTAGCTTATGTTCTGCTCTTTTTCAAGCTGATGCGTTATCATACGGGCCATCAACTCCGAGGCTTTTTCCAAAGGCACAACCAGCTGCCCCAGATTATCTGAATTCTCATTTTCAAGAGCATCCTGTGCCTGCTGTATCAAGGTAGTGATACGCTTGAGGGCCTCGTCCTTTTTGGGGCTCGAAGAGCTCTCCAGCTTTTCTTCAAAAACCGGCAGGTTTGTCTTAAGATCATGCATCAGTTCTGAGACCGCTTTGCTGATCTTTATCTTTCCTTCGTCTTCTTCCCGCTCCAGCAGGTATTCACGGTTGAACTCAATCATACCGGAAATTTCCTTTTGGGAAAGATACCCATAAGAGGAAGCGGTAATACTCTGTTCGCTTCCTGAATCCATATCCTTTGCAGATACAGTCAGAGTACCATCAGCATCAAGATCGAAAAATACTTTGATTTTTCCTTCACCCCGAAGCGACTTAGAAAGATCGCTCAGAACAAATTCACCCAACAGGACATTTTCCTGGGATTCCGGGTCCTCACCCTGCAGCACCACAATGCGTGCCTGCTGCTGGTAATCTTTTTCAGTGGTAAAGGTGTGGCTCTTTGAAATAGGAATGGGAGAATCCTTGGGAATAATTTCCTTGTACAATCCACCCACAATTTCAATGCCCAGAGAATGCGGCGTCAGATCAAGCAACAACGACTGGCTTTGAGCTTCCTCACCCACCAGCATGGCTCCCTGAATCGCCGCACCAAGTGCCACAACTTCATCGGGATTGATGCTTTTTGAGGGTTTACGTCCGTAGAAATCCTCTACCGCTGCCTGCACTTTGGGCATACGGGTCTGACCACCGACCATCAATACAGCATCGATGTCTTCGGGCTTGAGATTTGCGTCCCGCAAAGCGGTGAGACAAATGTCAACGGTGCGTTCGATAAGGTCCGCAGTCATGCTTTCCAGCTGATGCCGGTTGATGGCCTTTTTGAGATGCAGCGGTTCTTTGTTTTTGTCTATGGCGATAAAGGGAAGATTGATCTCTGTGTCCTGTACCGTTGAAAGGCTGATCTTGGCGGTTTCAGCTGCTTCTTTCAGGCGTTGAATTGCCATGCTGTCTTCACGAAGATCAATACCGTTTTCATTCATGAACTGCTCAAGCAGCCATTCCAGAATGCGGTTGTCAAAATCCTCACCACCCAGGAAGGTATCACCGTTGGAGGTAAGCACTTCGTACATGCCATTATGAATTTCCAGAATGGAAATATCAAAGGTACCACCACCCAGATCGTAGATGGCAACCCGCTGGTCGATATTCTTACCATAACCATAGGCAAGGGCTGCAGCGGTGGGCTCGTTGATAATGCGGATAATATCCAGCCCGGCGATAACCCCGGAATCCTTGGTGGCATGGCGCTGCGAATCCTTGAAATAGGCAGGAACCGTAACCACCGCCTTATCCACCGGCTCACCGGTAAATTCTTCGGCAATGGCTTTCATATCCGCCAGCAACAGCGCCTGCATTTCCGGAATGGAATAGGTATGATCAACCAGATTCACCCGTGGATCGTTATTTGGACCACGGACAATCTCGAAGGGACTGGTAATGGCAAACGATTGCACCACCGGCGAATCGAAACTCCGGCCAATGAGTCGTTTTGCCGCAAAGACGGTGTTGGCGGGATTGGTAACCGCCTGACGTTTTGCGGTGTGACCGATAAGTTTTTTTCCACCGGGAGTAACAGCAACCACAGAGGGCATAACTTTGTATCCGGCTTTAGTGGGGATGACTTTTGGAACACCATCCAGTACCATCGCCACGCAACTGTTCGTCGTACCCAAATCAATACCAATGACGTTCGCCATAAATTTCCTCCTCAAAACGAAAACCACTCAATCGTTGCAATTGTAAATCTTATGGCTGGCACAAGTCAAATTCAGAGACCTTTTTATCTTGCATTTCTTTCATTTCCGGCAATAATGAAATGTAAGGTATGAAATCATCAGGTTCGTATAAGTAGTGACAGGGAAGTTGTATCGCAGTTGCTTTACCGCAAAATTTGTGTACAATATGAGGCAGGAGTAAGGAATACAGATGGTCAGACAGGATGAAAAGCGCAAATACCGGAGGATCGAAGATGAAATAAGGGTTACCCTTATTCATAATAACCGGCATACCACTACCTCTACCCAAAATCTTGGGAAGGGCGGCGCTTACATATGCCTGCCGGAAAGTTCTGACAACGTGCAGGAACATTCATCCATTGATCTTGAAATTATCCTGCCTCCCCGGGAAGAAAAAATCTCGGTTAAAGGGAAAGTCATCTTTATCAACCGTCCACCCCGCATGCAGACCAACAGCACACCGCCGGGTATGGGCATTGAGTTCATATCCTTCCGAAACGGCGATGATCAGAAGCTGGCTTTTTATCTTGAACGCATGGAGCAAATCTGGGATTTCACCGAATCCATGTAAGCCCCCTCAACTATGAAAAGGGGTTATTTGTCCGGGTCGCCCTGATACCGGTCCAGTTCACCGCGAAGGCGTCTGGTCAATATTCTGATAATTCCCTGGGCGATTTCATTGCTTTCGGACATGATATCGTAAAAATCTTCCCGCTCGATTTTTAGAGCCTGCACATCGCTGATGGCGGTTACCGATGCGGAACGGGGCTCGGAATCGAGTATTGCCATTTCACCGACACACTGGAATTTTGCCAGACGGGCAATGACCTTTCCCTTTTTATGTACCTGAACCTCACCTGATATGACCAGGTATAGTGAATCCCCAAGATCACCTTCGTGAATAAACGCTTCAAGCGGAGAAAAATTAACCTCGGTGGCAATGCGGGCAATGCGGGCAAGTTCCTCGCCTGGGATATGATCGAACAGCGGAACCTTTTTCAGCGCAAGAACTTTTTCAACGGTACTCAGCATAACGGCTATTCTTCCAATGCTTCACGCATAATCTGTAAATATGAATCCAGAACCTTTTGCGGGGAGAGCCCCAGATACAAGGCATACTCCCGTAAAAATCCCCGTACATACACCGGTGCGGGTAATATTTTATACTGGTCTTCTTCAATCAGTTTCAGGTTGGCGCTGGAAATTTTAGTAGTCTGGGCGATGGCGGAAAGCTGTATCCCCATCTCTTCACGAATGGCTTTCAGTGTTGCGCCGGTATACACTGTGTCTTCGTCAATGGCGATGGACAATTCATCCAGTCGCTTGCGGGGAGCCTCCTGTGCATCCTCGGTCTTGCTTCTTGGACGCCTTTGGCGCTCTACCGTCTCCTTGTGAAGCGGATCGGATTCTATTTCCTTCTTATATTCCTGTAACATTTCCTGACGTTTTTCCGCATTGGTCAAAACGGCAAATGCGTTCTCCACAAGTTGCAGATACTCCCGCCGGTATTGTTCGGTATACAGGCCCAGCACAAGGCTGCTTTCATCGGCAAAAATCCGGCGCATACGGTCATAGGCAGTTTTCACTTCCTCGTCACTGCCAAATTGAATCCCCAAAATTTTAAAGGGATTTATTTCCCGCATTATGCGTCCTTTGCATCCGGGTTATCATCGGGCACGGAGCCATCGACGCTTATATTTTTACTGCGGTTTGTTTGTTCAAACCGTGTCTTGAAAATCAGGTTATGCACCAATCGTTCAAGATCTTCAGAGCCCCGTGCATTGGGCAGCAGAAGAATAACCGGCATCCGTTTTCGTGAGGCTGCCCCAAAGGCGCTGTCCTCTGCGATGCCGCCAATAAAATCAAAGGTAGCGCCAAAGTGACGCTCCCATAAAAACACCAGATCTTCTGCTGTAATCATATCATCGGGACCATTGCAACGGTTCATTACCAGCGAGACCCGCGCATTGATCATTTTTGCCCGCAATTTTTTGCCCCGTGGAGGATCACGCTCAATGACATAACGAAGCCACTCAACTGGCTGGGGATACCGCTCGCGACTGATATGATCTATGGCTTCCGACAGCAGAGAGTCAAGGTGATGCCGTTTGGCATGGGTAGCGGCGAGTCTGGTATAGGCACGGGTCAAAAGAGCATTGGCATTGGCAATGGCAGAAGGCTCGGGATTGGCCACAAGAACCAGATCATCGCAATGCAGCCAGAAATCCAAAGAGGTTTCATTGACCACATTTCCGAGATCAACCAAAACGTATTTAGTATCGATTTTCTCGAAATACCCATAGGCATCGGGGCGACTACTGAACCCCTTATGGGCCCTATGGCCTGAATGCTGTAATCCACTGAGCAAAAACAGCCCGGGAATAATGGTGTCCGCCCAGAACTTTTCCAGCGGCTCTACACGCTGCTGTTCATTCCAGGTACGCATACCCTCGGGTGGAATTGACTTGTTGCCCAAATAGGCAAACAGTCCCTGGCCCCACACCGAACCATCCACCACGACTGTACGGTGCCCCAAACGAGACAGAATCACGCCAATACCAGCCACCAGACTGCTGACGCCACTGCCGCCTTTGGCCCCGATAAAGCCGATGATATGCGGTTTCTGTGCCACTATCCTTCTTTCAATATTTCCGGAACCTGTGCAATCAGTTCAGCGATTTTGTTCACATCAGTTCCACCACCCTGAGCACCATCCGGTCGTCCGCCGCCACGGCCACCCACAATGGGAGCCAGTTTACTCATAAGCTTGCCTGCATGTACTGCAGAACCAGCTACGGCGTTTCCAGCGGCCACCACGATGCTTGCCTTGTCTTCCGTTGTTTTGCTCACCAGAACAACAACTGCATCATCGCCTATTTTGTCCCGCATTTCAAATGTAAAATCACGCAGGGCTTTGCCGTCCATGGGCGGAACCTCGGCGGCCAGTACCTTCAAAGCACCAATTTCCTGTACCTGAGAGTCCAGATCACCGGTGCTGCTGCGAGCGATTTCCTGCTCCAGTTCCTTAATTTTCTTGTCCCGCTCCTTGATGTCCGCAAACAACTGATCGATTTTTGCGGCAATCTGGTCCGCAGGAATATGCAGCAACGAAAGGGCTTCGTGCAGTGCCTCGTGTTCATCCTGGGTAAAACTCATGGCGTCGTGGGCAGTTACCACTTCAATACGCCGCATACCCGCAGCCACAGCGCCTTCGGAGACGATCCGGGCCACACCGATATCACCGGTGCGACGGGCGTGGGTGCCGCCACAGAGTTCCTTCGAGGGGCCCATGCTGACCATACGGACAACATCGCCGTATTTATCACCAAAGAACATAATCGCGCCGCGCTCTTTGGCTTCTTCAATGGTCAGCACGTCGGTGGAAATCTCAAAATTGCCCCGGGCCAGCCGGTTCACCAATTCCTCTACCTGCCGGATTTCCTCCGGGCTGAGACCCTTGAAATGACTAAAGTCAAAGCGCATGCGTTCCGGGGTTA
>Ga0070728_10003629_pt1 | contig 16805 bp, 16 predicted proteins | sample tdDd471_FD_66723 | JGI IMG/M metagenome (GOLD analysis project Ga0070728, IMG submission 66723) | Marine sediment microbial communities from the Atlantic coast under amendment with organic carbon and nitrate - tdDd47.1 | ecosystem: Environmental > Aquatic > Marine > Coastal > Sediment | place... | reverse complement strand
GCCGGGCGCGCCGCCGCCGCAGCTCGACGCGGGGCCGGGCGCGGGGCCGCCGCCCGGCGACCCGCTCGGCACCTGCACCGGCACCGAGGCCGAGTGCGAGGCGGCGCGGATCATCAACGAGTACCGCGCCGGGCACACCCAGGCGGGCGAGTGCAACCACCCGCTGCGCTGGGACGAGAACCTCGGCCGCCTCGCGCACGAGCACCAGTCGGGGCCGTTCGTGCGCCACAGCAGCCACGGCTACGTCGAGAACGTCGGCCAGGCGTTCGGGGTCCGCGAGACCACCGAGTACATCATCCAGTGGGAGGCGGGCATCGAGCCGCACTGCCGCAGCGACGGCAGCTACACGGTGAGCCACCACTGCGCCGCGATGTTCTGCAACAACCACACGGTCGGCGTGGGGGTGTACGAGAGCGGGGGCACGACCTACATCACGATGATGTTCGGAGACGAAGACGGTCGTCCCAGCTGGTAGCCCCCGCCTCATCCGGTAGAGTTCAGCCCCCGTGGGCGCCACCGACATCATCGCGATCGAAGGGCTGCGCATCGACTGCGTGGTCGGCGTGTATCCGCACGAGCGGGATCGCCCCCAGCCGCTCGACGTCGACATCCGCATGCGGCTCGACACGCGGCGCGCCGGCGAGTCCGAGCGCCTCGCGCAGTCGGTGCACTACGGCGCGGTGGCGAACCAGATCGCGTTCGTGCTGCACTCGTGCAAGTTCTACCTGCTCGAGACGGCCGCCCACGTGCTCACGCGCTACCTGCTCGCGCCGCCCGCCCCGGGCGAGCGCCGCGGCCGCATCGAGGAGGTCTCCTTGCGGTTGAAGAAGCCGTACGCGCTCGCCGGCCACGGCGTCCCCTCGCTCGAGGTCACGCGCCACGCGCGCGAGGTGTCGCTCACCCAGGAGCGCAAGCCGTGGGGGACCGTCGACGTGGTCGACGAGACGCGGCACTGCGGCGTGTACCGCCTGAACATCGCCCCGGGATGGGGCATCCCCCTGCACGTGCACCGCCGGATGCGCGAGGCCGAGCTCGTGCTCGGCGACGGCGTGCTGTGCCAGAACCGGCCGGTGTCGCCCGGCACGATCTTCCGCTGGCCGCTCGACGCGCCGCACCGATGGGACAACCCGACCGACGAGTGGCAGTCGGTGCTCTGCGTCGACTCGCCGCCGTTCGATCCCGCCGACGAGATCGTCGTCGAGGGCGAGCCGGCGAACGTCCGCCCGCAGGCCCCGTTCATCCCGATGCCGGCCCCGCAGTGACGCGGGACGCGAGCCCGGGGACCTACCTCGTGACCGGCGCGAGCCGGGGGATCGGGCGCGCGATCGCTCAGAAGCTCCTCGCGCGCGGCGACGCCGTCGTGCTCTTGGCGCGCGACGAATCGCGCCTCGAAGAGGTCGCGGCGGGGCGCGAGCGCGCGCACGTCCTCGTGGCCGACCTCGTCGCCGATCCCGACGTCGTGGACGCCGCGACCGCGCTCGCCGGCCCGCTCGCGGGGCTCGTCCACGCCGCCGGCGTCGCGTGGCACGCTCCGGTCTCCGACATCACCGACGCGCAGATCGAACAGATGCACCGACTCCACTTCGTGGCCCCGCTGAAGATGGCGCAGGCGTTCGCCCGCCGCGGCGGAGGCGGCTCCATCGTGCACGTGTCGTCCACGCTGGGCCAGCGCCCCGCGCGGGGGCGCGCGGTCTACGCGGCCACCAAAGCCGCGCTCGACTCGCTGACCCGGACGCTCGCGCTCGAGCTCGCGCCGCAGGGCGTGCGGGTCAACGCGGTCGCCCCGGGGGTGGTGGAGACCGACATGACCCGTGGCCTCGACCTCGACGCCCTCGCCGCGCTACACCCGCTCGGCCTCGGGGCGGTCGACGACGTCGCCGACGCCGCGCTCTACCTCCTCGACGCGCGCTGGGCGACCGGCACCGTCCTCACCGTCGACGGCGGGCTGACGGCGGGCTGAACCGATGACCATCCACAGTGAACGACAGCTGATCGGCGTTGCCGAGCGCGTGGACCTGCCCGACTGGGGCGTCGAGCGGCTGCGCGCGAAGATCGACACCGGCGCCCGGACGAGCGCGCTGCACGTGCAAAAGGTGGAGGAGCTCGAGGGCGACCGCGTCCGCTTCTCGATCGTGCTGCACCGCAACCGTCACGACGAGCGGGTGACGGTGGAGGCGCCGGTGAGCCGGCGCTCGCGCGTGCGCTCGAGCTCGGGGCGCGCCCAGGAGCGGATCTTCGTGAAGACGACGCTGGTGCTCGGCGACGTCGTCAAGGAGATCGAGGTCAGCCTCGCGAGCCGCAAGCGGATGATCTTCCGCATGCTGCTGGGCCGCCAGGCGCTGGGCGAGGACTTCCTCATCGACGCGAGCCGGCGCTACGTCGCGACCAAGCCGCGGCCCAAGAAGAAGACGAAGAAGAAAAAGAAGAAGACCGTCACGACGACGGAGGCGGGGACCGAGAGGGCCCCGGTGAGCCGCGTGCGCAAGAAGAAGAGCGCCGCGACGAAGGCGTCCACCGCCAAGAAGACGAAGAAGCGGGCGACGCGGAAGAAGCGCGCCGCCTCCAAGAAGAAGAAAACCAGGAAGCGTCGGGGAGACGCGTCATGAAAGTAGTCATCCTCTCTCGCGCGCCGCACGCGTACAGCACGCGGCGCCTACGAGAAGCCTGCCTCGCGGCCGGCTACACGGTCCGCGTGCTTGACACGCTGCGGTTCTCGATCTCCGTCGAGGAGGACGACCCGCAGCTGTACTACCGCGACAAGAAGCTCAGCCGCTACGACGGCGTGATCCCGCGCATCGGCGCGTCGGTGACCTTCTACGGCACCGCCATCGTCCGACAGTTCGAGCAGATGGGGATCTTCACCCTCGCGAGCAGCCACGCGATCAGCGTGTCGCGCGACAAGCTACGCTCGCTGCAGATCCTCAGCCGACACAACATCGGCATCCCGCCGACGGTGTTCGTGCGCGACCGGCAGTCGGTGATGAACGCGGTCGAGCGCGTCGGCGGCGCGCCGGTGATCATCAAGGTGCTCGAGGGCACGCAGGGCGTCGGGGTGATCCTCGCCGACTCGGTGAAGGTCGCGCAGTCGATCGTCGAGACGCTGCACACGGCGCGGCAGAACGTCCTGATCCAGAAATTCGTCGAGGAGAGCCGCGGGCGCGACATCCGCGCGTTCGTCGTCGGCGGGCAGGTGGTGGCCGCGATGCGCCGCGTCGCGCAGGGCGACGAGTTCCGCTCGAACGTGCACCTCGGCGGCCGGACCGAGGCGGTCAAGCTCGAGCCCGAGTACGAGCGCACGGCGATCCACGCGGCTCAGATCATGGGGCTGCGGGTTGCCGGCGTGGACATGCTCGAGTCCGCCGACGGGCCGCAGGTCATGGAGATCAACTCCTCGCCGGGGCTGCAGGGGATCGAGGGCGCGACCGGCGTGGACGTGGCGGGCGCGATCGTGCAGCACCTCGGCGACGAGGTCCTGCTGCCCGAGGTCGACCTCAAGCAGCGCCTGACCTTCGCGAAGGGCTACGGGGTGGCCGAGTTCGAGCTCACGGCGGACAACCCGCTCACCGGCAAGACGCTGGCCGAGCTCGCCCTCGACGAGATGGACGTGACCGTGCTGAGCATCCAGCGCGGGTCGGTCGTCATCCCGAACCCGGGCGGCTCGCGCGAGCTCCTTCGCGGCGATCTCATCGTCGCGTACGGCAAGCTCATCACGCTCAAGGGTCTGGTCCCGCGCGACCGCCACGGGCGCCGCAGCGACCTCCGCAAGAAGAAGAGCAAGCGGACGAAGTCGAAGCGGTCGCCAAAGACACCGCCGCGCGGCGCCACGACCGAATAGCGTATCCGTCCGCGCCGGCCCCCGACGAGTCAGTCGAGGCCACGTCCCCTCGACCGACGACGAGTTAGTCAAGGGTCGCGTCCCCTTGACTAACTCCGTCCCCTCGACTCCTCCGGAGTCATTCGAAGATCGCGATGAGCTGGCGGGCGGTCGCGATCTTCCGGCCGTCGGGGAAGTGCAAGCTGGCTTGCTCGTCTGCGTATCCGCTGGCGAGGTGCTCGCTGCGCGCCTCGTAGCCCACCCAGTCGAGCGGCTCTCCGTCGAGGACCTCGTGCAGCTGCACGAAGATGTCGATCGACGCGCACGGCGCCCACCTCGGGTGGCGGCTCAGCGCGGCGGGCGCCCACGAGTCGAGGAGCAGCGGGACCACCGCGGCCTCGGCGGCCACCGGCCCCTCGCGGAGACGGCACCACCCGCCCACGTGGGCTTCCTCGGCCCCGCTGAACGCGGCCCCGCCGATCGCCTGGCGGAACTCGAGGTAGCGACAGAACGCGGGGATGTAGAGCGCCTCGGGGCCGTCCTCGACCTCGTCCACGACGGGCAGCGCGAGCGGCGTGGGCGCGAACGGCTCCGCGAACGAGCGGCGCTCGCGCGCGAAGGTCGCCGTGGCGATGGCGATGGCGTCGCCGTCGCGGTGCATGGTGGCGCGGACGAACGCGACCGAGCGGCCGGCGCGCACGACGTCGGTGTCGATCGCGAATTCGCCGGCGGTCGCGGGCGCGCAGAAGGTGGTGTGCAGCGTGCGGAGCGGGCGCCCCTGCGCGGCGTCGAGCTGCATCGCGCGGGTGAGCAGCGCCGACGTCAGCCCGCCGACCGCGGCGCGGCCCTGGTACCAGTCCTCGGTGAGCTCACCGACGTAGCGGTGCGGGCCGGCCTCCTCCAGCCGACTCGCGACGGAGAAGGGCCTCGGCGCGGCATCGGTGGGCTCCGACATCGACCCCGGCTTACCTCGGTTCACCGGCGATCGCACGCGCTTGGGACTCGGTCCGTTCACCCCAGAGGACGTGCGGGTCGGTCGCGCGACGAGCCCACAGGAGCGCGCCGTCGTAGCCGCGCCGGCGCACGAGCTCGAGCCGCGCCTCGAGGAACCGCGTCGGGTCGTCCTCGCGCAGGCCGGGGTCGTGCCAGCGCCCGTGCCGCGAGGTCGCGAGCTCCCCCAGCCAGCACGGCCGGATCGCCTGTCGCCACGCCGGGACCAGCGTGCGCGCGCCGGTGACCCCGGGGTAATGGTGGTGCTGATGCAGGTACCGCCCGCGGGCCGCGAGCGCGCGCAGGCTCGCGAGGGCGCCGACGCTCAGCCACGGGACCGCCCCGTCGAGGAACCCCACCGACGCGGTGAGCCCCCGCGCCGCGATCCGCTCGGCCGCGTCGCGCACGAACCCGCTCATCGCCTCGGCCCGCACCCACGGCGGGTGCTCGCCGAAGCGCGACGCGAGCCAGCCGGGCTGCATCGCCCAGCGCGGCTCGTTGACCACCTCGACCGCGAACACCCCGGCCGGGCGCGCCTCGCACACGTCGAGCAGCGGCTCGAGCACCGCGTCGAGGAACGCCGGGTCGAGCACGACCGCGCCGCGGCCGCCGCTCGTCACGCCGCCGGTCTGGTCCTCGATGGGCAGGAACGCCTCGAAGCTGACGAGCGAGGGCCACAGACCCACGTCGGCCGCCTCACACGCGGCGAGCAGGCGGTCGAAGTCGTCGAGGAACGCGTCGGGCAGCGCGGGCAGCGGGCCGCGCGGGACCCAGCGCTCCGCGGCGGCCGGGAAGCCCGGCCCGAACGGCCGGCGGTCGGCGAACGCGGCGATCTCGCTCCCGCAAGGGAGGTTGACTCCGCCCGCGAGCACCCACCAGCGCGCGGAGCGGACGCCGAGCGCGCGCAGCCGCGCCAGCTCGTCGCCGACCGCGCCCCAGTCGGTCGGCGCCCCGCCCGCCCACGGCGGCGGCTTGGGCCCGAAGTCGTGCCCGCAGTGGACCCACGGGTAGTTGACCCCCAGCTTCACCGGGCGGGGTGCGACTCGACCAGCGCGCGCAGCCGCCCGAGCGCCTCCTCGATGACGTCGAGGCGCGGGCCGAAGCTGAACCGCACGTGGTGACGGAACCGGCTCGGCCGACCGCCGCGCCGCTGGCCCGGATCGACGTCGAAGAAGACGCCGGGCACCACGATGACCTTGTGGTCGAGCGCGGCGCGGAACAGGTCCTCGCCGACCCGCAGGCCCTCGGGCAGCCCGCTGACGTCGCCCCACGCGTAGAACGTCCCCTCGGGCTCGAGGTCGAAGCGGACCCCGAGGCGGCGCAGCCCGTTCATCATCGCGGCGCGCTTGTCGATGAAGCGGGCGCGGATCGCCTTCGCCTCCTGCTCGGCGACCGCGAGCGACGCGAGCGGGATCGCCGCGCGCTGCATCGGGCGCGAGGGCCCGCCGTCGAGGAACGAGCCCGCGCTGCTCATCGCGGCGATCACCCGCTTGGGGCCGAGCGTCCAGCACACGCGCCAGCCCGGGTAGCGCCAGTTCTTCGTCAGCCCGTCGAACACGACGACCGGGTCGGCGTCCACGTCCTCGACGAACTCCGCCGCGCTGACGGTGCCCTCGCCCTTCCAGATGTAGTGCGAGTAGAACTCGTCGAAGAGCATCGCGCAGTCGAGCTCGCGCGCGAGCGACACCCACGAGGCGAGCTCCTCGTCCCGCACGAGCTTGCCGGTCGGGTTGCAGGGGTTGCTCATCAGCAGCCCCCCGAGCCCGCGCCCGAGCACCTCGCGCCGAAGCTGCCGGATCGAGAAGTCGTAGCCCCGCTCGGGGTCGAGCAGGATCGGGATCGGCGTGAACCGCCGGAAGACGTCGAGGAGCTCCTCGTACGCGGTGTAGTCCGGCAGGAAGTGCCCGACGTGCACCGGACCGATCGCCGCGCAGGCGCGCATCATCGCGACCCGACCGCCGCCCGCGATCGCGACGTTCTCGGCGGTGTACTGGCTCTTCATGCCGCGCCGGTACCGCGCGTTGTAGAGCGACGCGACGGCCTCGCGCAGCTCCCACAGGCCCGCGACCGGCGAGTACTCGAGGTCGTCCTCGGTGAAGTCGACGTGGGTGATGCGCTCGGCCGCGCCGTCGATCGGGCCGACCTCGGGCTGGCCCTGGCCGAGGTTGCACCAGCCGTCGTCGATGCCGAAGCCGCGCTTGCGCGCCTCGGACGTCACGTAGATCACGCCCGTGCGAGGCACCGGGCGGAAGGCGGAGGGGGAGCGCTCGGACATCTGGAGCGGCGGAACATAGCAGGCGGATTCCGTCCGTCTCGTGCGTGCCCTTGATCCGCTCGTTTCAGATCAGGCACTCTGTGCTGAGTTACTTCGGAGGTTGACGTGAACCGACTCCCGTGGCTCGCCCTGTCCGCGATGATCGCCGGCTGCGCGGCGGGCTCACCGACCACGCCGCAGGACGCGGGGCGGCGCGACGCCGGGCCGCGCGAGGACGCGGGCACGGTGCCGAGCTTCGACGCCGGTCCGGGCGACGTCGACGGAGGCGTCGATGACGACGCGGGGGCGCCCGACGACGCGGGCGCCACCGACGGCGGCGCCACCGACGCGGGCTCGACGACGGACGCGGGCGTGGCCGACTCCGGCCCCGGGGGGAGCGACGCAGGGAGTGACGCGGGCTCGGCGGGCCCGACGTGCCCGGGCTTCGACCCGGGCGACACGCTCGCGCTCGACGGGTCGGGCGATCTCGCCAAGTACGCGTCGAGCCAGACGCTGACCGCCGGCGGGTCGGTCGGCGCGGGCGACCAGTACGGGGTCACCTGGGACCGGGACTACCTGTACCTGACGCTCGAGTCGCCGGTCTTCGCGGACGGCTTCCGCCCGATCCACGTCTACCTCGAGGCGCGCGCGTCGCTGGGGACCGCGACGTCGTCCACGGGCAAGGAGTACGACGGGCTCACGGCGCTGCTGCCGTTCGACGCGACGCACCTGATCGCGGTGCGCCCGACGTCGGTGGCGATGGGGGTCGCCTACAACGGCGTCTACACCCCGGGCGGCGGCTGGACGACGTTCGAGCGGGAGCTGATGGACGGCGTCGACGTCTGGGCCGACGGCGCCTCCGCGCTGTCGGTCCGGGTGCCGTGGTCGGCGCTCGGCGTCTGCCCGAGCACGCTGAGGATGACCGCGCACGTGGTCAACGGGATGATCGCGGCCAACGAGTGGAAGGACTTCGTCCCGATGGGCGCGCAGCCCTGGGGCGGGACGTCCGGCGGCGATCCCGGCGAGTACTTCGAGATCGATCTGACCGCCGACCCCGCGGTCAGCGGGTGGACGGTTCGCTGAGCTCGGGGCCCGGCGCCTCGACCGGCGCCTCGCGCGGGCGCAGGACCACCCACGCGACGACCCCGATCGACACCAGGATGATCACCGCGCTCAGCAAGCCGAGCAGGCGCCCTCCCCGCTTGCGCTGACCGAGCAGGACCTCGGCGTCCTCGTCGGCCTCGGCCGCGAGGACCATCGCGCGCAGCTCGGCGCTCCCCCCGCCCTCGTCCCGCGGCGGGGTCGGTTCGTCTCGCTCGACGCGGCCCGAGACGGTCGGCGGCCGCCGGTCGAGCTTCGGCTCGGCGACCACCAGGTTTGGCACCAGCTCGACGAGCTGCCCGGCGATGTCCGACTGGCGGAGGCGGTGGCCGAGCGAGGCGCTGAACGAGTCGAGCTCGCTCTGCAGCTCGTCGGCGCTCGCGTAGCGCTGGTCGCGGTCCTTGCAGAGCGCGCGCTGCACGATCCGATCGAGCGCCTCGGGCACGTCCGGCATGACGGCGCGGACCGAGGGCACCTCGTCGTCGAGCACGATGGCCGCGACGGTCTCGTACTCGCTCGCCCGGTCGTAGATGTTCATGCCCGTCAGCGCCTCGTAGAGGCTGACGCCGAGCGAGAACACGTCGCTGCGCCCGTCGAGCGCGAGGCCCTGATACTGCTCGGGCGAGATGTACGCGAACTTGCCCTTGAGGTTGCCCGCCTCGGTCTTGTGCTTGCGCTCGATCGCCGCCGCGGCGACGCCGAAGTCGAGGAGCTTGGTGACCCCGTCGAAGCCGACCATGATGTTCTCGGGGTTCACGTCGCGGTGCACGATCGCGAGCGGCCGTCCCGCCTCGTCGGTGCACGTGTGCGCGTGGTGCAGCGCGCCCGCGACGTCCGCGAACACGTGCGAGACGAAGGGCACCGGGAGCGGGCCGTCGACGCGGTCGATGAGCTCGCGGACCGAGACGCCGCGGACCCACTCCATCGCGAGGAAGAACTGCCCGTCGTCGTCGCCGAACTCGTAGATCGGACAGATGTGCGGGTGGCTGAGGTTCATGCACAGCTGCGCCTCGTGGATGAACATCTCGACCATCCGCTCGTCGTCGATCATGTGCGAGAGGATCCGCTTGAGCACGACGTGGCGCTTCACCGTCTGGGTGGGCCCCGACTCGCGCGCGAGGAAGATCTCGGCCATGCCGCCGGACGCCAGGCGCCCGATGACGTCGTAGCGTCCGATCTTCGCGATCGGTTCGAGCTCGCTGAGGTTCGACACGGACCTGGATGATAGATCGTCGGGGCGCGCGCGGCTTTTTTCGAGTGTAGGCGTATGTAGGATAGCGTCGCACGCATGCCTACACAGCATGCCGTCGCCCGGGTCGAGCTCGCCGCCCGCCCGTCTCCGTTCGTGAAGTGGGTCGGGGGCAAGGGGCGCCTGTTGTCGCAGCTCGAGCCGCTGCTGCCGCCCGGCGTCGAGCACATGCGCCACGTCGAGCCCTTCATGGGCGGGGCCGCGTTCTTCTTCGCGCGGCGCCCCGAGCGCGCGATGCTCTGCGACGTCAACGCCGCGCTGGTGTCGACCTTCACCATGGTCCGCGACCGCGTCGAGGAGGTCATCGACCACCTCCGGCCGCTCGCCGCCGAGCACGACGCCGACCACTACTACGGCGTGCGCGAGCGCTACAACGCGACCCGCGACGGCGAGCACGGCCCCGAGCGCGCGGCGATGTTCATCTACCTGAACAAGACCTGCTTCAACGGGCTGCACCGGGTGAACCGCAAGGGCGAGTTCAACGTCCCGGCCGGCCGCTACAAGAACCCGCGCATCTGCAACGACGACGGCCTGCGGGCCGCGAGCTTCGCGCTTCGGGCGGCCGACATCCGCCACGCCGGATTCGAGGCGCTCGTCGCCAACGCCCGCCCCGGCGACTTCGTGTACCTCGACCCGCCCTACGCGCCCGTGTCGGACACGGCGAGCTTCACCGCCTACGCCAAGGGCGGCTTCGGGGCCGAGGACCAGACGCGCCTGCGCGACGTCTACGACGAGCTGTCGCGCCGCGGCTGCAAGTGCATGCTCTCCAACAGCGACGTGCCGTTCATCCGCGATCTCTACGCGAAGTTCCGTATCGACGTGGTCTCCGCGCCGCGCGCGGTGAACTGCAACGCGAGCCGCCGCGGCAAGGTCCCCGAGGTCGTCGTCCGGAACTACTAGGGCGGCGTGCTCTGGCGCTCGTCGATCTTCACGCCCGAGGCCTTCAGGAAGTCGACGACGACCGCGTTGCTCGTGCGCAGGATCTCGTCGGGCGTGCAGCTCTCCTCGATCCGGCCCTCGTAGAGCATGTTCACGCGGGTCCCGATCTCGAACACGCTCGCCATGTCGTGCGTGATGATCAGCGAGGTCACGCCGTACCGCTCGCTCGTCTCGCGGATCAGCTCGTCGACGCGCCGCGAGCTGAGCGGGTCGAGGCCGCTCGTGGGCTCGTCGTACACGAGGATCTTCGGCTCGAGCACGAGCGCGCGGGCGAGCGCGGAGCGCTTGTTCATCCCGCCCGAGATCTGACCGGGCAGCTTGTAGGCCGCCTGCGCGACGCGGAGGTCCTCGAGCCGGGAGAACACCCGCTCTTTGATCTCCTTCTCGCTCATCGACGTGTGCTCGCGCAGCGGGAACGCCACGTTGTCGAAGACGGTCATCGAGTCGAACAGCGCGCCGAACTGGAAGACCATCCCGAACTTCTTGCGGATGGGGACGAGCTGCCAGTCGTTGAGCGGGACGATGTCGACGCCGTCGACGAGGATCTCGCCGGAGTCGGGGGTCTCGAGGCGCAGCAGCTGGCGCGTGAACACGCTCTTTCCGGCGCCGGAGCCGCCGATGATGACGTTGATCTCGCCGCGGTAGATGTCGAAGGTGACCCCGCGCAGGATCTCCGCGTCGCCGTAGCTCTTCTTCAGGTCGCGGACCCGCACGTGGATCGGGTCCAGCTCGCCCTCGTCCTCGGGCGCCTCCTGCGCGACCTGCTTCTTCCGCCAGAACACTCGGCGGCAGGGTAGCTCAGGTGTCCATCGCGCCGCGCACGTAGTCGGCGAGCTGGTCGTCGGTCCCGTAGATCTCCTCGACGTGATCGCTGTGCACGATCGTCCGCACGAAGCGCTTCACGAAGTCCTTCGGGCTCCGCGCCTCGCCGACCACGGTCCCGAGCTCGGCGACGAGCGCCGGCCGCCGGTCGTCGTCGAGCTCCACGACCTCGTCCTTCAGCAGCGCGTCGAGCACCGCGTTGACCGCCTTCGCGATCTGCGGGCTCACGGGCTCGGGCTCGGCCGGCTCGGCCTCCTCGCCGAGCAGGGCCTTCAACAGACCCGCGTCGAGCAACGGGGCCGCCTCATCGTCGTCTTGTTCGCTCATGTCGCTTCGTCTCGTCGGGGACCGTATACGACGCCCACCCGGCCACGGCCGAGCGCTCGATCCAGCGGATACCGACCACCGTTCAGGGTCCCGAGGCGCGGATCGTCGCTCACTGCGTTGCCACGCTAAGCAGCGTTTCCCGCCCGGGTCAAGGCGAGCGAGGCGCGCCGGTGATTCGTGGTATGACCGCCTGCGGGGAGGGTGGAAAATGACGCGATTGCTCTGCGTGGTGCTGGCGCTGGGACTGGTGGCCTGCGACTCCGATGACGGCGGCACGGACGCGGGGGGCGGCGGCGGCACGGACGCCGGGCCCGCCGGCGCCGACGCCGGCGGCGGCGGCGTGCCCGTCGACGTGGTGTTCGCGCTCGTGGACGGAGACGCGCCGGTCGCGGGCGCGACGGCCGCGATGGACCGCCCCGACGGAACCCGCGAGGAGCTCGTCAGCGACGCCTCGGGTCAGGTGACCTTCTCGGTCGACTGGGCGGCCGGGGCCCACGCGTTCGCCTTCCACGCCGACGGCTACACCATCGCGGCCGCGACGGACGTGACCGCCGAGAGCGTGGCGCCGTACCTGGCGGACGGCCCCTTCGAGATCCCGATGGGGCGCAACGCGCCGCGGGACGACCTCGTGACGCTCTCGGGGACGATCACCGGGGGCAGCAGCCCGTCGAGCGGCTTCGCGGTCTACCCGGCCGCGCCCGGCTCGGAGCCGTACCAGGCCATGGGTCCCGACTTCGAAATCATGGTCCCGCCAGGCGAGGCCTTCCGCGCCACCGTCTTCGAGTTCACCAATGCCTCGATGGGCCCCAACGAGTACACCCAGACCTTCCTGGGGTTCCGGTACATCGACATCGACGCGCTGAGCGCGGACTCGATGCAGGACATCGACCTGACCGACGGCGCGGAGACCTTGACCGAAGTGGACGTCACCGTCACCGCGCCGGGGATGGGGACGCCGCTGGCGGACGGGCGGGTCTACGCCACCGTCACGGAGCGCGGGACGGGTGAAGTCCATGGCGCGGCCAGCGCCGCGGCGCCGTCGGGCGCCGACGTGAGCCTCACGATCGCGTTCGCGACGCCCGCGTTCGCGACCGACCCGATCACCACCTACAACCTCAGCGACGAGCCGCTGGGGTCGACGGTGACGGTCGATGGCGTGCCCACGGCGGGCACCGCGCCGGTCGAGTTCCTCACGCCGCCGGACATCGTGACCCCGTCGTTCGGCACGGCGCACGGGCTCTACGACCCGATCGTGCTGGGCCGGATCGCCCCGGGGGTCCGCACGCAGCTGATCGTTCAGGACGCCAGCCGCGAGGACATCACCCTGATGAACGTGGCCAGCCTGACGGGCTCGGAGACCCTCACGATCCCCGAGCCGCCGAGCTCCGCGTCGGCCGCCGACCTCTTCCCGGCGGGCGCCGACCTGTACGCCCGGCCCGTGTCGTGCGAGGTCGACTTCGACAACCGGCGCTGTCGGCGGGTGTCGTTCGGCCGGCGGCAGTTCGACCTGAGCCCGTGAGGCGAGCGCCCTCGCTCGTTCGGGGGAGCCGGCCGGACTTCGCTTCGCCGGCCCCCCGTCATCGGGTATCGTCGCGACTCGACCTCATGCGGGCACCCGAGAGCAACCTCCGCGGCACCATGGTGGACGGCCACCGCGTCGAGGAGCGCATCGGCGCGGGCGGGACCGGCACCGTGTGGTGCGCGCGGCACCCCGACGACGACTCGAAGATCGCGGTGAAGGTGCTCGACACCCGCCACCGGCTCGACGGCGACGCGGCGGCGCGGTTCCTGCGCGAGGCGCGGCTCGAGGAGCTGAAGCACCCGAACATCGTGCGGGTGCACTCGGCGGGCTTCCTCGACGACGGGCGGCCGTACCTCACGATGGAGCTGCTCGAGGGAGAGTCGCTCGAGGCGCGCTTCCGGGATCAGGGCCGGCTCCCGGTCGCGGACGCCGTCTCGATCGGCGCGCAGGTCCTCCGCGGGCTCGCCGCGGCGCACAAGGCCGGGGTCGTGCACCGCGACGTCAAGCCCGCCAACGTCTTCCTCGCCGAGGGCCCCGACGGTGAGACCGCGAAGCTCCTGGACTTCAGCGTCGCCCGCATCGCGTCCGCGGACTCGGCCACGGTCACGGCGTCGGGCGACGTGGTCGGCACCCCGCTGTACCTCGCGCCCGAGCAGGCGACCGGCATCAAGGTCCAGGACGGCCGGATCGACATCTGGGCCGTCGGGGTGATGCTCTACCACCTGCTGACCGGCGAGCCGCCGTTCGCGGCCAAGCGCCTCGCGGAGCTCATCCTCAAGGTGGTGTCCGAGGAGCCGGTGCCGCCGGCGCGGCTTCGTCCCGAGCTGCCCGACGCGCTGTGCGCGGTGCTGACGCGGGCCATGCGCAAGCCGCGCGAGGAGCGCTTCGAGACCGCCGACGCGATGGCCGATGCGCTGAACGCGGTCGCCCTGGTACCCTGACGCGCCGGAGCGCCGCTTGAGCTCGAAGACCACCGTCACGACGCGTGTTCGCATCACGAGCCGCCCCGATCTCTGGCGGCTCCTGGTCGTCTATGGGCCCGACGACGACCGGGTGGGGAGCGCGCACGTCCTGAGCGACACCGCCATCACCATCGGCCGCGAGGCTCAGGACGACGGCCGCTCGATCGCGCTGGACGACCCGGAGCTCAGCCGGGCGCACGCCCGCCTCGAGCCCACCGAGCACGGCTGGGCGCTCGTGGATCTCGAGAGCCACAACGGCACGTTCGTCGACGCCACCCGGGTCGAGGATCGCGCCGCCCCGGACCACGGCTCGGTGATCCGCCTCGGCTCGCACCTGCTCGTGTTGCAGCGGGTGAGCCTCGAGTCGGCCCGCGATCTCGTCCTGGCCGCCAACGCCAGCTCGGAGCTCGTCGGCCGCAGCGTCGCGATGGCCTCGCTGCGCTCGGACATCGTGCGGCTCGCCCCGACCGACACCCCCGTCCTGGTGATCGGCGAGAGCGGGGTCGGCAAGGAGCTCGTCGCCACGGAGCTGCACCGCCTGAGCGGCCGCACCGGCGACCTGGTGCCGGTCAACGCGGCCGCCCTCCCCGAGCAGCTCGCCGAGAGCGAGCTGTTCGGCCACGCGAGCGGCGCGTTCACCGGGGCGAGCGGGCGCCGCAAGGGCCTGTTCGAGGAGGCCGAGCGCGGCACCCTGTTCATCGACGAGATCGGCGAGATGCCGATCGCGCTGCAACCCAAGCTCCTCCGGGCGCTCGCCACCGGCGAGGTCCGGGCCGTCGGCGAGCCGAAGGCGCGGATCCTCGACGTCCGGGTGGTCGCCGCGACCAACGCCGATCTCGAGTCCGGGGTCGAGGACGGTACGTTCCGAGGCGATCTGCACGCCCGCCTGGCCGGCGAGATCGTGCTGGTGCCCCCGCTGCGCGATCGCCGCGAAGACGTGATCGAGCTGGCGCAGCACTTCCTGGCGAGCGCCGGCGGGCCGACCCGGATCGAGCCGAACGCGGCCGAAGCGCTGATGGTCCACGCGTGGCGCTACAACGTCCGCGAGCTCGAGCAGGCGATGCGCTCGGCGGCGAGCCGCGCGAAGGGGCGCGAGGCCATCGAGCTCGACCATCTCCCGCCCGCGCTCCGCGAGCCGCTGCGGGCCCGCGCGGCGCCCGGGCCAATGATCGCGACCGAGGCCGACCTGCCGTTGCACCTGCGGGTCCGCCCCGACGCGGTCCCCACCGCCGAGGAGCTCGCGCTCGTCCTGCAGGAGCACGCGGGCAACGTGAAGCAGGTCGCGGCGTTCTTCGGCCGCCACCGCGCCCAGATCTACCGCTGGGCGGAGCGGCTCGAGGTCGATCTCGAGTCCTTCCGCGAGTAGCCGGAACTTTCTCGCGTCGTGGAAATTGGGGTGAAACACGCCCCCCCGCGGTGTGAAACATCCGCCCGGGGCTGTGTCGCACCGTGCCCATCCGGGTGTCACAGCATGGCGATTGGCGCCGGATCGTCCCTGCGTGGCGAGGGCACGACGGTTGCTCGGTGAGGAAGTGGGCGGCGCTCGGCGTCGTGACTCACGATCTCGGTCCTTTTCTCACTCGTCTGTGACCGAGGTAGTGGGTCCCCGGCTTCGGGGTCGCCCGACCGCACATCGGCCGCGCCCGGGGGTTTCCTGGGCGCGGTCATTCCAATTCGGCGGTCACGTGACGCGCCTCGCCGGCCTCGAGCACGACCGGGCGACTCCAGCGCCGCCCGTCGTCGGCCACGACGTCGATCGTGTGCCGCCCCGGGCGGACGCCGGAGAGCCGCAGCGGCGCTCGTCCCACCGGGGTCCCGTCCACCTGGACGTCGGCGGGGACCTCGCCCGCGCTGACGAGCAAGAGGCACGCGCGCGAGGGCACCGGCGAGAGGAACACGTTCAGGCTCTGGACCAGGCCCTCCTGCACGATCACGCGCCGCAGATCGGGCTGGTGTCCCACGAGCTCCACCCGCACCCGGTAGGTCCCCACGGGCAGCCGCAGGTCGCCGTCGCCCGAGGCCTCGCGCACCACGTCGGTCCCGTGCAGCACGGTGATCGCGGCGTCGTCCGGGGCGACGTCCACGCGGAGGATCCCCGTGCGCGGCGTGAGCTCGATCGTGACCGTCTGCTCGGTCTCGAGGTCCGCCGCGATCACGCGCTCGGTGTCCTCGAAGCCCTCGCGCCGCAGGATGAGGCGCTGCTCGCCCGACTCGAGCACCACCTCCATCGGGGCCTCGCCGATCGGGCCGCGCTCGTCGGTGTCCACGAAGATCGTCGCGCCCGCCGGCTCCGACCGCACGTGGAGGATGCGCAGCCTCGAGCGCAGCCGCGCGATGGTCCGCTCCGCGTACTCACGCCGCGACGGGTCGTCGTCCTCGGAGGCGCGGAGGTACCGGTTGAGGTAGGTGAAGGCGAGCCCCGGCTGGCCGGCGAGGTGCGCGCACACGCCGACGTTGTACGCGAGCCCCGGGCTCGGCGCGGCCCCGTACGCGAGCAGGAAGCGGTCGAGCGCGTTCGCGTAGTCGTCTCGCTCGAAGGCGCGCCGCGCGTATTCGTAGAAGAACCGCGCCTCGGACGCGTCGTCGGCCCGCGCGGGCGCGGCGACCGCCGTCAGCGCGAGGGCGAGCGCGAGCGCCCTCACCGCGCGCCCCGGGTCACGTTGGCGCTCGAGCGGCGGCGGCCGACGGACTCCTCGACGATGAAGGTGATCAGCGAGACCGCGAGCGCGGCGCCGCCGACGATGAACGAGGCGTCCGCCGTGTAGTTGAACGCCAACCCCTCGTCGCGGACGTAGTTGCGCATGTCCGAGGGGTTGGAGTGGAAG
>Ga0070728_10003628_pt1 | contig 16811 bp, 13 predicted proteins | sample tdDd471_FD_66723 | JGI IMG/M metagenome (GOLD analysis project Ga0070728, IMG submission 66723) | Marine sediment microbial communities from the Atlantic coast under amendment with organic carbon and nitrate - tdDd47.1 | ecosystem: Environmental > Aquatic > Marine > Coastal > Sediment | place... | reverse complement strand
ACGTTCATGGGCGGGACGGACCTGTTCTTCACCGCCGAGCCCTCCGCGCCGGTGCCGGCCCTGCTGGCCCACGGCACCGCCGACCCGCTGCTGCCATACGCCGGCAGCGCGGACGTCACGTCGTTCGACGACGAGGTGGCCCTGTGGCGCGACGCGAACGGCTGCGACCCGGTACCGGCCACGACCACGTCCGGCGCCGCGAGCCTCGACCGGTACGAAGGCTGCGACGCGCCTCTGCAGGCGATCACCGTCGGCGGGCTCACGCACCGCTGGGCCGAGGATGGCGACGCCACCGGGTTCAGTATGTCCGCGGCTGCGTTCACGTTCATCGACCGGTTCTGACCCGCACACCGCCGCCAGCGACGCGGTCCGCACCTGCCCGTGGGGGCAGTTTCGGCCGTCCACGGGACGCGGTGGTTGCCACCGGACGCCGCACCTCTACAATGCCGCATCGCGCCGGGCTCGCCGGCGCACGCCCTCTGCGTCGAGTCTGCATTTGCCGCGTCTTGTCCCCGTCCTCGGTCTGTGTGCCGCGATCGCCTGGTCGATCCTCGGCGCCGGCTGTGGGCGAACGCAGGACGGATGGGCCTTCGAGCGCGCGCTGCTCGACGCGGACCGCATCGCCGACGACGAGCGCTGGGTCGAGGCGCGCGAGGCGTATCTGGCCATCGCGCCGGACGCGACCCGGGACGACCTGCTGCGCTACATCCGGTTTCGCGTGGCCCTCATGGACCACCGCCGCGGTGCGTGGGACGAGGCGCTCGCCGGCTACGCCGCGGTGTACCGGCACCCGCACTCGATCCACGACCAGTACGCCGGGCGCGCGCTCCTGCGCAGCGGCGAGCTCGTGCTCGAGGCGTGGGACGACCGCGAGGCGTGGCACGACCTGATGGTCGCGACGATCCGCACGTACCCGAACACGACGAGCGCTGACGACGCGCTCTTCGACCTGCGGCGCTGGTACGTCGAACAGGGGCGGGCGTTCGAGCTGACCGAGCTGCTCGCCGAGCTCTTTGTGCCCCTGTCGGACACCGAGATCGGCGACAACCTCGCCTACTGGTCCGCCCGCATTGTCCACGAGGAGCTCGGGCTGCTCGACGAGGCGCTGCCGCTCTACTGGACCGTCGCGTGGAACTACCACCGCAGCGCGCTCGTCGACGACAGCATCTGGCGCATCACCGAGGTCTACCGCGAGCTCGGCCGCATCGACGACGAGTACCGGGTCCTGCTCGACTTCATCGATGGCCGCGAGGTCAGCTGGGTGATGGCGGACTATGAGTCCGAGTACTACAGCGACACCCTCAACCGGCTGGCCGAGATCCACGAAGAGCGCGAAGAGTGGCTCGAGGCGATCGGCATGTGGCGTCGCTACCAGCGCACCTATCCGCTCTCGCTGCGCAATGACGACATCTGGTACCACATCATCGAGCTGCACATGACCCGCGGCTCGAACGCCGACGCCGAGAAGGCGTGGCTCGCCATGCGCGACGAGTACCCGGACTCGCGGTGGGTGCCGCGCGCCCGTGACCTCATCGACGGACGCGGAGGCGACTGGTGATCGAGGTCCGCAACGTCACCAAGTACTACGGCGCCGAGCGTGTGCTCGACGACGTGAGCGTCACCGTGCGCGAGGGGACCCAGACCGGGCTCATCGGGCCGGGCGGCGCCGGCAAGACGCTGCTGATCAAGATCATGTCCGGGCTCGTGCCCCCCGACGAGGGCCAGGTCTTCGTCGACGGCGTCGAGATCACCGGCATGAACGCCATCGAGCTCGCGAAGGTCCGCGAGAAGATGGGCATGCTCTTTCAGAACTACGCGCTCTTCGACTTCATGACCGTCGAAGACAACATCGCGTTCCCGCTGCGGCAGGAAGGCAAGCTCGACGAAGACGTCATCAAGCAGAAGGTCGCCGACATCCTCGAGTCCGTCGACCTGCCCGGGATCCAGCACCAGTACCCGCGCGAGCTGTCCGGCGGCATGAAGAAGCGCGTGACCTTCGCCCGCGCCGTCATCCACGACCCGCCGATCCTGTTCTACGACGACCCGACCGCGGGGCTCGATCCGGTGACGTCCAGCAAGATCTTCATCCTGCTCGAGAAGCGGAAGGTCGAATCCGGCGCCACCAGTGTCGTCATCACCCACGACATCCTCGGCGTCCGCGACATCATCGACGAGTTCGTCATGATCGAGAAAGGGCAGGTGCTCTTTCGCGGCTCGCGGGCCGAGATCGAGGCGACCGATCAGCAGCGGGTGCGGCAGTTCTGGCTCGGGGAGGCGGACTGATGCGTCGCATTCTCGGCATGATCGGCACCGCCTTCATGGGCGCGGCGCACGAGGTGGGCGGCATGCTCATCCTCACGGGGCAGGTGCTGCGGTACCTCGTCCCGCCGCGCCTCGACCCGATGGAGACCTGGCGCAACCTGTACAAGGTCGGGGTCAAGTCGTTCCCGATCGTTGTCGTGACCGCGCTGCTCGTCGGCGCGATCATGGTCATCCAGACCGGCCAGATGGTCGCGGAGTTCGACGCCTTCGGGCTCCTCGGCTGGGGCGCCGGCTTTGCGACCCTGCGTGAGGTCGGCCCGGTCATGATCGGCCTGATGTTCTCGGGCCGCGTCGGCGCGAACAACACCGCCGAGCTCGGCACGATGAAGGTGACCGAGCAGGTCGACGCCCTGCGCGCGCTGGCGATCAACCCGATCACCTACCTCATCGTCCCGCGCTTCGTCGCGATCGTATCGATGATGTTCCTGCTCACCGTCATCGGCAACCTGACCGCGTTGCTCGGCGGCGCGGCGACCGCGCAGGCGCTGCTGGGCGTCAATCCGCAGCTCTTCTACGCATCGATCGCCGAGTACCTCGAGCTCGCCGACCTGATGAACGGCCTCGTGAAGGCGTGGTTCTTCGGCGTCGCCATCGCCGTGGTCAGCTGCTACTTCGGCATGTCGACGACCGGTGGCGCCGTGGGTGTCGGCCGGTCGGTGAACAACTCCGTCGTCGCGAGCGCCGTCAGCATCTTCGTCATCGACTACCTGCTCACCTGGATCATGAAGTGACCGAAGCGTCCGCCAGGCCCCGGTTCGGCACCCGACTGCTCGCCGCGATCGGCGAGCCGATCGTGCTGCCCGGGCGCGAGGTCGTGGCGATCGCGCGGGTGCTCTGGCTGACCATCTACTACGCGTTCGCCGACCGCATCCGGTGGCGCGAGGTCCTCCGCCAGTGCTACGAGATCGGCAACCGCTCGGTCTTCTTCATCTCGGTCGTGCTCGGCTTCCTGGGCATGATCCTGATCTACCAGTCCGGGTTCCAGGCCCAGCGCATCGTCGGCGACCTGCAGCTGCTCGGCGCGCTCTACGTGCAGATGCTCTTTCGCGAGTTTGCGCCGACGATCACGGCGCTCATGCTCGCCACCCGGGTCGGCACCGGCATCGCCGCCGAGATCGGGTCGATGGTCGTCACCGAGCAGGTCGACGCTCTGCGGATGAGCAACGCCGAGCCGGTGCAGTACCTCGTCGTGCCGCGCTTCATCGCGACCGTCCTCATGACGGTCGTGCTGAGCTGCGTGTCGCTCGTCGTCGCCTACTTCGCCGGCATGTTTGCGGGCGCGGCCTTCTTCGACATCAACCCGCGGACGTTCTTCAACCCGACGCTCCTGATCTGGGGCGACCTGTATATCTTCCTGATGAAGTCGTTCGCCTACGGCATCGCCATCCCCGTCATCGCCGCCGAAGCCGGGCTCAGCGCGTTCGGCGGGTCCGAGGGCGTGGGCTGGGCGACGACGAAGTCGGTGGTCAACGCGTCGCTCGCCATCACCTTCCTGGACTTCCTGCTGAGTGGCGTCGGCTACGTCTTCTTCTTCTCGTGAACCGCGCCGTCGCTCGCCGACGTCGCACACCCCCGCAGTCTGACCCGTGATCGAGTTCATCGACATCCACAAGGCGTTCGGCCCCAAGCACGTGCTGCGTGGGGTGTCGCTGACCGTGGATTCGGGCGAGATCATGTTCATCATCGGCCAGTCGGGGGCCGGCAAGAGCGTGCTCGTGAAGCACCTCGTGGGGCTGCTGAAGCCCGACAAGGGCAGCGTCCTGCTCGACGGACGCGACGTCACGAACCTGCGCGAGCACGAGTTCTACGACGTGCGAAAGCGCTGCGCGATGGTGTTCCAGAACTCCACGCTCTTCGACTCGATGACCCTCCTCGACAACGTGGCGTTGCCGATCCGCAAGCACCAGAACGTCGGGCTGAAGAAGGCCCGCGAGCTGGCGCGCGAGAAGCTCGCCCTCGTCGACATGCAGGACGAAGCGCTGCGGTACCCGGCCGACTTCGGCGACGGGATGCGCAAGAAGGTGGCCATCGCGCGCGCCCTCACGCTCGACCCTGAATTCGTGATTTTCGACGAGCCGACGACCGGGATCGACCCGATCAGCGCGAACATCGTCGACCGCCTGATCCGCGACCTCTCGGACCGACTCGGCGTGACCTCGATCGTCGTAAGTCACGATCTGCGCAGCATCTTCGGCGTTGCTGACCGTGTGGCGATGCTCTACAAGGGGCACTTCATCATCGACGGTTCGCCGAAGGCGCTGCGGGAGTCGGACGACCCCATCGTGCAACAGTTCATCAACGGTCGGCCGGACGGTCCGATGGAGGTCTAGCGCTCGCCGCTGACCCCACGCGCCCCGGCTCACCACGCCCCCGCAGTCCATGCGCCGCAAAGAGACCGCAATCGAAGTGAAGGTGGGAGGCCTCGTCCTCCTGTCGATCGGCATTCTCGTCGCGTTCGTCCTCGTCCTCGGGGACATCAGCTTCAAGAACTCCTTCACCGTGTACGTGGACTTCGACAACGCGGCGGGCCTCAAGCCCGGCGCGCCGGTCCGCATCTCGGGCATCCCCGCCGGCACCGTGCGCAGCGTGCGGTTCATGGGCGGCGAGGTCGACGAGGACGTCGGGCGCCCCGTGTACGTGCGGGCCGCGCTCGCCGTCGACGAGGAACTGCGCGACTCCGTCCGCGGCGACGCCGAGTTCACCATCACCACGCAGGGCGTCCTCGGTGAACCCTATGTCGAGGTGACGAGCACCGATCCAGCGGCGGCCGCCGTCGAGGACGGCCAGATCTTCCGCGGCGTAGACCCGCCCCGGATGGACCAGCTGCTCACCTCGGCCTATGGCGGTCTCGAGGGGCTGCGTGAGCTCGTCGATCGCCTGAACCGGCGCGGCGAGAACCCGATCCGCATCGATGACTTCATCAACAACATCGCGGATCTCGCCGGCAACATCGACGAGCGCGTGGTCGAGAACGCCGAAGAGATCGACAGCATCATCGAAGGCGTCGACACCACGGTGCAGCAGATCGCGTCGAACAGCGACACGATCCCCGACATCCTGACGAACACCGAGACCGCCACGGCGGAGTTCGCGGAGCTCGGCGCTTCGCTGAACCGCGGGGTCGGCGACGGCAGCTCGGTGCGCCGCATCGTGAACAACGTCGAAGAGGTGACCGCGGTCGCCCGACGCGAGGTCGACCCGCTGCTGACGAGCATCCGCGGCGCCGCAGAGAGCGCGGATCGCATCCTCACCGAGAACGAAGGCCAGGTCGGCGACATCATCGACAACGTCGACGTCATCACGGCGGACCTCACCACGGCCTCGGCGGACGTCGCGACGATCGTCGGCCGCGTCGAGGCCGGCGAGGGCAACCTGGGTCGGCTGCTGCAGGACGAAGAGATCTTCGAAGACCTGCGCGAGTTCGTCCGCGAGCTGAAGCGGCGCCCCTGGCGCATCATCTGGAAGGAGTAGATGCCCGCCGACCGGCGTCGCGTCCGAATCCGTGCATGGCGGGTGGCGAGCGAAGTGGGTCTAGGGCGCAGGCGCGAGGCCTGCCGCGAGAGAGGGCGCGCCCGGTTCAGCCGGTGCGCGCCTCTTTCAGTTCTGCGGCCAGCGCAGCGATGGCGTCGTGGTCGCGCTGGTGGCGCCCGCCCGCCTCGACCCAGGTCTCGAGCTGCTGGATCGTCTGGTCGGCGACCTTCTCGAAGTGCACGTGCAGAAAGCGCTCGAGGTCGAACGGCGCGACGTGGCCCGCGACGAGGCTGGCGGCCCAGAGCAGCGGCGCGCGGACGAGGGACGTCCAGAACGGCACGCGCCCGCCGAGCTCGTCGGCGGCGATGCGAATCGCCTGACGGATGCTCTGAGCGGTGCGTGCCAGGCGACCCGACGTGCGCAGCCCGCGAAACGTCCACCCGCCGAGTTCGAGGGCGACAATCGCGGGGACCATCGCGGCGGACGGGATGGCGATGGACCGTTCGAGCCCGGGGCGGATGCGGACCGGCATGCCACCGGCGACCAGCACGTCACGTACCGGAGCGGCGGCCGGGCCGGCGATCGCGAACGACGACAGCGGCGGGAACCAGCACACCGTGCCGTCCCGGATGGGGTCATCGTCGTCGAGCGGCGCCGTCCACGATGCCAGTGACAGGGTGCCGATCACGAGGCGCTCGTTCGGCACGGCGCGCAGCCACCGCTCGCGGTCATCGAGGCCCGGTTGCAGCCCGAGCACGATGGGCGCACCGGGCAGGGCGGCGATGCCTTCGACGAAGCCGTCGACGCGGAGGGCGGTCGACGGCGTGGTCACGATCACGAGGTCGAGGGGTTCGGTCACCGCGTCGAGCGCGACGACGCGGTAGCCGCTCACCGCGCGCCCAGCGGCGCCGCCCCGCTCGTGCAGGGGGCGCAGCACGTACGAGGCTGGCGTGCGCTCGACGCTGCTCGGTCGCACGAGGGTGACGACGTCCGTCACGCCTGGCGCCTGCGACACGGCGTCGAGGTAGACCCGTCCGACGGCCCCGAGGCCGACGACGCCAACGCGCGTCACGGGGACGTCTCGTCGCCCGCGGGGTCGCCGTGGCTGTGTCCCTCGTGGTCGTCGTGGTCGTGGCCGTCGTGGTCCCCGTGGTCATGGCCCTCGTGGCCATCACCGGAGCCCTCGTGGTCGTGGCCGTCGTGCGCGTCGCCACCGTGATCGTGACCGTCGTGGTCCCCGTGATCCCCGTGGTTGTGATCGTGGCCGAGCCCGTGGTCGTGAATGTCGGCGCCGTGCTCGCGCGGATCGAGGATCGGCCGGATGCCGGTCTCGGACCAGATGCGCATGAAGTCGACTTCGCGCTGCAGGCGTCGCTCTTCGCCGGCGTTCGCAGCGACGGCCAGCGCGCGTTCATAGGCCGCGAGCGCGCGGTCCGGATCCTGGAGCCGGTCCGCGTACAGGCGTCCGAGCTCGGAGTGGACCCGCAGAAGGTCGTACGGGGCGACAGGGCGCGTGGTCGTCGTGTCGAGCAGCTCGGCTGCGTTCTGGAGCTGGCCGTCCATCATGTACGACTGGGCGAGCAGCACGACGGCGTCGATGTGGTTCGGGTCGAGCTCGACCGCGCGACGCAGAACGCTCACGACGGCGGACCGGCGCTCGGCGGCGTCGGCTTCGCTCTCGGCGAGTACGGAGAGCGACCGCGCGTAGTGATTGGCGAGCTGGTAGCGCACCCGCGCATCGGTCGGTCGCACGGACCGTGCGTTGTCGAAGTGGTCGACCGCGCGGCGCATGGCGGGCGCCCTCTCTTCGAGGCTCGCGTCGTCGAGGGGCAGGGTGAGCAGCAGCGCGAGCGCCGCCTCGGACTCGTATCGCACCTGCCGGTCGGCCGCGTCGTCGTACTTCTCGATGGCGTCTGCGACGTACCCGTGGCCGGCGAAGACATGGCCGGCGCCGGCGTCGAGGCCCCACTGCAGCGTCATGAATCCGACGCCCGCCGAGCCGACCAGCAGGCTGGCGAGCGCGAAGCGCCACAGGCCCGCCGTCGACGGTGCGACGTCGTCATCGAACACCGCGGCGCCGAGCAGCAGGCCGGTGACGAGCGCGAGGGGCGCGCCCCAGGCGCCGAGCCCGAGCACCCAGGCGGCGAGCAGGGGCACCGCGACCCCCAGAGCGACGACGGGGGAGTGGGCACGTGCGGCTGCAACGACGGCAGCGCCGACGAGCAGCAGCCAGGCGAGCCCGCCGGGCAGGCCCCACGCGGCGAGCAGGTCGAGCAGCGCGGACGGGCCGGCGTGCACGGACGGCACCGCGCCACTCTGGGCCGTGATCCAGGCGCTGTCGTTGTCGTCGACCGCGCCCACCTGTGCAGCGAAGGCGTCCGGCCCCGCACCGAACGGCAGGGCCTCGGCGACGACCCGGGGGCCGGCGTCGCGCGCCCAGTCGGCGGCGTCCGATGCGGCCCAGGGGAACCCGCGGCCATAGTCGAGCAGTCCGGCCGGAGCGCTCGGCTCCACCGGGTTCGCCAGCGGGTCTTCGTCGGCCGGCGGGGCCAGCGCGAGCGCGGCGACGGCGAGCACGGCGGCCACACCGGCGCCGATGCGGGCCGGACCGTCCGCGGCGGCGGCGATCGCGCCAAGGCCGATCGCAGCGCAGACCGCGAGCACCACGTCACCGGTCAATCCCGCGGCGAGCGCGGCGAGGCTCGCGCCGACCAGCAGCGCGACGCGCACGGCGCCGACCGCGCGCGACGCGAGCAGGGCAGCCGTCACGGCGAGCGGGCCGAGCACGGCCGCCGCCACGGCGGGGTCGTCGAAGAACGAGCGCGGCGCCCGGTCGGGGATCGTCGAGAACGGGATCGGCGGCAGCACGTCCACGTCGGCGAGCTGCAGCAGCGAAACCACGCCACACGCCACGGCGGTCAACGCCACGGCGCCCCCGAGCACGGCTCGGCCTCGATCGCCGCCGACGCCCGCCGCGGTCAGCACGACCCCGAGAAGCAGCAGGGCGTAGCGGGTGATCTCGTCCCCCGCGGTGGCCGGCATCCCGTGCGCCAGCCCCCCGAGCACGGCGACCGTGGCGAGGAGGGCCGCACCGAGGATTGCCGCGCCGGCCGCCGATCGCATCGACGGCATCTGCACGACCACGCCCCGCATCACGAGCGCGAGCGCCGCCGCGCCGCCTGCGATCGCGCCGATCGCCAGCTGGCTGATCTCGTAGCGTGGGACGCCGGAGAACGCCGCGAGTAGGGTCGCGGGGACGACCAGGGCGACGAGCCACGCGGTCGCCGCGGACGGCGTGGGCGCGAGGGACGTGGATTCGCTCGGTTCGGTCATCGTTCGTCAGGGGCACAGGGACCCGGCAGTCTGGGGTCCGGGTGCAGGCGGCGTCAAGGTCCGGGGGGCCTTGAAATCGGGGCGCCTGCCTCCTACCGTCGCCGCTCGCCCGCCACGGGCCACGACCTCGCGCACGGCGACCATGTCGACCGCGTCCCCGCTCGACGACTTCGAATCCCGCTACCTCGGCGAACCGGCTCCCCGCCGGTCGTGGGTGGCTTTCGCGCTGGCCCTGCTCGCGCCCGGGCTCGGTCAGGTGTACCTCGGCCGGCTTGGCGCCGGGCTCGCGCTGCAGGCGATCGGCCTGTCGTTCGTCGTCGGCTACATCGTCGCGTTGTCCGCCGTCGGCTTCGTGCCCCAGCTGCCCGGGCTCGTCGCGGCCCTCGGCGGCGGCTGGCTGCTGCTGATGGTGGCCGTCGACGCCGCCATCGATGCCGCGCGCCTTGGCGACGACTACGTCCGCCGCGACGTGAACCACCCGCTCGTGTACGCCGCCGTCGCGCTCTTCGCGTGGTGGGGGCCGATGCTCGGGCTGCAGCAGCTCGCGTCGAACGCCATCTATCGGGTGGTCGAGATCACCGACGACGGGATGGAGCCGACGCTCCTCGCCGGCGATCGGGTTCGCGTCGATGTGCGCGCCTACCGCGGTGGGATGCCGCTGCGCAGCGACGTCGTCGTCTATCGCGACCCGATGCACGAGGGCCGGCTGGACGTCGGCCGCGTCATCGCCGGGCCCGGCGAAGAGCTCGTCCTGGTCGAAGGCATGCCCTACGTCGACGACACACCGCTGGCCCAGGGGCGCCCGTCCGCGGTGGCCCTGGATGCCCTCGAGCAGGTCGTCGGCCCGATCGCCGACGAGGACCCGATCCTGCTCGAAGACAGCGGCACCCGCCGATACCCGATCGCCGTCCCGGTCGTGGCGTGGTGGGGCGACCCGACCCGCCGCGACGTCCCCGAGGACGCGGTCTTCGTCATGAACGACCGCCGCGGGCGGATCGACGACTCGCGCGAGGCCGGCTCGATCCCCCTCGATGCCATCGTCGGGCGGGTCGACCACGTGGCCTGGTCCAGCACGTCGGACTCGGCGCTCGACCGCATGCCCGGGGGCCTTCGCGGGGCGTGGCTTGGCGCCGCGGCGCTCGTGGGCGGCGACGAGGTTCGCGACCACCGAACGGGCCGGCGCATCCACACGCGCCCTCGCTGAGCGCCGACGCGCTCGACACGTGACCTTGCGAGCGACCGCGGCTACACTGCGGACCGGCGCTTCAGGTGACGATGATCCGTGAGTTGACCGAACGTCTGCGCGAGAACGGCCGGGTGTCCCCCGAGGACATCGACGCCGCGTTGCGTGCAAAGGCCGTCAACGGGGGCTCGCTGGCCCTCAACCTCGTGTTGCGCGGCGCCATCGACGAAGAGCTGCTCGCTGATTTCTATTGTGAAGTCGGCCGGATGCGGCGCGCTTCGGCGGGGGAGATCGACGCGGTCTCGTCCGAGGTCTTCTCGCTCATCCCGATCGAGATCGTCTACGACACGGGCATCGTGCCGCTGCACCTCGTGTCCGAGGAGCGGCTCGCCGTCGGCGTCGTCGACCCGACCGAACCCGAGCGCCTCGAGGAGGCGGAGTTCTTCGCCGGGTACGCCTTCGAGCCGCGTGTCATTTCGGTGACGCAGATGGCCGGCACGTTCGAGCGCCTCGCGGGCCACCCGTGGAAGGTCCCGCTCGACGAGCTTGCGCGTGCGCTCCACGCACGGACCGGGCCGGCGTCCACCGGCGTCGGTGACGCGGACCGGGAGCTCTTTCGCACCCTCGCCGAGCTCGAGCCGCTGCTCGAGTCGCGCATGGCGGACTTCGACCCACGCGAGTCGGTCACGGTGCAGATCGAGGCGCTGGATTCACTGCCCGGCGCGCTGGAGCTGACGGCGCAGCAGCGTCGCGAGCCCGGCCCGTCCCACCGCCCGATGCTCGACAGCTGGGAGTCCGAGCCCGTCGACGACGCCCCGGACGACGTGGTCGAGCTCTCGCCGGCACAGCGCAAGAGCGAGAAGCCGCCGCCGCCGGTGCCGGTCGAGGCGCGGTCGTCCCGCGGTTCGGGTGCGCGCGCGCGGAGCCGCGGCGAGGCCGAGGTCGCGTCCGGCATGCACGGCAGCGTCGAGGCCGGCGGGGTCATCGTGTCCGACAGCCTCGTCGGCGTGGCCGCGGTCGAGTCGCCGACGATCGAGGGGGCGGACGAGCAGGCTCTGCCGGCGCCCTCGTCGGGCGGCACCCGCGAGCGCGGCACGCCCGAGAAGCCGCTGCCGGAGTCGGGCACGAGCCGATCCGCGGTACGGCCAGCCTCGGACCACCCGACCCAGCGCACCATGCGCCTGACCGGGGCCGACAAGGTCGCGCCGGCCCGCCCGTCCGCGCGCCTCGAGGCCGTCGGTGCCCCCGAGGCGAAGACCGTCGCCCTCGAGCCGGTGTCGGCCGACGAGGCGCCGCCCGCCCGGATCGGTTCGGGCAGCGGAGCAGCCGAGTGGATCGACTCGTCCGATGCCGACCTCGGCGGTGCCGTCATCGAGGCGGTCGACTGGGACGCCGCGTCGGCAGCGCCGCCGGAGCCGTCCGCCGCGTCGCACGACGCGAACGCCACCAGCACGCCCCCCGAGCCGCTGCCGCCGACGGCGTCGGACGAGCACGCTGGGCTGCGCGATTCGAACACCTGGGGGCCGGCCGAACCCGGCGCGTCCCTTCGATCGACCGAAGAAGCCGAGTCCGTCGCGTCCGCTCGACGCCTCGAGCTGCAGACACCGGGGGAGGCTGCCGAGCCGCGCTTCGTCCCGACCCGCGGCGGCGGCGACGTCTCGGACTTCCAGGGGCGCTTCGGCCCGCCGGACGGTGTGCTCGAGCGCACGGGTACGCCGAGCGGCGCGACGCGCGCCGCGTTCCGTATCGCCGCGAAGGCCCTCGCGACGGTGGCGTCCCGAGACGACATCGCGACCGAGCTCGTCGAGAGCCTCGGCCTCGCCTACCCGAACGTCCTCGTGCTCTCGCTCCGCCTGCCCGACGTGGTCATCTGGGGCGCGTCGATCGAGCGGGGCAGCGAGCGCCTCGTCGGCGAGCGGTTCCACGTCCAGCCCGGCAGCGTCTGGGAGCGGGTCGTATCCGAGTCCGTGGCGTTCCATGGCCGCCTCGCGGTCCGTGACCCGCTGCGCCGCATGCTCGGCCGCGACCTCGGCGACGAGACCCTCGTGCTGCCGCTGACGATGAAGCGGCGGACGGTCGCGCTGCTCGCCCTGGACTGCGCCTCGCGGCCCCAGCTGCCCCCGGCGGCGGGCCAGTTCGCGTCCTTGTCGAGCGCCGTCCACGACGCATTCCGCCGAGTGATTCTCAGCCAGAAGCGCTCCCTGAGGAAGGCATGACGGCCCGCATCCCCCGTATCGCCGGCCTCTCGTTGCTTTTCGCGCTCGCCGCCTGCGGATCGCGCGTCACCGCCCCCGAAGACACCGTGCTCGCCTGGGCGGACGCCATCGACGCCGGTCGGTGCGACGCCGCGGCCCGGCTGCTCGACGAGTCTGCGCGCGGCGGTCGGTCGGCCGACGACTGGTCCGACTGGTGCGCCGAACACCTCGAGCCCCTGCAGACGCAGGTCGACGGGATCCGCAGCGCCCTCGCCGATGACGCCCTGACCGTCGAGGCCCGCGTCCCGCTCGACATCGCCCGAGATGCCCACCTCGTGCACATCGGTGGCGGCTGGGCGTTCGCCGAGCAGCCGCCCCTGCTCGGTGGCGGCGACGACCCGGTCGACGCCCTCGAGTCGCTCGCGGCTGTGTTGTCGAGCCCCGGGATGCAGGACGTGCTCGCGGTGCTGTCCGACGACACCCGCGAGCAGTACGCCGCCGAGATTCGCGCCATCACGGCCGCGATGCTGGCGGGCAGTGACGCCAACGTCCGGGTGACCGGCGACTCGGCGACGGTCGACGTCGGCCCGTTGACCGTGCGCCTCGTCCGCGAGGACGGCGCGTGGCGCGTCGACGAGATCGATCAGGGCAACTATGGCCTCGGCCTCGGACTCGGATACTAGAGAGGAGGGACCCGGCATGACCTCGATCGACGCACTCCGCGCCGCAGCTCGTGAGAATCCTGCGGACATCGAGCCGCGTCGGGCGCTGGTCGCCGCACTCCTCGCTGCTGGGGACATCGACCGGGCGCGGGCCGAGGTCGCCGAGGCGATCCCGCCGATGGCCGCCGCCGGGCGGGCGCTCGACGCGGTCGCCCTTGCGCACCTTCTGCTCGCGTTCGCGCCCGGCGATCCCGCTGCGACCGCGCTCCTGCAGCAGGCGCGTGGGACATGGGCACGCCCATCGCTGATCGTCGAGCCGGTCGACGACGACGGCACCGCCATCCCGCTGGCCACGCCGGTCGTCGAGCCCGGTCGCGAGGTCGAGCACCTCGAGCGTGGCCCCGCCGACCTCTGGCTCACGCGCGCCGATCTGGCCCGTATGCCGCTCTTCGACGGCTACTCGGACTCGACCCTCGATGAGCTGCTCGCCCACGCCGAGCTCGCTCGCTACGACGTCGGCGAGGTGATCACTTCGCCTCGTGAGCCGTCCGGGCGGTTCCACATCCTGCATCGTGGCAGCGTGCGCATCGTCCGGGACGACGGACTCGGCGCGCCGGTCGAGCTCGCCCGCATGGCCGCAGGCGAGTACTTCGGCGAGCTCGAGCTCGTCACCGGGCGCACGCCGTCTGCACAGGTCATCGCGACGACGCCCGTGCAAGCGCTCGAGCTCGACCGCGCGGTGCTCGCGATCTTCACCGAGATCGATCCGGTGCTGCGGGACGAGCTCCGCGCCATGTGCCGCGAGCGCATGCTCAACCAGTTGCTGCGCACCTCGATGCTCTTTGCCGACATGGACGAGGCGTCGCGCGAAGACTGGGCCGCGCGGTTCATCGAGGTCGAGCTCGTGCCCGGCGAGATCCTCGTCCGTGAGGGCGACCGCAACTCGCGGCTCTTCGTCCTCGTCGAGGGCCACCTCGACGTCCACCGGGCGTCCGGCGACCACCCGGACGACGAGCCCCGTGAACTGGGTCCGGGCGACTTCTTCGGCTTCACGTCGAGCGTGCTCGAGAAGCCCGTGCTCGTCAGCGTGACGGCCACCACACCGTCCCGTCTGCTCGTGCTCGGTGAAGACGACACCGCCACGCTCGTCGCCGGCGCGCGCCATCTCACCCGCGGCGCGCGCACGGGATCGTTCGCTGTCGTCGGGCTCGACGATCCGACGCCCGACTGATCCCGCGCGACGGACCGCACAGATCGAACCGGCGGGGCCGCTGGGTCCCCGAGCGCGTTGCGGACGAGGGCGAACCCCGTCGGTGCGGCGCGGCGTGGTGCCGCAGAACGGGTCGCTGCGACGCGGAGTGCGTGCCGTCGCAGACCCGCACCGTGATCCGCCGGTCGAGGCCGGGCGGCGAGAAGTTGCGTCGCACATGTCGCACTCTATCCTACATAGGAGTACCCCATCGCCAACGAGGTCCCCATGAGCATCGATCGTCGCCTGTCCAGCCGCCGTGCCTGCAACTTCGTCCTCAACGTCCACGAGGACGGCGTCGCCTCGGCCTGCGCTGTGTCCGACCTGTCCGAGACCGGCCTGAAGCTGACGCGGCTCGCCCCCGAACGCGAGACGCGCACCAACGAGATCGAGCTCGAGTTCTCGCTGCCGAACTGGGGGAGCACGTGGCGTGTTCGCGGTCGTCGGGTCCGCAGCACGGCGCCCCGCACGTTCGGCGTGGCACTCGACATGACCGACGCGAAGGCCGCCGCCGCGCTCCGCCTGCTGGCGGCCTGCTCGCCCCGCGCGGCCGCCTGACGTCGCCCCCCGCGACGCGACGCCCGTGACCGACGGGCACGAACGAAGACACCCGCCGGGGCGACCCGGCGGGTGTCTTCGTTCGTGCACTCGATGCGGTCCTGGTGAGCGCCGGTCGCCCGGTCGCCCGGGCGGCACTGCGGTCCCGTGTCAGCGCGCGCGGCGGGCGGCGACGAAGGCGAGCACGAGCGAGAGGGTGCCGTTGAGGGCGACCCAGACGCGGTCGAGCAGGCCGATGCCCGGCACGCCGTCGACGTCGACGAGCGGCACGAGCGCCTCGCTCACCAGCAGGGCGCCGAGGCCGGCGAGAACGCCGACGAGGACGGTACCGGCGATGCGGCCGCGCACCGCGCCGAACAGACCGACGAGGGTGAGGGCGGGCACGACGCTCATCACGACGAACGAGTGGGCGAGCTCGAGCCCGAAGACCGTCGCCGGCCAGTAGAGCGGCGAGGTCGCCCACGGGCCGAGGCAGCCCGCGCTGATGCCGAACCAGCCAGCGAGGGCGACGAGAACGGCAAGGCCGGTCGTCGTCACCGTCGAGATGGCGGCCACGCCAGCGCGGTGCACCGGGCGCGCGCCGGAGCCCCGCTGCGCCGCCGCGACCGCGAAGAGCGCGAGCAGCGCCGAAAAGAGCGCCCGCGGCAGCTGCCACCGCTCGACCGTGAACCGGGTCGCGCCGGCGACGTCCATCAGGCCCGCGCCGTACCGGTCCGTGGAGTACTCCGGGACGTCCTGCGTAGCGGTGCTGAGCAGCGCCTCTTCGATGCGTTCCGGGTGGTCGATGCCGAGGGACTGCACGAGCGCCGCGCCGGCCGCGACGTGCGGGCTCGCCATCGAGGTGCCCATGTAGAGGGCGAACTCGTGGCGGCTGCGATCGCCGCGAGCGATCGTCTCCTGCATGACGCCGTCCGGGCGCCCGTCGTCGTTCTGGTCGACCTGCGTGTTGCCGCCCGGGGCGGCGATGTCGATGTACGAGCCGTAGTTCGAATAGAACGTCGTCGTGCGGTCGTACTGGGTGGCCGACACGCCGATGACGTGGCGGTACGCCGCCGGGAACGACGGCATCGACCAGCCGGAGTTGCCGGCCGCCGCGATGATCGTCACGCCCTTGCGGTGCGCGTAGCGGACGGCGTCCATCATGACCCGCGAAGGCAGCGGGCCACCGAGCGACATGTTGATGATGTCGGCGCCGTTGTCCGCGGCGAAGCGGATGGAGTCCGCGATGTCGCCGACGTTGCCGCGCCCCGAGTTGTCGAGCACGCGCAGCGGCATGATCGACGCGCCGGGCGCGAGCCCCGCGACGCCGTACCCGTTGTTGGTCGTCTGGGCGATCGTGCCGGCGACGTGGGTGCCGTGGCCGTGGCCGTCCCATGGCTTGTCGTCGTCGTCGACGAAGTCCCAGCCGTCGACGAAGCCGGTCCCGGCGAGGTCACGCAGCGCGCGATCCGGGCCGCCGGGGCGATCCTCGACGGTCACACCGGTGTCGATGACGGCGACGACGACGCCCTGGCCGGTGGACTGCTTCCACGCGCCTTCGGCATCGACCTGCTCGAAGTTCCACTGAAACGCGTACATCGGGTCGTCGGGCGTCGCGAAGGCCTCGACCTCGACGTCCGGCTCGATGAACTCGATGCGCGGGTCGTCCTCGAACGTGTCGACGAGCCGCGCCGCCTCGGCCGCGGGCAGGACGACGCGGTACAGCCCCTCGCGGGCCGACCAGTCGCTGTTGAGCGCGAGGCCTTCGGGCAGCTCGGCGAGCACCTCCTCACGCTGCCGGTCGCCGAGGTGATCGGCGAGGTCGACGAGCACGGCGATCTCAGCGTCGTCCGGCCAGA
>Ga0070728_10003627_pt1 | contig 16815 bp, 14 predicted proteins | sample tdDd471_FD_66723 | JGI IMG/M metagenome (GOLD analysis project Ga0070728, IMG submission 66723) | Marine sediment microbial communities from the Atlantic coast under amendment with organic carbon and nitrate - tdDd47.1 | ecosystem: Environmental > Aquatic > Marine > Coastal > Sediment | place... | reverse complement strand
TCGGCCCCGTCGTGGCCCAGTTCGTGCCGAAAGCGCGCCGCCAGCACGGTGTTCCACAGCAGCATCGCCACCGTCATCGGCCCGACGCCGCGCGGCACGGGCGTGATGAGCGACGCCCGCTCGCGGGCCCCGGCGAAGTCGACATCGCCGCACAGCTTGCCGTCGTCGCGGCGGTTGATACCGACGTCGATGACCACGGCGCCCTCGCGGATCCACTCGCCGCGCACGAGCCCGGGCACGCCGGTCGCCACGACGACGATGTCGGCGGCGGCGACCTGCTCGGCGAGGTCCGGCGTGTGGCGGTGGCAGATGGTGACGGTCGCGTGGGCCCGCAGCAGCATCTGCGCCATCGGGCGGCCGACGATGACGCTGCGGCCGACCACGACGGCGTGCTTGCCGGTCGCGTCGACGCCCGCCGCCTCGAGCAGGACCATGACCCCGGCGGGGGTGCACGCCTGCAGCAGCGGGCGGCCACCCATGAGCAGGCCGAGGTTCAGCGGGTGAAAGCCGTCGACGTCCTTGCGGGGGTCGATCGCCTCGATCACCCGGTTCGCGTCGATGTGATCCGGCAGCGGCAGCTGCACGAGGATGCCGTCGACCGAGTCGTCCTCGTCGAGCTCGGCGACCTTCGCCAGCAGCTCGTCCTGGGTCGTCTCGGCGGGCAGCACGAGAGCGCGCGACGCGATCCCTACCTCTTCGCAGGCCCGGATCTTGTGGCGCACGTAGACCTCGCTGGCCGGGTCGTCGCCCACCCGTACGACCGCGAGGGTCAGGGCGACGCCGCGCTCGCGCAGCTGGGACACCTGGTCGGCGACAGCGCCGCGCACGTGCCGCGCGACGATGTCGCCACGCAGCACTCCATCGACGACAGCTTCTTCGATTCGCGCGGTCATGCAGGCCCCGGGGCAGCGTTCGGCGGGCCTCTATCACCCTGTGCGCTGCGCCGCAACGCAGCCGCAGGGTCGGCTCACCCGGCGCTCGTCGCCGGCGCGACGAGCCCGCACCGAGCGCCTCGAATCCACACCGCCTGCCCCCGGCCGACGCCGTGGATCAGTCGAAGAGCCAGGGGCGCTGGCCGAGCCCGGACTCGTACCGCGCGAGATAGAACGCGTCGTCGAGCGAGAAGCGCACGAGGTCGCTGATGCGCCCGTCGCCGACGACCCGCTCGCGGGTGCGTGCGTCGGCGACGTCCGGGTCCCATCCGCCGCCGTGCAGCAGCTCGCCGACGGCGACGTGCAGATCACCACAGAGCAGCAGCCCGGTGCGGTCGGCGAAGCGCTCCGCCACCGCCGACACCCCGTCGGGGAAGTCCTGCAGCAGCTCGATGTTCTCACGCAGTGCGGCCGCCGCGGTGCGACGCTGCGGCGTCAGCAGCAGGCCGGCGACGTCGTCGCACAGGCTGCTGCCCTCGGGCAGGTCGAGGTGCAGCGCCCGGATGGCGACGGCGTACACGAGCTCGCGCACGGTGTAGTCGTCGACCCAGCCGAGGGGCGAGAGCCCGGTGAACGCGAGGCCGGCGATGCGCCCCGCGTGAAAGCGCGCCTGCAGCGGCGTGTCGTTGCCGATGCGGGCCGCCGGCACGACGAACGTGCCGCCGTCGACGAGGCGCGTCGGCCCGGCTTCGTCGGACACGATGACCCGCGGCACCGGCACGCCGAGCCAGCCGCACGCGTTGCCGAGCCACGCGTCGAACGCGCCGAATTCGTCGGCGCGCAGGCGACGGCCGCGCACGTCGCGCTTCGACGGCGCCTGCTTCGCGAACACCTTCTCGGCGAGCGGCACGTGGGCGACGAGCACGTCGCGGGTCTCGGCGTCGGCGAGGCCACGGCCGACGAGGCTCCACGCCAGGTCGGGCTCGAGGTCGCGGGTCGGGTCGCGGCGCACGTGGTCCTCGTGCACGTCGACCGTGTCGCCGAGGGTGCGGCGCAGCTGGCGAGCGACGCGCAGCCGAGCGTTGTCGTCGAGCTCTTCGAACAGGTGCTCGAGCTCGAGGGCCGCGTCGCCCCACAGCGCCGCGTCGCCGCGGGCGTCGCCGAGGGCGTCGATCACGAGACGCGCGGCGTCGCGGACGCGGCCGGGCTGCTTGCCAGCCGCCCTCGCCTCGCGCAGCGCGATGTCGGGGCCGTCGGCGCCGACGCGACGCGCGTTGGCGAACGCCAGCTCGGCCTCGCGGAACTGCTTGAGCACCGAGAAGTGCAGCTCGCCGACGTAGATCCACAGCTCCGCCGCGCGCTCGTCGCTCAGGCCGGTGGCGCCACGCAGCAGCGCCTCACCGAGCCGCTCCGCGAAGCGCGCCGCGCCACCGTGGCGGCGATAGAACTCCTCGAGACCGGCGAGCGTGCCGGGCCGCTCGGGGAAGGCTTCGAAGAGCTCCCACAGCACGCCCTCGGCGTCGTCGCGGCGGTCGAGCTTCGTCGACAGCACCCGCGCGAGCAGCTGCCAGTACCGGATGTCTTCGGCGGCCGGCGGCGTGTCGAGCAGCTCTTCGAGCAGCCCGGCGCACCGGGGCGCCTGCCCGAACCCGGCGTGGGCGCTGGCGAGGCGGATGCCCCATTCTCGCGCGTGACCGGACAGGTCCCACGCCTCTTCGAGGGCCGCCAGCGCACGCTGCCGGTCCCCGCCGTTCATCTGATGCAGGTCCGCGAGACGACCGAGAAGCTCCACGCGGTCGTCGCCCTGCGCGCCAGCGTTCAAGCAGTCCTCGAGGGTCGCCCGCGCCTCGTCGACGCGGTCGGCCAGGGTCTCCAGGCGGGCCTTCTCGAGGGCCACCGCCGCGTCGCCGGGGGCGTGAATCGCGCTGAAGCGCAGCGCCTCGATCGCGCCGTCGCGGTCCCCGAGCAGCTCGAGGGCACGGCCACGGCGCAGGGCGAGCCGCGCGGCGGTCTCGGGCTGCGGCGGCTGCTGGGCGAGGTGATCCTCGATCGCCGTCGCGAGCCCCTCGTGATCGCCGTTCGCCGTCATCGCGGTGTACAGCTCGTCGCGCAGATCGGCGCCGTAGCCACCGAGCTCCGCGGCGGACCGCAGCCAGTCGCGACGCTCCTCGCGGCGGGTGCACTCTTCGGCCGACAGGTCGAGCCAGGCCCGCATCGCGCGCAGCGGCGTCGGCAGCGACTCGGCCAGCGCGATCCAGCCTTCACGCACGCCGTCCTCGTCGCCCATCGCCCGCGCCGCCATCACGGCGAAGCGCAGACCGACCTCGCTGTCGTCGCCGTCCCGCAGCGCGCCGAGGCTGATCTCACCGTGGCCCATGCGCTGGTAGAGCAGGCGCTCGTCGCGGCCGTCGAACGGCGCCTCGACGTCGCCCGCGTCCCGCGACAGCGTCGCCGCCGTCCACGGCATGATGCGCGGGTCGACCGGCACCAGCGGCGCCCGATCGTCACCCAGCTCGAGGGCCGACCACCACGCGAGCGCGTCGTCGACCGGGCCGACCGGCGCGTTGCGGCGAATCCGCCAGGCGCGCGCGGCATCCCGCGACCCGAGGGCCTCGAGCGCAGCGAACTCCGACGCGACCACGTCCGTGGGCACCTGCTCGGCGAGCCGCTGGCGTGCCGCCGTGACATCGTCCGGCGCGAGCACGCCGAGTCCACGTTCGGCGACGAAGCGCAGCGCGGTCGCGGTCAGCTCGTCGTCCCCACCGTCGGCCACCCGGCGCACGCAGCGGATCGCCTCCTGGCGAAGCTCGTCGTCCACGCCTTCGGCGCGCCACATGCGGTCGAGCGCCGGGATCGCGAGGCGCGCGACCAGCGGGTCCACAAGGGCCTCGATGGCGTGCTCGAACGCATCCCGGGGCCGCTCGCACTCCCACTCCAGCACCTCGGCGATGCGAAAGGCGAGGCGCCCGCGGGACGGGGTGTCGTCGCAGGCCGCGAAGCGCTGGTGCAGCACCTCGAGCAGCGCCTCGTGGTCGCCCCGCGCCTGGTGCAGCCGCTCGAGCCACACCAGCGCCTCCTCGCGCGCGTCGCCGTCGGCGCCCGCCAGCTCGGCGAAGCACTCGACGGCCCGCTCGGCGTCGTCGAGGCGCGTGGCGTACAGCTCGCCGAGCTGCCGCACGCAGCGCAGGCGGTGCGGCTCGGTGCGCGCCGCCGCCATCTCGCGACGGGTCATCTCGGCGACCTCGTCCCACCGCGCCTGGGCGGCGAGGATCGAGCCGAGACCGCGCAGGGCTTCGTCGCACGCGCTGTCTTCGTCGAGCGCCCGGGCGTAGTACCGCTCCGCCAGCGTCAGATCGCCGAGCTGCCGGCGCGCCACCTCGGCGCTGCGGGTCAGGATGGCGACCCGCGCCGCGATATCGCGGCCATGCAGCGAGAGTTCGTGCTCGTTCAGCGCGAGCAGGTCCGCCCACGCCTCGGTCTGCGAGAAGAGGCGCCCGAGGGACGCGATGGCGCCGGGGTGCGCCGGGGCGAGGTCCAGCAGCCGCTGCCACGCCGCGATCGCCGCGCCGACGTCGCGCAGGCGCGCCTCGGCCACGTCGCCCGCCTGCTCGAGCAGGTATAGACGCTCGCGCTCGGTCGCCAGCGCGTCGACGGACGCCATGAGGTGGTCGTAGAGGTCCTGCCAGCGGAACTGCTCGGCGAGCAACCGCGCGAGCCGGCGCACCGCCGGCAGGTGCGCCTTCAGCGCGATCGCCGCCCGCAGGTGGCGCTCGGCGGCGGTCGGCTCGTGCAGCTCGAGCAGGTACACCTCGGCGAGGCGATCGTGCAGCCGCAGCCGCTCGCTCTCGTGCGTCTCCAGCGCGAGCTCGTCTTCGGTGAGCTCGGCCAGCGCGTTCCACAGCCCGCGGCGGTGGTAGATCGCGCCGAGCACCCGCATCGCCGGGCGGTACATCGGCGCCTCGGCGAGGGCCTCGCGCGCGAGCTCGATCGCCGCGTCCGACATCCCCAGCTCATGATCGAACCGCGTCGCCATCTGCGTCAGCAGGTCGGCGCGCTCGATGCCCGACGCCGCGAAATCGAGGCTCGCGCCCAGCGCATCGACGAAGTCATCGACGAGCACGTTGCCGTGCGACGAGCGGGCCATCGCCAGGAAGGCGCCCGCCGCCGCGGGTGAGGTGGTGCCGCCCTTCATCGCCTCGCCGAGCACCTGCAGGGCGCCGGCGCGATCGTCGAGGCGGTGGGCCCGCAGCCGCGCGAGCGCGTACTGCCACACCCCGCGCACGGTCGGATCAGCGTGCTCGGCGACGAAGGCCGAGGTCAGCGCCTCGGCGCTCGCCGCGTCGCCCCGGTCGAGGGCCGACCGCACGAGCGGACGCAGCGCGTGCGGCGTCGGCTCGAGTTCGAACGCCGCCATGTACCAGTCGTCGGGGCGCACGCGACCGGCGCCGTAGCGCTCCGCGGCGACCGCCGTGCGCAGCGCCGCGGTCGAGGCTGCGGCCTCGCGCGCCTCCGTGCCGAGCAGCGCCAGTTCGTTCCACCGCTGCACCCGCACGCGCAGCGCCTCGTCGCCCCGCCCCGACGCGACGAGCGCGTCTTCGAGCGTCGCCCGGTACAACGCCGTGATCTCGGCGGGGCACCGCGGCACCAGCTCGGCGAGCTCGGCGAGCAGCTCGAGGGTCTCGCGCAGCGGCGCGCCGCCCGCGAGCAGCACCCGCGCCAGCCCGACGCCGGCGAGCAGACGACGGCCGACCTCGGGCGCCGCCTGCATCTCGTCTTCCCACGCCGCGGCGACGTGATCCCGGTGCCCCGCGGCGCGCGCGATGCGGCGCAGCCCGGCGAAGGCGCGGGCGTCGGCGTCGCCGTGCTCCGACGCGTCGCGGAACCAGGCCCGCGCACGCTCGGCGTCATCGGCGCCGAACTCGGCCGCTTCGCCCGCACGGGCCAGTAGCACGCCAGCGCCGGGGGTCGCCCCCAGCATCCACGCGTCCCGAACCTGCGACTGCATGAACGCTTCGAGAAACGCGCGAGACCGGCGCGTGTCGGACGCCGAGGCGATCACCGACGCGCGGCGCTCGTGGTCTTCGGCAGGGATCAGGTCGTTCAGGCTCATCGCGCGTCCTCGTGCGGAGGTTCAGCGGCCAAAGGTCCGATCGTCGGGATCGGGCGAAAACAGTTCCGACTCCGTCGCCGACATCTCGGCGAGGCGTTCACGGCGGCTCTTTGAGCGGCGGCGCCACGCCATCAGGGCGAGCACCATCGCGACGCCCCACGCCGCCCCGCCCCCGACGCCGATCGGCGCCCAGGTGTATCGGGTGCGTGCGGCGGACTCCCACGCTTCGAGCGCGGTGCTCAGCGGGGTCTCGGTCACGGTGACGAACGCGCGCTGAAACGACACGTCGTCCGTCCGCATCGTGGTCATGACGTCGCGCCACACGTCCTCGCCGTACGTCTGACGCATCCAGCGCACGACGTGAAAGCTCTGCGCGTACGCGAGGTCGACCGCGGCGCCGGTGCTCGGGTAGCGCTCGGCGAGCTCGTCCATGTCGACGAAGCCCCCCGAGATGCCCGCCTGGATCATGAGCGACGCGCGCTCCATCGACCACTGCTCGGCGGTGTAGAGCGCGAACCCCTCGTTGAACCAGCGCGGCACCGAGCGGTCGCCGGTGGCCAGCGCGACGGCGACGTGGGCCATCTCGTGCTCGAGGGTCGCTTCCCACTCCGGGTTGCCCGGCGCGAGCAGGATGACCCGACGCGACGGGATGGCGAGGCCCGCCGCCCATTCCGGCGGGCGAGACGGCACATCCTCGCGTTCGAACCAGTCATCGAAGGCGTGCTCGATGTGCACGCGGATCGTCGCGCCGCTCGGCGCGCCGCTGGCCGCGGCGACCGACGGCCACTCTGACGCGACCACCTCGGACGCCTCGGTGGCGAACCGGCCCATGCCGTCGGCAGCGTCGACGATGAAGTCGGTGCCCTCGGACGCCAGCTCGATGGGCTCGGTGCGGGCGACAGCGACGCTCGCGAAGGCGAGCACCAGCAGCGCGACGAGGCTCTGCACGAGACGACGCATCATGACGCAACCTCACCGAGCCGGGCCGCCGCTTCGTCGACGCCGATGCCCTGCACGACGACCGCCTTGCGCCGCCCGCTCGTCCCCGACGCGATGGTCACGTCGCCCTTCGAGACGCCGAGCCAGCTCGCGAACGCCTTCACGATCGCCTGATTCGCGGCGCCGTCCACCGGAGGCGCAGCGACGCGCATCTTGAGGCGCCCGTCGTGCTCGCCGACCAGCTGCGTCCGCGCCGCGCGAGGCGCCACGTACACGTCGATCCGAACGGCGCCGTCCGCCGTATGCAGCCAGCCGGGCGTCGTCATGCGTCGTCCTCGAGCGAGCGCGAGCGGCCCGCGGCGGCGCGAACGGCGGCGATCATGCCCGCGCGAACGCCGGCGGATTCCATCGCGGCGAGCGCCTCGATCGTCGTACCACCGGGCGACGCGACGGCGTCCTTCAGCTCGGCGGGGCTGCCCTCGTGCTGCACGAGCAGCTCGGCGGCGCCGCGCAGCATGGCGGCCGCGGTCGTGCGCGCCGCCGCGCGGGTCATCCCCTCGGCGACGGCGCCGTCGGCGAGCGCCTCAGCGATGGCGAAGACGTAGGCCGGGCCGCTGCCAGCGAGGCCAATGAACGCGTGCATGTCGGACTCGCGGGCGAGGCGCACCGTCGAGCCCACCGCGCCGAAGACGACCTCGGCGGTCTCGACCGCGGCGGTGGGCGTGCCCGGGTCGGCGACGACCCCGGTCATCCCGGCACCGACAGCCGCCGGGGTGTTCGGCATCACACGCACGACCGCGCCAGCGACCCGACCCCAGGACGCCCGCAGGGCAGCGAGCGGCACGCCCGCGGCGACACTGATCGCGACGTCCACCTCGGCGTCGCCGACCTGGTCGGACAGCCCGGCAATCATCCAGGGCTTCACGGCCAGCACGAGCACGTCGGACCGGGCCGCGAGGTCGGCCACCGACCGCGCCCGCTGCCCGGCAAAGCCTTCGAACGCCGCGTCGCGCACGTCGTACGCGAGCACGAACTCGGCGGGCACGAGGCCCGACCGCACGAGGCCGTCGGCGATCGCGCGCCCCATATTGCCAAGGCCGAGCAGGCCGACCGTGCGTCCAGCGAGAGGCGTCATGCGTACGTCCGGGATCCAAAGATGGCAGTGCCGATGCGAACGAGGGTCGCGCCCTCTTCGATCGCGACCTCGGCGTCCCCCGACATCCCCATCGAGAGGTGCGTGAGCGACGCGGCGGCCGCGGCGTCGACCGCAGCGAGGCGGTCCTGCTCGGCATCACGAATGCGGCGCAGGCCGGCGAACGACGGGCGGGCCTCTTCGGGGGTCGACCCGAACGGCGCCATCGTCATGAATCCGGCGCAGCGCACCTGCGGGGTGTCGCGAATCACGTCGACGAGCGCGCTGACGTCGGCGGGCTCGCACCCGGACTTCGACGCCTCGCCGCTCACGTTCACCTGCACGAGCAGGTCGAGGGTGCGCCCCTCGGGCACCCGCTTCGCGAGGGCTCGGACGATCTTCGCGCGGTCGATGCTGTGCACGACGTGCGCGTCCGGGGCGACCATCGTCACCTTGTTCGACTGCAGGTGGCCGATGAAGTGCCACGTGACGTCGTGCACCTCGGCGGCCTTGTCGCGAAACTCGGGCGCGTACGACTCGCCGAAGTCCCGAACGCCGAGCTCTCTCGCCTCGAGCAGCAGCTCGACCGGGTGCGTCTTCGAGACGGCAACGAGGGTCACGTCACCGGGGTCGCGACCCGCGCGCTGACAGGCGAGCGCCACCCGTTCACGCTGGACTTCGATGCGTTCGGCGAGGGCCGTCATTTCGCGCCCCCGAACGGCAGCCGGCCGAGCGCGCCGGCGTCGCGCAGGGTCTGCACGATGTCACCGACCGGCAGCCCGACCACGTTCGACCAGTCGCCGACGATGTGATCGACGAAGAGCGAGGCGCGGCCCTGAATGCCGTACGCGCCGGCCTTGTCGAGGGGCTCGCCGGTCGCGACGTAGTGCGCGATGTCGTCGTCGGACAGCGTGCGGAACGCGACCCGCGTGGTCGTGCGTCCGTACCGCGGCTCGAACGCACCCGTCGGGGACCAGATCGCCCAGCCGGTGGTCACGCGGTGCTCGACGCCGGACAGGCGCCCCAGCATGCGGACGGCATCGGCGGCGTCGGTCGGCTTGCCGAGGACCTCGTCGTCCATCCAGACGACGGTGTCGGCGGCGATGCCCGCGACGACCTCGTGATCCGCGCCCGGGCCTGCCGCGATGGACGCTTCGGCCTTGCACCGCGCGATCCGCTCGGCCGCGTCATCGCCCCGCTCGCCCTCGACGAGAGATTCGTCGACATCGACCGGAGCCACCTCGACCGAGAACCCGACGAGCTCGAGCAGGGATCGGCGGCGGGGCGATGCGCTGGCGAGCAGGAGGTGAAACACGTGCGTCCGTTGGCGAGGGCGCTTGGGGCGCCGCGGTGTGCGGTGCACCGCCGCAACCTGCCGCAACACACCGCTGACGACGGTAGGTGCGCACCCGGGGGCGGTCAAAATTCGGGCGCGCGCGAGGGGCGCGAAGGCGGCGCCCCGGCCACACGCCCCACGGATCCGAACGCGACCCGCAGAATCTCCTGTTTTCACCGAACACTTGACCCGGGTGCGCCCGTTCAGTAGCAACAGATGTGCAGGCCTGCATCCGCACCGTCTGCATCTTCGCCGACCGCCCCTCACGACGTGGAGCCGACCGATGCGCGGGCTGACCGACCGACAGCGCCAGGTGCTCGAATTCATCGCACAATCGATCACGGACACCGGCTACCCGCCGACGATTCGCGAGATCGGTCACGCGTTGGAGATCCGCTCGACGAACGGGGTGAACGACCACCTTCGCGCGCTCGAGCGCAAGGGCTTCATCGAGCGCGGCAACGCGAAGTCGCGGGCGATCCAGGTGACGCCCCAGGGCGAGGGGGAGCTGGGCTACCAGCCGACCGCGCCGTCCGGCGGATCCTTCGACGAGTCGCTGTCCGTGCCCGTGCTCGGGCGCATCGCGGCGGGTACGCCGATCGAGGCCATCGAGCAGAGCGACGAGCACGTGCGCATCGACCCGAGCCTGCTCGGCCGGGCCCAGGGTGCCGATGTCTTCGCCCTGCGCGTCGAGGGCGAGTCGATGATCGGCGACGGCATCCTCGACGGCGACCTCATCTTCGTGCGTCGACAGGCGGACGCCCGCCGCGGCGAGATGGTGGCGGTCTGGGTCGACGGGTCGGCGACCGTGAAGCGGTACTACCGCGACGGCGACACGATCCGCCTCGAACCGTCGAACCCGGCGATGGACCCGATCTTCGTGCACGCGGCAGACGCGCGCGAGACCGCTGTCCTCGGCAAGGTCATCGGCGTGTACCGCGAGCTCTGAGCCGCGGCGCACGACCGACCACCCACGAGGGCCACTCCGGGTGCGCCCTGCGCGAGCCTCGTCTCGCAGATGCGGTATTGACGACCTCGGCAGGTCCCACCACTTCTGTGGGGCGCGAGGACCCCGGTATCACCGTAGGATCCGAGGCTCCACGCCCCCTCGAATCGGCCGCCATTCGGGCCCCGGGTGCCGTTGACACCGCTCGCGAGCGCGTGCTACTCGCTCCCGGACTCTACGCGGCCCCGAATCGCGCCCCCCGGGTTCGAGCGATTCGTCTTCTGGAGCACCGATGGTCGATTACGTAGCCATTCTGACGCTCTTCGTGTTCGGCGGCGCCATGTGCGCCGTCATCGTCGCCCTCAGCGTCTTCTTCGGGCCCAACAACCCGTCGAAGTGGAAGCAGGAGGCGTACGAGTCCGGCTCCGAGCCGTTGCACGACGCGAAGCTCCGGATGGACATCAAGTTCTACATGGTGGCCATCTCGTTCATCATGTTCGACGTCGAAGCCGTGTTTCTGCTGCCGTGGGCCATCGCTGGCCGCGATCTCGGCGCGTACGGCTTCGTCGCCGCTATGGTCTTCGTCCTCGTCCTCGTGGCCGGTCTGGTCTACGAGTGGCAGAAGGGAGGTCTCGAATGGGAGTAGAGCGCGCCCTACCCGGGTTCGTCACGTCGCAGCTTTCGACCGCCGTCAACTGGGCGCGAAAGTTCAGCCTCTTTCAGTACCCCTTCGTCACGGCGTGCTGTGGCATGGAGTACATGGCCACGGCGTGCAACCGGTACGACATCAGCCGGTTCGGCGCCGAGATCCCGCGGTTCTCGCCTCGTCAGGCGGACCTGCTGTGGGTTGTCGGCACCGTGAACCACAAGCTCGCCCCCTTCCTCGCGCGCATCTACGACCAGGTGAGTGACCCCAAGTGGGTCATCTCGTTCGGCGTCTGCGCCTCGACCGGCGGCTTCTACGACAACTACGCGACCGTGCAGGGCATCGACAAGATCGTGCCCGTCGACGTGTACATCCCCGGTTGCCCCCCTCGGCCCGAGCAGGTGCTCGACGCCCTCGTCATGCTGCAGGAGAAGATCCAGCGCGAAGACTGGGACGAGCACTACGACAAGGCCGCCATGATGGATACGCCGGCATGAGCAAGAAGGCCCTCAAGCTCGTCACGAAGAAGTTCAAGAAGTCGATCATCGATACGCACGATCGCTTCGGCAATCACACGGCAATCGTCGACAAGGCGGCCATTCGTGACATCTGCCTCTTCTGCCGCGACGACGAGAAGCTGAAGTTCGACCTGATGGCGGACCTCACGGCGGTCGATTACCTGCAGCGCGAGCCCCGGTTCGAGGTCGTGTACAACCTGTACTCGATCGAGCTGAAGCACCGCCTGCGTCTGCGCGCTCCCATCGCGGAGGGCGACGAGACCATCGACACCGTGTGCGACATCTGGCGTGCGGCCAACTGGGCCGAGCGCGAGGTGTGGGACATGTACGGCATCAAGTTCGAGGGCCACCCGGACCTGCGCCGCATCCTCATGTACGAGGAGTTCGAGGGCCACCCGCTCCGCAAGGACTACCCGATCCAACAGAGCCAGCCCCGCATGGACCTGCTGCGCGCCGAACGCGACGCCGTCGAGGAGTACAAGACGTACTTCGTCGGCCGCGGCCGGACCGCCGACTCGAAGTGATTCTGCATCCCACCGTCGACGCCTCGCGCGTCGGCCGAGGAGACCCGTCATGAACCAGCAGCGAAGCCTCGCCGCCCTCGAGCAGGACCCCGCCGTCGGGCAGCACGAGGACGTGATGGTCCTCAACATGGGGCCCAGCCACCCGGCGATGCACGGCACCGTGCGCATGGTCCTCACCCTCGACGGTGAGACCGTCGTGAAGTGCGACCCCGAGATCGGCTACCTGCACCGCGGCTTCGCCAAGCAGTGCGAGGTCGCGACGTGGACCCAGGTGTTCCCCTACACGGACCGCCTGAACTACGTGTCGCCGATCCTGAACAACCTCGGGTACGCCCACGCCGTCGAGCAGATGCTCGAGCTCGAGCTCCCCGCCCGGTGCAACTACGTGCGCACCGTGATGGGCGAAGTCTCGCGCATCTGCGACCACTTCACCGCGATCGGCGCTGGCGCGCTCGAGCTCGGTGCGATGAGCGCCTTCCTCTACGCCATCGAGGCGCGCGACCTCATCTGGGACCTCGTCGAAGAGGTCACCGGCGCGCGACTCACGATCTCGTACGCGCGCATCGGCGGGCTCAAGTACGACCTCACCGACGACTTCGAAGAGCGCTGGGCCTCGATCGAGCCGCGTCTGTACGAGACGCTCAAGATTGTCGACCAGCTCGCCACGAAGAACCGCGTCTTCATGGACCGGATGGAAGGCACCGGCGCCATCAGCGCCGAAGACGCCATCTCGTACGGCTTCACCGGCCCGTGCCTGCGGTCCGCCGGTGTGGCCTACGACATCCGCAAGGACGCGCCCTACTTCGCGTACGGCGAGGTGGACTTCGAAGTCCCCGTCGGCACGAAGGGCGACAACTACGACCGGTACCTCGTCCGCATGGCCGAGGTCGAGCAGAGCATCCGCATCATCCGGCAGTGCCTGCGCAACATGCCGGACGGCGCGATCATGGTGGACGACCCGCACGTGGCCCTGCCCGAGAAGGACGTCGTCTACAACTCGATCGAAGGCATGATCAATCACTTCAAGATCATCTTCGAGGGCATCCAGGTGCCCGCCGGCGAGATCTACAGCGCGACCGAAGCCGGCAACGGCGAGCTCGGCTTCTACATCGTGTCCAACGGCACGGGACAGCCGTGGCGCCTGCGCGTGCGGCCGCCCTGCTTCTACATGATGGGCGGCATCGACCGCATGCTCGAGGGCGCGATGATCGCTGACATCATCCCGACCTTCGACACGATCAACATGATCGGCGGCGAAATCGACCGCTGATTCGACCCCCGCGCACTCACGGTAAGGCGACGCATGCCCACCCTGACGATCAACGGCAAAGAGGTCACGGTCCCCCGTGGCACTCCCGTCATTCGCGCCGCGGCGATGCTGGGGTTCAACATCCCCCACTTCTGCTACCACCCGGCGCTCTCGGCCCCGGCGAACTGCCGGATGTGCCTCGTCGAGATCGAGCGCGCTCGCAAGCTCGAGCCCGCCTGCTACGCCAAGTGCGGCGACGGCATGGTCGTGCACACCGAGAGCGAGAAGGTGAAGGTCGCGCGCCGCGCGGTGCTCGAGTTCATCCTCGTGAACCACCCGGTCGACTGCCCGATCTGCGACCAGGCCGGCGAGTGCAAGCTCCAGGACTACTACATGGCGTACGACGCTGAGCCGTCGCGCCTGCGTACGTCCAAGGTGGGCAAGTCCAAGGTGTTCCCGATCGGTCCGCACGTCGTCTACGACGGCGAGCGCTGCATCCTGTGCACCCGCTGCGTGCGCTTCTGCGACCAGATCACCGGCACCAGCGAGCTGGCGGTCGTGCAGCGCGGCGACGACTCGACGATCGGGACCTTCCCCGGTCGCGAGCTCGACAACGCGTACTCGATGAACGTCACCGACATCTGCCCCGTCGGCGCGCTGACGACCCGGGACTTCCGGTTCAAGTGCCGCGTGTGGCTCCTGTCGAGCACCGACTCCATCTGCACCGGCTGCTCGCGCGGCTGCAACGTGCACCTCGAGCACTTCCAGGGCGAGGTCCAGCGGTACCGTCCGCGGTTCAACCCCGAGGTGAACGAGTACTGGATGTGTGACGAGGGCCGGCTCTCGTACAAGCAGATCCACGCCCGTCGCAACGTCACCCTTCGCGTGGGCGACAAGTCCGACCTCGGCTGGCCCCGCAGCGCCCGCACCTTTGGCGCGCTCGCGAAGGACCGCATCGGCGCCGGTGGCGATGGGGTCGCGTTCGTCGCGTCGCCCCTCGCGACCACCGAAGGCCTCTACGCCGGTCGCAAGTATGCCGAGACGGTGCTGGGCGCGAAGCGGTTCTACGTCGGCGGTCGCGCCGACGGTGACGCGGATGCCTTCCTCATCCGCGCCGACAAGAACCCGAACCGGGCCGGCGTCACGGCCGTGTTCGGCGAGCTGCCCGGTGTCGACGCGCTGCTCGACGACATGGCCGCGGGCCGCGTCCGCGCGCTGTGGCTCATGGGCACCGAGCTGGCGTTCGACGACGCCCAGCGCGCCCGCTTCACCGAGCTCGTGCAGAAGCTGGACCTCTTCGTCGTGCAGTCGCTGCACGACGACGCGCTCCTCGCGCACGCCGACGCGGTGTTCCCCGCCGCGTCGCACGCCGAGCTCGAGGGCACCTACATCAACGAACAGGGTCACGTGCAGCAGGTCTACAAGGCCCTGGAGCCCGAAGGCCCGAGCCGCTCGGACGCCGAGATCTTCATCCGTCTGGCGAAGGGAGCGGACCAGCCGTTCGCCTTCACCGACGTTGACGGCATTCGGGCCGAATTGTACGACTCCGGCGCCGAAGCCTGACCCGCCACGCGGGCCGGTCTGACTGGCCGCACGCCCTGCCGACCGAGAGCACATCGTGCTGATCGAGCTCCTCATCATCCTCGCGAAGATCGGCGTCGTCATCCTCGCGTTCGCGTTCCCCATCGGGTCGTTGATGACCCTGCTGGGCGACCGCAAGCAGTCGTCGATGATCCAGAACCGCGTCGGCCCCAACCGCGCGCGCCTGCCGTTCATCAACCTGCCCCTGCTCGGCATTCCGCACTTCATCGCGGACGGCATCAAGATGATCCTCAAGGAGGACATCATCCCGGATGGCGCCGACAAGTTCTGGCACAACATGGCGCCGGCGCTATCGATCTTCCCGGCCATCGCGCTGTGGGCGACGATCCCGTTCGCGGGCCTGTACTGCACCGGCGACGTGGGCGCCGGCTTCGTCGATGGGTTCTACCAGGACACCTGCTCGGCGGCCGAGAAGAACTACTTCAGCATCGCGAACCTCGACGCGGGCCTGCTCTACATCTTCGCCATCTCGGCGATCTCGGTGTACGGCGCCGCGATCGCGGGTTGGGCCTCGAACTCGAAGTACGGCCTCCTCGGCGGCGTCCGGACGAGCGCTCAGATGATCTCGTACGAGGTCTCGATGGCGCTCTCGATCACCGGCCTGCTGCTGATCTACGGCACGCTGAACCTCAACGAGATGGCCGCCATGCAGGGCCACCTCATCTGGGGCTGGCTGCCGATGTGGGGCATCGTGGTGCAGCCGGTCGCGTTCTTCATGTTCCTCACCATCATGATGGCCGAGACGAAGCGCGCGCCGTTCAACGTGCCCGAAGCCGAGTCCGAGCTCGTCGCCGGCTACTTCACCGAGTTCAGCTCGATGAAGTTCGGCGTGATTCAGCTCGCCGAGTACGTCGCGACCGTGTTCGTCGGCGCCCTCGTCGCCACGCTCTTCCTGGACGGCTGGCAGGTGCCCTTCCTCTTCGCGGACGGGTTCCACTTCGGCACGGACGGCGTCGTCGACATCGCCATGCCGTATTGGCTGGTCATCCTGCTGCGCGTCGGCGCCTTCTCGGTGAAGACCCTGTTCATCCTGTGGCTGCAGTTCATGCTGCGCTGGACGCTGCCGATGTTCCGGTACGACCAGATCATGAACCTCGGCTGGAAGATCATGCTGCCCCTGTCGATCGCCAACCTCTTCGTGACCGCGTTCATCATGTTCGTCGTCATCGGATGAGGTTGCGCGGGCCCTCAGCTCGCACCACTCTGACGGGGCTCGCCCCTCTGCCCTCGGGACGCCATGCCCGCCACTGTCGTCACTGTGAACCGGCCCGAACGCACCCTCTGGGTGCGCGCGTACCTCCCCGAGATCGCGCGTGGGCTGTCGATCACGACGAAGCAGTTCTTCAAGAACCTGTTCACGAAGAAGGACGTCGTCACCATCCAGTACCCGGACGTGAAGCGGGAGTATCCCGCCCGCTACCGGGGCCTGCATCGCCTCACGTGGCGGGACGACGGCCAGGTGCGCTGCGTCGCGTGCATGTGCTGCTCGACGATCTGCCCGGCGAACTGCATCCACATCGAAGCCGCCGAGCACGAGGACCCGTCCATCGAGAAGTACCCGGCCAGCTTCGTCATCGACGAGCTGCGGTGCATCGTGTGCGGTCTGTGCGTCGAGGCGTGCCCGTGTGACGCCATCCGGATGGACTCCGGCATCCACGCGCACCCGTACTACGAGCGCGACAAGGCCTTCCTGGACAAGGACGCGCTGCTGGCGCTGGGCACGGCGAGTACCGCCGTTCAGGGCGGCGCCAACAAGGGCGCAGCCGGCGGCCACCACTGATCGACGTGTCGGCCCCCGCTCCCGAACCGGATCCCGCCGCGCCCGTGACGTCCCCGTCGCGGGCGCAGCGCGTTGCGGGCATCGTCGGACTCGTCGTCCTCGTGCTTGCCGCGGGGGTGTCGGTGTTCGTGCAGACGTGGGACGCCCGGCGCATGCCCTCG
>Ga0070728_10003623_pt1 | contig 16829 bp, 16 predicted proteins | sample tdDd471_FD_66723 | JGI IMG/M metagenome (GOLD analysis project Ga0070728, IMG submission 66723) | Marine sediment microbial communities from the Atlantic coast under amendment with organic carbon and nitrate - tdDd47.1 | ecosystem: Environmental > Aquatic > Marine > Coastal > Sediment | place... | reverse complement strand
CAGATTGTCTAACTCATGAGCTAAACGAACCTTTGCTTCCTTAAAATCCGCCGACAAATATTTTGCCATGCCATCATAACTTTGCCTGAATGGCTCAAAACCTTTTATTCGCTGAAGCGCAATTTGTGCTTGAATGGCTTCGCCACGGTAATTAAGCCATGGCGTCAGTCGCTTATTCCCTTTATGTAAAAACAATAAGCCAAAATAGCGTTCCGACAAACGACCGACATTGTCTTTATCCGCCAGCGTATTCGAATGTGGTTTTACAATGATCTCAACGTCTTTAAAGGTATTATGGTCGGGCTGACCATCAGCCGTCAGTCCATAATAATCCAGAGAAATATTTCTACCGCCCGTCATCACTAGGGCTTTATCAGCGAAACTACCGTCAACTACCAATAATTTATCGTGAGAGCGACGATTGAAACGGACAAAAACTTTCGATAAGGCATTAAAAATGACGACCTGCGCCCGAGCCTTTCGGGTTGTTGTTTCGCCGGCATAATTTTTTACAAACCCACCTTCGGCGCTACAATTCACTAGTGCCTTGAGTTCAGAGTGAATGGCATGGAGCGAACCGACTGAATCGACAATTAACCTTACATCGACCCCACGCTTTACCGCGTTGCACAGCGTGCCAAGAATCGCTCGACCGATTAAATCTCGCTTAAATATATAGTAGGTCGCATCAATCGTGTGCTGCGCCTGCTCTATCATCCATATTTTTGCCGCAATCGAATTGACACTTTCTTCTTGAGTCGGACCGATTATTTTTACTTTAGCTGATTGAATCGGAATTTTAGCGTCAATTCCAACCTGCAATGGATCTTCAGTTAATCCCTCGAATGGGCGCCACCGCCTTTCATCCATTAATTGCGCTATGCGCTTATCATCTTTGGCGAAAACAGGCGGACAATCTTTTAAGTTAAGAAATCCGTCACCACACGGCGGTTGCGGTCCCTTTAACGCACACCCCTGAACAAGTAACAGGGCGAACAGGAACAGGGATATATGTCGTAATTTTCTATTTAATAAACAAATCATTCAGATGTTCGCTGCCCGTTTATGACCTGAAAACTGGATTCAACACCGCGCGTCTAACTATTTCCCAGGCCTTTCGGCGTTATAATTGTTGCCGCGACTCAGTTGGGTTCTAAGTTGCCCGGATGACAAACTTTAATCGCTTGCCCCCTCGCCAAACAACAAATTCGACACTTTCGTTGGCTTGAATGTCCAGCAACGACTGGATAATTTTTGCAAGATTTTCGTGGCTATTAAAACTGATCCCGTTGACCGACAAAATAACATCGCCACCTAATAATACTGGACCAGATTCAAAAATTGCCTCAACAGTGCCGCCTCTTATGCCGGCTTGCTCTGCCGGTGAGCCGCTGGCGACTTTGATCACTAGAACGCCATTTTTTTGCGGCAGGTGAAGCGCTTTCGACATTTCTAAATTCAGGGGATATAACTCCATACCTGTCCAAAAATAACCGCGATTAAGCAGCAAGTTTGATACCGTATTGCTGGTCACGGTAAAACCTAACCCATCAGAACCACCAGACTGCGTTTGGATGTGCGAGGCGATGCCGATAATTTCACCCTGCATATTAAATAGCGGTCCACCCGAGTTCCCTGGGTTTATCGCAGCATCGGTTTGAAAAAAGTCTGCAAGCGGCGCGGTTTCTTCACTGCCTGCTAGATGGATCCCGCTGATATAGCCTACGGTTAAAGTTTGGCTGAGTCCCAACGGCGCTCCGATAACAAACACTTGCTCACCGACTTGAACTTTGTCAGAGTCCCCCAGCTTTGCAGGTATTACCTCTGTTGGTAAATCGTCAACTTTAACTAACGCCAGATCTGCCCAGGGTAATGAAGACAAAATGGTGGCAGGTCGTCTCTCTCCGTTTGCAAACTCCACGTGCAATGCATCTACCGAATGTACCACGTGCGCTGCGGTTACTATCAATCCCTCATCAGAAACAACTACCCCTGAGCCCAAGCCATTGGGGTCAGTAACGACGACAATTTTGCTTTCGATGACCTGGTTTTCATAAGTGTGTAAGGTCACTATACTCGGTAATAACTGCTGGTATAGTTGCGGGAGTTTATTTTCAGCACGCCCACTCGCCGGATAAACGAGCAAAATCAATAAACTAAAATTTATAAACCAGCGCCAAAACATTTACGATTCCTTCGCTAAATTCGCTATCTCTTTTGCTTGTGCTTTGGTGATTTTGTAAATTTTGTCGATAAAACATTTTTGATGGGGAAACTTCACTGGGCTAATCGCGTCGAATTTTGATTGAAGCGTATTAGAATTAGCATTATGAATCACAATTCCGTGTGACCATTTAAGATCCACGCAAGTTGATTTTAACGTTACAAAATAAGGTCGACTAATATGTGTAGAAATAATTAAATGTCGATTATCCAAATCTCGCCAACTATGAAATTTAAATGATGTGATTTTTTTGAGTGGTTCAAGTTTATTTTGGGTGACGTAATCTTGATACAAAACGAGTCGCTCTTCAGTCGTCAAACCGGTTTGAGCGCAAGCCATTAAAAGACAAACCAACCCAATTAGACTTAAGGCTCTCATGAAAATCCCTCTATTTACTAACATTTCAGTTAAATAACTCTCATATCACAGTCTCTAAGATGAAACAGGCTGGACTAAATGTCCAGCCTGTCAAACAACAGATTATCGGTTAACAGGAAAATTCATCTTTTCCATCTCCTTCAATATCTTCATAGCTTTTAATGAACGATAATTGATGCCCGAAGCGCTCAAACTGGAACCCGCTTGAAACGGGTAATCTTCAAGCGACCCTAAAAACTCGCCGACTTTGGCCTGAATGGGAACAAATAACCACATATTGTCAGCGTACCATCGGACATACATCTCCGATTCTTCCCACATTCTTTCATACGGGTCAGCCTTTAAATTGATGACTAAAGGCCACGAAGGCGTTTCTCGAATTGCCGTATTAATTCCACCTTTAAGCGTCGCAAAATGGACTTTCCAGTCGTTCCAACGAACCGCATTCAATTCTCCGCCTTGGCCAAAATAGAAAATTTCTTCGCGCGGTGCTTTTTCCTTTCCTTGAAAATAAGGCAGAAAATTATAACCGTCTAAATGCACTTTCCATTTTTTGCCATTGGCGCGATAACCTTTTTTCATCTTGTTGACCAGTGCATCTTCACCAGCAGCAGCAAGCAAGGTTGGAATCCAATCTTCATGCGACATGATGTCGTTATATACCGTCCCACCTTTTATGACTCTGGGCCAGCGCACTACAGCAGGCACTCTGAATCCGCCTTCCCACGTTGTACCCTTTTCACCATGAAATGGTGTAACACCGCCATCAGGCCAGGTAATGGTTTCTGCGCCATTATCGGTGCTGTAAACCACAATAGTGTTATCGGCAATTTTTAGTTCATCGAGCTTGTCCAACAATGCGCCAACATGATCATCATGCTCTACCATTCCGTCAGGATAAAGCCCAATTCCAGTTCGGCCAATAGCTTCTTTCTTTAATCGGGTCCAGACATGCATGCGCGTTGAACTAAACCACAAGAAAAACGGTTTCTTTTGCGCGACGGAACGCTCTATAAAATCCAGGCCTGCTTTCAAAAACTCTTCATCAGCAGTTTCCATTCTTTTTCGAGTCATAGGTCCGGTATCTTCAATTTTTCCTTTTGAATTGCTCCTTATTACTCCTCGTGGACCATATTTTTTGCGGAACTCTTTGTCTCGTGGGTAGTAATAGGTTTCGGGTTCCTCTTCAGCATTTAAGTGATAGAGGTTGCCAAAAAACTCATCAAAACCATGATTGGTAGGAAGGTGCTTATCTTGGTCACCTAAATGGTTTTTCCCCATCTGCGCTGTGACATAACCTTTTCCTTTTAATAAATCACCGAGTGTTGGCGCCCAATCTGGAATCCCGTGTTCTGAGCCAGGCATACCTATGGTTAAGAGACCCGTTCTAAATGGATGTTGCCCCGTGATAAACGCCGCTCGTCCTGCCGTACAACTTTGTTGAGCGTAATAATCGGTAAACATTGCGCCTTCTTTAGCAATGCGATCAATATTTGGTGTTTTATACCCCATAATACCGTGGTTATATGCGCTTATATTATGGACGCCAATATCATCTCCCCAGATGACCAGAATATTGGGTTTTTCGTTCGCGGATACGCTCAAACTTATTAGAATAAGAAAGACAACAGCTATCAACCGAAGGAATTTTTCGTTTAGAAACATTGGTTTTCTCCTTTTTGAAAACACGTTATTAAACTCCATAGTGATCTCACAACCAAAATGCAGATACAATTATTGGGACAAATAGTAGCGGAAATATCAAACGACAACGCTTGTCCAGCATATTGGCTCGCGCCATTTTTCCACTTCCAGCTAGCCTGACACTCACTAATGACTCAATCAGTCCAAGCAGCACCATCACAAAGGCGCCTAGCACGAAAATATCCATTCGAGTTAAATAGGCGATACGGGGCAGTACGTCAGACAAAGAAAGTTGAAATGCAAAAAGCGTTAACACCGCCGTCGTCGAAACGCCGATTTTAGGCGCCACATGCTCGGGTAAAATCCAGAAAACACTCCAGGACATTATGACAATCACCATCAGCGGCAAGATAACTTTCCAGGTGTAATAGTTAAGCTCTCTTTTCGCAACAAGACTAAATTTTGCCACAGAGAATTTCTGGTTATCGAGGCCAGTAGCGAGATTGGTCGTAATATTACTCTCCCCAATCTGCCATCCCGCTAGCGTGAATACTCCTCGCTTGCCACTGAGATTGCTATCACCAATGAGCTTTAAATTTTCCGCCTGCTCTAATAAAACCAGTTCAATGTAAATATTTTGTTGATCGTTGGGAAATTCGTGAAGGTTGAGCGGAACGGCAATCCACCCGTTAAACCTTTGCCTGGCTCGAACTTTTGTACCTTCAGTTAGCAGGGTAAGTTGGGATATTTTGTTGACATCGCGCTGATTTACCAAATCTATTTGCGGATGCCAAAGTGTAGCAAGGTCAATCGAATGACAGTTTGCTAACCGTTTATCCTGCCATTCCGCTATTCCGTATAGATCCACATATACTTGTTGTTTCACATCATCGACTTCTGCAATATCAACCAGAAACACGCCGACTTTGACCTCGCTTAAATCAGTCGGCATAGCGGCGAGTTGACACTCGTCGTTTGCATTTGCCGACCAGGAAAAGAGCGCCCAGATAAGCAAAAACGCTTTTAAAATTCGCACAAGCTTTTAAGCAGCCTAGCGTTTTGCCGGTTCATAAGGATCTGGCGTTCCAAGAGGAATTGGCGGTTCCTTCATTAAGCTCTTCCTGAAATCTACAACTCGTTTCAACACTACAGGAAACACCCAGCTAGCAGAAACATCGACTCTATCGACCGGGTAAAGCTCTTTGGGATCTTCTATCAGATTATGAAGGTGAGACATGTTGAGTCTGGCAGGCGTGCCAAACATGCTTTCGAGTTGAATAAAATGCATTTTCCAATTTCGCCATTTGTAAGCGAACATCTCATCGCCGTTGTACACAGGAAATCCTTCTCTATTTGAATGCGGCTGATTACCCAAAAGAAAATCTGACTGGTCAACGCCATCAATGATTCTATCTGTGGGTGTTGAATATCCCGTAAGTGAGGCGAGTGTCGGTAAAATATCAACCATATGAATAATTTCATTGCTTACCTGCGCTGGTTTTATTTTAGCTGGCCACCTGATCATAGCTGGAACCCGCAATGAACCTTCTAACGCGGTAAAATAATTTCCACGCCAATAACCTGCGGTGCCATGATACCCTTCAATCTCTTCTGGACCATTGTCGCTCAACCACAATACGATGGTATTGTTTTTAATGCCTAGCTTGTCGATGGCTTTAAGCACCTGCCCCGTTCTGTGATCAATCTCTGCTAATACATCTGCGTAGTTTCCATTGCCGGTTTTACCGGCAAAATCAGGATGGGCATCGGTCGGAATATGCGCGTGAGTATAAGGAATAAATGCAAAAAATGGTTTCTTACTTTTAACATTCTTTTGCATAAATTTAATGGCATTTTCGGTCAGTTCGCTATCTATCGTTCGGCGACTTTTAAGATCGTAATTTTTCACTTGTTGAGGACTTTGCCCTTTTTTGGACTTAACAATGTAGGGCGTCGTACTTACTTTTGGGTCATAACCATAGTGACTACTGTACATGGCCTCATCGGTAGTATTTGCAATACCGTACCATTCATCAAAACCTTGGTCCGTAGGGAATCGCCCCGGCGTATCCCCTAAATGCCATTTACCGAACATGCCAGTTGCATAACCACTCTCCGACATGAGTTCCGCGATGGTCTTTTCCCACTGCGTCATACCATAAAGCATCCCCCAGACCACTTTGGTCGTCCCACTCCGAATAGGATGCCGACCAGTCATAAACGCTGAGCGAGAGGGCGTGCACTGTGGTTCTACATTAAAATTGAGAAACTTGATCCCTTCATTGGCTAATTTGTCCAAGTTAGGCGTTTCAGCGCCGCGTAAAATGCCGCCGCCGTAGGTGCCAATTTCACCCCAACCGAGGTTATCTACCATCATCACCACAACATTCGGCTTATCCTTGCCGAACAGATTACTCGAGATTAACAATAAAACGAAACCAATGATCTGCATAACTTTCATAGGCAAGTCCCTTGAAATTGATAAAAAACTGAACGATGAAATTATATTTATTAACGTTCAAACAAATCGATTTCTCACGAAATTTAATTGCTCCTGTGACAGACGACTAACTTAGAATCGAAAAATATGGTAAAAAACTTCGATCTGTTCGACAGCCGAAAAATCAAGTTCTTTCCAACAACTTAAAACTAGAAAGGGGGTATATATTCAACAGGTATATTAAGCGAAATAGCTGTACAAATACTAGACACAAAAACTATTTATATCAAGCCATTTAATTATTGAATCAGTCTTTTCAGAAATGTTAATTAGGCTTACCTTAGACAAACAATACTTCAATGATTTAGTTCGTCGAGCCAGACGCAATAGGTCATAGCTGTCAATAAAATCACCAGGTCTCATCCCTTATAGGGATAATGCATTTATTTTGGTAAATAGTTTCAATCTCGACTTTATCCGCCGTCAAAAAAACTAGTCGTATCCGATTTTATTCACACACAGAATGTATATTTATCCGACCGAATTACCAGAACGGCTGATCCATTGCGCCAACATAAACAGGGTTCCAGGTAATATATAAGCGCTAGATTGACAAAAATCTAGCGGTCACCGATGGAGGCCGCTCAATTCAAAGATTTAATAGGTTTTGACTAAGAAAAAGTCTGCAAAACACTTCGTCGAACTTCACCGAACAATTCAAGCCGGCTATGCTGGCCTTTGCCAGATGCTAAGGTGCAAGGTTCACAGAAAAAAGCGGGCAATACCTTTAAACCTTGCGCGCTAACCTTAATAACTGAAGTTCTTCGATAAATTCATCTAAGCCCTCGCCTCGGACGCCCAGGCGGTTCATCTCTTCAATTATTTCCCAGCTAACCTGGGGCGTGGAGAAAATACAATAGGTGCCAGACTTCAAAAGTATGCGAAAAGAGTGCGCACCTAGCTGAAAAGCAACGATCTCGGAGCTATTGCTTTCATCATTATATAACTGCATAAATTATTACCGCTCGAATCTCTGTTAGGGAAATGCAAGGTTGAGATTATGTTGGGTCGCAAGCATACTGACAGTTTATTCGTATTGGAATATCCTTACGGGACAGCTGGTTGTCTTAATGAGACAAGTTAATGAAAAAACGGAAAAATGACTTAGCAAAAGAAACTCAGTCTGAGCGGTTTTCAACGCTGAGCAGTTTTGCCAACCTTATTCGCTGGACTTTGCGAGACTACGGAGTTGACGTTGTTCCTTTATTTCAAAAAGCCGGAATTGAACTGGTAAAGCTCACCGATCCCGATGCACGATTTAGCGTCAAACAGATGCAAACGTTATGGCGACTGGCCGTCGAAACAACCGGTGATCCTTGCTTTGGCCTAAAAGCCGGCCAACAAATTCAACCCACAGCCTTACATGGACTGGGCTTTGCCTGGCTTGCCAGCGACAGTTTACGTCTCGCTTTAAAGCGCCTTGCGAAATACTCTTCATTGCTCAGCACTTTTGCAAATATTTCCATGGAAGAAGATGATCAAAAAACGCATCTCATATTTTCCGCCGGCGATCCAAAAACCCAATTAGCCCCTGAAACCAGTGATTTTTATCTCGTGGCTATTTTTCGCATGTGCGAGCTAACCTCAGGTAAACCATTGATAGTTAAGCATGTTTATATAAATCGTCCATTACCCGTTGAAGTATTAAGACGACAGTTAGATGCGATTTGTCGCTGCCCTATCACTTATGGTTCGTCAGATATCGTGCTCGAATTCGACAACCATACGCTTGACGTGCCACTCACGACTCCGAATCCGAAGCTGGCCCGCATTCATGACAATATTGTCGAAGACTACCTCGCTCAATATTTATCGAATTCGATTACCCATCAAGTCAGTGAAATCATAATCAACCACTTACCAAGCGGTGCGCCCAACGCCGAGGACATCGCCGGCCAACTCGGCATTAGCCGCAGAACCCTGCACCGCAAATTGGAACAAGAAGGTGTGAATTTTCGTGAACTGGTCAATTCGACTCGTCAGAAAATGGCCAAGAGTTACCTCGAATCCAGATCGCGCCCGCTATCAGAAATTGCCTATTTGCTGGGGTTCTCATCACCAGCCAACTTCACGCGCGCATTTAAGCGCTGGCATGGTATATCTCCAGCTAAATTTGCTAATCGCTTCTAAAACTAGTCAGACCGTTACATTTAGTTACAAGCCCTGATATTGGGTTTACATAGAATAAGTCAACCAGTCGTAATAACTGCCGTTAATTGTGTGCCACCAGCGCAAACAGGAGCTACCCCATGTACAGACAGTTATACGTTTTTGATAATCCACGTCAATATACGGCGGTGGAATACTATCAGGCCGCCGAAGAGTTTGCAGAAATGCTCAGCTTTTTCATACCGGGTTTACAGTGCCACACAGTTAAACAGTTTACACATTCAAGTTATTTCGATAATTTAGATTTTGTGGTTACCGGTAACGCCAATTACCGAGACCAGTTGGAACAGGCACTACCGCTATTAGGTGCCAAAGAGATATTAAGCGAAGGCGACCAATGGTCATTTGTGTGGCGAGACGTTCGCATTAATATTTTTCAAGTTCCGCAAAAAGCATTTGAATTTGCCACGCACTATTACGCTTACAATCAAATTGGTGAATTGCTCAACTGTATGCTGTGTGATTCTGACTATCGCATAGATCCCAACGGCTTATGGCACAAGATTTCGGCTGGTGAAAAACGGCTAGATAAGCCTGATAATGACTACATGCTGATTACGCGTGATTTTCATATGGCACTCGACATCCTCGGTTATTCGCATTCCGTATTTAAAAATGGATTTGCGTCTCGCTGCGACGAATTTAAGTTTGTCACCCAAAATCACGGAATTCAGAAACGTCGCTTAAAATCTCCGCTCTCATCGATGGTAGAGCCCATACATATGGTGTCGCCCTGCCAGTGGCCACACAACTATTCGGTCAGTGCGTAGTTCACTAGTAACTCGTTTTATTTAATAAAGCGCCTAAATGATCTCATCAACTCAACGGCACTGGTCAGCCGTTGAGTCAGGTTATTTGCTTAATCAGACTAGAGCGATTATGATAATTTTAAGATAATAATAACGCTGATTCTAAGGACTGCTTTTGACTGGACAATCGAATCCCACGCAAATTGCTGTGTTACTGATTGTTTTTCGTTTTGGCGCTTTTGCCGCAGAAAATCGCTTTTTCATCATCAACCTCCTCCGTTTAGCGATTTTACATTTCACATTAACTCCAAAGGCGACAAAGACGGTACCAAAGTATCGGAGAAAAGCGTTTATTTTATGTTCATCGCAATGATGAATCGTTGCCAATACAATAAGGAAAATAGACATGCATGATCATCAAGCTCTCGTACTTACCGCGGTTCTGATTCTAATTTATGGATTATTCTCCAAATTATCAGAACGCTCGCCTATCAGCGGCCCTATGGTGTTTGTGAGTGTCGGTGTATTGGTGAGTTCATTTGCCCTCGATATGTTTGAACTTCACGTTGAAACAGAGCTGGTAAAATTTGTCGCCGAACTCACTTTGGTCCTTATCCTTTTTGTTGATGGCTCGCTGATTAAACTGAATAAACTCGGTGATGTGCTTAGAGGGATCCCCGGACGGTTGCTGTTAATCGGGCTACCAATAACGTCCATTTTGGGGACATTACTTGCTTTGGTGATGTTTCCCGACTGGGGTATTTGGTCGGTAGCGATGCTTGCGTTGGTGTTGTCTCCGACAGATGCCGCGTTGGGTCAGGCGGTGGTTAAAAGCGAAAAAGTACCAGAAAATATCCGTAAATCCGTCAGTATCGAAAGTGGCTTAAATGATGGCATGGTGCTCCCCCCTATTCTCGTTTGTATTGCGGCATTAGCCAGCGGTGGCGCGGACTTTACCGGCGAAGGACAATGGATTAAATATATTACTTTGCAACTGACACTTGGTCCGTTATTTGGCCTATTAGTCGGCCAATTTGGTGGTCGAGTCATCGAATACGCTGCTTCAAGAAACTGGATGGATCCTATCTTTCAACAATTATCCTCTTTCGCTCTGGCAATTCTGGCATTTGCAATTGCGGAATTATTTCACGGCAACGGCTTTATTGCGGCATTCGTCGCCGGTTTAACATTAGGTGTGAAGTCAAATGATGTTCGTCATCGAATTCAAGAGTTTGGCGAAGCCCAGGGGCAACTGTTATCTTTATTTGTATTTTTAATTCTCGGACTCACAGCGATTCCATTATTTTCCCCTTATTGGAATACGATGACGGTTATCTACGCTATTCTGAGTTTGACGCTAATCCGTATGCTGCCAGTTTTTCTGAGCTTGTGGGGCACTGGCCTAGATACTTATAGCAAGATTTTTATTGGCTGGTTCGGACCGCGCGGAATTGCGTCCATTCTTTATTTACTGATAATTATCGGAGAGCTCGGTGAGAATGCGCCTAAAGAGGTTTTGTCGGTGATAGTGTTGACCGTTTTATTCAGCGTATTCGCACATGGTTTTTCTGCGGTTGGCATGTCAGCAAAGTTCAAACAATAGTTCGATTCAAAACATTCGCCAGTCAGAACGACAAAGGCTATCACACAGACCTTTAATTTTGACTGGCTCGTCTCATCGGATGAAAAGTTTTCAAACTAAATCGCGCTTAATCTTGAATCTTTCCAGTTAGTACTTCATACCAAATTCCAATTTAATAACTTCAGTTTCGCTAGTTCCGCCGTTATCAAAATCGAACCATTGATTGCCGACGCTACCAATCAGGTACATCTGCTGGTTGAGGTCAAAACGAAACCCGACTTCGGCACTGTAGTTAAATTCATATTCATCATAAGTATCCGGCACGCTGTCACACACATATCCCCACCAGGGGTCCCACCAGCAAATTCCGACAAATCCACCCGTTGGAATATTGGTATCGATATATGCCCAACCAAATCCGCCGGCGACAAATGGGGTCAATTTTTTATTGGAAAAGTTGTAGGTGAAGTTAAATTGTGTATTAAAGACATCAAGTTTATTGTTTAATTCAAGGTTACTTTCATTCGGGTCGTCGGGTACTAATAGCGCCGAATATCCCACCTGATTATAAGTAAACTCGATACTGGTATTGAAATGCTCGGAATAGTTATAGCCGATTTCAAACCCAAAGCCCATATCATCGTTTAAATCAACTATCGAGCCGCCTTGCCCGTCAATAGACATCGAGCCGAAATAGTTAAGTTTGACCGAAGCGTCGACTTTGTTGGCTCTGACTTTTCCCGTAGAGCGCCGCATTTCACTACTTAATGCGTTCAGTGACACTAGTGTTAATAAAATCGTCGTAATTGTTTTGATTGAAAACTTCATGGACCAGCTCCTTGCTAAAAAAGCGTTAACCGGGTTCAGGAAAATTACTGGATAAATTCGGCGCGAATCTGATGTTGCGGATCGAGAGAAACAACAATATAAACCGGCGTAGTCGTGTCGACAATGTTGCTTGTTTCGACATAAAAGTCTGATTTGCTAATGCGATTGCTAGCTAACAACCATTCGACCGAAATAGCATTGCCTTGATAATCCTTGAGCGGAAATCGTGTCGAACACTCGCTATCGGTGGCAATATATCCACAGCTGATAAATTTACGGGTAGCGGCGACGCGTAACGTGACTTTATCAACCGGCCGTTTACTGAGATTCTTAAATATCAACCCTTGAATTGCAATTGATTGTGGTTTGCCTATCTTATCTGTCTGGGTTGAATGGCTCGATTGACAAGCGGTAAGTGTGAGGGAAAGCAACAACATCAAAACGGTTAAAAGGACTAACCTCGTGCTTAAACGGTGCATATTTTCAATTCTAATCTCTCCTAACTGCGCAAACGGATAGCTTTCCATGTTATTCTCACCTAAGGCCGATTGATGCTCTAAGTCTGTAAGCGACAGTAATAAAAGTCAAGCAACACGTATTTCTTAAGCCCGGTTAAACTAGTTATTTCGAATTAGCCAATTTAGACTATACTGAAGATAATATTTAGCGTTGGGATATTGGGCCTATGGCTAATCTAATAAAAACCGGTTTATCAATCATTACATTTTCCACCCTTCTATTGAGCGCCACCACGTCAGCGCAAGACAACGGTCGCCCCTTTCGCATTGTCATAGGCGGATCGACAAATTCATTCGACTCTTCGATTCAAGTTAACGCCGACGATACCCGGCTTAGTGGTGCTATCGATCTCGAAGATGATCTCGGCTACGACAGTAATCTTGGCTTTGGCTACGCAAAAATGGATTACCAAATAAACCCGGACCATAAAATCGCACTCACACTGGCGCCTTATAAGCGGGACTCTACATTAATCATTAACCGGGATATTCAATATCAGGACGATACCATTTTAGCCGGCGCAACGGTCTCTTCAACGGCGACGAGTTATATTTATGATATTGAGTACGGCTACCTGGTGAGCAGCGATCCCAGTTACGATTTGTATTTACTGGCGGGCATTTACTGGATCGATACAAAATTTGAAATCAATGTTACCGGTGATATTGAAATCGCCGGTGGCCAACAATCGTTTGAGGCTGATTATGAGCGCAAAAATTCCGCGGATATTCCACTTCCTCTATTCGGTTTTTCTTACGTGAATTATTTTCACCGCAACTGGCAATTTACCGGCTCAATCAGGTACTTTAAATCTCACATTGAACACGTCGATGGTGAAGTAACCACCGCTTTTAGCTCAATCGAATATCAACCGAGCGACAGATGGGGAGTTGGTGGCGCCCTATATTATTTTGATACCGATGTTGTTTTAGGCAAAGACACCTATAATGGAAAACTCAACTGGCAATATAGCGGCGCTAACCTGTATGTATTCTTTGAATTTTAGCTAAGGTTACTGATTTCCGGTTTCGGGCTTCATAAAACACTGATCATTAAAATACTCTATTGCCGCATTTCGTCTAACCGGACTTCCTTTTAGCTCATCGATTTCTTTTTTGAGCTTCTTGCAACGCTCAATTAGCTCAACCTGCTTTTTCTGTTCTTCCATGGGACTTAGTTCGCCGCTCGCACAGGCAAATAGGCCGGATATCAGGATTGCGATAACCATTATTCTTAACACTACTTATCTCCAAATTTATCGATAGCTTAATTTAGGCTAACCTTAACGTAATTTTCACTCAAAAAACAGTCTATTAACGCTTAAAAGAAGCTCTATTTCTATCGCTTAAATTGGAGACTCGCCGGTCAAATCTGCGCATCTCCTCCGGTTCTTTATGTAAAGACCTCAATTTAACCTGTCTTGGCTTTCATCGCATCATCATCTAGGCGAGCTATCTGCTCTGCCTGCTCGCGAGTGATCTGATAAATCTCTTCGATAAAACATTTTTGTTTGGGAAACTTGCCAGGGCTAATAGCATCGTGATTGGCGTAGAGGGTTTGAGAACTTGATTTATGTATCGCGATAGCCAAAGACCACTTGAGCTCGACGCAATGAGACTTTAGCCGAATAAAATAGGGCTTGTTAATCGACGCAGTGAGAATAAGGTGCTTATTATCCAATGATGTCCACCCATGAAAACGAAATGGACTAATTTTATCCAGTTTTTCTAATTTATTATCGGTCACATATTTAAGGTACAAATCATCGCGTTCTTTTTGGCTCAAACCCGTTGACGCACAAGCCGTGAGTATAAATACAAAACACACCACTAATATTTTTGGGTAACACTTGAAAATCCTCATCATTGATCTCCCGATTAGGAATTGAATTTTAACTACTAGCTGGTTAGCTCTCCTTTTACTGCCTGCGCTTTTTTATCGAGCGCATTAATTTCGTCCGCTTGTCCCTGCGTTATGGGGTAAATATCCTTAACAAAACATTTTAACCCAGGAAACTTCCCAGGACTAATTGAATCGAAACGCGCGATAAAGGTATTTGAAGTCGAATTTCGCACAATAATAGATTTTGAGGTCTTAAGGTGTGGACATGTCGATTTAAGACGAATAAAAAAGTGCTTATTGTAAGCCGAGCGAATCATCAGGTGTACTCCGTCTAATTTGCGCCACCCCTGATACCTGAACGAAGTAATTTTATCGATGTTTTCGATTTTCTCGCTTTCGATATAATGCATATAAGCAGATTGACTTTCTGATTGCACTTCTTGCGTTGATACGCAGCTTGATAGAAATGAGATTAGCAGGCAGGCCCTTGCAACCACCAGCGTTTGAGGAAAGTACTTGAATTGATTCATTCTCGAACCTCCAGTCAATTAGTTGGCCAAAAGGCTTTGCGAATAACCTCTACAATAAGGTCCAACAAACCTCGCTTATCAAGCGCCTGATATTCGCGTTACTTTTTGGAATATCCCCAGGCTTCACTGAGGGTATTGTCAATGCCTAAATGATTGAGTATTCGACCGCTCACAAAATCGGCCAACTCATCAATTGATTTTGGATTATGATAAAACCCAGGCGCTGCAGGCATGACGGTTACCCCGGCTTCACTCAAAGTTAAAAGGTTTTTAAGGTGTATCGTAGAAAAAGGCATTTCCCTCGGTAGAACAATCAACTGACCTTTTTCTTTAATGACGACATCTGCGGCGCGTTCTAACAGGTTATTACTCGCCCCAGTCGCAATAGCGGAAATACAACCCATACTTGCCGGGCAAATAATCATCTGCCTGGGTGCGGCAGAGCCACTGGCAACCGGCGAATACCAGTTTTCTTTGCTATAAACTCGTATTATCGATTCGTCACACTGGCAATAATCGGATAGAACAGCTGCAATCTTATTGGGATTTTCGGGTACCTTGAGATCCGCTTCAGTCGCAAGTACAACACGCGCAGCATCGGTAACCATCAAATGGACTTCGTCAAAATGTTGGGTCAGGTTTTTAAGTAAATTAAGCGCATAGAGTGCGCCCGATGCACCGGTGATACCAAGCGTCACTCGTTTTAAACTCCCAATGCCCTGAGAATTATCACTCATCATCATTTCCACTTTGTCGCTAACGCTTGTAATAATTTACCATGGATCCCGCCAAAGCCACCATTACTCATCACTAAAATACAATCACCCGGCTCAGCCTGGTCGACCAGGTAGTCACAAATAGCATCGGGAGAACTCAAAGCGCTAAAATTAGTATGACCAGAAAAATCAAATTGCCAATTAAGTTTTTCCGGTGTATGAAAAATGCATAAGTCAGTTTGTTCGACCGCCCCCACCAATGTGTCTTTGTGTATGCCTCGTTTCATGGTATTAGAACGCAGGTCGACAGTCGCCAAAATACGTTTGTTGCCTGCTTTGGCCCGTAACCCTTGAACCGTCGTTTTTATCGCAGTCGGATGATGGGCAAAATCATCATAAACTTCTATGTGATTCACAACCCCTTTTAACTCCATCCGACGCTTAACATTTTTAAAGGTGGTCAGCGATTGAATGGCGTCTTCAACTGAGACGCCGACGTGGTGGCATGCGGCTATCGCAGCGAGCGCGTTAGACACATTATGATCGCCTATTAAGTGCCACTGCAGAATACCTTTTAATTCGCCTCTAAAATAAATTTCACATTCACTTCCATCAGCAGATATTTTTCGGGCCGACCAGTCATTTTTTGCCGGCTCCTCGATCGCGGAAAATGACTGTTGTGGCGTCCAACATCCTTTATCTAATACTCGGTTTAATGCCGCAGAATCGGAAGGATGAATAACCAGCCCATTTCCCGGAATCGTCCGAACCAGATGTTCAAATTGAGTTTCAATGGCGTCCAGGTTGTTAAAAATATCGGCATGGTCGAATTCAAGATTATTTAAAATACAGGTACGCGCCCGGTAGTGAATAAACTTGGAGCGTTTATCAAAAAATGCGGTATCGTATTCATCGGCTTCAACGACAAAAAATGGAGAATCGGTCAAACGCGCCGACACGCCAAAATTTTCCATTACGCCGCCAATGAGAAATCCAGGATTGTAACCTGTAGCTTCCAGTATCCAGGCGATCATACTGGCGGTTGATGTTTTGCCATGGGTACCTGCGGCCGCGATAACCCATTTATCATTTAGAATATTTTCGTTTAGCCATTGTGGACCTGATAAATACTTCTGATTGGAATTGAG